>Ga0326728_10005841_pt1 | contig 33929 bp, 24 predicted proteins | sample MB3enrmetagenome_FD_207602 | JGI IMG/M metagenome (GOLD analysis project Ga0326728, IMG submission 207602) | Lab enriched peat soil microbial communities from McLean, Ithaca, NY, United States - MB31MN | ecosystem: Environmental > Terrestrial > Soil > Wetlands > Peat | place: USA: New York...
TCCGCCCTCGGCCACGTTCAAGTAAAAGTAACCGTTGTGTTCGATCACCTTCGGCGCTTCCAGGCAGGTGCATTCGATGCGCATCGAGGCAGGCATGGGCCAGGGATCGAAAGCGTGGTTCGGCGGCGCCTTCACGCCCAATCCATCGGCGGTCAACTCGGCCATTACACCGCCGTTGGCGTAGAGGAAGCGGCGTCCGTTCTCGGCGATGTGGGCGGGGTCGATAGCGTTAATGCCCAGGTCGATGGGGTCGCTCCAGGGGCCGAGCGGATGCTCGGCATGGACCACGCGCAGGCGGTTGTCGGCGGGGAAGTAGATGTAGAAGCGCCCTTCGTACTCGCAGAGATACGGGGCCCACACGCTGCCGGCGTAGCGATGCAAGGCTGCGGCCGCGGGCTTCCAGTTCACCAGATCGGCTGAGCGCCAGATGAGCAGGCCGGGAGCATAGTCGAAGCTGGAGTGGGTGAGGAAGAACTCGTTACCGACGCGGATGGGGCTGGCGTCGGGGTGGTCTCCGCCCAGAATGGGGTTGCGATAAACCGAGTTGGTCTGGGCCAGAAGCAGGCGCCGGGGGGCAGTCAGGGCGAAGGCGGCCGAGGCACTGGCGGCGGTCTGAAGAAAGCTGCGGCGAGTGAACATGGCGGGACCAGTGTAACGCCGGGCAGGTGGGCGCGCAAAACGACTCGTTCGTCGGAAACCCGGCCTCCGATGCGACGCTTTACCTGCTCAACTGTCGGTCAAGACTGAGACTCAGACTCACTTGCGCTCCGGATACCCCGGTAAACGCTGGGCGACTACACGTTATCTATCGTCAGCCCGGCCGCTTCCGCTTCTCCTTGATACTGCGGTGCTGCAACAATGGGCAGCATGGCTTCGTTTTCTTCCGTGGTATCAACGTCGGAGGACACAAGGCTTTTCGTCCGAGCGTGCTCGCCAAAGAACTGGGCATCTATGATGGCTGGCAGATCGTCTAAATACTTCATGGACCCGATGGCGATTGCGCGAAGGGAACGCGCTAGGATGGGTTTGGTAGTTCGCCGCAGTTGCTATTTTTGATTCGAAGGAGGATCTACGCATGTCAACCGAAGCGAAGTGTCCGTTCAGACCCACTCAAGCTGGGGCCCCGACGAATGCGACCTGGTGGCCGAATCAGCTAAACCTGAAGATCCTGCACCAGCACTCCCCTCTGTCCGACCCGATGGACCAGGAGTTCAATTACGCGCGAGAGTTCAAGAGCCTCGACCTGGATGCCGTGATCAAGGATCTCCATGCCTTGATGACGGCATCGCAGGACTGGTGGCCCGCCGATTATGGCCACTATGGGGGGCTCTTCATTCGTATGGCGTGGCATAGCGCCGGCACGTACCGTATCGCCGATGGCCGAGGCGGCGCGGGTTCCGGAGCACAGCGATTTGCGCCCCTCAACAGCTGGCCGGACAACGTGAACCTCGATAAGGCGCGCCGGTTGCTCTGGCCGATCAAGCAGAAGTACGGCCGGAAACTCTCCTGGGCCGACCTCCTGATTCTGGCCGGCAACGTCGCCTTGGAGTCGATGGGCTTCCAGACCTTCGGTTTTGGCGGCGGGCGCGAGGACATCTGGGAGCCAGACGACACTTACTGGGGGCGTGAGGGCAAGTGGCTGGGAGACGAGCGCTACACGGGAGACCGTCAGCTTGACAATCCTCTCGGCGCTGTTCAGATGGGCCTGATTTACGTGAATCCGGAAGGGCCCAATGGAAAGCCGGATCCAGTCGCCGCGGCACGCGATATCCGGGAAACGTTCGCCCGCATGGCGATGAATGATGAGGAGACCGTTGCGCTCATTGCCGGCGGGCACACATTCGGAAAAACCCACGGCGCCGCCGACCCGAGCAAGTATGTCGGCCCCGAACCAGAGGCCGCCAGCATCGAGGAGCAAGGCCTCGGCTGGAAAAACACCTTTGGCAGCGGCAAAGGAGTCGATACGATCAGCAGTGGGTTGGAGGGTGCCTGGACCACCACCCCAGTGAAGTGGAGCAACAACTACCTGGAGAACCTGTTCGGCTTTGAGTGGGAGCTCACGAAGAGTCCCGCCGGCGCGAACCAGTGGACTCCCAAGGGCGGGGCTGGAGCGGGCACCGTTCCCGATGCCCACGATCCATCGAAGCGGCACGCCCCGTTCATGCTCACCACGGACCTCTCCCTGAGGATGGACCCGATCTATGAGCCGATCGCGAGGCGCTTCCTCATGAATCCGAAGGAGTTGGCAGACGCATTCGCCAAGGCCTGGTTCAAGCTGACGCACCGCGACATGGGACCTCTCTCGCGCTACCTTGGCCCGCTGGTTCCTGCCGAGCCCCAGCTATGGCAAGACCCGATTCCCGCAGTGGATCACAAATTGATCGGGAAACAGGACATGGCGGCCCTGAAAGCCAAGATCCTCGCATCCGGACTGTCGATCTCCCAACTGGTCACGACTGCCTGGGCGTCGGCCGCGACGTTCCGCGGCTCCGACAAGCGCGGCGGGGCGAACGGGGCGCGCATTCGCCTCGCCCCACAGAAGGATTGGGAAGTGAATCAACCAGCCGAATTGGCGAAGGTCCTTAAGAAGCTGGCAGCGATTCAGAAGGAGTTCAACAGCTCGCAGTCCGGCGGGAAGAAGGTCTCGCTTGCGGACCTGATCGTTCTGGGCGGCTGCGCAGCCGTCGAGGCAGCCGCGAAAAAGGCCGGGCACGACGTGAAGGTTCCCTTTTCGCCTGGGCGCATGGACGCGTCGCAGAAGCAGACCGATGTGCACTCCTTCGCCGTCCTGGAGCCGGCCGCAGACGGGTTCCGCAACTACCAACGGAAGGGAGACCAAAGACCGGCGGAGGAATTGCTGGTGGATCGGTCGCAGTTGCTCAGGCTGACGGCCCCCGAGATGACGGCTCTCGTCGGCGGGATGCGCGCCCTGAATGCTAACTTCGGGCAGTCCAAACACGGCGTCCTCACCAACCGGCCCGAGACGCTGACGAATGATTTCTTCGTCAACCTGCTCGACATGGGTACGAAGTGGGAGGCCTCCTCTACCGAAGGCGTATTTGAGGGGCGCGATCGCGCGACGGGCAAAATCAAGTGGAGCGGCACCCGCGTCGATCTTGTCTTCGGTTCGAACTCCCAGCTCCGGGCAATCGCGGAAGTCTATGCATGCGACGACTCGAAGGAGGCGTTTTTGAAGGACTTCGTGGCTGCGTGGAACAAAGTGATGAACCTGGATCGCTACGACCTTGCCTGAGCTCCGGCGGAAAAGAGAGCTGTCAATTTGCTATTCGGTCGCGTTCCCCACAAGGGGCCCTCGGGTCAAGTTGACGCATAGCTTGGGCAAGCTGGAATTTGAGCACGGCGCCAAGTTGCCGTGCGCCCAAATCGCCGACTTGGTCGGGTGACGCGCCCGAAGTCTCGATCTGGGAATCCGAGGATTCCTCCTGGTAAATGCTCACGGAAATGGGTAATGGGAATTCGGCTTGCGGGCGATGATGCGCTCAACGCAAAACTATGGAGGGCACAGTGCGGCGTCACATCAGGGCCCCGCCGGATCCGACCCGCCGGCTTTGTTGTAAAATCCCACACTCACGCTATCCCCTCTGCCCTTCGCCCAACCCCGTTCAGGCCCTGATTTCGGCAATTCAGGTCTGTTTGATTGAAACTTTCGGTTCCCGGCACCACACTGTATAGAATGGGGATCAATCTCGGGCTGGATATTGGGGCCATCAGCCTAAAGCTCGCTGCGCTGGGTAAAACCGCCGACCGGGGAATCCTGGAAAGCCTGTGCGCCGCGCGACCGGAGTTCCGCATGACGGAATTCGGCGGGCGCCCGCTGGTGCTGTCCGATTACCGCCGCATCTCCGGCAGTCCCATTCAATCCACTTACGACCTGCTGGACGAGTTTTATGAAACGGTTCCCGAGGTGCGAGTAGAGGGCATACGCGTCACCGGATCGGGCAGCCGCACCATCGCCAAAGTGTTGGGCCTGTTCTTCGAAAACGAGTTTAAGGCCATCGCGCGCATGATGGCGGCTTTCTTCCCGCAGGTCCGCACGGTCTTTGAGATCGGCGGCGAAAGCTCGAAGTATTTACGGCTGGACGCGACCGGGATCCAGGATTACGATCGTTCCGGCGAATGCGCCGCCGGCACGGGTTCTTTCCTCGACCAGCAGGCCCTGCGCATGCAGTATTCGGTGGAAGAAGTGGGCGATCTCGTGTGCGGCGCCTGTTCCAGCGCGCGGATCGCCGGCCGCTGTTCGGTGTTCGCCAAGAGCGACATGATCCACGCCCAGCAGAAGGGCTACCAGCCGGCCGAAATCCTGCGCGGCCTGTGCGACGCGGTAGCGCGCAATTTCAAGAGCTCCATCGTCAAGGGCCGCAAGGTGGAAGCGCCGGTGGCGCTGATCGGGGCGGTTTCGCAAAACGCCGGCGTGACCAGGGCGCTGGCGGAGGCGTTCAACCTGCGGCCGGAAGAACTGCTGATTCCCGAACAGTACGCCTGGTGCGGAGCGATTGGCACGGCCATACTCGAGGCCGAAGAGACGCGGAAGCGCTCGATTCTCGAAATACACCGGCTGGCCCAGCACGATTCCGAAGTCCCGGTGCAGGATTCGCGGCCGCTTTCGACCGAAAACGTGATTCAGTTGCGCGACCGCGTGGGGGTTTACACTCCGCCGCCCGATGGCCGGCCCATCCCGGCGTATCTGGGCCTGGATATCGGTTCGGTTTCCACCAACGTGGTGGCGATCGACGAAGCTGGCACCGTGATTCACGATGTTTATCTGCGCACGGCAGGCCGGCCCATCGAGGCCGTGCAGCAGGGCCTGAGCGAAGTGGAACGGCTGTGGGGCGACCGGCTGGAGATTCGCGGCGTGGGCACCACCGGCTCGGGGCGCGAGTTGATCGCCGAATTCGTCGGCGCCGATTCCGTCAACGACGAAATCACCGCGCACAAAACCGGCGCCATCCACATCTCGAGCACCTTAGGCGGCGAGCCGGTGGACACCATTTTCGAAATCGGCGGCCAGGATTCCAAGTTCATTTCGATCGAACACGGCGTGGTGGTGGATTTCGCGATGAACGAAGCCTGCGCGGCGGGTACCGGCTCGTTCCTGGAAGAGCAGGCCGAGAAACTGGGTGTCAACATCAAGGGCGAGTTCGCCAAGCTGGCGCTCAGCTCCGCCAGCCCCACACGCCTGGGCGAGCGATGCACCGTCTTCATGGAACGCGACGTCACGGGCTGGCTGCACAAGGGCGAAACGGTGCCCAACCTGGTGGCCGGGCTCTCGTTTTCGATCGCGCTCAATTACCTGAACCGTGTGGTGCGCGGGCGCAAGATCGGGAAGGTGATTTACTTCCAGGGCGGCACGGCGTACAACGACGCGGTGACGGCGGCCTTCGCCAGCGTGCTCGAAAAGAAGATCACCGTTCCGCCATACAACGGCGTGATGGGAGCCATCGGCATGGCTCTCATTGCGCGCCAATGGCACCAGGCCACCGGCGCACACACCCGCTTCCGCGGTTATGACCTCGAAAAGCTGGAGCTTTCCAGCCGCGACTTCGTTTGCAAGGCTTGCTCGAACCTGTGCGACATGAAGGAATTCGTCATCGAGGGCCAGAAGAGCTACTGGGGCGACAAGTGCTCCGACAAGTTCCGCAAGCCTTCCGTCACTGGCCGCAAGCCGGTGATCGAAGACCTTTTCGCGTATCGCGACCGATTGCTCGAGGCGCTGCCCAACGCAGCGGAAGGCAAGTTCCGGGTGGGCCTGCCGCGCGCCATGGCGATGCTCGAACACCTGCCGTTCTGGCGGCGCTACTTTGCCGAGCTGGGCATCCCCACCGTGCTTTCGCCGGTGACCGACCCGCGCATTTCCTCGAGCGGCATCGAAATGGCGGTGGCGCAGCCCTGTTACCCGGTGCAGGTGGCGCACGGCCACGTGCAGGCGCTGATCCACCAGGGCGTCGATTACATCCTGCTGCCCAACCTGGTGGATGCCGATTCCGGCGACAATCCGGGCGCCGCGCACTATTGCCCGTGGAGCCAGACGCTGCCCTGGGTGCTGCGCGCCGTGCCGGCGCTCGAGCCGCACGCGAGCCGCTTCCTGATTCCGACGCTGCACTTCCAGCTTGGGCCGGCGCAAATCAAGAAGGCGCTGGCGGAAACCATGCGCCGCATTGGCGTCAAGCGCCGCTTGAGCGACCGAGCGGTGGACGCCGCCTTCGCCGAACAGCGCGATTTCCAGGACAAGCTGATCGAAGCCGGCCGCCGCGCCATCGCGACGTTGGATGAAACCGGCGAGCCCGGCCTGGTGCTGGCCGGGCGCGGCTATAACATTTATGACCGAGGGGTGAACTGCGACATCCCGCGCAAGCTGCGCCACCGTTACGGCGCCAACGTAATTCCGCTCGATTTCCTGGTGACCGGGCGCGAATCGATGGCCGGCCTGGGCTCGAACATGTTCTGGATCTCCGGCCGCAAGATACTGGAAGCCGCGCGCCAAACCGCCGCGCGTCCCAATCTGCATATGGTCTACATCACCAACTTCAAATGCGGGCCCGATTCCTACATCAAACATTTTGCCCGCCAGGCCGCCGGTGCGCCGCTGCTGATTCTCCAGTTCGACGGCCACGGCAACGATGCGGGCTACATGACGCGCTGCGAAGCCTACCTCGATAGCAAAGGAATTCTGCGATGCTACCAGTCCTCGACCCTGCCCGCGCCGCCGGAAGCCACAGCGGCGCAGCCGATTCAGTAAGCGGCAAGCGCATCTACATTCCGCCGATGGCCGCCGGCAGCGCGCGCGCCTTTGCCGCTGCCTTTCGCGCCATCGGTCTGGACGCCGAGCCCACGCCTCCCTCGGACCACCGCACGCGCGAGCTCGGTGCACGCTACACTTCCGGCGACGAATGCTATCCCGCCAAAGTCACCGTCGGCGATTTCATGAAGCTGCTGGAAGACTCGCGAGTGGACCCCGCGCGCATCGCCTTTTTCATGCCCACCGCCGAAGGCCCCTGCCGTTTCGGCCAGTATGCTCCCTACCTGCGCCACGTGCTGGACGCGAACGGCTACCAGGCGGTGCAGATTCTCTCTCCCAGCAGCGGGAACTCCTACGACGGGCTGGGCGATCTGGCCAAGCCGTTCCTGCGCAGCGGCTGGCGGGCGCTGCTGTGCGCCGACCTGCTGGAAAAGCTGCTGCTGATGCGCCGGCCCTATGAGCAGGTGCGCGGCGACGCCGAAGCCGCTTACGAAGAGAGCCTGGCGGACTTGTGCCACACCATCGAAACCACCACGGTCGAACCGGGCGACCAATTGGCTGCGATTGAGCAATCGATGCTGCGGGCGCGGGAGCGCTTCCGCAAGATCGAGACCCGCCGCGACCGCGAACAGCCGCTGATTGGCATCGTCGGCGAGATTTTTTGTCGCCTCAATACGTTTTCCAACGAGAACCTGATCGGCTCGCTCGAACAATACGGCGCCGAAGCCTGGCTCTCCGATATTGTCGAATGGGTCTGGTACACCAATTCCGAGGTTTTCCGAAGGCTCAAGCTGGAGAATCGCATCTGGAGCCTGGAAGCGCTCGGCTCGTGGGTGCGCCAGCGCGTGCAGAAGCACGATGAGAACCGCCTGGTGGAAGTCTTCCGCGAGGATTTCGCCGGCCGCGAAGAGCCCGATATCTACGAGGTTCTAGAATGCGCGCGCCCCTACCTGCCGCGCGAAGGCGCCTTCGGCGAAATGGTTCTCAACGTCGGTAAGGCTGTCTACCTGGCGAAGAAAGGCGCGGCCGGCATCATCGATATCAGCCCCTTCACCTGCATGAACGGCATCGTCTGCGAGGCCATTTATCCCCAATTGAGCCGCGACCTGGGCGGCATCCCCATTCGCAATTTCTACTTCGACGGCACCCAATCCGACCTGGACCGGGACCTAGGCGTCTACATGGAGCTGGCGCGGAGCTATCGGAAGAGAAGGGGATAGGCGGGGCGAGCGCTATGGAAGCGGGATTCCGGCAGCTTCGGCAAAGTGACTTCTGAACAGATCCCAGTCTTGGCCTTCCCGGCCGAGTACCTGAGCCACGTCGAACCAGTTGTTCGTAGTCGGAGACTCCGCCCTGAGTTTTTCAACGCTCAGGCCAGCCTTGGAGATGATCGTCCAATAGTCGCGAAAACCGTCCTTCTTGGCCTTCTGATGCGATTTCTCAGCCTCGCCTGCGCGGTTGTGGGCGTTGCTGACGTCGGTGCCGCCTTTGATCTCAATCGCAACCTTATTGCGAAGCTCGCCGCCAAACTCCTCCTGGATTCGGATGTCGGGATCAGTGGCCAGCGCGATGACCACTTTTCGGCCGGAGGCATTCCGAACGACGATTCTCCGTTCGTCATGTGAAACGATATGCTCCTTGACCAGTTCCGATACGGCGAGAAAGACGTCGATTGTGGCCCGCTTGCCAATCATGTTGTTGTTGCCGCCCTGGAGCTGCGATCCGAGAGTGAGCAGCGGCAACTCGGCAACATCCCGCTTCGAGATTGGCGGCGCCATCTGGCGCAACAGCCCTGCCATGCTGCCGGCCATGGCTGTACAAAAGCCTTCCAGGTCAGGGCGATGATCCGGATTGAGCAGCCCCCGCGTTTCCATCGCTTTGAACTGCCCCATGCCAGTACCCCCTTTATAGAAGCTCTTTTGGGGTATACCCAGAAGCAGGCGGTAATAACCTATCAACGTCGGCTTGGTCTCCAGCACGGCGGGGACAGGGAACACATGCTCGTCACGAATGCCCGCGGCCGCAAGGGCCGTTTGAGCATCCGCCGGAACATAGGTCGAAAGCTGGCTCTTGACGAGGTTTGGGTCCGCAGTGTTTAGCGCTTCGGTAAGCGCATCCATCAGCCAGCTTTTCCGGGCTGCCACAAGGAGTTGATGAAACCTAACTTGGCGGGACGGGCTTGGCGGGCTGATCGCGGTGCGACTCATTCGCATTTATCGGATTTTCGGAAAATGAGCCAGTAACAATGCTGCCTGCGAGTGTGGTGGGCCGTCTTCCACTTCGGATCGATGATGGGGCCCTTTCGCGTCTTGATGATGCAGTCGCAAGCGCGAAAGCCGCCTTTCCGTGCCGCGTCGATGAAATCCACGTGCGCCCAGTTGTAACGGTGATGATGGATATAGTCGGTGACCTTGCAGAACAGGACTCCCTCAGGCCTCAGCACCCGGTAGGCCTCCGCAACAAACGGCGGATAGGTGTGTGCGAAGGAATAACCGTTCTCTTTTGGCGAGCGGACGACAAGCCCGAATCGCACGTTGAAATCCTTCTCGTTATCCTTGCCCTGATTCGGAATGTGAGGCGGGTCGTACACCACGACGTCGAAAGCTGCGTCCCGGAACGGCATTTGCGTATTGTCCGCCACGATGTGGGGCCGATGCGAAACCTCGATATCAAGCCCGTAAACCGGCCTATTGCTCTCTCGCCAAAACCGTCCACCGTTTATTGTGGCGTCGAGGATGCGCTTTGGGCGCTTCCGGGGATAGAAGTCAAGCAGAAGCTCGAGGAGTTCCGCGTCGTCCCCTTCCCACACCGAGCCCAAGGGTTTGTACCCAAGCTGCTGGCTGCGCGCGCTGGAGATTTGGGTTGCCATTGACGGGAACACGGCCTGCATAATTGTACCAGCCTTCTCCAGATTGATTATCGGCTTCCCGCACGCTCTGCGGTAGACTGGACTGCCGGTGAGGCGCGTTCGTCGTGCTTTCATGCCCCGCGGAGGCCCCCGCGGCTTCCGCATCGGGTGAAAGCACGCAGCGGGCTGGGGGCAGGTGCCCTTTCCCGGGCGGGATCGGGTGCAGTGACCGGAGCCTCGGTCGTTTCTTCTCAATGAGTTTACTTTTGTATTCGCGGTTGCTCCCAAACGGTTGTAATGTTGCAACTCAGTTTAATAAGTATTGCAATACAGTTAAAAAGGGAGCCTAATATGGCTGTGCCGTTCATGGTGGTGGCAATCGCGGCGGGCCTCGGTAGCATCGTGGCCTGGTACCTTGGCGGCACCTGGTGGAAATACAGAGGTCCGCGGGTGGTGACCTGCCCGGAGAACCAGCGTCCCGCCGGGGTCACGGTGGATGCGCTTCATGTAATCGCCACAGGGCTGGGAAAACCGCCCCAATTACGGCTGGATTCCTGTTCCCGCTGGCCGGAGAAGGCCGGCTGCGGCCAGGAGTGCCTGCGCCAGATTGAAGCTTCGCCGCAAGGCTGCCTGGTGCGCAATATCTTATTGAACTGGTATGACGGCAAGGATTGCTATTCCTGCGGCATGCTGATCGGCGTGTTTTCGCTGGCCGGCGCCAAACCCGCCGTGCTCCGCGCCGACGGAGTGTCCGTGGAATGGAGCGAGATCCCGGCGGAGCAGTTGCAAGAGACGCTGGAGACGGGGCATCCGATCTGTTTCGCTTGCCACACAGCCAGAAAGATGCTGCGAGAGCATCGGGAATTGGTTTCCGGCCTGTCCGAATCCACCGGCCGGCCCGCCCGGTAGCGGGCGCGGGGAAAGGAGAGGTTGAGGCTTGTTTGCGGTTGCAGCCACGAAGCTGCTGCGGCGGGCCTGGTTCCTATCCGCGTCTCTGGCTGGCGTCGCGGCATTGTGCGGGCAACCGATGGCGACGGTTTCGCCGGCGACCCTTTACACGGAGTTTCAGCAGGCACCGCCGGCGGCGGTGATGGACGCGATTCGCGGTGAAACGGAAGCCATCATGGGCCGTTTGGGAATCGGCCTGGAGTGGCGTTCGCTGGCGTCGGCCACCGGCAGCGAAGTCTCGGTCCAATTGGCGGTGATCCGCTTCCAGGGCAGGTGCGATGTGAGCGGCCTCAGCCCGCACCGGGTGCAGCCAGGCGCGCTGGGTTGGACCCACGAAAGCGATGGCGTCATCCTGCCGTTCGGCGCGGTCGATTGCGACCGCATCCGTATCTTCCTCCAGGCAGACCTGCTGGGTGTGCCCGCCGGCGGGCGGGACCTGGTTTTCGGCCGGGCGGTGGGCAGGGTGCTGGCGCACGAGCTGTACCACATATTCACCAGGAGCCCCCACCACAGCCCCGAGGGAGTCGGCAAGGCGGCATATGCGGTGCGCGATTTGCTGGCCGGGCGTTTCGTTTTCGACTCGAGCGAATCGATAGAGTTGCGCAACGGCCAGCCGCGCGTTGAAACAACCGAACCGACCCACTGACCGCGCCCGGCGCGGGTCGGGCATGTCTGGCCCGGCTCGGGCGCTGTACTACGGGCAGCCTGTAAGCGCGCAGGCCTCGCAAGCGCGAGCGGTGCGCAACGCGAGCGCGCCGGTGGGGCACGCGGCAGCGCACTGTTGCGCCACTTTGCGCAACCCGCTCGACAGCGGCTCGCCGAACGGCACCCCCACCGCGACATCGAAGCCGTGGCCGATCAGCGCGAGGCCGGGCTCAACGCCAGCGGCGGCGGCGATCCGCACGCACGCGTCGCAACAGATGCACTTGCCCGGCTCGTAGACCACTTCCGGGTGGGAAAGGTCCTGCGAGAAGCGGCGGCGCGCGCCCACAAAGCGATACACATCCGCGCCGTATTCGGTGGCCAGCGATCGAATCCGGCAGCAGTCCGCTTTGCGGCAGCCGCAGGTGAGGCAACGGCGAGCCTCGCGCGCGGCGTCCTCGTCCGGCAGCCGGCCTTCCACCTCGTCGAAGCTCGCCAGGCGCCGCTCCATGGGGATCTGCGGCGCGCGGACGCGGGCGGCCTGCTCGATTGAGCGAAAGATGGCGGCCCGCTCGGCATCGTCCATCGGGCCCATGGCGATGTCGGCCATCGCCGGTTCCCCGGCGACGGTTTCGCCCGAGAGGAACTGATGAATCGAGGCAGCGGCGGTTCTTCCGGCGGTCACCGCGCGGACGGCGAGATCTGCGCCCAGCACGGCGTCGCCGCCGGCGAAAACGCCGGGCAGGTTGGTCGCGAGCGTCCTCGCGTCAGCGCCGATGCCCCAGTCAGTCACTGCGAGTCCCTCCCGCTCGGCCAGCGATCGCTCCACGGACTGCCCCGTGGCCGCGATCACGGTGGAGCACTCGATGGTGAACTCGGAGCCCTCGAGCGCCACCGGCCGGCGCCGTCCCGAGGCGTCGGGCTCGTCGAGCGTCATCCGCTGGCACGTCAGCACCAGAGCGGGGCAGGTCCCCGAACTGCTCAGCCGCACCGGCGCGACCAGCAGGTCGATCTGCACGCCTTCGGCTTCGGCGGCCTCGACTTCGTCCATTAGGCATGGCATCTCCTGCCGGCTGCGTCGATAGAGAACCCGCACGTTGCGGGCGCCCAGGCGGACTGCGGTGCGGGCGCAGTCCATGGCGGTATTGCCGCCGCCGATCACCGCGACGAGCTTGCCCAACTCAACCGGCTCGCCGTTGGCCACGCGCTCGAGAAACCCGATCCCCGGCAGGGCGTGTTCCTCGCCTTCGCAGCGGAGCCCCTGCGCGCGCTGCGCTCCAATGGCCACGAACACCGCGTCGTGCCGCTCGCGCAAACCGGCCAGAGTGAAGTGCTCGCCCCAACGTTCGCCCATTTGGAACCGCGCACCGAGCCGCCGGATTGCGTCGATCTCCGCATCGAGCGCGTCCTTCGGCAGACGATTGGCGGGAATTCCGTAGCGCAACATTCCGCCGGGGAGCGGGTGGGCGTCGAATAGCGTACAGTCATGGCCGCGTTGCAGAAGATAGTAAGCGGCGGCCAGACCCGCCGGCCCCGCGCCCACTATGGCCACCGATTTTCCGGTGGATGGCTCGCGCGGCGGCACGTAGCAAGCGGCAGGTCGGGGACCTGCCCCACCATCCACGTCGGCCACGTAGCGGTGCAGAGCGCCGATCGACAGGCCCTGGTCGAGATCGGAGCGGCGGCATTGCCGCTCGCACAAACGCGGGCAGATGCGCCCGAGCGAACCGGGCAGCGCAAGCCGGTCCGCGATCACTTCCATCGAGCGGCGCGTGTCTCCGGTCGCGATGCCATAAACGAATCCCGGAATGTCGAGCCCGGCCGGGCATTCGGCCGCGCAGGGCGCGACGCATTCTCCGGCGTGGTCGGAGAGCAGAAGCTCCAGCGCCATTTTGCGCGCGGTACGGATGTCCTCACTCCCGGTGACGACCACCATGCCCTCGGCGACGGGCATGCCGCAGGCGGGCGAAAGGGTGCGGCGGCCTTCGATCTGGACCGCGCAGAGGAAGCACGAGGATGCCGGCTCGATTCCCGGCACGTGGCACATGGTCGGAATGCGAATGCCCAGCCACTGGGCGGCTTCCAAGATGGTGGTCCCTGGCGCCACGCTGATCCGCCGGCCGTCGATCGTCAAGTTCACCATGGCGCGCCTATAAGACCTCGATTGCGTCGTCCTGGCAGGCCTGGCGGCACAGGTCGCAACGCGTGCAGAGCCGGTCGTCCACTTCGTGCTTCTCGTACGGGCGATAGGCGATGGCGCCGACCGGGCAGGCTTGCGCGCAGAGCGTGCAGCCGATGCAGTTGTCCGTCACACGGTAACGGATCAGCGCCGGGCAGCGTCCGGCCGGGCAGCGCCGCTCGTGAAGATGCGCTTCGTACTCGTCGCGGAAATACTTGAGCGTGGTCAGCACCGGGTTCGGCGCCGTCTGGCCGAGCCCGCACAGGCTGCCGCGGCCGACGTAATCGGCCAACATTTCGAGCTTCTCCAGATCGTCCCGCCGGCCTTTGCCTTCGCACAGGCGCTCCAGAATTTCGAGCATGCGTTTGGTGCCTATGCGGCAGAAGGTGCACTTACCGCACGATTCGGCCTGGGTGAACTTCAGGAAGAAGCGGGCGATATCGACCATGCAATCGCGGTCGTCGAGCACCACCAGCCCGCCGGAGCCCATGATGGCGCCGGTCTGCGCCAGGGCGTCATAGTCAATCGGTGTATCGGCCAGCCGCGCCGGGATGCAACCCCCGGACGGTCCGCCGAGCTGCACGGCCTTGAATTGCCGCCCGTTGCGGATGCCGCCGCCGATATCCTCCACCACTTCGCGCATCGTGATGCCCATCGGCACTTCGATGAGGCCGCCCCGGTTGACCTTGCCGGCCAGCGCGAAGACCTTGGTCCCACGGCTGTTCGCGGTGCCGAGCGCAGCGAACGCGCCGGCGCCGTGGCGGACGATCCACGGTACGCAGGCCAGCGTCTCGACATTGTTGATGACCGTCGGATGACCGCGCAAGCCGCGCTCCACGGGATACGGAGGCCGCAGTTTCGGCATCCCGCGCTTCCCTTCGAGCGACTGAATCAGCGCGGTCTCCTCGCCGCAGACGAACGCGCCGGCGCCCTCACGAACCTCCAGCCGCAGCGAAAACCGAGAGCCGCGAATGTTCCGTCCGAGGAAGCCGCGCTCCTCGGCCTGCCGGATGGCCGCGCGCGTGTGGCGCACCGCCTGCGGGTACTCGGCGCGAATGTACAGGTAGCCCTCGGCGGCGCCTATGGCATACGCCGCGATGGCCAGCCCTTCGAGTACACGATGCGGGTCGGATTCGAGCACCAACCGGTCCATAAATGCGCCGGGATCGCCCTCATCGCCGTTGCAGACGACGTATTTGACCGGGTCCGCCTGGGCACGCCCGAGCGCCCATTTCCGTCCCGTCGGAAAGCCCGCGCCGCCGCGCCCGCGCAGGCCGGAATCGGAAATCGCGGCGATGACCTCGTGGGGAGTGAGCACTCGTTCGGCGATGACCGTACCGACCGCTCCCTCACGGTCGCGGCTCCGAAAGGGGATCGGAGCCGCGACCGTGAGGGAGCGGTTGCTTGCGATTGGGTCGCTGGCGATTGTGCGCTGCACCCCCAGGCACATGGCGAGAGCGCGGTAGCCATCGCGGGCGAGGTAGTCGTCGATATTCAGCGGGTCGATGCTTCCGCAGTTCTCCAGCACGATCCGCTTCTGCTTGGCCAGGTAGCCGTCTTGTGCAGCGGACGGACCCAGAGGGTACCCCGGCGTCGCGTCCTTCAGTTCGTCCACCTTCCATCGCACCCGGGTCGCAACGCGGTTGGGGCGGATGTGCCTCCGCACGATCTTCTGCGCGGTCACCGCGGTCACGTTGCTATAGAGCGCAACTGCGCCGCCGGGCGAGACTACTGTCACCAGCGGCTCGCGATGGCACATCCCGTTACAGCCAACCGTCTTGACAACGCCGTTGGCGCCCGCTTCCTTCGCCACCCGCTCCAGCGCATCGCGCACCGGCTCGGCGCCGCTGGCCACGCCGCAGGAACCGAGGCCGACGCGGATCTCGATGGCGCTGCGCTTCACGCGGTCAGCTCTTTCCGGTCGGCGAGCGTCAACGCGTCGCACGCAGTGGCGGGCGTCAGCTTGCCGGCGGTGTGGCCATCCACCATCAGCACCGGCGCCAAGCTGCAGCAACCCAGGCAGGCTACTTCACCGAGCGTGAACAGGCGCGCTGCATCGGTATCGTCGCCGTCGGGGATCGCCAGATAACGGCGCAGTTCTTCGGTGATCTGGCGCGCCCCCGAAACGTGGCACGCGGTCCCGTGGCAGACGCGGACTATGTGCTCGCCCACCGGCGAGCGCCGGAACCGGGCATAGAACGACGACGTGCCGGCGACCTCGGCGGGCGTGATGTCGGTCAATTCGCAGAGGCGGCGCAGAGCCTCATCCGGCAGGTATCGGTAATGAGTCTGAATCGCTTCGAGCAGCGGAATAGCCGACTCTCTGCCGCGACCGAGCTCGGACACCACCCGGTCGACGAAGCTGAGATCCAACTCGACCGGCAAAGTGGGGCGGACGGGGCGCCCTCTGGGCCCGTCCGCGCGCGACTCCTGGGTCGCACTTTCGCCATAACTCCGAGCGCCCGCGTGGGCTGCCGGCGCCGATGGCTTTTCCTTCCGTGTCTGCCGCTTGGCAAACGCTAGAAACACGCTCGCCGCCGCGATCAATCCCCACGCTACGGCGTTGTCCCGGCTCTTCCGCGCGCGCCGCGCGGCCGTGACTCTTTTCTGCTCGGCCGCGAGTTTGGGTGCGAATGATGGATCGGCTTTGGTTTGTTGCTGGAGATCCTTGATGAGTCTGTCGTCGCCCGGCGCTCGCCGGCTCGCCACCACGTAGTCCGCCAGCAAAATCGCAACGCACAACGCAGCCAGCGCGCCGGCGATCCAGCTCGCGGTTCGCACGATCGATCGCTCGCCGTCGCCGGTCATGATGGTGTGGCTCCGGACAACTGGACTAATCCGGCCTTGGCGTGCGCCAATTCCCGATCGTTGGGGCACGAGGAGTAGCATCGCGCGCAGTAGAGACAGTTCCGTCCAACCGCGCGCATCTGCTCGATGGCGCCGTACGGGCAGGCCCCGGCGCAGAGGCCGCAATCCAGTTCACGGTCCGGCGTGATCGTCACGCCGCGCCGGGCCAGCCGCGCGCACCAATTGAGCAGTCCGCCATACGGGCACAGATAGCGGCAATACGGCCGTCCCACGAACATGCCCACCACCAGAAATGCCCCGCCCAAAAGGAGCATGTGCGGCGTGCCGGTGCGGCGGAAGAAGCCGACAAACGGGTCGAAGCGGCAGATCAGAAAATCGCGGCCCAGCGCAGGCTTGACGGCAAACAGAATCACTGTCACCAGGTACACATACTTCAACAGGCCCAGCGACCGGTCGAGCCGGCGCGGCACCTGGACCGGCTTCAGCACCACCAGTTCCTGAATCGCGCCCAGCGCGCAAACGCCTCCACAGAAAGCGCGCCCGAAGAACAGCGCCACCACCAGCGGCAAAACGAAGGTCGCCGTCACCACGATGGGGATGGAGTACCTGGGATCCACGATGGCCACCACTACGTTCTGTAGCGAGCCGATAGGGCAGATGCACCCCTCGCGATAGAAACCGAAATACCCGAGGCAGCCAATGGCGATCGCCACCAGCCATCTTCGGCTGCGCCGCTTCAGCACCAGCCAAACCGAGATCCCCATCATGGCGGCCAGCGCCACCACATCCAGCACCTGTAGCCAGTAGTCGCGCGGCAGCGGCTTCTGCACCGCGGGCGTCTTGTACCCGCCGCCAATGGCATCTTGCTGGGGAGCCGTTTCGACGGGCCGCTGGTACTCGATGGCCTGGGCTGGCGCGCTTCGGACGGCCCCTAGCGTGAAGGCGAGAAGCGCAAGAATCGCCCATGCCCGGCGCCCGATCAGAGCCGTGACCGAAGGGAGCGGTCTCTCGATAGCGCCGAATCTTACGGTCATGGAGCTATCCCGTTCGCTTGAGCACGACCGGCTGGAGGGCCTGTTCGACCGGCAGTTGCATCAGAGCGTGCTGCGGACACGCCCTCGAGATGGAGCAGGAGTTGCAATTCACGCACTTGTCGTAGCGGACCCGCAGCGTGATCGACCCCAGGCCCAGTGGGTCCTTGCATTGCATGACGCACTTTCCGCAGCCGTCGCACCTTTCTTCGTCGATGATGTACTCGTAGAAGTTGTTGGCCGGGTCTTCGGGATCGACCTTGCCGATCGGTTTGCGGGCGATCGCGTCGCGCGGACAAAGCTTCTCGCTGGGCTGCCCCTGCGCGTTCACCGCGCTGGTGATGTTGAAGTACGCCGGGCAGATGTTGCAGCGGCCGCACTTGGAATACTCGTTGACCGCGCGCACCGCCGAAAGCGCCACCACGCACTCGGTGGTACAGAGATTGCACGCCTCCACGCCGACTTCGCCCAGCCGGCTGTTAATGCAGCGCGAGGCATTCACCTGCCACACCACCTGCCCGTTGGCCTTCTTGACCAGGAAGCCAGCGCCGCCAGCCAGCGTGGCCAGCACGGTCCCGCGGGCCACCTTGGCGAACAGGTCCCGTCTTGTCAGGTCTTCGCTCATACATTCACCGGCTCGAAAACAAAAATCGCGAGCTTCACCGTATCGGTGACATAGACGCGCCCACTCGCATCGACGGCGATGCTCATGTTCTTGCAGTTGGCGTCGAACAGGTCAGTAGCGATTACCGCCAGCAGTTTCCCCGCGAAATCATAGGCCTTGACGCGCGGGCCGGCTTTTTCCGTGGTGAAGATGCCGTTGCGGACGGCCACGTTGGTCGGATTGCAGCAACCGGTGAACCCCGCCGGATCGATGCCGTCGAACCTCCCGATATGCCCGAGCAACTCGCCACCAGGCGTGTACCGCTCGACGCGATGCTTGCCCGGGTTGGCTGCGTAGACCGTGCCATCGGCGTCCACGGCGAAGTCCACTACCCCATTCGGGATGAGCAGGCCGTTCACCTGGTTGTCTTTGCCGATGCTGTTGAGGAATTTGCGGCTACGGTCGAAGCGCCGGATCGCGCGGTCCGCTACATCGGCTGCCAGCACGCTATCCGGGGTGAAGCCGATGGCCGTCACCGGGCCGAACAGCTTCTGGTCCCGCCAGGTGTCGATCAGCTTGCCGAAGCCGTCGAAAATCTCGATCTGTCCGATTTCGCCCGCATACACGGAACCGTCGCTGTCCACTGCGACAGAGTGCACCGGCTGGGACGCCGGCCATCGCTTCTTCAGCCGGCCGTCGGCGCCGAAGAACTTGATTTCGGAATCGCCGGCGGCATAGAGTTGCCCGCGAGAGTCAACGGCGAGGCCGCGCAGCGCAGCGGTGAATCTGTCGGGAGCGGCGCCCTTGCCGCCTATCGCTTGAACGTGCCGGTATTGCATGGCGCGATTACCTCTCCCATCAACCTTTTACGTCAAGACATATCATCTGGTTCAAGTCTCGCAACACCAGCTTGCCGTCCGACAATGCCATAGGCCCCCAGACTTCCTCTCCCGAGAGAACCGGGGCAATGGCGAGTTCGTTGTAACCGGCCGTGCTCGCCTCGATCAAACGCAGCTTGCCCGTGTCGCCATCCATGAGGAAGAACATGCCGTCAGCCAGCAGAAAGCCGCCCAGGCCAAACGACGCTTTCCCCTCGCTGGTCCAGACTTCCTTGCCGTCGAAACTCAGGCAAGTGAACAGGCCGCGCTTCTTTTTGCCGACGGCGAACAGGTGGCCCTTGTACACGATTGGCGTGTGCACTTCGGAGTTCCACTCGTTGTGCTGCATGTCGAACACGCTTTCGGCCTTGAATGCGTCTCCCGTTCGCCGCACGCGAACCATCAGGCAGCCTGCATCGTAACTGGCGGTCATGAAGACTAACTCGTCGCTCACGGCGACCGGCGACGGCGCCACGGCCACGTTGAACTTGCGCGGGAACGCCCACAGCAGCTTGCCATCCTTTGCGCCGACGCCCAGCGGCCCGCTCAGCGTTCCATAGAGATACTGCCTGACTCCGCCCAGCACGGCCGGCATCACGGAAGCGTGCGACATCATCAGTTGCCCCGGATTGGGCGTGCGCCAGATTTCTTTGCCGGTAGCCTTTTCGAGCGCGACCATGATGGCCGCTCCGCCGGTCGCGATAATCACGCGGTCTTCTTCTTCGAGCGGGTTCTGGCCGTTGTACCACGAGGGGATGGTGGCCTTGTATTCCTCCACCAGGCTCTTGCGCCAGATCTGCTTGCCGGTCCTGATATCCAGGCAATGCAGCACGGCTTTCGGATCGAGCGAAATCGCGAATCTGCCGTCCACCGCCGGAACCGTGCGCGTGATCGCGTGGTTGGGACGGATCTCGCGAGCTTCGCGGAACTGCCAGATCTGCTTACCGTCTGTCAGAGAGCGGCAGTTCACGATCCACTCCGACTTCTTCACGTCGTAATCGTGGTGGTAGACGCGGCTCCGGACGATCGCCGCGCCGGCATACCCCTGCTCCACCGGGACCGACCAGAGACGCTTCGGCCCTGCCGCCGGCCATTTGCGCAACAGCCCTGTTTCCCTGGAGATATTGTTCCGGTCCGCCCCGCGGAACTGCGGCCAATCGGTCCCTTGCGCCGCCGGCAGGAGAGCGGAAACCCCCAATGCGCCGGCACCGATCATCCAACCACGCCGCGTGAGCATCTAACTAACATTCTACAGTATTTCGGGCCATTTTGTCGAAAATAACAACAGTTTGTGCGGCCAAAGCGCGCGTTGCGGAATGTGCCGCAATTCGTTAACCTCTCGACATGACCAGACATCTCGGTCTGATTCTGGTTCTTTTTGGCATCGCGGCGCCGGCGGCCGATTGGCCACAGTGGCGCGGTGTTCATCGCGATGGAAAGTCGGCTGAGACGGGCTTGCTGGACTCGTGGCCGAAAGGCGGGCCGCGCCTTCTCTGGAAGGTGCAGGATCTGGGGGATGGCTATTCCGGGCCTGCCATCGCAGGCGACCGTCTCTACGTTCAGGGTCAGCAGGGCGGGCAGCAATTCGTCATGGCCTACGACGTTCATAACGGCAAGCAGCTTTGGAAGGCGCCGGCCGGCAAGCCCTTCAACGGGGATCGCGGGCATGGTCCGCGGAGCACGCCTACGGTCGACGGCGCGCGCTTGTACGCATTGTCCGCCGATGGCACGCTGGTGTGCCTGGAAACCGCCAACGGCAGACGCGTTTGGGCGCTGAACGTGGTCGAAAGCTTCGGCGGCCGGGAACCGAACTGGGGGTACAGCGAATCGCCGCTGGTGGATGGCGGCCGCCTCATCGTCATGCCCGGCGGGCCCGGGGCGGCTGTGGTGGCGCTCGACAAGAACACGGGCGACCTCGTCTGGAAGTCGCAAAACGATCGAGCCGGCTACTCCTCGGCGATTGCGCTCGATATCGGCGGCACGCACGCGCTGGCGCTGCTCACCGGGGAGGCTGCCATCGGACTGGACGCGAAGGATGGGGCGCTGCTCTGGCGATACCCCCGAGTCGCCAACCGCGTGGCGAACATTGCCACCCCAATCGCCAACGATGGATACGTGTTTTTTTCCAGCGATTACGGCACGGGTTGCGTGCTGCTCAAGCCCTCGCCGGACGGCAAGACTGCCGAGGTCTATTTCAACCGCGACATGCGCAACCACTACACAACCTCCGTGCTGGTGGGCGATTATCTTTACGGGTTCTCGAGTGAGATTCTCACCGCCATGGAATTCAAAACGGGGAAGGTTGCGTGGCGGGACCGCAGCGTCGGCAAAGGCAATTGCATCTATGCCAGCCAGCGCCTCTATTGCCTGGGCGAGGACGGGGTGATCGGGCTGATCGACCCCACGCCCGCCGCCTACAAGGAAGTCTCGCGGTTCGAGATCCCGCGCGGCGCCTTCAACACCTGGACGCCGCCCGCCGTCGCCAACGGCCAACTCTATCTGCGGGAGCAGAACAATCTTTACTGTTACGACATCAAGCGGTGACCGAATGCACAGAATCGTACCACTGATTTTCGCGGCATCCCTTGGCTTGTGGGCCGGGGATGTGAACGAGGACTTGCTCGAAGCCGCGCGCACGGGCGACCTGTCCGCCGTCCAGGCACTGATCGGGAAGGGCGCGGCGCTGGAGACAAAGACGGCGTACGGCCAAACGCCGCTGTATTTGGCGGCCATGAACGGCCGCGAAGAAGTGGTCCGTTTTCTCCTGGATAAGGGCGCCAATCCGGACGTTCACGACAGTTTCTACCATGCGTCGATGCTCGATTTTGTCTTGATGCGCAAGCATTATGGCGTGGCGAAAATGCTGATCCGCAAAGGAATCGCGAATCCCGACCGGATTCTGACAACGGTGGCGTCAACCGGCAACGCCGATCTGGTGGAAGCCCTTCTGGAGGCCGGCAAGCCGAGCCAGGCGGCCTTGGACAAGACCTATGAGGCGGCGCTCGGCGAGAATCAAACGGAGGTCGCGGCGCTATTGAAAAAGGCGGGCGCGCACGAACCCGCGCCGGCGTTCGTGGTGGATGCGAAGATGCTCGAAGCGTATGCGGGCACTTACAAATCGGACCAGATTCCGCTCGATATCAAGGCGTTCACCAAAGAAGGCAAGCTGTATTTTCAGGCCACGGGTCAATCCGAGTTTCCGCTGAAGCCCAAGAGCGCGACCCAGTTCGAATTCGCGCCGGCCCAAGTGGAAGTGGAATTCGATTCCCCTGCCAGCTTCACGTTGAAGCAGGGCGGCGCCAGCTACCATTTTAAGAAGGCGGTGACCCAATGAACCGGCACGGACGCGCTTCCTGGCGCTCGATCGCTCTCGGCGCAGTGGCTGTGGCCAGCCTTGCCACAGCGGCGGATTGGCCGCAATTCCGGGGGCCATCGGCTTCCGGCGTCGGCTCGGGCGCCAAGCCGCCCATCCGGTGGGACGCGCCGAAAGGAACCAATCTCGTCTGGAAGGCGGAGATTCCGGGCCTGTCCGACTCGTCGCCGATAGTCTGGGGCGACCGGGTGTACGTTACCACAGCGATCTCGAGCGACCCGACGCAGAAGTTCCGCACCGGCCTCTACGGCGATACCGATTCGGTGAACGACCTCAGCTCGCACCAGTGGAAGGTGATGGCTCTGGACAAGCTCACCGGGAAACTGCTGTGGCAACAGACCGCGCACGAAGGAGTGCCCAAGACCAAGCGGCATCCAAAATCGTCGCAGGCCTCGCCGTCTCCCGCGACCAACGGCAGCGTGGTGGTCGCCTATTTCGGTTCCGAAGGGCTGTATGCCTATTCGACCGATGGGAAGCTGCTCTGGCAGAAAGACCTGGGGATTCAGAATGCCGGATGGTTCTTCGACCCCGATTCGGAATGGGGAGCGGCCAGCTCGCCGGTGCTCTACAAGAATTCCGTAATCGTGCTGTGCGACCGCCAGAAAGACTCGTTCATCGCCGCTTTCGATTTGAAGGACGGTAAGGAACTCTGGCGCACGGCGCGGGCGGAGGTTTCGACCTGGGGCACGCCAACAATCGTCGAAGGCAAGGACCGCGCCGAAGTGGTTACGAACGGTTCCAAGGCGATTCGCGGCTACGATGCGGATACCGGCAAAGAGCTTTGGACGCTGGGTCCCAATTCCGAGATCGCTTGCACCACCCCCGTCGCGGGCCAGGGCCTGATCTTCGTGACTGCGGGCTATCCGCCAGTGCAACCGATCTATGCGATTCGGATCGGATCCACGGGCAACCTTACGCTCGCGCCCGGCAAGGATTCGAGCGACGCGATCGCATGGAGCAAGCCGCGCGGCGGCGTGTATCTGCCATCGCCGATTGTGTACGGCGATCAGCTTTACACGTTAGGCAACAACGGCATCTTGACGGCCTACGATGCCAAGACCGGAAACCGCGTGTACCAGCAACGGATCGAAGGAGACTCGTTTGTCGCGTCACCCGTCGCGGCGGCGGGGAACCTCTATCTCGCCAGCGAGGATGGGGACGTGTTCGTCGTGAAAGCGGGGCCGCAGTTTGAATTGGTCGCCAAGAATCCGATTGGCGAGCCGATTCTGGCCACCCCGGCGTGGGCGGACGATCTGCTGATCGTACGCGGGGCCAGGCACTTGTTCGCCATTCGAAACAAGGAAGGCAGCCAGTGAAGCGCGCGGTTCTCTTGTGTCTCGCGGTTTCCGGCTGCCTGTTGCTCGGGTCCGATTCCGGCGGCGATTGGCCGATGTGGGGCGGCACAGCCGACCGCAACATGGCCTCCTCCATGAAGGGGCTCCCGGCTTCCTGGGACATCCAAACCAGAAAGAACGTAAAGTGGGTGGCGAAACTCGGATCGCAAACCTATGGCAATCCGGTGGTGGCGGGCGGGCAAGTGTACGTCGGCACCAACAATTCGCTGGCGCGCAACCCCCAGGAAGGCGGCGACCGCGGCGTGCTGATGTGCTTCCGCGAATCCGACGGCCGTTTTCTGTGGCAGCACTCGAGCCCCAGGCTCGTGGATTCCACCAAAGACTGGCCCGAAACGGGCGTCTGCTCCGCGCCGCTGGTGGAAAGCGGCCGCCTGTACTATGTCAGCAATCGCTGCGAGCTAGTATGCCTGGACGTGCATGGCGACGGCAAAGGGAACGCCAAGGTGATCTGGAAGTTCGACATGATCAAAGAACTGGGTGTGTCGCCGCACGATAAGACAGCGTCCTCACCTGCGTCGTACGGCGGCCTGGTTTTCACCGGCACCTCCAACGGCCGGAACGAAGGCCGTGTCAGCGTGCCCGCGCCGAAAGCCCCGTCCCTGATCGCGGTCGATCGGGACACCGGCAAATTGGTCTGGCAGGTGAATGAGGTGGGCGACCGGATCCTGGACGGGCAGTGGACCTCTCCCGCGGTGGGCTCCATCGGCGGCGTGGTGCAGGTCATCATGGGTGAAGGCGATGGCTGGGTGCGCGGCTATGAGGCGCTGACCGGCAAGAAGCTGTGGGAGTTCGACACCAACCCCAAGGATTCGGCGTGGCCGAAGACGCGCAACGAGATCGTTTCGACGCCGGTAATCTGGCAGAACAAGGTATTCATCGCCAACGGCCAGGACCCCGAGGCCGGCCAGGGCCCCGGGCATCTCTATGCCATCGACGCCACCAAGCGCGGCGACATCACGGTCAGCGGCCGGCTCTGGCAATACGACAAGATCAAGCGATCGATGTCGACGGGCGCCATCTACAACGGGCTGCTGTTCTATGCCGATTTCACCGGCTATCTCCACTGCCTGGACGTGAACACCGGCCACCCGTACTGGACTCACGATACTCTTTCCGCCGTGTGGGGATCGCCCATGGCGATCGACGGAAAAGTGTACCTGGGAGACGAAGACGGCGATGTGCTGGTGATGGAAGCGGGCAAACAGGAAAAGCTGATCGCCACCAACGCCATGGGAAGCAACGTCTACTCCACGCCGGTTCCCGCCAACGGGACCCTGTTTGTGACCAGCCGGGACCGGCTTTTCGCGATTGCACGGAAACCGTAGGGGCACTGTTTCATGCATGTCAAGCTAAAGCATGCCCTACCATCGCCCTTGGTAGGGCATGCTTTAGCTTGCCCGTTGATCCTATTCCTTTTTGGGGGGCTCCTGGGAGCAGCGGATGACTGGCCGCAGTTCCGCGGAAACCCGCAACTGACCGGCGTCGCCACCGGTTCCGTTCCGGCGAGTTTGAGGCTGCTCTGGAGCTACGACGCCGGTGACTCGATCGAATCTTCGGCGGCGATTTCGGGCGGCACGGTCTATGTCGGGTCGCAATCGAAGGATCTGCTGGCCATCGACCTACAAACCGGGAAGCTGCGCTGGAAGTACCGCGCTACCGATTCCATCGGCGAATCCTCCCCGGCGGTGTATGAAGGAATCGTCTATGTGGGCGATCTCGGCGGTGTCCTGCACGCCGTGAATGCGGCCAATGGCAAAGCCCTGTGGACATTCAAGACCGAAGCCGAAATCCGCTCGTCGCCGGTGATCGCCGGAGACCGGCTGCTGATCGGTTCCTACGACGGCAACCTTTACTGTCTCGCGCGGCGGGATGGCAAGCTGGTCTGGAAGTTCACTACCGGCAGCTACGTGCATGGGACACCGGCGCTCGAGGGCGGCGTCGCGTATGTTTCCGGCTGCGATGAGATCTTTCACGGAATCCGCCTGTCGGACGGCCGGGAAGTGGTGCATTTCCCCGCCGGCGGCCCCGCCGGCGCGTCTCCCGCGATGCTGGGCGATTGGGCCTGGTTCGGCAATTTCAATAATGAAGTGGCCGGCGCCAGCGTAAGCCGGAAACGCATTCTATGGCGATACCTGCGCCAGACCGCCCAGTTCCCGTTTTACTCTTCGGCAGCCGCGGCCGGCGACCGTATCGTCGTCGGCGGCCGGGACAAGCTGGTGCATTGCCTGAACGCAACCACCGGCAAAGCCATTTGGACGTTCGCAACCAAGGCCCGCGTCGATTCCTCTCCCGCCATTGCCGACGGCCGCGTGTACATCGGCTCCAACGATGGCCACTTCTACGTGCTGGATCTGGCCGCCGGAAAGAAGCTTTGGGATTTCGAGGCCGGCGCGCCGCTTTCCGCCTCTCCCGCGATAGCCGCTGCCCGCGTGGTAATCGGATCGCAGGATGGGCGGCTATACTGCTTCGGGAACTGACGCTGACGGCCCCGTCTGTCAGTTGGTTGCCGGGTCGCCTGAGATGGCGACAAGATCCTTGAGTGCTCGCCGGACGACGAGAACATAGCCGCCTTCATCGGGCGCCTCGAGATACGTTTTAGGCTGACCGCCGGATATGACCACAGCGAGGCGTTGGGCCACACCTACGCTCGAGCCGCCGATGTTCTCGCACTGAGTGTCCTTCGGCATCCCGACTTCAGAGAGCAGCCACGTGAGCCGCTCTTGCGTGTCGCCGGGCGGTAGCGGGGGCAGTATGAACAGAGTCCGCGCCAGACGCCCATTGTCTCGAAGACGGCGAATTTCCCACGCGAGGCCGTCGCTCTTCGCAAGCACAACTACGATTGCCGCGGCTTTCCCGATGAGTATGTCGGCGCGCTCCTGCCAGTTCTCCGGTTTCGTGTCGTAAGGAGCGTAGGTGCCCGGACGTCCACGAAGCCACGGATTAGAGAGACCGATTACCGGACCGAATTTCTGGAACTCATTCAACACTGCCTCCTCCAGCAGAGCCGGTGCGGACGATTCCAGCCACCAGTTGTCCGACTTCGACAGCGCAACCTCTTCTTCGGAAAAACTCCGGAAGTACAGAATGGGTGGCCGCGGATCGGAAGCGAGGACCTCCTCGGCCAACGGAGTCCGCAAGCGCGTTGCCTGGCGCGCACACGTTGTGCCGAGCCACAAGAGCGAAGCTGAAAGGAAATACGCGTAGACTGCGGGAAAGTCGTTATGGCCCGAGTCTGATTGCACGCAAGATGCCAAGTAAAGAAGGACTACTATGCACGCGAGGATCTTAAGAGCTACACCTAGAACTCGCAGGCACGAAGAGAGAAATGTTGCCGGCGGCGCCGTCGTGGCTTCGGGAACCTTTCCAGGCATTATGCGCCGGCGAAAGCGAATGGCGGCGCGCAACACCAGAGTTGCCGCTAGGACAACCGTAGCAACAGCGCCGATCAGGAGGCGTTGCTCGGCCTCTGCGGCGCGCCGATCGGCCTCCTGGACTTGGTCGTAAGAAAAGAACTGAGCGTGGAGAGCCACGGCCGGAAACGCCAGCCCCAGGACGAATCGCCGGATTGCGGGCAGGGGCAGTGACACAGGATCCCTCTGATTTCAGAAAGTCTACCAAAAACCTGGCGCAGTGTGCACCGAGAGGACCTACTCCGACCTCAGCGCGTCGAGCAGCTGGGAACGCAGAGCCGCCGCGGTCGCGATGGCCGACGACGCGATTCCCGTGGCCGCCACCAGAGCCAGCAGAACGGCCAGAGAGGCGACCGGCACATGACCACCGCGCGCGGCAACCGCCGGGGCCGCGGCGAGCGCGGCGCACACCGCGCCCGTCGCCAATCCCATCAGCAGAAGGAACGCGTTCTCCGCCAGCACGATCGCGAACAGATGCCGCCGGCGGTACCCGACCGCGCGCAGCAGCGCCAGCTCTCTCCTCCGCTCGAGCACGTTCCGCATCAGCAGCGCCGCCAGTCCCACGGTGCCCAGCACCAGCCCGAGACCGCCCAGCGCGCGGAACGTCGAAAGATACGTGTTCTCAACTCTGTGGAAAGTGGCCAGCACGGCTGCGGTCGGCTGCACGTCGAATCCATAGTCGGAAAGCGCAGCCGCCAGCGTGCGCGCGACCTCGCCCGCCTTCCCGGGCGGCGTGTTCAGCAGGAAGAACCGGTAACCCTGCGAGTCCGGGAACAACCGCAGGAAGTTCTGTTCCGAGACGATCAATTCGCCTTGAAACACGCTGTCCTGGAGCGCGGCCACGATCCGGTAGCGCACACCGGCCAGTTCGAATTCCTCGCCTAGCTTCCGATGCAGCGAGTAGTCAAGCGAATTGGCGTCGGCAATGGCCGGAACGGCGCCACCCGCCGGCTTCGATTCCAGCAGCAGCCACGGATTTGCTGCACGTCCCTCCGCACCCTGAAAGACGAAGCGGGCATCGCGCAGAAAGGCCGGAGGCGCCGCCAGCATGCGCGGGTTGCGTGGCTGGTAGAGATTCAGACAACTGGCATCATCCCCCGGGCGCACGCGAAAAGGAATGAACCGGACGCCCTCTAGCGGCGGAATATTCAGCGCCGCGCGTCCCGCTGGCGTGTTCGGATCGTGAATCAGCGGCAGCTCGGCATCGGCGAGCAGCGCGAATCCGCCCGTGCCAGCCGAATCGCCATCGCGCCGAAAGGCTTCGAGCGACGCGATCACAAAGGTCGCCGAGGCGATCAGGGCAATCGACAGCACGCTGCGGCCGGGTCGGTATTGCACGCTGCGCAGGCCCAGCGCGACCAATCCGCCGATGGCTCGAAACCCGCGCGCGTGCAGCCACACCGATTGGAACAACAGAGCCGCGGTGAGCAGCAGCGTGCCCGCGCCGAAGAAACCGGCGGCCTGGTCCAATTTGCCGTAGAGCGCCGCGCACACCAACGCCGCAGCGAGGGTGACGGCGGCCGCCCCCGCCATCCATCGCCACCGCAGCCGGCCGCTCTTCCGCCCCCCCGCCAGTAACCCGCGCGGCGTAACCGCCTCGAAACCGCGCAGCGTCCACGCGACCGAGCCGAGACCGGCGATCATTCCGGCAACGGCGCCAATCGCCAGCGACGGAACCGAGGCGTGCAGCGAGAGCAGCCGCGTCCCCACCGCGCCGAACCACCAGGAGCGCAGACCCAGCAGGATGAGCGCGCCGTATGCGAGCGCCGCGCCGACGCCAATCACCGCGCCGGCCACTGCGAGCACCGCGCCTTCCAGCAGAAACATCGCGCGGATCTTCGCTGCCGAAAAGCCGAGCGCGCGCAACACGCCGATTTCGCGCGTCCGCTGTTCGATGCCGAGCCTGAAAAACAATCCCGTCAGCAGCAAGGCCGAAACCACCAGGAAGAAGCTGAAGTAAACGAAGTACTCGCCAAAGTCCGTCGCGCCCCGCGCCGCCTCCAGACTCTGGGCTCTCACCGGGATCGCCGTCAGGCCGGCTTGCGCGGGGTCGAGCGCGGTGCGCAGCGCCTCGGCATACGCCGCGGACGGCGGGTAGATGCGGATCGAAGTCAGGCTGCCGAAGCGCGTCCCCCAAAGCGCGCGCCCCCGCGCCAGGCGAACGAAAGCTTTCGGCGTGGTGCGGTATCGATTCCAGTACTGCTCGTCGGCCGGCCGTATGCGGGACATGTCGAGCGGGAACGGTGGATCCCAATCGCGGAGGCTTTTGGATTCCGTAATGCCGGGATAGTCGGGAGCTAGTCTCGGGTCGTCAGCGTCCCCGGCCAGCGGGACAATCCGCTCCACGCGGAATTGCGCCGTCTCCGTGTGCAGGCGCGCATCGGAACGCCAGACGTAATATTCGAGCATCGCCCGGTCGCCCAGCTTCGCATCCAGTTCGCGAGCCGCCCAATCGTTCAGGGTGATTCCATCCTCACTGGCGGGAGCGAGCGGCGAGTCGAGCGCGGTCACCACCGAATAGGGGATCTCCCGCTTGCCGACGCGGATGGAATTAGCCAGGTAGGTCAGAACCGGTTGGGTGCTGGACCCAAGCCATCGGGCGGCGGAGAAAGCCGCCGCGGCTACCGCATCGCCGATCGCCGCGCTCGAGCTTTCGAGCGAAAGGCAGCCGGGTTTTTCGAGCGTGTGCAGCCGCAGGCCTACGTCGGCCAAGGTGTAACGCTGCTTCAGGCGCTGCTTCACCTGCGCCTCGCTCGACGTTTGCCCCACCAATATCGTATTGATCTTTCCCGGCTGATTCAGATCGCGTTGCAGGCGCGCCAATGGCACGTAAACCGCGCGGACGTCGCCTTGTTGCGGCCGCAGCGAGAACTCGCGGAAATTGCCGCCGGCTTGCGCTACAGTCAACCGGATGGTCCTGCCCACATCGTCCTTACGGCCGTTGAGCGATTCGAGTGGAATCGCCGAAGGTTTCGCAATGCGCAGCAGGATTTCGTCACCTGCCCTGGCCCCCAGTTCTCGCGCCAGTGCCGCGGAGAGCCAAACCTCGCGGCCGCGCGGCGCATCCACGGGCTGGCCCTGAAATCTCCCGAAGCGCTCGTCTATGCCGAATACCTGTACGGCCGTCGCACGCTTGCCACTCGCCTCATGTTCCACAACTGCATCCATGACAATGATCGGCGCGGCGGGCGGGAAGGCTTGGGCGAGCTCCTCGCTGAAGAAACCGTTGCGCGTGACGATGGAATCGGTATTGCCAAGCCGCTCCAGCACCAGGTCGCGCAAGGAAGCGCGCACCGATTCGCCCACCAGGACAGCGCCCCCAAACACGCCCGTGGCCGTGGCCACGCCCAGCAGCACCGCCAGGTTCGTCCGCCAGTACCACGCGAGGCTACGCGCCAGCAGGGTGTAGGTTCGCATGACGCAGTTCGTATTGCTTGGGGAATCGCGCGGCCAGCGCCGGGTTGTGAGTCACCACGATCAGGATGGTCTCCTGCCCGCCGGATAGTTCCAGCAGAAGGGTCGCCACCATTTCCGCCGAGGCTTCATCGAGGTTGCCGGTCGGCTCGTCCGAGAGCAGCAGGCGCGGCCGCCGGATGAGGGCTCGCGCCAGCGCGACGCGTTGCTTCTCGCCGCCCGAGAGCTCCGCCGGGCGGTGATCCAGCCGGTCTTCCAACCCCACTTGCCCAAGCAGTTCGCGCGCGCGCGCCGGATAATCGGCGCGATCGTTCGCTACCAACGCCGGCACCAGCACATTTTCCAGAACCGAGCACTGTGGCAGCAGACAGTGGTCCTGGAAGACAAAGCCGATGGACTGGTTGCGAAATGCCGCCAGCTCCTTATCCGAAGCTACATAAGGGTTGACGCCGTAGAGCGTGACCGTGCCGCTGCTCGGTGGTTCCAATCCTCCGGCGATGTATAGCAACGTGCTCTTGCCGGAGCCCGATGGACCCATGATGGCCGCCGCCTCGCCGCGGTTCAAGGAAAGCGACACCCCGTCGAGCACCGTCAGCGGCCCGCGCGGCGTCGGATATTGTTTGCCGACGTTCGAGATTTCAAGCATGAGCTCGTGCCGTGGCGATGGCCTGGTATGCTTCGAGCGCCCGCGCAGCCATTTGCGCGGCGCTGAAATGTGCGCGAACGCCCTGCGCGCCCCGGCGTCCCAATTCCGCGGCAGGCTCGCGGTCTTTCCACAATCCGTAGATGCCGTCCGCCAGGCTCGCCGCACTGCCGGGTTCCACCAGAACTCCGCCTCCGGTTTTCTCCAGGATCTCGGGAAACGCGCCCGATCGAGGCTGCACCACGGGAACACCGCTGGCCAGCGCCTCCAGGATAGAGATTCCCTTCGGCTCACCGTAAGTGGCGGGGACGCTCAGGACATTGAGGCTCCGCAGGAACTCGATCTTCCGCGCCCGGTCCAGCTCGCCCCTGTAATGGAATTCGCGCGCCAGGCCCGCTGCCTTCATTTGCCGTTCGATGCCGCGCAGGTAGGTTCGATGCTCCGGCGCCAGGTAACCGGCTACCGCAAGGGCCGAGCCGCCGAAATCGCTTTCGCGCCGCAGCCGCACATAGCTCTCGGCCAGCATGTGGAGTCCCTTCTCCGGCGCGATCCGCGCCAGGAAACCGACCCGGAACGGCGCACCGGGAACACGCGCTGGCGGGCCGTACCCCTCCGCATCGATTCCGAGCGGAACCACGCGCATCATGCGGTCGGGAATTCCCAGTTCACGCCGCCAGAAGTCCGCGCAAAATTCGCTGACCGCCACGAAGCCATCCACATCCCCGATCTTGGCGCGGATGAGTTCCAGCGCCTGCGTTCGATACGGCTCGCTTAACTGGCTCAGGAAGAGATCTTCGCCCTGCAACGTGCAGCACACCGGCCGCTGTAACGCTTCGCGGACGGGCCGCGCCAACCCGATCAGCAGAGAATTGGGCAGGGTCACGATATCGGGCGGTTCCTCGCTACGCAGCCAGGCGGTCAACTGCCGGACTTCCTTGAGCTGATAACCTTCCTCCCCGCGCAGCATGGAAACCGTCATCGCGCCCAGCCTGTGCGGGTCGACCCGGATCGAGGTTCGCGATGCCAACCGCAGCATCCAGGGCGCATTCCACAGCCGGTCCAGCAGTCTGTGCCGCTTCCGGAAGAACGCCGCCTCCTGGTCGAGGCAGACGCTGATCCCGTTCAGGAAAACCCTCGGCTCGCTGACGTTTGGCTCGTCCGTGCGCGTGGGCGTGTAGAGCGGGAGCAGAGTGATGTTGTGGCCCTGCCGCTTGAGTTCCGCCGCGAGCGAATTGTCGCGGAGGCAACTGCCGCAGTACATTCGGGCAGCGCCGGCAGTGAGCGCGAGGATTCTCATATACCTTCCGCGGTGGGCAGCTCGCTTTCTCCTAAGTCTAGTACGAGTGCGCCTCCTCCCTGGTTCGCGGCAGCGCCCGCAGGCATCGACAATCTCGGATCTGCACCTCGTGTCGTCGCCTCCGCCAACGTGCCGGCCAATACGGTTACGATTACGTTCCAACACGCACCGCCGGCCGTCGAGACGCGCCCTCCGCATCTGATAATGTAGATCCAATGCCTCAGGAGAACCCGTTCCAGGATCCGCTGCGCTTCGAACGGCGCGTGCCGCCGTGCGCGGTGGTGATTTTTGGCGCCAATGGCGACCTGACCAAGCGCAAGCTGCTGCCCGCGCTCTACCGTCTGGCTTACGACCGGCGCCTGGCGCCCGGATTCGCCATCGTGGGAACGTCCCGCACGCCGCTCAGCGACGACCAGTTTCGCGACAAGATGAAAGAAGCGGTGGCCGCGTTTTCCGAGGACACCAAGTTGGACGAAGATCTCTGGAAGACGTTCGCCGGGGGCCTCCATTACGTGGCGGGTGATATCGGCGACGCCGCGCTCTACCAGCGCATCGGAGAGAAGCTTGCCCACCTGGATCAAGCCCACCAGACCGGCGGCAACGTGCTGTTCTATCTTTCCACCCAGCCCAGCCAATACGCGCTGGCGGCGCAGGGCATCGGCGCGGCCGGTTTGCAGCACGGCGCGGGCTGGCGCCGGCTGGTGGTGGAGAAGCCCTTCGGCCATGACCTCGCCAGCGCGCGCGAGCTGAGCGATCGCCTGCACGAAGTCTTCGACGAATCGGCCATCTTCCGCATCGATCATTACCTGGGTAAGGAAACCGTGCAGAACATCCTGGCCTTTCGCTTCGGCAACGGGATTTTCGAGCCGCTCTGGAACCGCCGTTACATCAATCACATCGAGATTACCGCCGCCGAATCGATCGGCGTCGAGGGCCGCGGCGCATATTATCAGGAAGCCGGCGCGCTCGCCGACATGATCCAGAATCACCTCTTGCAGGTGATGGCCACCATCGCCATGGAGCCTTGCGCCAGCTTTCGCGCCACCAGCGTGCGCGACGAACGCTCCAAGCTCTTGCGCTCGATGAAGCCCATGACGCCCGACGAGATCCGCCAGAATTCGGTGGCTGGCCAGTACGGTCCGGCGCGGATTGGCGGCGAAGACGTTCCCGGCTTCCGCCAGGAGCCCGGCGTCAACCCGGCTTCGACCACCGATACCTACGCCGCGGTGACTCTCTCGGTGGAGAACTGGCGCTGGGCCGGCGTGCCTTTTTACGTGCGCACCGGCAAGCGCCTGCCCAAGCGCGTCACCGAGATCGCCATCCACTTCAACCAGGCGCCGCTGGCCATCTTCGAAGGCGAGTTGGCGGACGGCACGCCCAATCTGCTGATTGTGCGCATCCAGCCGGAAGAAGGCATCTCGCTCAAGTTCCTCTCCAAACGCCCCGGCGCCGGCATGAAACTGCGCCCGGTGTCAATGGACTTTAACTACGGCTCCAGCTTCGGCGAGCGCTCGCCTTCCGCTTACGAGACCCTGCTGCTCGATGCCCTGCTCGACGACGCCACTCTTTACACGCGGCAGGACATGGTGGAGGCCAGTTGGGCGGTGGTCGAGCCCATCCAGAACGTATGGCGCGAAGAGTCCGTCGACTTCCCCAACTATGCCGCCGGAACCTGGGGACCGGATGCCGCCGATGCGATGCTGGCCCGCCGCGGCCACACGTGGAGGAAACCATAATGGCGG
>Ga0326728_10005843_pt1 | contig 33921 bp, 22 predicted proteins | sample MB3enrmetagenome_FD_207602 | JGI IMG/M metagenome (GOLD analysis project Ga0326728, IMG submission 207602) | Lab enriched peat soil microbial communities from McLean, Ithaca, NY, United States - MB31MN | ecosystem: Environmental > Terrestrial > Soil > Wetlands > Peat | place: USA: New York...
CAGGAACCATCGGCCGAGAGGCCACTGATGCGAAACGGCACATCCTGATTCGATCAATGCGCGCTCTCCCGAGCGCGCCACCGACACCTGTGCTTTTCTCTTGACTTTGACTTACATAGATGTGGCCTATTCGGAAGTTATATCTCAGTAAACAGTCCTTGGATCGGTACCGGGAAACGCCGAAGCGTCCTGCGATCCCGCGAGTGCGCTCATGCTAATTTTAGTAGATTTGAAGGGGAGGTCTCGATGCAGATCCTGAGTACGGGCGAAGTATTGTGGGACATAGTCGAAGGTACGGAGCTCCTAGGCGGCGCTCCATGCAGTCAGCCGTGATCTCCTTCACTGGCGCCAATTACCGCTTGCGATAGCGGAAGAGAATGGCGTCATGATTTTCACCGGTAGCGTGGTGATCGATCGTAACGATACGAGCGGTCTTTGCAAGCCCGCCAAAGAGTGCCTCATTGCCGTCTACACCGGAGATGGCAATACACCCGATGGCCATCGGGAGACCCAGAATCTGGCCTACAGCCTGGACGACGGCCGCAATTGGAAGAAATATGAGAAGAATCCGGTGCTTGATCTGCACCTGGCTGACTTCCGCGATCCGAGCGTCAGCTGGGATGAGGATCGCCACGGCTGGATCATGGCGGTGTCTCTTCCGAAAGAGCACAAGGTCAGTTTCTATCGCTCGCAAGATCTCAAGCAATGGGTACACGCCAGTGACTTCGGACCGGCGGGCGATACCGACGGTGTATGGGAGTGCCCCGACCTGTTACGCGTTCCTTCGGAAGGAAGACACGCATCCCTTTGGGCATTGAAGGTTGGTTTGAACCCAGGTGCGCCCCAGGGAGGATCAGGAGAGCAGTACTTCCTGGGAGAGTTCGACGGCACGAGTTTCAAGCTCTCGGAGGAGGAAGGTGCCCACGGTTGGACGAACTATGGAAAGGACGATTACTGCGCAATCAGCTTTAATGGGATTCCCGCCGGAGGTCAACCGATCCTGCTGGGATGGATGAGCAATTGGGATTACGCATCGAGGTTGCCGACCTCGCCTTGGCGCGGGCAGATGAGCCTCGCGCGGAAACTCTCATTGGTTCGCGATGAGAGTGGACTCGCGCTGGCTCAGGACCCGGTGATTGATCCTCTTCGGGAAACTGCCGTGCCCCTGCAACTGGACGCATCATCACGCAATGATGGAACCGCGGCTAGACTCTCTCCACCTTATGAGTTGGATTTTGAAGCGGTCCGTCCGACCACGAACAGCTTTGGAGTGCGGATCTATTATGACGATCAGCATTGGACGGAGATCGGGTTTGATAAGGCAAAGAACGAGTTTTATATCGATCGCACGAGATCCGGGGAAACGTCTATTCCTGGCTTCGCCGCAAAAACGACGGCCCCCGTAGTACCGGGTCGGCCTTACAACGCAAAGCTGATTGTCGACCAATCTTCGGTGGAGGCGTTCGCTCAAAATGGAACGATCGCCATGACGACCCTACTTTACCCTCCAACGACAAGCAATCGAATCGTCTTCTTCCCTTCTGGTCTTGAAACTGCGCAGGTCCATGCGCATTTATGGAACTTAGCATCAATCTGGCAAGATGCAGATCGAGAACAGGGTGCGAAAAATCGCTAACAAGGAAGCAGCCGATCGTTCAGTACACCATCGCGTTACGCGCTCCGCTAAAAACGGGGATCTCTTATGGAGTCCATTGATCACGGATCGTTTGGCCAGGACCGCGGTCGATACGTCGATACCCGGGAAAACCTACTCAAAAGCGCGCGAAATGCCTCCCGTTTTCCGGCTTACAACGGATCATTGGCTCTACAGAAGCGTTCCACCTTGCCGTAAAGCCTTGTCGGACAGGTGGTGCCTCCTCCAAATCTGGGAAAGGTTTTGTTACAGGCTCTTAAGAGTTCGCCGCCTCAAGGCCACACGCCAAACTTACGGTCGGGAGATTTCCGCCGAAAGGGTGGGGAAGGCACTTCCCCAACATCTCATGCGGACTTATGGAACACTTTTCGCCTAAAACGAGCCTCAAATTGCCGACCCTAGGTATAACCTTTTTCAGCTTTCTACCCCGCCGACACGACTTATTTACCACTTGGAGGTTGAAATGAGCCGCTTTTCGGCCGGGAGGAGTACGAGCGTTTCGAGGACCACTTGACGTCGTGATTGCGGGGGCTTGAGTGAAATCGGCAGCATTAGCAAGAGGTCATTCCGATATGGCCGAAAATCAGGATTCTCGGACCTTGACGCCGTTTGTTACTATTTAGAGCCACGTGAGATTCAGAGGACACTCAGCCGCGACTGCCCTCGCCGTTTTGCTGTGGAACTCCGCCAGTTCTTTTGCCCTAAACCCATCGCTGGATGTCAGTCAATTCGCGCACACTGCGTGGACCCCCCGGGATGGTTTCTTCAAAGGCAATATCTACGCCATTGCCCAGACGCCCGACGGATACCTCTGGCTTGGCACGGAATTTGGGTTGTTTCGATTTGACGGAGTTCGCAGCATCCACTGGGAACCGCCCGCGGGCCAGCAACTGCCTGACCCGAACATCAATGCCCTGCTTGCCGCTCGCGACGGCACTCTCTGGATTGGCACCATGGGCGGCCTTGCATCATGGAATGGCAGGTTGCTGACTCGATACCCGGAGCTCGGTCCACGGTTTGTGGAGTCCTTAGTCGAGGATCGTGATGGCACGGTGTGGGCCGGCGCTCTCTTTAGTCCCAATGCCGGTCCCACTGGCTTGCTCTGCGCCGCGCAAAGCGGTCGCATGCAGTGTTACGGAAAGGATGGCACCTTTGGGATTGCCGTTCCGGGGATGTATGAAGACAAATCGGGCAGTTTCTGGATTCTCGCGCAATCCGGCCTCTGGCGATGGAGAACTGGTCCTCCGGTGCACTATGCGACAACACCCCTCGAAGTCAGCGCCCTGACCAGTTCCAACGACGGACGTCCTCTGTTTGCCGTATATGGCGGGGGGCTCATGCACCTTGTCGGTGACAAGTCCGAGCCGTACCCGATTCTTAGCGGTGGCAATGTGAACAGAATGCTCAGCGATCATGACGTCGATGCCAACAAACTGCTCCGCGACCATGATGGAGGACTCTGGATCGGAACCGTGGAGAAAGGGCTTATCCATGTGCATAACGGTCGGACAGACGTATTTACGCAGTCCAATGGCCTGTCAGGTGACGTGGTCCTCAGTCTGTTCGAGGACCACGAGGGCGACATTTGGGTCGCAACCACCGGAGGACTCGACCGCTTTCGAGAGCTCCCCGTAACCACGGTCTCTGTGCGGCAAGGACTGTCGAGCGATGCCAGCCAGTCAGTTCTGGCAGCCACGGATGGAAGTATCTGGATTGGCGCCCACGATGGTTTGACCAGGTTGAAGAATGGGCAGACCAGCATTTTTCGCAAATCAAGCGGGCTGCCGGACGATGACGTGCAGTCTCTTTATCAGGACGTCGACGGGCGAATCTGGGTCGCCACGGATCATGGTCTGGGATATCTCAAGGACGGCAGGTTTGTTGCCATTAATGCCGTGACTGCCACGCCGAAGCATTTGCTGCATTTCATCACAGGGGACATGGCAGGGAACCTCTGGGTTTCAGAGCATGAAAGTCTCTTGCACGTGCTGGGTGATCGATTGGTCGAGAAAATCCCGTGGTCAGAGCTGGGGCATCGAGAAAGCGCCGAAGTTCTATTGCCCGGCGATGAGCAAGGGGGAGTGTGGCTTGGATTCTGGACCGGCGGAGGTGTCGAATACTTTAAGGACGGCAGAGTTCGTGCAACATATTCGGCCGCCGACGGATTGGGACAAGGCCACGTTGCGGATCTTGAGTTCGATCGAGATGGGGCGCTGTGGGCCGCAACCCAGGATGGCGGAGTTAGCCGCATCAAGGATGGGCGCATCACCACACTCACAACCAGGAATGGTTTGCCCTGCGACACCATTCACTGGACAATGGAGGACAACGATCGTTCCTTGTGGTTGTATACAGCGTGCGGCCTCGTGCGCATAGCGCGGAGCGAACTTGACGCCTGGATTGCCAATCCGAGGCGCACGGTTCAAACGACGATCTGGGATGCCGCGGACGCCGTCAGGCTCCGCTCGAGTGCGGCCAGTACCTTCGGTCCTCGCGTCACCAGGTCCTCCGACGGCAAGCTATGGTTCCTGACGGGTGTTGGGGTCCAGGTCGTCGATCCCCATCATCTTGCTTTCAACGAGTTGCCCCCCCAGTGCACATTGAGCGAATCATTGCAGACGCAAACTGTCAATTGATTTACTGCAGCACACCGAACTCCCTCCCTGAAGGCCTCCTCTTGACACTACCCAATGGGGGTATGGTATAAGAAATGAAAATCTTTTTCATAAAATGATTTCCGGCTTCTCTCGCCGCCTTGTAATCCACTTACATTGAATGAGATACCGGGTATGGCTCTTCGCAGGTGGCTGATTTGCTCGCTCAATGGAACTCTTCCGAATCAGGGCGCGGGCTCGTCTCTAAACGCGGGCCCGTAGCCAAGTGTGCGCCTGACCCGAACGGTTTGTTTCCACGCACCCTCGCACTTCTGCAGGTGCAACCTCCAAATGTCAGTGTCCGAGAAGGAATTTTGCCGGGCACCGGCGGGGCAGACATTGCGAACTTCTCCGCCGCTCTCCCTCTGTTGTGGCTTTCATCCTTCTCGGCGCACTTTTTGCACACCGGCGAGGCTCTACATCTCAAAACTCACGACCGCACGGCTTGTGTTGGCTGATACTGGATCAGTAAATGCTTGGTCGGAATGGCGCAAGTCTTGGGGGCGAATCAAGACAGCATGTACGCAGCTCACAGCCAGCGGAGTTCCACCGCCGTGTTAAGTGTTCTGCTTCGACCGAAAGCAGGGTTTCAGGAGAATGGCCGCAACGGGCAGCTTTCGGACGACAAGCCTGCGGTTCGAGAACTCCGGCCCATCCCCTCTCATGACGATCACGGATAACCCGCAACGCGCCGAGTCAGGCCTCTTTACGTGCCGGGACCTTAGACGCGAGTGTAAGGAATCCAGACCTGCATCGCCGAAGGCGAACGGTTCGCCCAAGCATAGTAAGGAATCAGCTTGAAAGTTGTGCGAGTTTCTTCTTGTGGGCGACTTTCGTGTGCGGCATTGTACAGTGAAAGTCCGGCGGATGAGCGGGAGACAGATCCCTGATGCTCAAGCACCATCACTCCCTCGAGAAGATCGGGGACGAAGCGGGCCTCGGTGGCAGCAGACACGTCGGCAACACAATTGCTCAACCCGCTTTGCTGCACGGCTTCAGGTTGATCCAATAATTCCATGCAGAAGACGATCGGCCCGCGTTGCAGCGCGACCCGTCCGCGATCTTCGACGACCGCGGGATTTGCTTTGACAAGTTGCGTCTTCATGTCAAAGCGAAGATGGATCGTGTCCCCGGCCGACCAGCGCCGGCGGATGGGAAGATAGGCGCCAGACTCAAGGCCCGTAACCGGCTTTCCGTTTACGGCAACAGCATTGTCTAACGACCAGCCAGGGATCCGAACATAGACGGCAAAATCGTGAGGTTTCTCCGGGGCAACGGATATGCGCACCTCACCGTCCCAGGGATAATTTGTTTCCTGTTCGATATGCAGTCCAGTCCCATCTTCCAAGCGCCAGGCCATCTGAGAACGATCGTAAAGGTGCACATAGACGCCATCAGCGGCGGTCGAGTAGAAGTAGCCTGGCAGCTCTGCTAAGGTCCGCTCCAGATTGGGCGGGCAGCAGGTTGTGTCATACCAGGGGTTGCGAATTTTGCCTTCCGGATCCTCCACGTATCGGGAGTCGCCGGTTGGATCGAATGCCAACGGGTTGCGATAACAATAGGTCGTTCCATCAAGCGACATTCCGGAGTCGATCCCGTTGTAGAGGGCGCGCTCCATCACGTCGGCGAATTTCGCTTCGCCCGAAGCCGCGAGCATGCGCCAGTTCCACATCATGTTGCCGATCGCGGCGCAACTCTCCCCATAGGCTCGCGCGTTCGGCAATTCGTATGGATCACCGAACGCTTCACCTTCCTGCCGGGCGCCGACGCCACCGGTGACGTAAAGCTGATGCGAAGTCAGGTCGTCCCAAAGCCTGTTCAGTGTCTTCCAGTAGGCAGGATCACCAGTTTCAAGGTAGTAGTCCGTCGCGCCGCAGCAGGCGTACATGGCTCGAACGGCGTGCCCCTCAAGCCTCGTCCGCGAAGTGAATGGAATCCCGCAGAACATGTAGGTGATCTGGTTCGGCCGAAGAGGGATCCGCTCGTCTCCGTGGAGGATATAGCCTGCCAAGTCGACGTACTGATGCTTTCCGGTGGTGCGATACAGCTCGATGAGGGCCATCTCGATTTCCGGATGGCCGGCGACAATTCCCTTCTGGTTCGCGCCCGGCCCATAGTTAGGAATCAGGAAATCGTCGACGAAGCGGATGCCCGCATCGAGGAGAGTCCGGTCTCCGGTGGCGCGATAATAGGCAATCGCTCCCTGCAAGAGATGGCCGATGTTATAGAGCTCGTGGCCGGTGGTTTGCGTTGGATACAACATACGCAGCGGTTTTCTATCTTCCACATAGTAGGTATTCAGATAGCCGCCTGGCTCCTGCGTAGCGACCACATCGTGGATCATCGCGTCGGCGGTCGCCTTCAGTTCAGCTCGGTCGCCGGACTGAAGCACGAATGCGGCAGCTTCCAGCCACTTGTAGATATCGGAATCAGAGTAGACCGGACCCTGTTGTGGCGCGGAGGATCTGCCGGTAAGACGCAGGAAGTTATCCATGCGGCCGTGTGCGACCAACTGGTTGTGCATGGTCGGGATACTTGCGGTCACATTGGTCTTGCGGCGCCTGGACCAGAACCCATCCTGAATCGTCACCGCCCTGACGGGCACGGGCTTCAGTTTGGCGAAGGGTGATCGCGAGAAGTCGGCGATGCCGGCGGCCTGCCAGGTTGTACCGGACTCGACGGGTGCGTCCGGCCCGGCAGTCAAAAGGGAAAGCATGTTTCCCTGTTTCAGGTTTGCCTGAGCGATAGCCGGCGTGACCCAGGACGCCGCGGCGGCGGCGATGAATTTGCGGCGAGAGAGCCCGGTCTCCATTTTGAACCTCTTTGAATCCGGTTTTCCCGGGGGTTAAGAAAGCAGCTTGATTTCCTGCAGGCACATGCCGTAACGGCTGCCGGGAGGATCGATTGGATAATGCGTGTGTAACCAGTCGTTTGTAAAGTTGGCGCTGTAGCACAGCCACATGGTTCTTCCATCCGGCTGGATGAACTTGCTTGGAATATTAACGAAATAGCCCTGGGCGCCAAAGTCTTTGAGATAGCAAACCAGGCGCCACGGGCCGGCCACATTCTTCGCTTCCAGCATCAGCGTGCTGATGGTTCGCGTACTCGGCCACCCGTCGGCGACACACATCAGATACCGATCCAGAGAAGGGTTATAGGTAATGGTGACGCTGCCCAGGTGGTCTCTCCATTCGAGCATAGGTTTCAGGTCTTCAAAGTGGCGCGACCACCGCGGCTCGCCGAGTGCACCGTAGCCGGCAAAGAACTCATACTGGCCAGCGTCATTCACGGATTCAGGGCTCAGCGCTACTCTCGTCATGTAGATGGCGTCTCCCGAAAGCCAGCTTACGGCCCCTAGACGCGGGTGCGTCGCATCGGGCGCGGCTCCATGTCCAACAAGATAAGCTTTGCCATCAGGCGAGTGCTGCATGTTCTTGCCGAAATCCACGAAGTGCATGACTCCGAGTTGAGGCAGGCCAACTGCTGGAATCAGCGCGCCGATGTCGCTGCCCGGAGCATCGCCGTTGAACACCGTCTTCGTGTGCTCGAGAGCGTGGAGTTTCTCCGCTGCGCCGTGGATATCCTGCGAAAACAGCGGTGCCCAAGCCGTGCAAGGGCTCTCAACCCAAGTCTTGCCAAAATCGCGGGAATAGCGGCAGCCGAGATACGGACCAAGCCATGCCCAGTTGTATACGATGTCCATGGTCTTGCGATAGTTGATGTCACAGCAGTAGGTGCCGTAGTACCACACCCCGTTTACTACGATGTTCGCGCATGGGTAGCGGCCCCCATAAGGCATTCCTGAGGATTTCCAGTTCCCCAGCGCTGTCACTTCGAGTTGTAACGGATTGTCGCCGACGATCTTTGCAAATCCGGTTGTGGCGTTGAACCCCTGATCGCAGGCAGCCGCGACCTTGTTTCCCGCAGCGTCGAGGAGGTAGCCATCAGCGAACGAAGAGTATTGCGCGTCTTCGCTCGACCAGGATGGGTACCAGGTGTCTGCGTGAGCGTACTCTCGATGACGACCCGTGAAATAGAGACTCCGAAACTTCTGTGAACGCGGAATCGGGCAGGGCGTCGGGACACGCGACTCCCACTCGCCGGGATAAGAGTGTTGCGAGCCGTTTCCAGCCTGTGATCTAGACACAGACCGGGAAGCCAATGCCGGCAGACCAAGCGCGAGGAAGCTTCGCCGCGAACACTTCGCCATTTCACGGTTCCTTTACTCTTCTCACGGAGTCGCTCCAATCATCCACGATTGGATCCCAGTGAAACTTCCCAAAACCAGCGAAGTCAGCTATGCAATTCGTTGCTATGGCAAAAGCCAAAGATTGGAATTGCAAGCAGGACCTCGCCAGGGCGCGGATCGAACTCGGCTCCTACAGATCACTGCATCGAAGCAGTGGCGCTCGGGTTGCAGAGAACTGTTGCTCGCGAGAAGGCCGGCGGGCTACGCGCCGGCCTTCACACGGCACAGCTTAGAAGCTGGCACGCAGGTGCAACTGGAAGTAGCGTGCCGGTAGCTGGTTGGTGACCTGTCCAAACGTGCTGTCGGTAAGACCCCCATCAACCTGCCAGAGGTTGGAGCGGTTGAACAGATTGAAGACCTCGCCCTTGGCCTCGATCTTCATCTTCTCAGAGAAGAACCACGGAACATTGAAGTACTTCTCGAAGTTGAAGTCCATGTCCTTGTATCCGGGCTGGTCATAGGTGTTTCTGCCAAGGTTTCCTTCTGCCCCATTCGGGCTGAAAGCTGGCTGCGGGAACTTCGCGGCAGCCGCGCCGCCAGCCGGTGAGCCGAAGATGCCTTTCAGGAAACTGCTCTTCGATTGGCCGCTCAAGTGCCGGCCAAAGGTGGGCGCATTCGGCACGTCGTAGGTCGTGCCGTCGGCGTTGAAATCGCCGCTGCTGGGGGCGTAGCCGGTGATCGTGCTCCCTGCCGGGCAACTGCTGCCTACAGCGGCAACTCCGCCGCTGCAAGCGGGAATGAAGGGAGCGCCGGTGTAGACGGTGAAAGGAATACCGGTCTGCCCAATAAACTTGCCGCCGAACTGCCATCCGCCGAGAATGTTCCGGGCCAGGGCACTGGAATAGTTGTGCGGAACATCCCAGGTGCCGGCGGCCTGAAATTGCTGGTGAATGTCGAAGTCGGAGCGCCCGCGCTGGAATGGAAAATTCTGTGTCTCGATGACGTTGTCGCCGCCGCCGGTGAAGGCCCCTTCGGTCAGCGTCTGGGCATTGCTCATGGTGTCCAGGCTCTTCCCGATGGTGTAAATGCCCTGCAAGGCCAGTCCGTGAGAATAGGTTCTGGTGGCCATCAAAGTGCCATAGTTGCCCGCGGAATTGGTGCTGGTAAAGGCGTAATTGATGCCGCCGAAATACGGGTTGAGGCGCGTCTGCGTGCCATTGTTCTGGATCAGGTCGCCCGCAAATCGGTTGACATCCGGATCGAACGACTCCGTATGATGAGACTCCGTGCCGGAGTAGTTCAACTCGACGATCAGGTTGTTCTGGAACTGCTGCTGCACGCTCAACGAATACGCGACCACTTGCGTCATCTTCAAGTTCGGGTCGTACCCGCCCATGCCGGCTCTCTGGACGACACCATTAATCAGGAGTTGGCCGTTCGACCCGATCGTGGCGTAGCTGGTATCGGCGATCGGGCATGCCTCGTCCCAGCCCACCGATTTGCTGCAAAGCTGGAAATTCGGCATCGTTCCGGAGCGGATGTTGTTCGACGGTGTGTAGTAGTTTGGCAAATTGCCCGAGGTGATGTCGGTGATGTGCAGGTAAGGCGGCTGGTCCGCGAACAGGCCGAAACCGCCGCGCACCGCTGTTTTGCCCTTGCCGAAGACATCCCAGGAGAAGCCGACGCGCGGCGTAAACCAGCCGATGTTGTGATCGAGGACTTTCGCCGAGGATGCCAGGATTGCCGAGCCGTCGGCGATCTTGGCATTCGTCGTTGAGCCCGATCCGAGAATGAAATTGGTGAGATGGGGGCTGTAGAACGAGGCGAAATTGACCATGATGTCGCCGCGCACGCCCAGGTTCAGCGTCAGCCTCGGCATCACCTTCCAGTCGTCCTGCAGGTAATACCCCTCGTAAAACGCGCGATAGATACGATCGTAGGGCGCTTCCTTGTGCGTCAGCAGGTTAACAGCCGGCCCGCTCGACGAAACTGCCTCATCCTGGACCAAATCCAGAAGGTTTTGGAAGTTGAAGGTCGGCCGATCGAAGGCGCCGTCCTGGTGGTCGACTTCGCGGATGTTGTAGAAATCCGCTCCGAACTTCAAGGTGTGCGTTTTGACAGTTGCCGTCATCACATCGTGCCAGCCCCAGGTGGTCTGAAAATAGTTGCCCGGCGCCCAGGTTCCGAAGCCGGTGAGGTTGTTGACGTTGACGTACGGAATAAAGTCGTTCGGGAATGCCTCATTCGCTCCATACGGCCGGATGACATTGCCGCCGGCCTGATTGAGGAGATGCGAGTTGAAGGTGTGGGACCAGTTGAGGTTGACAAAATCGGAGGTGTAGGCCACCGGGCCATCCATCGCCGGCCGGCCTGAGAGTTGCTCGGCGGTGACATCCGTGCGCAGCACGTCGACATACAGACGGTCGTTCTTGCGGATGTAGGCGTCTCCACGGACGCTCCACTGATACCCGTTCTTGGGAGAGCTGAAGCTGACGTTCCCGACCCCAATGATGTTTAACGTTGGGGGAATGCCCGCTGGTGGGGCGAAGTAGCCGGGAGTGGCCGCTTCATACGCGCTCACCGTCTCAAGGCTGTTGGTGGGATTGTTCTGCGGTGGCGCCGTCGCCAAAATCTGCGTGCCAACGGTGTTGGGCAGATTGGTCTTGGCCCAGGTGACGAAGTCCGACGTCTCCACTGTTTGCGTATAGGCACTGGCCACGCTGGAGCGCAGCCGGTTGTAGGCTCCGAACAAGAAGATCTTGTTCTTCCAAAGTGGCCCTCCCCCGGTTACGCTGAACTCTTTACGCGAAGAAGTCGGAAGCGTGCTCCCTGAAAAGTGAGTTGTTGCCGAAAGATCGTTGTTGGTGAAATAGTAGTCGACATTCCCGTGGAACTGATTGGAACCGGACTTGGTATAGACGTCGACCGTTGCGCCGCCGTTCCTCCCCTTTTGGGCGTCGAAGTTGTTTACGAGGACGTTGACGGACTGCACGATCTCGGGATTGGGAGAGATGGATGTGGCGCCGGCGCGGGAGGGGGTATTGGTGTAGGCGTCGTCGATCTCATAGCCGTTCTGCTCCTGGCGCAGTCCTCCCGCATTGAGGTTGATGGCGTACTCGTTGGTGAAGTTGTCCTGGCCGCCCGTCACCACGCCGCCGCCGGTCATGCCCGGCGTCAGGGACGCTAGGCTGTAAACGTTCTGCCCGGTCAGCGGCGTGTCGGCCACAGTCTCGCTGGAAATCTCGGCTCCGGTGGCGGGGGTTTCCAGATCTACCTGAGCCATGGTCCCGGAAACCTCGATGTTGGTCGAGACCGCGCCGATCTTCAATTCGGGTGTAATGGTGTGAATCTCGGCGATTTGCAGGGCCAGCCCATTTTGCTTCCAGGTTTCGAAGCCGGCCGCTTGGATTTGAATGTCGAAGGTGGATGCAGGAAGGCCATCGATGCGGAAGTAGCCATTGTCACCGGACAGGACGGTGTTCGAAACGCCCAGGCGGGTATTGGTGATGGTGACTTGCGCTCTTGCGACGACAGCTCCCGTTGAATCGTGCACGATGCCCTCAATTCCGCTTGAGAACTGAGCGAAAGCGGTTGCCCCACCCAAGCCGAACAAAAGCAGCATGAAGATCGAGATGCGCGTGCAAAGTTTCATACTGGTCTCCTTGTTAAGTGTTCCCATTGTTTCTGAGTTGCTCGAAAGGGGATGCCGCAGCAGAGAATCCCCTTAATGCCCCACGATTCTGACGATGCTCGATTCCGATCCGGTCCAGGCTTCGGCTCCCTCATGCGTAAGCCGGCCGGCCGAATCGTTCCAGTGCAAGTGCGTGATCTGAGAGTCTCCTTTCTCGTATGCATATGTTTTTCCGTCGTCGTTGTAGACAGTAAAATCGCTGTCCGCGCCCGGATAGACAAGCAGGCTGGCAATCGCCTGCGGTTCTTCCGTGCTCAGGATTTCGGCACCGAGCGGGACGATCGATCCCGCGCGCACGAAGAGGGGGATAGTGTCGATCGGCGCTGCCACGTCAACTGCCTGGCCACCTTTCAACCGTTCGTTGGTCCAGTAGTTGTACCAGTCGGTTCCGGCGGGCAAATAGACCATGCGACTCGTGGCTCCTTGTTCCGTCACCGGTGCAACCAGAAACGCCGGGCCGAACATGTACTCGTCGCCGATCGCCACTACGTTCGGGTCGCCCGGAAAATCCATGAACAGCGCGCGCATGTATGGCGCACCCGTAGTGAGGCTGAAGTAGCCAAGCGAGTAGATGTAGGGCAGGAGTTCGTAGCGCAGACGCAGATACTTCTCGAGGATGGGCTCGGCCTGTTTGCCATACGCCCAAACCTCATTGTGTTCTCGCTCGCCGTGGGCCCGCATTACAGGCTGGAACACTCCCCACTCGAACCAACGCACAAACAGCTCAGGATAATCTTCGTAATTGTCGACGTTCCCCTGCGCGTCCAAAGGGTCAACCAATGGAGTATGTGCCGCGTGGTAGGCGGAGGGAATCGACGGCGAGAAGAAGCCCGCAATATCCGTGTCCCAATACGGCATGCCGGAGGCGGTGAAGTTCAATCCCGCGGGGATGGAACGCTTCAACATATCCCAGGTGGCCTTGATATCGCTCGACCAAAAGACCGTGCCGTTTCGTTGCGCTCCAAGATACGCCGCACGGGCGAGAATCATGACCCGGCGGCTGTCCCCGAAATCGCGCCGGAAGCCTTCGTAAACGGAAGCTGTGTGGAACAAGGGATAGACGTTGTAATAACGGGTCCCGGAGCCGACATAGAAGAAATCCTTGGCCGGATCGATGTCCGGCTCCGTTTCATCGAGCCAAATGTAATCAAAGCCATACGGCTTCACATAGCGATCCCTGATCGACTCCCACCACCACCTGGCAGCGGCAGGGTTAGTGGTGTCGATATTGGGCCCGATGGCTTTGGTGAAACCGCCGAAGTCCGGAGCGCCGTCCGCGGTGTGAATGAGCCAGCCCTTTTGCTGCAGCATGTCGAAATACCGGGTGCCGGGAGCGAAATGCGGCCACACGCTCAGCAGCGTCTTTATGCCCATCGAATGAAGCTGTTTGTTCATCGCGGCTGGATCGGGCCATCGAGCCGGGTCGAGATCCAACTCGCCTTGTTTGGTCATGTTCAGGAAGTCCACTACTAGCGTATCGAGCGGCAGTTTGCGGTCGCGATAACCCTTCGCAACAGCCATGAGTTGGTCCCGCGTGGGATAGATTGCCTTGCTCTGAATGTAGCCGTATGTGGCCTTCGGCAACATGTGCGTGACGCCAGTGAGCTGGCGATAGCCCTCGTAAACCTCGTCGCTGTTGTCGCCCGCAATCACAAAAAAGGAAACACGGTTCCCCACCTCGGATGACCACACATTCTGGAGATTGAAGCCGAGGTCGATCGTGGTTTTCGAGGGGTTGTCCCAGATCAGACCGTAGTCGCGGCTCGACACCATGAAGGGAACGCAGACACTCTCTCCCCCGATCGCGTCGTATTCATGCCAGCACTGAATGCGGTGGTCGCGGAGGTCGAGAAAACCCTGTTGGTGTTGGCCCAACCCGTAGTAGTGCTCATCGGCGGGCGAGTCGAAGATTGCAGAAACGCGGTAGCTGGGATCGGTCTCTTGCCCACTTTCTGCGCTCCCAGCGGACGCTGCCGGCCGGTTGGGCATCATGGACCAGTTCCGCATTGTCAGAAGCAGTTTGCCGGGCGCCGTTGTTATGGAGATCGTGTCATCGTATGGTCCATTCCCCCGAGGACCGCCGCCGAAATAGTGCTCTCTCAGCGACTCATTCAACGCGTCGAGCGGCATAGCGTGAGGTGGCGACAGGTTCTGTGGGGCAACACGGATGACCAATCGCCCCGAGCGAATGACGTCGTATCCGCCAGAATCCTGCTCGTGGGCCCAGCCAGTTATCGACGGCGTGCCCACGAACCCAAACCCGGCGGCTGCGAAGGCTGCAGTCTTCTCCGAGCTTAAGGTGATTCGAATGATATTGGGGGCGTACGGCTCCAGCACCAAAATCCTGCCTTGGCGAGTCAGGATAATCTGCGTGTTTGCGCCCCAAGCAGTCTCGCAATTGAACAAAAGAAAAAACAGCCCAACCGCAATGACACCCCTGCGAACGAAAGCGTTTAACACCTGACCTTCTCCTTTTGCTTGCAACGAGCGAATGCGACCCCCATCCTTGCCTGAAATCCTTTACATTCCGGATAACGCCCCCCTCGTAAAGCCAAAAAACCGAGTGTTAGAACCCCCTTTCCATCTCCATCGAAAGATTGATTACCAAAGAGGCTGTGAGTTTGAGTTCGAGATGAGGAAACTCGCAAGTAATATACTGTGTTCTTACGGTTTGCTCCGTAGACAACTTGTTTTGCAGCAATGGCTTGCACTCGACGACATGCTACCTGCCTGGTTATGACCTTCAATGAGCCACTTCAGTTGAGATCGTTCTCGGGGTAACCACCAGAATCACGCTTCATCTCCCATCCCATGGGCTTGACAAAAAAGTTCCGCGTTGGTCTACTTAAGCGCATCCGGAAAACGCCTGCCTCTGCTGTCCCAGAAGACACAAAACTGGATCTGTGCGACTACAGTGCGCTGGGTCTTGCTTTTCTTACAACCCAGGGCAAGTTGACGGCTTGGATGGTTCCGCCGCCGAGGGGAAGCCGTCGTGGTGGGCGAAGTCCCGACTCTGCCGCTCGCCAGCCCGAACTCATGTGTCTTGCCAGGCGCGTAAGGCACAATCGCGGAATTGACCGGATGGAGAACTTCTCTTGCATGCTCGCGGTTTAGTTTGCAATGCAGTGTTGATCACCCTTATTTTGCGTGTGTCCGGCCATGCCCAGCAGCCTGTGCAACCTGCACCGGGCGGAATGGGGGGTATTGCCTCTGCTGGCGTTTTCGCTCCGGTTTATGACGAACACAGGCGACCTATCACTGCCGGTGGGTTTGTCGACAAAGGCACCATAGTCTTCGAGGATGTGACCAAGGCCGCCGGGCTCTACGGCTGGCGTCATGAGATGGGCACGCCCCAGAAGAAGTACATCCTTGAGACCGATGGTTCCGGTGTCGGCTTGATTGATTACGACAACGACGGATGGCTCGACATCTATCTTGTAAACGGCTCGACCTACGACGCGATCAACGGCAAGCGCACCCCGCCCCATGCTGCGCTCTTTCACAACAATCACGATGGAACCTTTACCGACGTAGCCGAAAAGGCCGGCGTCACTAACGACCGCTGGGGATTCGGCGTGGCCATAGGAGATTTTGATAACGACGGCTGGCCGGATATTTTCGTAGCTAATTTCGGCAAGAACCGGCTCTACCACAACAACCACGATGGAACGTTCACCGACATAGCGGAAGAAGCGGGCGTCACGCTAGGGAACTGGTCGGATGGCGCAACTTGGGGCGACTATGACGGCGACGGCCATCTCGATCTGTTTGTTTCCGGCTACGTCCATTACGACCTGAACAATCAGCCAAGCGCTGAAGACGGCACGGCCTCGACCGCAAACTGTCAGATGCGCGGCGTGCCGGTGATGTGCGGCCCTCGCGGCCTGCCCGGCGAACCGGATCATCTTTTTCACAACAACGGCGACGGAACGTTTACTGACGCCAGCATGAAGGCTGGCGTCTCCGACCCGGACCGGTTTTATGGATTTACCGCGACGTTCGTGGACGTCAACAACGATGGCAAAGTGGATCTCCTCGTGGCGAACGATTCCGAGCGTAACTATCTTTACATCAACAAAGGGGACGGAACATTCGACGACCAGAGCTACATCTCTGGTTTTGCATTCAACTTCGACGGCCGGGAGATCGCCTCCATGGGTTTGGCTGTCGGCGATTACATGAACAACGGCTTGGTCGACGTGCTGGATACAGATTTCTCAGACGACTACAAGGCGCTCTTTCGTAACGATGGAAACGCCAACTTTACCGACGTTTCCCGCGAGGCGGGCATCGCTCAGATTGCTGTTCCCTTTGTGGGCTGGGGTGACGGCTTGATCGATTACGATAACGATGGCTGGAAGGACTTGATGATGATCAACGGCCACGTCTATCCCCAGGTAGACGAGCACGATTGGGGTACGACGTATGCCCAGCGTCCGCTGCTGTTTCACAACAACCGCCATGGCAAGTTCGAATACGTGCCGCCAGTGAAGGGCTCGGGGCTGGCTGTAATCACACCGGGGCGCGGCGCCGCATTCGGCGACCTTTTCAACAACGGCAGAATTGATGTCGTCATCAACCCTGTCGACGGACCACCCGTGCTGCTGAAGAATGTCAATCCAGACCATCACCATTGGGTTGAACTCAAACTTGTAGGCGGGCCGAAAAGCCCGCGCGACGCCATCGGTGCCACCGTTTACTTGAACGCGAACGGGATGCGCCAGCGAGAAGACGTGATGAGCGGAGGAAGCTACATCTCATCCAACGATCAACGGCCTCACTTTGGCCTAGGCGATGCAACCGATGCCGGGACCGCCGAGATTCACTGGCCGTCGGGCCGTGTGGAAAAAATCAAACTTCCGGCCGTGGATCGCATCTTCACAATCACTGAGGAGCAAGGCATAACAGGCGTGTTGTGCGCTAAACAGCCATGCCGTTGAAAGCGACGAGGAAATTGGAAGGCGCTGCGTCCCACATCGGCGGTTCGATGCGGATCACCGCCCAGAGCGGCAAAGCCACACTATTGGAAGTGGGTGGCCTCGGCACCAACCGCGCGTCTCAGAAACCGCGCTGGAGCTTATCTCAAATGTTTCGCCCCAGTTTGATGTTTCGAGCCAGTCTGATTGCAGGATTTGCCTTGGCGTGGGTCGTACCGGTCCGGGCACAGGGCGCCAAGGTTTCGATCTCCACCATCGAGTCATTGATCCGTTCGCAGCAATACGATCAGGCTTTGAAGACGTTAAAGGTCGAACTGCGCGGAAATCCAGACAATTTCAAGCTCTGGACGCTCGAGGGAATCTGTCTCGCATTACAGGGAGACGACAATGAAGCCCTTGCTGCGTTCGACCGCGCAATTCGCATTTCGCGCAACTACACTCCCGCGCTCAAGGGCGAGGTTCAAATCCTCTTCAAGACCGGGGACAGACGCGCGATTCCGCTGTTGGAGAGAATGCTAAAGTCCGATCCGGGCGACGTAACCGGACACAAGATGCTCGGCATGCTCGAGAAGCACGTTGGCGACTGCCACTCGGCGGTGTCTCAGTTTCTTCTCAGCAAAGAGGCAATCGCCGACGATCCCGCTTCGTTGGAAGCTTACGGCTATTGCCTGTTCAAGCTGAACCAGACTGCCGACGCCATTCCCGTTTTCCGCCAACTGATCCCACTTCTTCCTGGGCGCACATACCCCAGCTACGATCTTGCCGTCCTTCTTGTCGCCACGCACAACAACGAGGAGGCCATAAAGGTCCTTCAGCCGCTGTTGACTCCCGATCAAACCGACCCCGACATTCTTTCCCTGGCGTCGCAGGCGTACGAAGCGACAAGCAACACGCCCAAGGCCGTCGCGCTGCAGCGCCAGGCTATCGTTCTCAATCCCACTGATCCCGCAAATTACGTCCTGTTTGCAGTGCTTTGTCTGACGCACGATTCATTCCAGGTGGGAATCGATATGCTCAACGCCGGGCTCAAGCGAGTCTCCGATAACTCCTCCCTTTATCTTTCGCGCGGCGTGCTTTACGCGCAGCTCGGAGAGTACGACAAAGCGGAAGCCGACTTCAAAATGGCAGAACAACTCGACGCTTCACAAAGCATTGGCGCTTATGCCGGGGATCTCACGATCCTCCAGAAAAACGATCCGGACAAGGCTCTCGCACGGGTTCGGGAGCAATTGAAGGCTCACCCGGACAATCCGCGCTTTCGTCTTCTGCTGGCCCAATTGATTATGAACAAAGCACCCGAGCCACGGAGCCCCACATTCAATGAGGCAATGCAAAACGCTTTGGCTGCCGCGAAGAGCAAGCCTGATCTTGTCGAAGCGCACAACGAGTTGGCAAGCATGTATATGAGCCTCAATGAGTACGAGCGGGCTATCAAGGAATGCAGGACGGCCTTGCAGTACGACCCCGCCAACGAAACCGCGATGTATCACCTCGTCATCTCTTTGCGTCACAGCGGCCATAACGACGAGCTGCCGCCGTTGGTCAAGCGCCTTTCCGAGATGCATCGGGAATCTTTGCGGCAAGAGACCGATCGGAAGCGGTATCGGCTCGTGGAGGAGGGATCGCCAGCCCCACAACCCGATGGAGGACATTGAGTCGCATTGAGTACTCCACACCTCCGCGGCACGATTCGGAACAACTTGTCCGGCGCGTAGGTACGGGGATTTGGATCACTCCACTTAAGGAACAGAAGTTGCTTGCAAAGGGCTGGCTTTTCAAGAGGAGAGATGGCGGTGAGAGCAGGCGAGCGAACGGGCAGAGGCTAAGAAGCCTCAACAACCCAAAAATGACTTGGTTAAGCAGAACAAAACGGAAATCTTGCCGGATAGGGATTTACCGAGACTCGGGAGCGAGGGATCATTTGTCGATGCGGCATTCGGCAGAGCCGCAAGCACATCCGTAGAGTCTCCTTTCGCAGCCCAATGAACCCCAGGGCCCTATATCTATTCCATTCCCATTCGGCGCAATAGAACCTCTCATCGCAGATTCAGCAGCAGAGCTTGGATCAAATAGGCAGGCTCATTCGTCGCTTGAGTTTCGTCCGCATGCAGTCAGATCAAGTGACCTTCATTATCTTGTTGTCTGTATGGCAGTTACGGACCAGCGTTCGGCCAGCGGAAACAAGGTCCGGTTCAAGGAAGACCATGCGTCGAAACATCAAATAGCCGGCCACCAGCGAGATCTCGAGGATCGGCTGTTCAGGCGGGGCAAGACCTTGACACGGCTATCAAACTGCGCGTTTACTGTAATGGATTTCGCCCCGGGGGTCCATTGAATCGCTTTACCACCTGTGACCGGCACTTTTTCCGATAAGCTAATTTGCAACTGGTTGTCAAAGAATCGGGTTCGGAATTAGGGAAGCACAAAAGGCCCGGAACGGCACTTCTTTAGAGTGGCGGAATCAACCATGGGAGACTCTGTTCAGAGTGCCCTTTTGGCTGACGGAGCAAGTACTTATGGCCTCCACTACCGAACATCCCCACGAAATCGACAAAGCAGCCCAGCCCGCTCCCGTTGGGCAGGAGAACGCAGTTCTTGTATTCGAAGAACTTGATCGAATTCTGGAAAGCAAATTCTTCAAAAGCTCCCCGCGAAGCCGGCAGTTTTTGGAATACGTTGTCCGGCACAAGCTAGATGGCCATACCGAACAGTTGAAGGAACGGATAATCGGAATAGAGGTCTTCCAAAGGACACCTGGCTATACTACAGGCGACGATCCAATTGTTCGTGTCCAGGCCAGCGACGTGCGCCGGCGCCTCGAGCAGTATTATCAGGCGTTGCCCGATCGGCCAGCGGTTCGGATTGAGCTTCACGCTGGCTCCTATTCTCCGAACATCCATTGGTCATCTGCCGTTTCTGAGACCAATATGGACCATCCACCAGAGCCGCTTCCGGCTCAGGCTCCCCAAAGGCGAAGTCGCGCTATTCCATTCCTATTGGCTGGGCTCATCCCGGCCTTGGTGGTTGGAACGGGGTTGATCTTCGTGCATTCTCGTGCGAATCGAAGCCCACAGACGGCCCTGGAGCAGTTCTGGGCTCCGGTGTTCTCCACTCCGCAACCGGTTCTCATCTGCCTCGCCAAGCCCGTCGTATACAGACCCACCTTCGATCTTTACCAGAAATATGCACAAACCCATCCGGGTTCGTTCCAAACCGAGGTCGAGCGCTCAAATCAGGTGCTTCCTCTCGAAGCCCATGACCAGATCGCGTGGAGCGAAATGATCCCATATCCGGATTATGGCGTGGCCGTCGGTGACGCATACGCCGCGGTTCGAGTCTCTTCGTTGATGGGGCAGATCGGAAAGCCCAGTCAGGTGAGGATTGGCGGGAATTACTCTTTCGAGGATTTGCGGAACTCGCCATCAGTTGTTGTCGGAGCATTCAATAACAAGTGGACAATGCAGATCATGCCTGGACTGCATTTCAGCTTCGTTGAGGACCACGGACAGTACATGATCCGCGAGCAGATTCCAGGTGGAGGGGTTTGGCGAGGAAGCCTTCGCCAGTCACAGCAAATCGGTGATGATTTCGCAATTGTCGCTCGTCTGCTTGACTCAAAGACTGGTCAGTTCACCATTGTTGCCGCGGGTCTCACGGGAAGCGGTACGCAAGCTGCGGGAGAGTTCATCTCAAATCCCACTTTCCTGGAGCGCGGCCTGCGGTCTGTTTCGCCAGATTGGCAGAAGAAGAACATGGAGATAGTTTTGCAAACCACGGTGACAGATTCAGTTGCCGGCCCGGCGTGGGTTGTTGCTGCTCATGTCTGGTAGGTACACCGCTGATCTCGCGTAGTGCTGATCGTCCCCGGTATTTCTGAACCAGATCAAATGTTGGCTTCCAGTGAAATTGAAGTCCGGTGAACTTGTGCTTTACAGATCCATCGGGGAGCATTTTTGCATACGGCCCTCGAATTATGTTCGCCGCTATTGACCTTCACTGCCGCATCCTTCGATTGGATGCCCATGAGGTGAACCATCGTCGATTTGATGTCCCGGTGACCAGCCATGCCTGCACCGTGCGCATCGCCCCTCGAAAGAGGGCGAGGCGGGGAGCGACCCCGAAAAAGGAAGTGAGGTTATCGGGGTGAACGAGCTGTCGGCGGGCTAAAGAACCGAGCAGCAGAGGATGACGACATCAAGTGCAACAGTCATGGTCAGGAACGGGAAACACACAAGCTCCCAACAACAGGACGCATCCCGGATATCCCATGACCGGCAGCAACGATCGGGCGATCGAACGCCGGCAAGGAGACCGGAGAAGAGGGATCTCCGGAGAGTGAATTTACCACTTTTGCTGAATCCGCCTATACTGTCCCCCCAGTTTGTCCGCCAGCGAGGGTATGTTTACACGGCAAGTATCAAGAGGGTTTTAGGGGGAACCGTTCCCCCCGACCTTCCGGATACAAATACACGAACTACGAGCGCCCCTCATGGGAGGGCGTGCCCAAACAGGGCCCGGAACTGGAAAAACCTGGCGCTCTTGGCCGGCGCATGCGCGAGGGTTTTTGTTGTCGGGCAGGACGGGGAGAGAGCAGAGAGTGGTCATCGGCGGTCTCTCTGGTTGCCTGTAAGAAACGGCCACTCTTCGCCACCGGGGCCGTGAAGGAGATGGGCCGCTCTGCACAACAAGACCTGGCGAGTGGAATCCGGAGGCCTCGCCCGCGCATGCGCGGGTTTTTGTTGTGGGGCAGGACGGAGAGACCTGGTCTTGTACTCCCGAGAGTAGGGCGCGACATCGGCGAGGATGGCCATCTTGTTGATGTCGGGGTAGACTTCAGGGTCCACGCCGTCGAGCTCTGGGTGGATGGCCTCGTAGCCGGCGCCGGGCAGGCGGGCGAATCCCTGGTCGACCTTCACAAACGGATCGCCCTTGTGGAAGTCGGTGTAGTAATCCTCGCCGGGCATCCAGGACGGCATGGTGTTGGGGATCTCGTCGGCCTGGGCACGAAGCCCTCGCGCTGGATGAAGCGGCGAAGCGGCTCGGTGTAGCCGAAGTGCTCGCCGAATCCCGGTGATGGACCCAGACCAGCGCCGAGTTCCTTCTCGAAGTAGCGCCGGGAGGTGGAAGTCATCTGCCGGGAGCCCTGGTAGTAGACGTCCTTGTCCTTGTTGTGGCCTGGGAAGATGGCGTTGAGCATGTTTTTGGTTCGGCACTCCTCTGATCACATACTTATCGCGTAGTTCAATTCCCAGGGCGAACTTGACTTCTTCGCCGTTTAGGAGTAATGAGTAGATGAGTATTACATTTGCGCCTCTTCCATCAACCACCGAGAACCTCTACTTCCAGGGCGTCTGGGGCCGCTTCTTCGGCAAGTTCATCGAGAGCGGCCGCGAGAAGGCGGGCCTTTCCGTCGCTCAGGCGGCCGAGTTGGCCGGCATGAGCCTCGAAGACTGGACGGGGATAGAGGTCGGCACCTGGCTCCCGAATACCCGCCGCCAGTTTCGTGCCATAGCCGCGGCTCTCGATCTGGACTGGGCCACGATGACCAGCATCATCCTGATGTGCCGGCAGGCCTGGGGCATCCAGTAGCGGCCAGTACTCATAACCCTGATACACTCACCTCCGGAAGGAGGTGAGTGCGATCAAGAAAGCCAAACAACCACAGGTGAAGCGGATGAATTTGAACGTCCCCGTCGATTTACATAACAACTTCAAGGCGGCGACGGCCGCCCAGGGCCTGAACATGACCGATGTGCTGATGAAGTACATCCAGGAGTATGTGGAAGATTACGGTCAGGCCACCAAGAAGCCGAAGGGACGGCGCCAGTGAAACGGGCCATCCTATATATGAGGGTCTCCAGCGTTGATCAGCACCCGGAGACCCAGCTCCACGACCTCAGGCAGATGGCCGCTCAGCGCGGCTACCAGATCGTCCAGGAGTACACAGACCGGATCAGTGGGGTGAAGGCACGCCGGCCCGGGCTCGATGAACTGATGCGCGATGCCCGCCGCGGCCGGTTCGATGTCGTCCTGGTCTGGGCCTGCGACCGCATCGCCCGCTCAACCCGCCACTTCCTCGAGATCCTCGACGAGTTCCGGCAGCTGAACATCGAGTTCATCAGCTTCCGCGAGTCGATCGACACGTCCGGCCCGCTGGGCCGGGCCATCGTCGTCATCATCGGGGCCATCGCCGAGCTCGAACGCAACCTGATCATCGAGCGCGTGCGCGCCGGCATGCGGCGAGCCCGGCTCGAGGGCCGTCACATCGGCCGGCAGCCCATCGCTGTCGACCGTGAGGCAATCCACCGCGAACGCTGCCAGGGACAGAGCCTGCGCCAGATCGCTCGTTGCCATCGCATCTCGACGGCCACGGTCCGCCGCGTCCTGGCCGGCCAGCCCCCGGAGGAGCAGGTCGCATGATCGAAGACTCTGCAAACTTCCTACCTATATGGATGCTGTTGTCCGCCGCCTTCGGCTTCCTTGCCGGCGAGGCCTTCGGCGACAGCCGCCGTCATCGGAAATGCCTCGAGCAGACCAACGATGATCTCCGCGATAACCTCGAGAAGGCCCACATCAATGAAGAGCCGCTACACCGGGCTCTCAAGCAACAGCGCGGCGTCATTAACGATATCCATAAGCAGATGACAGCTGTGACAAAAGCCCTCGAAAAACGCCCTTCGTAAACCCAACCAAATCAATGGCCGGATCTCCCCGATCCGGCCGTGCCAAAACGTGTGGGTTCAGAAACACACCAAGTCAGCTCCATGCTCGATGAGTGAGTTGGCGATTATTCATTTATCGTGAGGATGAGAACAATGGAGCGAAGCGGATCGTGTTTAGCTGCCTGCCGAAGCGGCCTTTCCACTGATGGTTCTGCCACGAATAGCCACATCCATCCCAATCGCAACAATGAGCATGCCGACAGCCGAGAGCGCCTTTGCCGGCAGGCTCCCGACACCAAGGGCGAACACCCCAAACAAAACAATCAGGGTCAGGGTAGCCAGCATCTCCAGCCTGCCAAATACTTGCCGTACCGCCGCCAAGCCTCCCCGCCACGCGAAGAAGATCACAATCGCAAAGACAGCCAATAGCGCAGCCTGCCATGCAAGAGTCATCGGAATGTCGATGATGGCGTGAGCGATCATTCCTGGAATGAGCGACCGCGTCCAGGCAAAGACCACGCCAAGCCCGATTGCGACACAAAACAGGCTGACGATCATCGTGACGTTATAGAGGTTGGCGATGAGATATTGCTTGTGCGAAAGAGTGAAGAGACAGGCGACTGCGAGGATCGCGGGGCCGTCTCCCCAATCTTCAGCAAGCCGCCGCTGGTAAAAGCCGCGAAAGAGCAGTTCCTCCACCACGGGCACCACCGCGTAGCTCAAAATTCCGGCGAACAGCCAGAACTGCCAGCGCCGCCAGGACATGTCGAAGAAGGCCTGCCGCCACGGCGCCATCGCGCCCAGTGGATGCACCGCGTCCACGAGCGAGTGGATCAGCACGGGCCATTCTGAGAGCGCCGCGGCTGCCACACCCGTCGCGACCAGTGCCTTGACGGAGATCCCTGCCCGTGTCAGACCGTACGTCGCCGGCCCGCGCCGGCCGCGCCACCGGTCGAGCGGAACAATAATGATAAAGAACGAGAAGTAAATGAAGAAGAGAGCCAGCGCTAACTGGCGCGAAGCCACCAGCAGGTCGGCGTTGCTTGCGTGAACCGTCAGCAGAGCGAACGGGTTTTGAGGGGAGATCAGTTGGTGATGGGTAACGAACGCAACGATTCTGGCATTCAGAAGTGCACCTGCCAGATAAACGCCCAGAACCTCCAGGAGAGCGGCCGCACGTCTCTTAACTCCGGTGTTCACTGCGGAATTATATGTGGGCAGCAGCCCTGCAATCCATCCATCCAATTTCGATTGGACGAACTCCTCTCCCGGCCAGACTGTGCAGACATTCATTCCTGCCGAAAGATCCTTCTACGATGGCGCGTTCAGGGCAACGCTCTCATAGAGCCAAGGGCGGATGAGACGGGCAGCTCGATTTGATACTCGGCGATTTACCAGTCGTCGCGATTGTCGCAGCGACAAACGGGCAACAGTCACTTGCTCAACAAGCCGGTGGTACATCGAGAACAGTCAATCGGCATTCCTCCATCCCCTGATGCCCGCGCCTCAACCGTGACGCACTCAGCAGCGATACGCGGGTTATGGGGGAGTATAAATTGGCGCACGTGTCAGCGTTCAGAGATCAGGGGCAGTAATCAGGGGTCGCAGAATTCGTACTTGACACCGGCAGAAAATCCACTACCATATGGTTGTGGATAGGTTGGATACAACATTTGCGGCTCTGTCTGATCCAACGCGAAGGGCGATGATCGAACGACTCTCCCGTGGGCCTGCCTCTGTGCATGGGTTGACGGAACCGTTCTCACTCTCGCAGCAAATGATTTCAAAACATATTGCCTACCTGGTTCGGGCGCGGATTGTGATCAAGACGAAGCGTGGACGGGAGAGTGTGTGCACGCTCAAGCCGGAGGCGATAAAGACAGTCAGCGACTGGGCGACCAGCTATCGCCGATTCTGGGAAGAGAGTCTCGACAAGCTGGATGTGGTTGTGAAGCAAATGAAAAAAACGGAGGTCAGAGATGACAAAAAACACGGTTAACGAGCCAGAGCGGATGACTGTCACACGAGTTTTTGATGCCCCACGCGAATTGGTTTGGAAGGCGTGGACAGACCCTCAATATGTGATGCAGTGGTGGGGGCCAAAGGGTTTTACCGCGCCTGTTTGCAAGATGGATTTTCGCGTGGGGGGAAAACTTCTCTGCTGCATGAGATCGCCGGATGGACAGGAGTTCTGGAATGCCGTTGAATACCACGAGATTGTTCCGCCCGAGCGGATCGTTTCGTCCATGTACTTTTCCGATCCGGAGGGAAACAAGGTTGACCCTGCGCAATTAGGGATAGAACATGAGGCCATCGAAGGTGCGTACGACGTGGCTCTCTTTGAGGATTTAGGAAACGGCCAGACGAAACTCACCTTCATTGGAAATGAACCGATGGAGAGCGCAAAGAACAGCGGGCAACTCGAGGGTTGGAACCAGATACTCGATAAGATCGCTGAGGTTGTTGCGGGGCTAACGCAGGCGAAATAAAAAGTGGAAGCTTTGACGATCGTCATGCGCGAGATACAGCTGAGGGTGACGGGAGGCGGCTCAGTTCGGGCTTCTCGTCACTCGACAGAATGGTCGCCCGTTCGGATAAGTTACCCTTGGCTCAAACTGTTGCCAACAGGGCAACTCACTCATCGAGCATGGAGCTGACTTGGTGTGTCTCTGAATCCACACCTTATGGAACGGCCGGATCGAGGAGATCAGGCTGTTTGTTTTGTGTGGTTTGTAGTTGGCGTTTTCAGAACCCTTTTGGAACAGCGGTTTCTCGCTGACTGAGGACGCGGTGCACGGTGGTGCGGCCGATGCGGTGCGATGCTTCCCGGCTGCTTTCGGCTGACTGTCCCGGCACCCTTTTGCTCACCGCCGGAGTCACAGGATGTCGAAACTCGCAATCACGCGGCTCGGGTAGTCTGATGCCGAATCAGTAGCCGCAACGTCGTAACGGAAATCGCATACTGAGGACTCCTAAAGAGATGGGGGTTTACCGATACTACAATTCTCAGTCATGCCGGACAATCAAGTCGAATTGGACGATTGCCTCTTCAGAATTCTCGAATGAACGAGGAGTTTGTTGGCGACAAAGTGCAATTGACAAAGACTGTTACAAAGGCACAACTCATTCAATGCGTAAGGCTCGCACGGGGTCGATGGAGGCCGCGCGTCGCGCCGGAATGATGCCGGCGATGGCAGCCGCAAGAGCGAGCACTCCAATGGCGATCGCCATGACCGGGACGCTTACGCTGGTGATCTCATAGAGCTGCGACTTGACGTAGCGCACGCAGAAGATTGACACCGGGATACCGATCGCGAGACCGATGACGGTCTGGAGCATTGCTCCGCGCATGATGGTTGCGATAACGCGGCTGCGGGCCGCGCCGAGGGCCATGCGGATACCGATCTCTGGCGTGCGGCGGACTACCGTAAAGGCGGTGACGCCATAGAGGCCGATGGCGGCGAGGAGAAGCGCGAGCAGACCGAAGAGAGAGGTGAGGCGCGCGATCAGCCGCTCCTCGATGAACCGATCGTCAATCTGCTGCTGGAAGGTCTGGAATTTGACGATGGTGAGGTTGGGGTTGATGCTCGCCAGGGTGCTGCTGACGATCTTCTCAAAGCCGGGAACAGGGCGGTTGGTCTGGATAACCAGTGCTCCGGCAAACATGGATTGGTCCTTTTCGAGAGGGCTATCGGGGTCCTTCGCGTCGCCTGCCCGCTGTGTTAGCGGAAGGAAATACATGGCGTGGTCTTTCCAGTAGACACTTGTGTACGTGGTGTCTTCTACAACGCCGACGATCTCATGTGTTCCATCGAGGCCGACCTGGCTGGGCCCTGAAAAGCCGAAGCGATGGCCGATAGGGTTGCGTTTGCCGAAGAACTGCTTGACGAATTCCTGGTTGACGACGGCGACCGGGGGCGCATTCAGAGTGTCCTGCAACGTGAAGCCGCGGCCCATGACGACATGGGTGCCGACGGAGTCAAAATACTCCGAGGTACCCTTCACCCAAGACGCGCCTTTGTTCAGGTCCGGGTCGCCCTGGACTTTTACGCCAGATCCCCAGTTGTTCTCCTCCATGGGCGTGTATGTGGAGAGGCCGACCTTGACGACGCCGGGGATGGCATGGAAGCGGTCAACGATGGTCTGGTAAACGGGCTCAACCTCTGTGTTCTTGTAGCCGGCGGCCTGCGGATTGATGTGGGCGATGTAGCGATTCGTCGCATCCAGCTTCATGTCGACGTTCTGGGCTTTGTTGAGGCTCTGCGCGAAGAGGCCCGCGGCAACCAGCAGCACGAGGGAAAGTGCGGACTGAAGGACAACGAGTGCGCGCTGGAGGAAGGATGCTCCGTGAGCGGTGGTGCGCGCGTTGGCGCGAAGGGATTCAACGGGCTGCGTGCGCGCGGCCATCAGCGCGGGCGCGAGGCCAAAGAGGATTCCTGTGACGAGCGAAAGTGCAAAGGAAAAGCCGATGACGAGCGGCGAAGGCGAAGCCGTAATCGGCATGTTGTCCTGATTCGGAAACGCGAGGGCCAGGAGTGCATGCGCTCCGAGATAGGAGACAGCGAGGCCGAGGAGGCCACCGATGCCCGAGAGAAGAACGCTTTCGGTAAGAAGCTGGCGCACTATACGGCTGCGCTGCGCGCCAAGTGCCGAGCGGATGGAAAGCTCAGCGCGACGGCTCATGCCGCGCACCAGGAGCAGGTTGGCTATGTTGGCGCAGGCGACTAGAAGGACGAGTCCGGCCACCCATTGCAGGAGCTTGAGGTGGTCCTTGTATCCGTCCTGCATATTCTGGATACCGCCACCGCCGGGCGTGAGCACGACATGGGTGCGAGGGAGAACCTGCTTGGCGCGCTGATCGGTGAAGGTCTTGAGAGGCGCGAATGTCTGCTTGAGCAGAGCACTAGCCTTGGCCTGGAGGGCCGGCACGGAAGTTTCCGGCTTGACGCGACCGATGATGTAAGCCCATTGCAGGTCAGGATCGTTGAAGTACGGCGCGCCTATGACCGGATCCATCGAGTTCATGGGAAGGAAGTACCTGGGCGGATTGGTATCGATGCGGTCCCCGTAGAATCCCTTGGGCGCAATACCGATGATGGTGGCCGGTTTGGTATTGATGTAGAACTCGCTACCCACAACGCTCGGATCGCCTGCGTAATCCTGCATCCATGCGTCATAGCTCATCACGGCGGTTATGGGTGCGCCCTTCTGGTCGTCGGCGTCGACAAAGAGCCGGCCGGCAGCGGGCGAGAGACCAAAGACGCGGAAGTAGTTGCCGGAGACGAAGGTTCCCATGACGGATTTCGCTATGGTCTGGGGTCCAGCGCGACGGACGGTAATTGGCCGCCAGGCGTAGCCGGATTCCATCGCGGCCAATTCCTCGAACTCCCGAAGGTTCTTCTTGAACATGTAGTAGGTGTCAGTGGAAAAGAGCGAATAGTCCCCCTTGTCGTTCCAGCCGCCGTTGACGCAGCAGTCGTCCTGGTCGCCGATGCGGATGAGGGTTTTGGGATCTGTTACCGGCAGATTATGAAGGAGGATAGCATTGACCAGTGTGAAGATCGCCGAGTTGGCACCGATGCCGAGGGCGAGCGTGAGCAGTACGGTAGCCGTGAACCCCGGCGTCTTGCGCAATTGACGGAATGCATAACCCAGATCCTGCATCAGAATTCTCAACGCTTCACCTCCACACACGTCGGCTTGCACAAACAGAAAGCATGTCACGTGCCACAGGAATTCTGCGCCAGCCGCTTGAAATCAATAGTTTAGCGATCTCAAGGTCCCGGACTTGTGTTCACAACTGAGAAAGAGTGTTCAAAGTCGGACGCTTTGCGGCAGGCAGCTGCAAAGACATGTGAATTCCGATGGCCAGCCACCCCACGGCAATCGAAATAGTTTGAAGTGACGCATCGCCGTGTCACTCTTCGAACTCAGGTGAGCACCGGTAAGTCGGCATGGGGACTGTGATGTTGCGCCTCGCGCACAACGTGACAACCGTCGCAATCGGCGTTTCCCGATACCTATTCCACAGATCGAATCCGTCATGGTGCACGGCCATGCTGCAGAAGTATTTCGTGCCTGCCTTCTTGTAGAGTCCGAGTAAGTGATCCGGATCGAACTTATCCGCCTTCCAGATAGGAATGACATCCTTGTACCCGACTTTCGTAGGGTGGCCGTAGGTCTTGACGTGGTACTCGTACTGTCTATTTCCCTGGATATACATATTGTGCGCATACCAGTCGCCATATTCGATCGCGGACTGCGGTCCCCAATGCGCCCAGATGCCACACTTGGCGTCTCGTCCAGCTTGCGGAGGGCGCCAGCGCTAGATCGCCCACGGGTGGCGCCGCAAAGGGGACGCCTTTGTAGACGGTGAGCTCGCCTTCGTGTGTGCCATTCAATAAGCCCTGCTCGACTTTTGCCGTGGTGATAGCGGCCACACTCAGCGAGGACACTGCCACGAGCACGATTGCAGACAAAACCGTTTTCATGTTGCGAAGCCCTTTCGTTTACCGGAACTCTCGACCATACATGGATCGCGGATGAAGCAGCAAGCCGAAGAAATCGATTTAATTCAAACGATTTCTTCGATGAAGCTTTTGCCTTGGATTATCCGTCTTCCTCGATGGAGCTACAATTCCGGGTAGCGTCGAAGACACTTTTCCTAGAGCTTGTTTCAAAAATAGGTTCGGCCTCAGAGTGAGTACTTATGCCTAAGGCAGTTGCAGTGTTGAGCTTCTGTTATGAAGAAGCGGCAGAAGCTGTCAACGGATGCGCAGTGGCTGATTGGCCCGCTGTTGCCGGAGGCGAAGCGACGCAAGGATGGGCGAGGGCGTCCTGCGGTTGGATGAAAAGGGCTTGCTGAAGTGGGATGAGGCCTTTCTGGACGGCAGCTTCGCAGCGGCTAAAACGAGGCGAAGCAGTCGGTAAAACCAAGCGTGGCAAAGGCACAAAGTGGATGGTACGGGAGACGGTGAAGGTGTTCCAGGGCCCCTGAGCTGCCCAAGACAGGCGCTTACACAGCCGAAGAACCTGCTCCACGGAGGAGACTCATGCATATCAACCGCGTATCAAGAAACAAAGGAACACTCATACTTGTTCTGGCTATTGCTTGTTTTGCTGCTTCAGCCGCGGCACGGGCTGCGCAGGCAACCGATTCGCATGTGAAGCAGACCAATTCATCCGCAGCCTCCGAGCGTAACTGGTGGAAGAATGCAGTGATCTACGAGATATATCCGCGGAGCTTTCAGGACACCAACGGCGACGGCATCGGTGACCTGAAGGGAATTACCCAACACCTCGATTACCTGCAGAAACTCGGCGTCGACGCGATCTGGCTGACTCCAGTCTACCCATCACCAAATGCCGATTTTGGTTATGACATCGCCGATTACCGCGACATCAGCCCGGAATACGGATCCCTCGACGATTTCAACGAGTTGGTGGCTGAGGCGAAAAAGCGCAACATCCGCGTCGTGATGGACATGGTGATGAACCACACCTCGGATGAGAACAGCTGGTTCGTACAGTCGAAGTCTTCACGTACTGATCCCTATCGCGACTGGTACATGTGGCACGACGGAAAGGGAGAGACTGCTGACAGTCAGGGCGCACCGCCGAACAATTGGGGTGTATTCGGCCGTTCGTCCTGGGAATGGGACCCCAACATGCGCCAGTACTACTACCACCATTTCTCTGTACACCAGCCTGACCTCAATTGGTACAACCCAGCGATCAAGCAGGAATTCAAGGACATCGTCAGCTATTGGCTAAAGCTTGGCGTAGCTGGGTTCCGCTTCGATGCCATTGAGACCCTGTTCGAAGACAAGAATCTGGAAGACGAACCGAAAGCCCTGGACAAGGACGGCAAGCCGATTCTCGGCCCGCTAGGCCAACCCATGCTACAACGCACCAAGGAGGAAGATCTGCCGAAGGTGCACGCAGTGATGCAGGAAATGCGCGCGCACATGGACACCTTCGATGCAAACACCTTTCCCGGGACGCGCGTGCTGATTGGCGAAATCTTTTCGCGCAGCGCCGACGAGCTGGCGCAGTGGTATGGCACTCCAAAGACACCGGAATTCGAGCTGCCCATGGAAATGCGCGTGGCGTTCGTTAACAAGCTCGACGTGTCTGAATTCCGAGAGAGGCTCATCGAGGCGGAAACGAAACTCGATAACAACGTGCCGTTGCTGGTCTTCGATAATCACGACCAGCCCCGCATGGACGTTCGTTACGGCGACGGGGATCACGATGTGGCCATCCAGCGTCTGCTCTCGACAATTCTGTTTACGAGTGGGGGTGCATCGCTGATGTATTACGGCGACGAGATCGGAATGAAGACCACGCCACCAACTCGCAAAGAGGACGTGAAGGACAGAATGGCAGGACTCGCCGGCTGGCCGAGATTCAAGGGTCGTGACGGCGAGCGTACTCCGATGCAGTGGAACGACAGCCAGAACGCTGGCTTCACCACTGGCGCACCGTGGCTGCCTGTCCCTCCGACCGCCTCTACGGTGAATGTGAAAGCCGAGGAAGGCGAGCCCGACTCGTTGCTCGCGTGGTATCGGGCACTGATTCATCTTAAGAAGACGACTCCGGCCCTGGAGCGCGGAGCGAATACGATGCTGGACACCAAAAACACCCAGGTTCTGAGCTGGATTCGCCAGGCGCCAGGCGCTCCAGTGGTGCTGGTGAGTTTGAACTTCACCGCCGAGCCGCAGACTGTGAAGCTTGCCGGCGCGGGGATCGGCGCAAAGCAGAAGTTGCAGACACTGCTGAAGTCGCCCGGAGGTTCCGATCCGAGCGATCCGGATCACATCGAATTAGTGTCTTTCGGAGTGTACGTCGGCCAATTACGGTGAACGCTCGGTGCGAGCGGAAAGCCGACAACCGATGATCTGAGGAAATTCAACGCTTCATTCGGAACTGGATGCTCCCTTGCGAGGCGGAAAAGGAACGAGAAGTCGGCATAGCGAACGGAATCTCGTGAACTTCCAGTCCTGGAGAATCAGCGTTGCAATGGGCGTTTTTGGGTACCTATTCTCAGATCGAGCTCAAATCTGGATCAAGAGTGCGTTGCGGACTTTTATTGCGACTCTCAATCCTTAGAGTCTTCCCACAGCACAAGCTCACCGCGCACGCGATCAGTCCCGAGGATCCCATTCCGACGACTGCGCGAAAATGCCCGCGATTCATCAGCTAATCAAGGCTCGGGCTCGGACTGACCGACTATCTGGAGTGTCCGTAAATTGGATGCCAATCATACAGCCACAACAAGCACACAACGGTGGGCCGTCCAGTCAAGTCTCGGAACCATTGGCAGCACTCCAAGCGGGAGTATCTCATCTCTCCTGATAATCGGGATCTCTGCAAGCAGTCACTATCGGTTAATAGGTTCCGAGCGCGCCATGTCCTTGTCCAGAATTGAGCGAAAGATATTCTCTGCTGTCGCACTGTCGAGATTCTTCAAACTGAAAGATCGAGAGAAATACCTTTTCGATTGGCCCTTCGATAGAGCAATCGCCAATAGACTCTTCTATGGCTGTACTCTGCGCGCGGTCAGTCCCCGGCCCGGTCACCTCCTCAGGAGCGTGGCTATGGAGCGCTGTTGCCGCTCGGCGCTGACAACTGAGCGATTCGGAGATTGCGGAGATCCGTTAGCAGCTTCTTGTCCCCAATCGAATTGGAGCAGTTTGACGCTGGGAACGGAAATCTTCAACGCCTCAGCGGTGTCTTCCACGCTCAACCCTGCGAAGAAACGCAATTCGATTACCCGGACTTTGCGCGCGTCCATGTCCTCCAGTGCTTTCAGGGCGTCGTCAAGGGCAATCAGGTCCCGACTCCTCTGCGGGGAAGGATCCACAGACTTTTAAGGAGGCGTCGCTGCAGTCTGCGGTTGGAAGCTTCCGGCCCGCTCGCGCTGTTTGCGCAGTACTTCCTCGCGTTGTATGTTCACGAGAGTCTTTGTCTGCTGAGCTTCGTGCTGGGCCTCTGAGTGAAGCCCCAGGTGGGCGTATACCTGGCTCAACTGGTAATGGGCTGCGGCGAACTGAGGTTTCAGTTCGACAACGTGCTCGAACGCCTTTCGGGCGTCCGGCCAATCCTGTTTTGATGTGTAGATCTTCCCGAGCT
>Ga0326728_10005844_pt1 | contig 33913 bp, 32 predicted proteins | sample MB3enrmetagenome_FD_207602 | JGI IMG/M metagenome (GOLD analysis project Ga0326728, IMG submission 207602) | Lab enriched peat soil microbial communities from McLean, Ithaca, NY, United States - MB31MN | ecosystem: Environmental > Terrestrial > Soil > Wetlands > Peat | place: USA: New York...
TATTATTGATATAACCCTCGGCATGAGCTTCCGCCACCAAAGGCCCGAAGGGGCTGGCCGGTTCGTTCCCCACCGACGGCCAGTAGAGGCCGTCCTTTGTTCCGGGCGTGCTCTTGAACTTCAGCGCGTACGACGCATCCTGGCCCGCGTTCACGCTGGCGTATTGCCGTTGGGCGGCCACGTAAGCCCGGCAAACGCCGATGGCGTGGAGTTCGTCCTTCCCGATGTGCCGGTTGATGATCTCCTCTTTGCCCGCCGCCGTGTCGAAATGCCATTGCCCGTCCGCTTTCACCAGTGGAATGGGCATCGGCCAGTTGTTGGTGCCTACCTCAAGGGTGATTCTGTCCTCCCCCTCTTTGACAGGATTGCAGCTCTGCGCCATGGCCGTGGCGAACCGCTGCGCATTGTTGGCGTCCTGCACGTCGTCGCCGGTTGAAAGTTGGTCGTAGTCCGGGCCGAAAATGTCGCGCAAGGCCGCTTTATCCTTGGCTTCGGCGGCCACCTGCAAGGCTTTGAGGGCCTCATCGGGCGACACGAAGAGCCGTTGCGCGACGGCGGGTTTCTGCGGCGCTTCGTTCGGCTCCGCCGCATGGAGGCACGCCGATAAAACACCGCAGGCGCCCGCCAAAAGCGCGATTGTGGAAAGGCCGGCAAAACGTGTAAATGGATTTGAAAGTTTCATAGATTCATCAGGTCTGTTTTTGTCCAACGAGCTGTTGGGTTCACCGCCTTCCCCCTCGCCCTCCGCCGCCGCCCGGGTGCGCCACAGCGCGACTGACCGCTCCACGATTACTGTAAGCATGCACATCGCGCCCCCTTTCATAAACGCCGCCTAAAAACACATCAGGCCCCTGCACCACTACCGGGCCGCCATAACCTGCGTCCACGTAACCCACACATCCCGTCAGGGCCGCCAACAGCGCAATCCCCAACCCAATCTTGATTCGGTCAACCGGACCGTTGGTCTTGTTCATACGTGCCTTCCTTTCGCGGAAGAAATCAATAAATGCGGATGATCTCGAAATACCACCCGGCGCGCGTTGATCGCCAATCGCACCATCGTTTCGGCCTGGCCTGCTCCCCAGACCTGGTATGCCGCCGTGATCAATTCACCGAACGTCAACTCATTTTTAGGTTTAATTTTCATACACCATAGAATTACCCCTAAAACTTTCCCGGCGCTATGGGGTGTTCTACTGAACCGGTGGTCCTTGAATGCAATCTGAATTAATTTTCATTTCAATTTTTCAGCAAGGCTTCGCGTCGTTTCATGTTGGAGGTCTCATCGTTGCGGACAGTTTGCTCCGCCTGAAGCCAGTCCTGAACCGCGTGACCATCGCGGCGGCCTTGCCGCTCATACAGTTCATAGGCTCGCTGGGCGATCTGCGGCGTCAAATCGGGCGGAGCCTTGGCTTTGACGGGATCAAACAGCCAGTACGCGAGCAGTTTCAAGCGGTCATTCAAGAGGAACCACACCAACGCATAGCCCCAAACGAACAGCGCCCAACCCCATCCCAATGGGGTCATAAACACCCCATAAACCGCAATCAACGTCGCCATGATTTGCGTCCCAGCCACCGCTATCCATAAAATCTTTGCCGGACGCACGGACCAGAACGGGCCGCGCGTACGCGTGAGGAAAATCGTCAGATGTCCCGCCACGGACAGCTTCAAATACATCAACGTCTGGATGTGCGCGCGGTCGAGTTTGAAGACGCGCTCGCCAAGATAAAACAAGCCGAACGCGGAGACGACGCCGATGACCCCCAGCACCGTGGAAATCCCCAGCACCATGCGCATATTCCAGGCCTCGGGTTTATCTTTGTAATGAACATTGTCATAAGCAATGGACAGGATCGCGCCGTCGTTGAGCAATGCCAGCATCACGATCATCACTGCCGTCAAGGGATAAAAGTTAAAGATCAGGATCGCCAGCGTCATGAAGAACAGCACGCGCAGCGTCTCGGCGATGCGGTAGATCGCGTAGCTGTTCATTCGCTGGAAAATGCGACGGCTCTCCTTGATCGCGTCAATGATCACGGACAAACCGGGCGTCATCAGCACGATGGCTGCCGCCGCGCGCGCCGCGTCCGTTGCGCCCGAAACGGCGATGCCGCAATCGGCCTTCTTCAGCGCTGGGGCATCATTGACCCCGTCGCCGGTCATGCCAACGATGTGGCCGCGCCTTTGCAGGACGTCCACAATGTGGTACTTGTGTTCGGGGAACACTTGGGCGAAACCGTCGGCCTTCTCGATGGACTCAGCCACATCGGTGGTCTCTTGCTTTTTCGTGTCGCCCAAACTGGCGGCATCAAGGATATTGGTGCCCATGTCCAACTTTTTGGCCGTTTCCTTGGCGATGGCCAGGGCATCGCCTGTCACCATTTTGATCTTCACCCCCATCGTCAGCGCGGTCGCAATGGTTGCCTTGGCATCTTCGCGTGGCGGATCGAACAGAGGCAACACGCCTAAAAACTGCCACGGACCGTCTCCGTCGGACCGTGCCACGCCCAACGACCGGAAGCCGTGCGCGGCGAATTCGTTGACGGCTTTCTCGACGGCGGACTTCACCTGACCGGCATTGGCCGACAAGGCCAATATCACCTGCGGCGCGCCCTTGATCGCTTTGAACGTCTTTCCGTCTTTTGCTTTGACGTTGGCCTCGGTGCGTTTATGCACCGGGTCAAACGGCTGGAAATGAACCACCTCATAAGCCTTCAACGCCTCCTTGTCTTTCAGTCCGCCCAACACGGCCAGATCAATGGTGTCGTTATTGTCCCCGCGCGACGCCAGCGCGCCATTGAGGATCACTTGATCGGCGGGGACATTGTTTACGCTGAACGGATCGCCCAGTGTCAGTTTATTCTGCGTCAGGGTGCCGGTTTTGTCCGCACATAGCACGTCCACACCCGCCAATTCCTCGATGGCCACAAGCTTGCTTACAATTGCCTGTTTCTTGGCCAGCAGACGCGCGCCGACGGCCATCGTCACCGACAACACCGTCGGCATCGCCACGGGGATCGCGGCCACGGTGAGCACCAGGGCGAATTGCAACGTGGTGAGGATTGGATCGCCCCGGAAGATTGCGAAGGTAATGATTACCACCACCAGCGCCACGGCGAGGATGATCAGGTAATTTCCTATCTTGAGCACCGCCTTTTGAAAATGGCTGACGGTGTGCGCCTCCTGCACGAGTTGCACTGTCTTGCCAAAGTAAGTTTTCTCGCCCGTGGCATAAACCATGGCGCCAATCTCACCCTGGCGGATGATCGAACCGGAATAAACTGCATCGCCGGATTTTCGCTCGGCAGGCAAAGATTCTCCCGTCAGCGCGGATTGATCCACCTCCACCGGATCGCCGTCCAGCAGGCGCGCATCCGCCGGCACAATGTCGCCCAGACGCATGCGAACGACGTCCCCCGGCACCAACTCGCGCGCCGGCGGATTGATCCACTTCCCATCCCGTTTCACCCGGGCCTTGATCGCCAGCTTAGCCTTCAGGGCGGCGATGGCGTCGCTCGCCTGGCGTTCTTCCCAGAATCCGACCACGGCGTTGGCCACCAACAAAAGGAGGATGATGAAAAAATCCGGCCAGTGGCCGACCACACCTGACAGAATTACCGCCACTTCGATCATCCACGGGATGGGACCCCAAAAATAGGAGAGGAATTTCAGGAAGAGATTCGTCTTTTTTTCGGTAAGCTCATTCGGCCCATATTGAGTCAGCCGTTTTTGCGCTTCAGCTTGAGTGAGGCCGTCCGGCGATGACCCCAATTTTTTCTCCACTTCCGCTAGGGGCAGGGTCCTCAAATCGTCCTTGCCATCGGGCTTGGCATCGGGTTTCGATCCCGGCTTTGATATGGGTTTATTGGTGGTTGCGTCTTCTTGTTCCTTCATAGGAAGTCTCCTGTCATGTTTTCTTCGTGTTGGTCGCGACCGGAGCCGCTACGCTTCGTCCAGCCGCTTCCGCGCCTCAGCCGCGTCGGCGTGATGGAAGTATCGGATCGTCGCTTTCGTGAACGGTTTGCAAAACGTCGCCATTCCTTGCTGCCACTTCTTTTCCCCAATCATCGCGAGCCGTTCAATGTCCGCGAAGTGTTTGACGTCGAACTTGATGTCTTCCCACAGCGCGCCTGTTTCCCAGCCGTGAAAACCGGTCATGTCGAACAGCACCCGCAGTTTTCCGTGCTTCTGGACAAGTCGCTCAAACTCGGGCACAAAGTGTTGGTAATCTGCTTTCGCCAGCTTTCCGCTGACGTGAACGACGAGAACCTTCCCGCCATTTTGTTCATCGAGTTGAATGGGCATATGGGTTTCCTTTGATTCGTTTCTGTTTGGGCGCCGGCGTCTTTTGCTCCGGCGTCTTGTTGATTGGCGGTTTTCCTGCCGGGCTTTCTCCCAATCTCCACTTCCAGTTCCGAATTTCCGTCATATCTTGGCCATGCTTGTCAATGTACTGCTTGTGCTGGATGAGCTTGTCCTGCATCTGCTGTTTCAGGTAGGCCCCCTTGGCGCCCAAGTTGGGCAGGCGGTCCACCACGTCTTGCACTAGGTGGAATCGGTCCAGGTCGTTCTGCACCCGAATGTCGAAGGCGGTGGTGATGGTGCCCTCCTCTTTGTAGCCCCGGACATGCAGATTGCGATTGGTCCGGGCATACGTCAACCGGTGAACCAGCCAAGGGTATCCATGAAAGCCAAAGATGATGTGCTTGTCGCGCGTGAAGAGCGCATCGTAATCCGTTTCGCTCAGTCCATGAGGGTGCTCGCTTTGCGGCTGCAACTTCATCAAATCAACGACGTTGACCACCCGGATTTTCAGGTCAGGCAGGTGTTGGCGCAGAATGGATACGGCGGCCAGAATCTCCAGCGTAGGTGTGTCTCCGCAGCAGGCCATGACGACATCCGGTTCGGCAGCGTCCTGGTCGTTGCTGGCCCATTGCCAGATGCCGATGCCTTCCGTGCAATGCACCACGGCGGCATCCATGTCCAGCCATTGCGGAAGGGCGTGTTTGCCGGCCACCACCACGTTGACGTAGTGCCGGCTGCGCAGACAGTGATCAAAGACCGAGAGCAGACAATTGGCGTCGGGCGGCAGGTAAACGCGCACAATATCGGCCTTCTTGTTGATGACGTGGTCGAGAAAACCGGGATCCTGGTGGGTGAAGCCGTTGTGATCCTGCTGCCAGACGTGGGAGGCGAGCAGATAATTCAGCGACGCAATCTTCCGGCGCCAGGGCAGCTCCGACGTCACCTTCAGCCATTTGGCATGCTGGCTGAACATTGAGTCAACAATGCGAATGAAAGCCTCATAACTGTTGAACAGTCCGTGCCGTCCGGTCAGCAGATAGCCCTCCAACCAACCTTCGCATTGGTGCTCGCTGAGCATGGAATCCAGCACCCGCCCGGCGGGCGCAAGGAATTCATCATTCTTGACTTCCCGCGCATCCCACTGGCGATTGGTGACTTCGAAAACCGCGCCCAGAAGATTCGAGAGGGTCTCATCGGGGCCAAAGACACGGAAACTGTCCTGATTCAGCTTGGCCACGTCGCGCAGAAACTTGCCCAGCACCATCGTATCCTGGCCGTTCACTGCGCCAGGAGAAGGCACGCTGACCGCGTGAAGGCGAAAATCCGGCATCTTTAGGTCGTGCAAAAGAATGCCGCCATTGGCGTGCGGGTTGGCGCCCATCCGTCGGTCGCCCTTGGGCGCCAGATCAGCCAACTCCGATTTGAGACGGCCATTTGCATCGAACAGTTCCTCGGCCTTGTAGCTTTTCATCCAGCTTTCAAGCTGTTGGACATGCTCTGGATGCTGGGCATCCACCAGGAGCGGTACTTGATGCGCCCGGAAGGTGCCCTCGACTGGCAGGCCATCCACTTCCTTCGGTCCGGTCCAACCTTTGGGGGACCTCAGGACGATCATGGGCCAGCGCGGTCGCATGGTGTCGTTCTTGTTCCGCGCATTTTCCTTGATTCGCCGGATCTCCTCGATGGCCTTTTCCAAGGTGGTGGCCATGAGTTCGTGCATCTTTTCCGGCTCATCCCCTTCGACAAAGTATGGCGTCCAGCCGCAGCCACGAAAAAATTGCTCCAATTCCTCATGCTCGATGCGGGCCAGGACAGTCGGGTTGCTGATTTTATAGCCATTCAAGTGCAGGATGGGCAGCACGGCCCCATCGGTGATTGGATCTAGAAACTTGTTGGACTGCCAGGCGGTCGCCAAGGGACCCGTTTCTGATTCACCGTCGCCGACAACGCAAGCAACGATCAGGCCGGGATTATCGAATGCAGCTCCGAAAGCATGGCTGAGCGAATAACCCAACTCGCCACCCTCGTGAATCGAACCCGGGGTCGTTGGCGCGACATGGCTGGAAATCCCGCCGGGAAACGAGAATTGCGTGAACAGCTTTTTCAGACCTGCCTCGTCCTGGGTGACGTTCGGATAAACTTCGCTCCAGGTGCCTTCGAGGTAAACGTTGCCCACAATCGCCGGGCCGCCGTGGCCGGGGCCGGCGATGTAAAACATGTCCAGGTCATACTTCTTGATGACCCGGTTCAAATGCACATAGATGAAGTTCTGGCCCGGCGTAGTGCCCCAGTGTCCGACCACCAGCGGCTTCACATGCGCCAGTTTCAGCGGCTCTTTCAGCAGAGGATTGTCGTAGAGATAAATCTGGCCGACCGACAGGTAGTTGGCGGCGCGCCAATAGGCGTCCATCTGGTGGAGCAGTTCTGGCGTGAGTGTTTTTGTATTCATAGTTCAATTTGTCAGCGGGTTTCATGGATGACTCCTTCGTCATTCAGCATCCCGAATGCAGCCAGTTTCGCATACAACCAGAAACACGCAGTTGATTGCGGTCGCGTTCTTCATCGTTTCCTTTTTTTGATATCGGCTTGAAACTCTATCAGTGGACGCAGTCTAGTCGATGGAGCGGGTCGTGCGCTATGGGGTGTTCACCCCATCGGGCATCCAGGCCGTGTCACGTCGCCAGCACTGCTACCCTCTGAAGATGTCGAAAGGCTCAATCTTGAGGACCTTGCGTACCCCGACATAGCTTGATAGGCCGGCGATCAGGACGACCATGCCAAAGGCCAGCCCCAGGTTCCAGAAGGTGATCGTGGCCGCGTAGTTGGGCAACCGGGATCGGGCAATCATAATCATCAGCGTCACGAAACCGACGCCCAGGCCATAGCCGGTCAGCGCCGTAAAGGTCGCCATGAACAGGATCATATAGACCAATTCGCGTCCCTTGGCGCCGATGGCCTTGAGCGCGCCAAATTTCTCCAAGTTCTCGAGAATGAACGTGTAAAAAGTCTGGCCAGAGATGGACAGCCCAACGATAAAGGCGATCACTACCATCAATAGGATGTTGGTGCCAACGCCGGTCTTGTAGGTGTAATAGTCGGCGATGCCTTTGTTGAATTCATTCTTGGTCAGGGCCACATAGCCGAGCTTGGTGACTTGCTGCTTGATGCCTGCCACGGCCGCCGCGCTTTTGGGCTGCACCAGCACGTAGGACAAGGTGAAACGCATTGACGGGATGTATTCGATCGCGCGATAGTAGGTGGTATAGAGCGTCGGCACGCCGTTGAGTCCGTTGACGGCGACCCTGGCGATGCCCACAAGGGTGCCGCGGTGATCATTGAGTTCAAAGGAAGTGCCAATCTTCGCGTTCTCCAGTTTCGGGAATTCAGCGTCATTGACCGCCAGAAACGTGTTGTCGGCATAGATGTCCTGAATGCTGCCCTGTTCGAGTTCGGGACGGCCAAACAGGCTGTCGTCGTCCAGACCGACGACCGTGACCGATTGATAGTCGCCGCTCTGAAGCTTGATCAGCGCGCCACGGATAAACAGCGGCACCGCGTAGCTCACCTCGTCCATGCTCCGCACCTTGTCCAGCACGTAATCGGGCATGGGGATCGGACCGGTGGAAGTGTTGACTGACGGGTCCATGATCCACATGTCTGCGCCGATATTGGTGACAGTCGCATAAGAGTGGTTGAGGATACCGGCAAACATCGCGGTCATCATCATCATCAGGAACACGGAGAAGGTAATCCCGATCAACAACGCGGTGAATTTCGGCTTGTCGTTGACCAGCAGCTTGAATCCGATCCGCAGGATGCCGCCGTACCTCATGGCGCCTCGCTTTTGCCCGCCAGGCGTGGCTCGTTCCACCATCCCCCGCCCAGCGCCACGAACAAGGCGACGGTGTCTTGGTGGCGCTGCGCGAGGGCCTGCAGATAGCCGATGGTCGCCTGGTGGAATTGCACGTCGGCCATCAAGACGTCCGGGTAGGCGACCAAGCCCGCACGATAATTGACCTGCAACAGGTTGAGTGCCTCGCCGGCAGCGCGCTTTGCTTCGACCTGTGCCTCCAGCCCCTGTGCGTCGTGCTCCAGCGCCTTCAAGGAATCAGCGACTTGCTCGAAGGCGCCCAGCACGGTCTGACGATAAGTCGCCTGCGATTGCTGATGGGCGTCTATGGCTGCACGCCGGGCGTACCACAAACTGTTGCCCTGAAACACTGGAGTCGTGACCGTCGGGCCGATGCTCCAGAACTTGCTGACCGCCGAAAGACTGGCCAGAGTGGTGCTGGCGCCGCCGTAAGTCCCGCTCAAGCTGATGCTGGGGTACATCGCGGCGGCCGCTATGCCGATGTTGGCGCTGGCCACATGCATGAGTGCCTCGGCCGACAGGACGTCAGGACGCCGCCTCGCCAGAGCGAACGGCAGGCTCACCGGCAGATCCACAGGCAGCGAGAGTCCCGTCAGGTCGATGTCGGGAAGGGTCACCTTGGATGGTACTACGCCTTCCAGCGTCGCCAGCAAGTGCCCGGCTTGACTGGCATTCTGCTCCAGAGGCGCCAATAAAGCCTGGTTGGCGGCAAGCAGGCTGCGCACGCTCAACACGGTCGAATAGGGAGCTGTGCCGACGCGGACCTGCGTTTCGGCTAGGTGAAGTTGCTGGTTCTCCAGTTCGATCAACTGTTCGGTTGCGCGAATCTGTGCCGCGTAGGCGGCGCGGGCGATGCTGGTGTTGACGACATTGGCGGACAACGTCAGGTAGGCCGCCTTGGTTTCGTAACGCTGAGAGTCGGCCTGGGCTCGCAAGCCTTCCACCGTCCGGCGCTTCCCACCAAAAACGTCGAGCGTGTAGCTGATGGTGCCGCTGGCGGTAAACAGATTAAAAACGGTGCCGGAGGTCTTCGAACCTGATTGTTCCAGCGGCGCGGCGGAGAGCTGCCGACTGGCGGATACTCCAGCCTGGCCTTGCGGAAAGTACAAGCCATAACCGGCGCGCAAGTTGTCCTGACTCTGACGCAAGCTGGCCTCGACCGCCTGAAGCGTCGGATTGTTGGACAGGGCCTGCCGGACAACGGCATCCAATGGCGCTGATTGGAAAAGCCGCCACCAGTCGGCTGCGATCTCGGCTCCGGGCGTGAAATGCTGCGCCTGGCCATCCGCCGCGACAGTGGTTTCAGGCCGCGGCTCGCTCGTGTAGCGGTCGGTATCGGGCGGCGCGGGACGAACGAAATTAGGCCCTGCCGCGCAGCCGCCCAGCATCGCCAGGATCACGCCGAGGCCTGCGCCTCGCTGGATTGATGATTGAAAGTTGTTCATCGCATTCGCTCTGACGGGTGTCTGGTCGGACTGGGCGCTATTGCTTCCCGATGTAAACATCCACCAACTGGCCCGGATAGACCGGGACGTCCTTTTTCTCGAACCGGAAAATCACCGGCAGCACCCGCAGATCTACTTGTTCCTGGCGTTGATTCGACAGCTCGATTTTTGGCGACACATAAGGCTGCACCCGGACGAACTCCAACGGCACCTTGTTAGTGTAGGACCTGCGGATTGACATCTGCGCCTGAATATGCCATGAAGAGGGCAGTTGAGAAACCAATATCTCGTCCACAAAACAGCGCACGGCCAGATGGTCTTGGGGCGGTCCCATGATGACTGCCGGGTCGAATAACTCCGTGTAAGGGTTATAGGAACCCTGCGACGACTCATAGCTGCCGGCCGTTGCGTTGATGGCCAGCACAACGCCTCCGATCGGCGCTTTGACCGTGAATTCTCGCAGCAGCGCGTTCGCTGCCTCGTAAGACTGCCTGAGCGCATTGTACTGCTTCTGCTGGTTGTCGATGTCGTAACTCCAGGCCCCGGCCTTGGTCAGTTCATATTGCTTGCGAGCGACGTCCAGTGCAGCTGCGGCCTGATTGACGGCGTCTTCTGCGGTATCCAGCACGAGCTTGCTGATCGATTTTGGGTCAATGTCGTAGGAGGCGCGGTCCTTGTCGTACTGGTCGCGGGCCACTTTCAGATTGGCTTCGGCCAGACCCACCTGCGATACGGCAATCGCCAGCGTCTCCATTCTCGGTTCCGCTTTGAGTTCGTTCAGGAGAGCCGCATATTCGTTGATGCGCGCATCATGGGTGACGATCAGGATGCAACGCTTGTCATTGAGAATTTTCTCTTTCACAAAGGCGATGATCATCCTGCCGGTGTCGCCGTCCAGGGAGGCGGTCGGTTCGTCGAGAATCAGGATCTCCGGGCTGCTGATAATTGCGCGCGCGATGGCCACCCGCTGTTGCTCACCGCCTGAAAGCTTCACTGGCAGAATCTCGCCCCGATCTCTCAGACCGACAATCTCGAGTGTTTTTTTGCCTCGGTGATGGATTCGTCCCAGTCGCGTTGCTTCAGGATCAGCGGGATGGCGACATTCTCGGCCGTGGTCAGCCGCGGGAAGAGATGGTAGTCCTGGAAGACGAAGCCTATTGTGTTCAAACGGAAATCAGCCAACTGGTCATTGCTCAGAGTCCAGATATCAGCCCCTTTGACTGTCACCTTGCCCGCGTTGGGGCGGAGGATGCCGGAGATCATGCTGAGCATCGTGGTCTTGCCACTGCCGGGGGGACCGACGATGAATAGCATCTCGCCAAAGTGAGCCACCAATGCGACTCCATTGACGGCTGTCATCTTGGTTGCGCCTTCGCCAAACCATTTTGTCAGATCGGTTGCGACGATCGCCTGGTTTTCTGTTGGTTTTATGCTGTCGGAACTCATAGCCATAAACCATCGGCTGATGGTTGGCTTCTCCAGTCTGGCAGCGGATTGATCGGCTCGCGGGGGCTGTCGGTCACACGCAGGACGTTTTCCACCGTGTCGAGCAACTCGGCGGGGGCAAAGGGTTTCTCCAGCGTGGCCGCAAGTTGAAGCGATGGATCTTGGGCCAGTTCGTGCGCGGGCAATGTTCCTGTCACCATGACGACCGGCAGGGCCATGCGGGCGAAACGCAGGTTCTTGACCAGTTCAACACCCGTGACCCTTGGCATGTTGTGGTCGGTGATCAGCAGGTCGTAGGGTTTGGCCTGCAGCGCCTCCCAAGCGACGGCGCCATCTTTGGCGGCATCAACGTGGTAGCCGGAGCCAATCAGCACGCCGGTCATCAGCCGGCGTATGGCGTCCTCATCATCCACCACCAGAATGCGGTGGGCTGGCCTCGCCCGGCCTTGCAGTGGCGCGCCGGCTGGCTCACCTGTTGGCCCGATTTCCTCATCGTTCATGGCACGACAATAGGCTCAAAAACCTGACTGCCGCTATGGGGTGTTTTCCCCATAAGGAGTAGAGCAGCGCGGATGACCCACGGCGCGTCCGAAATCACGCCCGCCCTGCTCAAAGCCTGCCCAGCACAAGCAGGACAACCAGAACAGCCAGAACCAAGCCCAGCCCGCCGCTCGGGTAATAGCCCCAACTCCGGCTGTGTGGCCACGTAGGGAGTGCGCCCAGCAATAACAAAACGAGTAAAACCACCAATATAGTTCCTAACATAATTTTCCTTTCGATGTCTGAATGCGTTCAGCCAACCCGCCAGCAGCGGTTGTGCGCTGTCTGACTTTCCAAGTAGGAGTCGCTGCTTTTCATGACAGGACAAGATAACCGGAAAACCGACTGGGCACTATGGGGTGTTCACCCCAACCGATTTACGATGCAAGACGGGGATACAATCGGGCGCCAATGAAGACCAGGATGGCCGCGGTCAGGAGGATGACGGCATAGTCGTGACCCAGACCGAAGGCGCTCGTGCTGCCGGCAAGCATGAAAGTACGCAGGGCATCGACCACGTAGGTCAACGGATTTAGTTCAGAAATGGCCTTAAGCCAGCCGGGCATGATGGCGGTGGGATAAATCGCGTTGCTGGCAAAGAACAGGGGCATGGTGAGCACCTGGCCGACGCCCATAAAGCGTTCGCGCGTCTTCACAATGCAAGCGATGATGAGCGAAAACGTCGAAAACAACATGGCCGCAAGAACAACGATGACCAGCACGTTCAGGAGCGCGAGCGGGCTCCAGTTCAACTTTACCCCGAGCAGCAGCGAGAGACAGTAAACGATGGCCGCCTGCGAGAGAGTGCGGATACCAGCGGAGCAGCCCTTGCCGAGCACAAGGGCCGCGCGTGGAGTCGGGCTGACGAGGAATTTCTGTACAATGCCAAGGTCGCGCTCCCAGATAACATTGATCCCGTAAAAAATGGCCACGAAGAGAACGCTTTGTGCCAGGATGCCGGGAGCAATGAAGTCCAAATAGGGCAGGTTGCCTGTGGGCATCGCTCCGCCGCGTGAGAACACCTGCCCAAAGATCAGCAGCCAAAGCGCTGGCTGGAGGGCGCGGGTGATGAGTTCCGTGAAATCGTGGCGCAGCCTGCGCAACTCAAACTCGGTCATGACAAACGTCTTCTCGATGAAACTGGTCAAAGGACCAATGAATATGGCGCTCATAGGGTTGGGTTAGCCAAGGCGCTGGGCTGTGGCGCGCTCGGCGGAAACGTCCCGCAAGGTGCCTCCGGAATCAAGGGCGTTGCCGGCGTAGTGGACGAAGACCTCATTCAGCGTGTGGCCGCCGCCGCCGAGCGAGGCCTCGAGTTCTTTGCAGGTGCCGAGCGCAGTCACCGTGCCCAAGTGCATGATCGCCATGCGATCACAATGGCTCTCCGCCTCCTCCAGATAATGGGTGGTGAAGAACAGCGTCGTGCCGTACTTGGCCCCCAGATCAACGAGATGTTTCCAAACAGCGTCGCGCGCAATCGGGTCCAGCCCGACGGTCGGCTCATCAAGGAAGAGCACGCGCGGTCGATGCAGGGTGGACTGGGCGATTTCCAGCCGGCGTACCATGCCGCCGGAGTATTGGCCCACAAGGCGGCCGCTGTCGGCGGTCAGGCCCATGAACTCCAAGGCCTCCCGGATACGCCCCTGCCGCTCGCGCCGTGGCAGGTCGTAGAGCTTGGCGAAGATGAGAAGGTTCTCGTAACCGGTGAGCGAACCATCCACGGAAACCGACTGCGGCACATAACCGATGGAGCGCCGAACACTGACCGCCTGCGTGATGATGGAAAAACCAGCTACGCGCGCCTCGCCCGACGAGGGCGGCAAGAGCGTGGTGAGCATCTTGATCGTGGTCGTCTTGCCAGCCCCATTGGCGCCGAGCAAACCGAAGACCTCACCGGCGTTGACCGAAAGAGTTAGAGCATTGACCGCCGAAAATGCGCCGAAGCGTCGAGTCAGGTCTTTCATTTCCAGAACGATGTCGTTCATCGGAAAACCCGGTCTCAAGCCAGCTTCACGAGCACCTTGCCCACGTTCTGCCCTTGGAACAGGCCGATTCATCCTTCATTGCGGCTTCTTTCCTCCAATCTGGACGGCGAGGTGGGCCATCGCCCGAAGGAGAGCAGCGCAAGCTGGTACTTGGCGACTAGCCATCGGACCAAATTTACGCAAATGAGGAGGAGAACCAGGCAAGCAAGAAAGAGCACGTAGAGCAGTGTACGCATAGTCATCTGTTTTTATTTGATGTTTCTGTCAACTGATCCGGCTGCGGAACTGAGGCGACTGATGTTATCACAAATCGGTTCTTTCGGCGTCTCGGGTGACTTGACGCATTTGATCATGCTCAGCCCCTTCGATGCCTTCTTCCACCAGTCTTTCATTATCGCTGCGCCCTTCCTCGTCCTCATCCTCGCCGGGAGACACGGGCACTTTGCGTCCTGTTGAGCCGGGCACCGGGTCCCAACGTTCGGATTCGGGCGCTGATTCAAGGATTGCCTCTTTCGGGTCCGTGTCCGGTTCACCCGTCAATTCCCGCCTGGCCTGTTCCGATTCGGATTTCGACGCGTCCTGCGCGAAACGACCGTTGATCACGGCCAATTCAGCCGCGCGCTCCCGCACCATCTTCCGGGTCACTGTGCCGATGCCGGCGGAATTCTCGGTCAACGTGCCTTCTTTCAGTGGGTTCGTTTTCATGGGGCTGATAAGGGAAAATGGGCTGGGCGATGTCAACCGACTGCACCGGCCGCCGCCATGTAGTGTGCGGGACTTTGCTCGACGGCTTCACTGGTCAGATTAACAAACACCGTGGAGTCTTCATAACTGATCCGGTCAACTTTGCTTGTTGGCATCTGCACTTCTCGGCCCGAAAGCCGGTGGCCGGTTTTGATGACCAATTGGCCAATCGCCCAGCTCTCATCGTCCATCATAAAGTCGCAGACATGGCCGAGCAAACCGTCGCTGGCGTGGAGGTGGTAACCGTTCACGGCCAGAGTGCTGCGCAGATGCGCATCAGTGCGTTCTGGTTGCGGGCCGCTCGCCGGGGCTGAAGGTCTTGACGGCAGTTCCATCATCGGAACGCTGCTCATGCCCCACAACGCATCACCTTGCCAGTAGTAGGGCCAGCCGTAATATCGGTGATACTCCTCTTCGTATTGTCGCGACACCGGTTTGTGCGACTCAATCGAAGGGCTGTTCTCAATCTGTTTACGAGTCAGGTTCACGCGCAGAACCTTTCCGGCCGGAGCCAGGCGACCGAGCGAATGGGGCGAGACGAGCACCAGTCGGCCCGTCAACCACGATCCCGTGTCCGCGACCACATAGCGAACCCCCCAGTTCTGATCGTCAAAGTAAAAATCCTTCACGTGGCCGATTTCGCCATCCAGCGCCCCGAGTTTGTCGCCGTATAATTGTTTAATGCTTCGCAACATAAACGTATGGTCCGCTTGGTGAATTTCCGTTATTTCTTCGCGCGCTCGTCGCCCGGGCCGCTTTTTTGACTCGGGCCCGACGGCTTCCAATTCTTCGGATATTTCTGAACCACCGCCGCGTGGTGCTGTGCCGGTGAGTCGTGGAAATCCATCCTCACCGACGGCGAAGCCAGCAGCACGTCAACCGAGACGCCGCGCGGGGCTGGCTGCGAAACCCACACGCCGCCTTCCAGGTAAGCGTATTGATGCAGACTGCTGCTGTAATAGATTTCATAGCTGGGGTAATACACGTAGTCCTCCTGCACCACGACAGCAGGGGACGCGACAGTGACCGAGGCGTTGGGCACATCCACGGAACCCCCGCAACCGGCCAGCGTCAACAGGAAAAGGGCGTTCAATACGATTCCGGCTCTGCCGGCGTTAAAGAAAAGTTTTGTTTTATTCATGGAATGAGAATAATCCAAAAACGCGCCCGCGCTATGGGGTGTTACCCTACCCGACACTTCAGCGGCTTTGTTAAAGGCCCACATCACCCGATTGAACGGTTCGATGGGGTCGGGGACGGATTTGGGGAGAACAACGGTCTGCTGTGCCGGCAGCCTCGCGATGGAAACGGCTGGGTCCTGTCCATGGCCCAACGGCGCGAGGTACAGTGACAGAATCACCAGCGCGGGACTTCGCAGTTTCCGGCCCGGTTGGAGATTCAAGTCGCCCACCTCGCTGACATTGAGGCGAAAAGCGAAAGATGCCGAATTTCGATGGTTTTGACTATTGCTTCCAGTCAATGGACTGGGATTTCGGTTCGGTTCGGTTCGGGCGGCGGCGGTGGGGCGGCTGACTGCAGGCTCACGAGTGGAGGCTGGGAAGATGGTTGGGTTGCGCTCATGGTTTGGGGGACGGTTCCTCCAGGGTGAATCCATCGGTCGCCGCCTGGAGTTCATCCAGTTCAATGAGTTCTTTGACCAATACGCTGGTGTTCACGGACGGCATTTTGCCGTCTTTTTTGGAAAATTGCTCTCCGGCGGCAATGATCGTGATGCCCTTTTCACCCATCACCTGAAGGGGGATGACGGAGCCTAGAGCCGAGACATGAGTTCCATCGGCGGTGATGATGTACCTGCCGACGCCGCTGCCTTCCACCACTGAGCGACCGGCCGCATTCCTGATTTCCAAGGTGCTGCCAGCCACCACGGAGTGAACCACGGTGAATATTCTTCCCGTGCGGAGGTCCAGCAAAGTATGCACGACCGGAGGGCCGTCTTTCATGGTTACGGCCATTCTCTCGAGTTTTATTTCGGTGCCGGCCTGGAGGCGGACGGCGGTTCCAGTGCGCCGGAAAAAGAGATCTGTCCGGGCATTTTCGCCCGTGCGGACGATGGCGCCTTGCACAAAAATATGGCCGCGCTCCAATTTCACGAAGGTGACGCCGTCTTCGGAGTAGTCGCACTTTCCGCGGACCGAAAGGGTCACGGCATTGGGTTGGGCAAGGCTGTCCGGGGCTTGTTTCGTCTCTTGAGCATTGATTCCGGCGGGCGGACATAACTGCAACATGAGCATGGCCACCACCGCGCACAGGACGTTTCTTCCAGTTTGCGAGATTTTGTTTGCTTTCATGGCACGATAATAGCCTGCAAAACCGCGCACGCTATGGGGTGTTATCCTACCTGCGGATTTTGCGCATTAAATTCCCTCCCGACCGTGACCCGTTGGGCCGGAAACATTTGAGCGGCCCGCTCGTTCAACCATTCACCTGTTCCCGGCTCACGCTTTTATACTGACACCAAGGGTTTTCCCTGTAGCGGCAAGGAACACCCTAGTGGCGGTCGGACCTGGCTGGACGTAACGGTATTCATGCGAACAATCTTTGAGCAGATCCAGGCGTCGCGGGATTTGGAGACCTGGACCGTCATTGGCGCCCTGACAGTGGGCGCCGGCGGATGGGCGGATTTTACCGAAACGAACGCGGCGAGTTTCTCGTGGCGTTTCTATCGCACACGGCTGCAGCCCTGAACGGGTGACCCAAGGCCGGCGGCTGGTTTTAGCAAGCCTAAGTTTGGCCCCAGGACGAAAGATAAACTCAATGCTGCTTAATCTCGCAAGACGCCAGAAAACAAGAAGCCCCGGAAACACCCGGCAAATCATCGGGATGCTGAAAACGATGGGGGTGCCGAACCAGATGCTTTACGTCCGAAGGCTGCGTAAGAATGGATCCCGTAAGAATGGGTCCTTCTGGATTCGACGAATCAATCATCTGGAGGTTTTGGAACAGGCGCGCCGGCTTTACCGGAAGCAGATTGTTTGCGTGCATCCTGACAAAGCGGGCGGCAACCTGGAGGAAACGATCCAACTCAATGCCACATGGGGCAAGATTGAACGAGGCTTCAAGAAGCATGGCCACGAATTGTGGTAAAGAATGGAAGCCGCCAGCTCGGGCCTGGGAGCGCACTTCAGCATTCCTGCTGAACCAGTCCCACCCGCAAAGCGAATCGCACCAGACCCGGAATGTCATGCACGTTCAGACCATCCATTAACTTCATGCGATGGTATTCGACAGTCTTGGGGCTTATCTTCAGGATTTCGCCGATCTGTTTGGTGTTCTGGCCTTCGGCGACCAGTTGGAGAATCTCGCGCTGCCGATTTGTCAATTGTTCGAGCGGGCTTCTTCGGCCGGCGATTCCTTGCGAGGGAAACTTCTCGACGAGTCGCATGGAGATTTCCCGGCTAAGATAAATTTCCCCGTGAACCACCCGTTGCAAGGCGGTTTCCAGCTCGGCCGTTGCTGCTTTCTTTAGCAGGTAGCCGGCTGCGCCCGCCTTCAGCGCGCGCCAATAATACTCCTCGTTGTTGTGCATGGAAAGAATGATGACCCGCACCTCCGGAAATCTGCCGGCCATTCGTACCGCCGCTTCGAGGCCATTGAGACCGGGCATGGAAATATCCATCAAAACCACGTCCGGCCGGAGTGTCCCGACCAGATTCAGAACCTCGCGGCCATCGCCGGCCTCGCCCACCACTTCCACGTCCGGCAGTTTTTCCAGCAAGGCGCGAATGCCCGCGCGAACGAGCGTATGGTCATCCGCCAGAATGACGCGGATAGGTTTGTTGAAACTTCTCATTGGCGCCAGCTCAAGGTTGCGAGGTCTGCCACTTCAATGGAAACCAAGCGTGGACTTCAGTGCCTTGCTTGGGACCGGATGTGAGGGCCAGCCCGCCACCGGCCAGCGCCGCGCGCTCCTCCATGCTCAACAGACCCAGACTCGCGCCGCGCACCGCCCTTTCCCGGACAACCTTCACGTCAAAACCTACGCCGTCGTCGCGCACGCGCAGGTGTAGTTGCCCATCCTCGGCGCGCAAATCCACGCTCAAGGCGTGCGCCCGGGCGTGACGCACCACGTTGGTCAGCGCTTCTTGCGCTATGCGGAAACACTCGGTTTCAATCGCCGAATCTAAACGTCGGTCCAACGGGTCGGCGTGGAAACGGGTTTGCAGCCCGACCAGCGCGGCCTGCCGTTCGATATACCAACGCAAGGCCGGTTCCAACCCCAGATCGTCGAGGATGGATGGGCGCAAATTGAGCGAGATGTCATGCACTTGTTCCAGCGCGCGCGTGACCGATTCGAGGCTCTCATCCAAACGCGGCGCCAGGGCGCCGGCGCCGGGCGACTGCAACAAGGCTTGCAGGTTCAGTTGTGCGACCGTGAGCGTCTGTCCCAGTTCGTCGTGGAGTTCGCGGGCGATGTGACGGCGTTCGGTTTCCTGCGCCTCCACCAACCGACGGGAAAGCACCTGAAGTTTGAAGCTGTGCTCCTTGCGCTCGGTGATGTCGGTGCGAATGGCTATGTATTGACGTGGTTTGCCCTGGTCGTTGAGGAACGGCATGATAGTCATATCCATCCAGTAAAACGAGCCGTCTTTGGCCTTGTTCTTGATTTCGCCATGCCAGACCCGGCCTTGCGTGATGGTAGTCCAAAGGCCGCGCATGAATTCTTTTGAGTGGTAGCCCGAATTGATGATGCGGTGATCCTGGCCCAACAACTCTTCGCGTGAGTACTTGGAGATGGCGCAGAACTTGTCGTTGACGTAGGTGATTTTTCCCTGCGGGTCGGTGACGGCCACAATGGCGTGCTCATCCAGCGCGGACTTCAAGTCGCCGATTTCCTTGAACGAGGCGTTTAATTGGTTTTCGATTCGCTTGCGCTCCGTGATGTCGCGGACGTTGCATTGAATCACCCTTTTTTCACCGGCTTGATACACGTTGCTGACAAACTCCACGGCAATCTTGCGGCCGTCTCTCGTTTCCAGCGGCAGATTCTCATAGCGGACATACCCGTCCTTTTGCAATCGCTCGAGCATGACCTTGTTCGACTCTATATCCTTGAACGGACTAAGCTCTCCGACGGTTCTGCCGGTCATTTCACTGTGAGAAAAACCCAGGAGTTCAATCAGGAAAGGGTTTGCATCGTTGATGCGGCCCGTGTCGGCGTCCAGAATCAGGATGCCGTCCTTCGCCGCTTCGAATAACCGCCGATAACTCAGTTCCGAGGCGCGGATCGCCTGCTCACTCCACGTCTCGGCCTGTTCCGTCCGCATCTCCGCCTGCTCCGTCCGCATCTCCGCCTGTTCCGTCCGCATCTCCGCCTGCTCCGTCCGCGTCTTGGCCTGGTCTGTACGCGTCTCCGCCCGCTCCGTCCGCGCCTCTGCCTGCTCAATCCGCGTCTTGGCCTGTTCCGTCCGAGCCTCCGCCCGCTCCGTGCGAGCCTCTGCCCGCATAATCCGCGTGTCGTGGCCCGCCACGTACGCGATTGGATTGTCGTTCTTTACATCGCTTCCATCACGAACCGCAGTTTGGGCTGGGGCCTCGGACGGCGCCGGCTCAAGCTCGGTTATCAACATGTCCTTGTCATTCACGGGTAATAAGATAAACCCAGAAACTCTGGGTGCGCTATGGGGTGTTCACCCCACGCCAAAACTTCTTGATTGGTTTGCCCTGATCGCGAAGCTGATCCAAAAGGAAATTCTGTTTGATTGAGAGCCGGCGCATCCACCAAAAACAGACACCCCAGCAAACCGTCCCGGCCAAAGTCATCCAGAAGGAGAGGATGTTTTTATTCATCCTCAAACGATGGTCAACTGGACACTGCTCTCGATGACGCCCGCGCCGATGGCGTAGCGGGTCAATCCGGCGGTGTCGTGAATGTCGAGCTTCTGCATGAGATGCTCGCGGTGTTTTTCGACGGTCTTGATGCCGATGCCCAGTTCCGCCGCGGTTTCCTTGTTGGCCTTGCCTTCGGCGATCAACTGGAGCACTTCCATCTCACGCGAAGTCAGTTGGGCCATTTTCTTCTTGAGCGGTCCGTTGCGGTCAAGGGATCGCAAATGGAGACGATCCAGACGCCTGGAAACGGAAAAAGTGAAAAACGTTTTTCCCTGGTGGACTTCCCGAATCGCACGGCACGCGTCGTGGGCGGAGGTTTGTTTGAGCAGGAATCCCACCGCGCCGGACTCGGTTGCGTTTTTGACATACGCGTCATCACTATGCGCGGAGAGCATGAGCACTTTGGTGGCGGGGAGGGCTTTGAGAACCTGGCGGGTGGCCTCCAGACCATTAAGCAGGGGCATGGCAATGTCCATCAGCATCACGGCGGGAATAAGTTTCTTGGCCAAGGCGACCGCTTGGCGGCCGTCCTGCGCTTCGCCGATCACTTCCAGATCCTCTTCCAGTTCGAGCATCTTGCGGATACCCTCGCGCACAATAGTATGGTCTTCGGCCAGCAGAACAGTGATTTTTTTCATGGTTGCTTGGCGGCGGCGCTTAAGGCTTCGCGATACGAAACGGAAAGGCCGCATTGTGAATTGGAAACCCCGTTCGCCCGTTGGAGCGCACCGATGGTCAGTGTGGCTTTGCCCGCGCCAACCGGCATGGAACTGGGATCGATCATGAGAACACGATTGGCCGCAACGGGGTCGGTCGAACTTGGCGCCGCCTGGGTGTCGCCCCAACCGGCCGCGAGAAGGGCCGCCAGTTTAAGTTGGAGTTTCATGATTTTCTTCTCGAACGCGCGATTGAATCCGGCCTTGTGCGATCATTCCTGCCATTGCCGAGCGGAATTTGCGCGGTGATGGTGGTGCCCGTGCCTGGCGCGGATTCGACGCCAAAATGGCCGCCGACCATTTCCAACCGTTCCCTCATGCCTAGTAATCCCAGCCGTTTGCTTCCCGTCCCCTGCAACACGCGTTCCACTTGAAAGGACTTGCCGTCATCTTGTATTTTCATGCAAATGCCGTCCGGCAGTTTCTGGAGGCTCACTTCCACCCGGCTGGCTCGCGCGTGTCGGGCCACGTTGGTCAACGCTTCCTGGGCGACGCGAAAGAGCACCGTTCGTTTGGCCGCGTCCAGTTTTTCCACTGCCGCAAAAGCTGTCAAATGAGTGCGGACGCCGGTCCGCGCGGTAAAGTTTTTCATGTACGAATGCAGGGCGGGGATCAGCCCCAGGTCGTCCAACACCGCCGGGCGCAATTCGCGGGCGAACTTGTGGACGATGTTCACCGACTTTTCCACCAGCCGTTGCGTGCGGGTGATCTTGCGGTCCAGGCCGTTGGTGTCAAGCGCCGCCTCCTTCTTCAGCGTCGCCAGGCGGATGTTGATGCCGGTCAAAGTCTGAGCGATGACATCATGCAGCTCGCGGCTTATCCTTTTTCGCTCATCCTCCTGCGCCGAGAGAATCTGGCGGGACAATTGCCGCAACTGCTCCTGCAGGTGATCGGATTGTTCCAACAACCGGCTGTAATGATGCTCGCTTTTCTTGAGAGCCGCCTCCGCCGCCTTGCGCTGGGCAATTTCCTGTTGCAACTCCAGGTTTGAGGCGGCCAGTTCGACCGTGCGCTGGCTCAACGTCTCGATGAATTCCTGGAGGTGGGCGGTGGCCTCCCGCGCGCTGTGATGCGTCTTCTCTATCGGAGTGATCGCCATCGCAAAGAAAACTCCAGCCTGCTTGATGAGCGCGGCCCGTTTGTCGGCCGGCCGGCCGGGCAACACTTCTGCTACCAGGGTTTGCTCGTGGAGCTTGGCCAGGTCCAGCGTCTGTAATCCGGCGGCCAGGGCCTGGCTTCCCAGGCCTCGCGCCGACTCCAGGCTGGCCTGCTGGCCCTGCTTCAAGTGCGTTCGCAGGGCCGCCCGATAGCGTCTTGAGAATCTGTATTTCATGCGTTTCTGAATTCACGGGCGACACGGCGCACGGATTGCGCCGATTTTACCACCAGCCGCTGTGTGCTGGCAATCTCATCCTTCAGTCCCTTGGTGTTGATCCTCGCCTCCTGCTTCAAAGAGAGCAATCTAACGTTGATGCCCAAGAGAGTCTGCGCGATTTCATTCTGGAGCTCCAGACTGATCTTCTTTCGTTCCTCCTCCTGCGAGGCCAGAAGCTGGTGGGTCAGTTGCCGCAAACCTTCTTGTAATTGCAGCGAATCCTTCAACAACTTGGTGTAGTGTTCCCCGCTTTTCTTGAGGGCGGCTTCCACGCTCTTGCGGCGGATGATGCCCCGTTGCAACTGACGGTTCGCGGCGGCCAGCTCCAGCGTGCGCCGATTAAGCGTCCCGTTCAACTGTTGCAAGTCCATTTTGCTCTGCCGCGCGGCGCGATGCGTCTCCACGATCGGGGTGAGGGCCTCGGCAAAAAAAATCTCCGCCCGCTTGGTGATCCCATCTTTGCTGAACGATAATTCCAGCGTGGCGAGCGCTCGCTCGTGAATCCGGGCCAGTTCCAATGTCTCCAACCCCAGCGCAACCGCCTGGCGTCCCAGCCCCAAAGCCGGCTGCAAGGTCGCGCCTGGCCCGCGGTTCAAGTGCTTTCGCAACGCCGTCACATATCGTTGTGACAATCTGATCAGTTCTTGTTTCATGCTCTCATGCCGAATCCGGCGGGACTCTCCAGAATGCTCTATCTTTCCAATGGCGAGCCGCCAATCCGCACTTAACATCCGGGCATCGCTTCAATTTGTCTATGGGGTGAACACCCCATAGGCTAACACCCCATAGAAAAGGTCCGTCCAATGCCGTAACTTCACCAAGATGAAGAAAAGCACAAAAAAGCAAAGGAGATATTAATGAACAACTCATCTGTAATTAAGAACAACACTTTCAATGTCCGGGGATGGATCATCGGCCTTGCGGTCGCCGCGCTGTTCCCGCATGCCGAGGCCAGGGCGGGGCAGACGCCAGTAAACCTTGGAACCGCCGGGAATTATGTGATTCTTGCAAAATCAGGAATCAGCACCGTTCCGCCTTCCGCCGTGACTGGCAATCTTGGAGTGAGTCCAATAGACTCGACTGCCATAACTGGATTTTCTTTGATACTTGATGGCTCCGGCGTGTTTTCGACATCGTCTCAAGTGACCGGGAAAGTGTACGCCGCCAACTATGCGTCTCCCACTCCTGCCAACCTCACCACGGCTGTCGGCGACATGCAAACCGCGTACACAGACGCCGCGGGCCGAACATTGCCTGATCATACTGAACTGGGGAGCGGAAATATTGGCGGGCTGACACTCGCCCCCGGCCTTTACAAGTGGAGCACCGGTGTCACCATACCAACGGATGTCACTCTGGCGGGCGGCCCAAGTGATGTCTGGATTTTCCAGATAGCGGGAGATCTTACCATGGCCGGCGCCAAGAGTGTGATCCTGAGCGGCGGCGCACAGCCCCGGAACATATTCTGGCAGATCGCCGGCGGTGTCGGTGTGGACATTGGAACAACCTCACAGTTTGAGGGAATCATAATGGCTGAGGCAGGGATCAACCTGCAAACGGGCGCATCAATCACCGGCGGACTCTACGCACAGACTGCGGTCACCCTGGATGCCAATGCCGTCACCATTCCAACCCCGCAACCGGCGTCATTCTTCAATTCCATTTCCCGCGCGACCAACGGCACAGTGACCCTCCTCATCGCCAACACGACCAACCTCCTCCTCACGCTCCAAACCTCCACCAATCTCACCGACTGGACCACTCTCGCCACGCCGACCCCGACCGTCAGCCCTTACACGTTCACCGACACCAACGCCTCGGCCGAGGCCGTGCGTTTTTACCGGGCGTTCTATCCTTGACGGGTCTTGAGGCAAACCAATTTGCGCGCATCGTCGGGAAAGCGAATGGACAACACTCGGACAAGTGCGCAACGAGAAGCGCCGTGGGAATTATCTCCCGACGCAATGGAAGTGAAAGTAAACAAGTAAACATCAAGAATGAAAGAAGCAAGATACTATGACAAAAACATCTGAAAACAGGGGCAAAACCCCAACCATGCTGACATTAATCGTCTGCCTCGGCGCGTTGCCATTCCTCTACGGAGTGACCGGCTGCAACACTACAAAGCCCGGCAGCTATAACGCAACATCAACCACGACGGAGCCTGCCGGCCTGGTCGGTCCGCGCGGCCCCCAAGGCCCTTCTGGCCCCGCAGGTGCGGTAGGTCCAGTCGGAGCGACAGGCGCCCCTGGCGCAGGCATCGCCGGCCCTGCCGGTGACCAGGGTTCTCCCGGCCTGGCTGGTACGCAAGGTCAGGTCGGAGCGACGGGCGCTCAAGGCGCTAGCGTGGCCGGTCCTGCCGGTGACCAGGGTCCTTCGGGTCCCATCGGCATTCGCGGCCCAACCGGAGCGACCGGCGCTTCAGGTAACTTGGCCGTAGGCCCTGCGGGCGAAGTTGGTCCTGCTGGCCCTGCAGGCGCCCAAGGCATCGCCGGAGACACCGGCGCTCAAGGTGCCAGCGTGGTCGGTCCTACTGGCGCGGTTGGCCCTGCCGGGAATACCGGAGCACAAGGCTTCACCGGAAACACGGGCGCTCAAGGCGCGACTGTGGTCGGTCCTAAAGGTCCCGCTGGCCCTGTCGGACCAGCCGGAGCGCAAGGCGTCACCGGAGACACAGGCGCTCAAGGTCCGACACTGGTCGGTCCTAGCGGCCCCGCTGGTCCCACCGGTTTCGCAGGCCAGCAAGGCCTGGCAGGAGCGACGGGAGCCCAAGGCAGCACCACCGCCGGAGTCGTTGGCCAGGTTGGCCCCGCCGGCTATACCGGCCCGCAAGGCCCAGTCGGAGCGACCGGCGCGCAAGGCAGCACCCAGGTTGTCGTCGCTGGCGCCGTTGGCCCTGGCGGCGAAGCAGGCCCGCAAGGCCTGGTCGGAGCTACCGGCGCACAAGGCCCCGCTGGTGTGGTGGCCCGCTGGACTCTCTATCGGGACTTCCGGTTCGATTACGATCGCTCGGAGCTTCGGGCTTCTGAGATGAAAAAGGTATCCGAGATCGCGCATTACCTGAAGAAAAACCCGTCCCTGAACGTCGGACTTGACGGGTCAATGGACCCGCGCGGCACGGATCCTCGCAACCAGGACTTGAACAACCGTCGCGTCAGCGCCATTCGTGACGCGCTGGTCGAAGCTGGAGTGCCCGCTTCCAAAATCCAGATGGGCGCCTTCGGAGACACGCAGCTCCTGCGCGACCGTCGCGTCGCAGCCCTGATCTGCACCGCCAATTAACGGGCCGCAGTTCCCCCACCACGGTTCTACCGGGAGTCTCCCTCGCGGTCTTGCACGCGGAGGAGATTCTCCGTTGAAGCGGCGGTGGCTTTTCCAACAGAGCCAGGAGTGTGATTGGCAGCTCCGGCTCGTTGAACTGGTTCCGCAAAACCTGCCGGGCGCTGAAGCTTTGACTCTTCTTCCATCATCCGCGGTAGGGTTACACCCCATAGCAGTACCTCGGCGCATTGCTTAACCTGACTATATGAAGACAACACACTCAGGCGTCAGCGCCGAGGACGCCGCGGCGGCTGCCGCCGACGGTGCTCTCAAAGCCGCTGGCGAAGTGGGGGCGACGGCTGTCGGCGCCGTTCGCAAGGCGGTGACCAAACCCATCAACGGCGTCAAGGTCGTTCTGAAAGAACCGGAGATGGCTCTGTCCAAGAATTAAACTGGCGAATCACCGCGTGCTGGCGCGCGTTTGCGCCAGCCGGCAGTGGTTCCAAAACAAACTGAAAGAAAAATTATATGTTATTCACAATTGCGGCAGTATTAATCGTCCTGTGGTTGCTCGGTATGATCACCGGCTACACCATAGGTTCGTTTATTCACGTTCTGTTGGTCATTGCAGTCATCATGATACTGGTCAACCTCATTTCCGGCCGGCGATCAGTTTAAGAGGCTGTAAACCGAAGCAGGAAAGCTGAAAATTCGATATGAACACAAAATCGATAGTTGCCGTCATTCTGGTTACTCTAGGCATCGTGGTGCTCGCTTACTCGGGCATCACCTTCACCACGCCGGGAAAGCCCGTCGAGTTCCTCGGACTGCACATGCAGACCACCCACAGCCACTTCATCCCGCCGGTCGTCGGCGCCCTCGCCCTCGTCGGCGGGATCGTGTTGCTGCTTGTGAAACCCAGGCAGGTCTGATAAGCCCAGTCGAAAGGAATTAAGTTATGAATGCATTGAAACGTTGGAATCCGTTAAAAGAGCTGGAAGCCTTGCGAGCGGGTCTGAGTTGAGATCAAGGTCTCCTGACGCGCGCAGGGGAGATCATGCGACTCTATCTGATTAATCCCACCAACCCGCTGGTTAGCAGCGTCAGCGCCAAAGAAAGCCGCTGGAATCGCTATCGGGTGTGGAAACCCCTCAGCCTGATGGTGCTGGCGGGCCTGACCCCGCCGGAGTGGGAAGTTGTCATCGTGGATGAAAACCTCGGTGTGCCGGACTACGCGGCCATGCGCTGGCCGGATTTGGTCGGCATCACCGCCTTCACCTCTCAGGCGCCCCGTGCCTACGAGGTGGCGGCTTTCTTCCGACGTTCGGACGTGCCCGTCGTCATGGGTGGCATTCACGCCACCATGTGCGTGGAGGAAGTTCTGGCGCAGGTGGACTCGGTGGTGACAAGGGAAGCCGAGGGGATCTGGCCGCAAGTTCTGGCGGACGCCCGGCAGGGCGGCCTCAAGCGCCAGTATGACGGAGGGTTTGCGAAGATCAGCCAGTTTGCGCCCGCCCGCCATGATTTGCTGCCTGCCGGATATGCCTTCGGAGCCATTCAGACGACACGCGGCTGTCCCCTGAACTGCACTTTCTGCAGCGTCACGACGTTCAATGGCGCCCAATACCGGCAACGTCCCATCCCGGAGGTCGTGCGCGAATTCCAATCCATCCGGGAGAAACGGGTTTTGGTTGTGGACGACAACCTCATCGGCACGCGCCCGGAACACATCGCCCGCGCGAAGGACCTCTTCCGCGCCCTGGCCCACGCGAACCTGCACAAGCAATGGGTTGCCCAGGCCACCATCAATTTCGGTGACGACGAAGAACTTCTGACGCTGGCGGCAAAGGCCGGATGTCGCGGCGTTTTCATCGGCTTTGAGTCCCCCTCCCCGGAAGGGCTGCGGGAGTTGGGCAAGAAATTCAACCTCCTCAAGGGCCGCGACTTTCGCGCTTCCGTGCGGCGCATCCAGCGGCACAGCATCATGGTGGTGGGTTCCTTTATCATCGGTTTGGATATGGATAAACCGGGCATTGGCCAACAGATCGCCCAGGCGGCCAGCCGCTACGGCGTGGACAATCTCAACGCGCTGTTTCTGACACCCTTGCCGGGCACGCGCCTGTGGGACCAGATGAAATCCGAAGACCGCATCGCCCTCACCGCGTTCCCCGAGGACTGGAAATACTACACGCTGACCTTTCCGGTGGCCCGCTACAAGCACTTGTCTCTGGACGGCGTCATCCACGAAATGATCGCCTGCAATCGGAACTTCTATTCCATGCCGCGCCTGTTGCGCCGGGTGTGGGACAGCTTGTGGCAACGCCGCCAGCCCCTGATCAGCCTGGTGGGCAATCTGTCCTACCGCCACAACAGCCGCGTGGACTGCAGGACCTACGCGAACTTTCAGCGTCGGTAACGCGATTTTTCCGGTGCCAACCCAATGCAAACCCATCCTTGAACGAATATGAAAACCACCCTTCACTATCTCAGTCTCAACGCCCAAGCCAACTGGCACCGCCAGGTGGAGGAACAACTCAAACACCTGCACAGCTTGACGGCGATAACCTCCGCCGACGTGGTTCTCGAACACCAGCGGGCCGCCAAACCGGCCTTTCGCGTCCAAATCCGACTGGAGGTTCCAGGTCCGGTTACTCACGCCAAGGCCACGCGCCACACACGTCAGGTGGAGCTGCTGCTGCATGGGCCGGCTCTGCACGCCGAGGCCAGAGACAACACGCTCGAAGCCGCACTGCTCAAGGCCACCCAGGATCTGGAACACCAGGTTCAGGACCGCCAACTCCGACGCCTGGAACGGGGCAAAAGCAAACTGCAACTCGGCGCCATTTCCAGCCGGTGGACCAACGCTCAGACCGGTCAAAGGTGAAGCAGACAGCGAAATCCTGGAGCCATGAAAACGGACAGAATGAAAAAAACCTCGATGAAAGAACGAAGATAAATAGATCAAAATGTCCCCACTGTGGCGTTTAACTCGGCAATTTCCTTTATGCAGACGCGTGTCCTCATTGCCACGAAGAACTGCAGCATAACACGAGGCCGCTCTCCGCCCCAAAGGGAAACTCAAAGAAGGCAAAAGCCTGGCCAGTTCGGATGTTCGTCCGGTTGCTCCGATTGGCGGGCCGTGCGCTGCCGCAGGGATTGACTTTACAAGGGAAACTGGTATTCTCAGAGGGAAATTTTGAGTCAGGTGATGCCTTCTAAGCAGTGGGTCGTGGGTTCGATTCCCGCCGGGCGCGCCATTCATAAGTGGCCTATGTCCAAGGACATAGGCTGATTTCGGGGCGTCCTCCGGTTCTTGGGAAATCGCCAAAATCGGCTGATTTTGGGGCCATCATACCACCCATCATACCACTACTTTTGACGTCCTTGGCCATCTGTTCTTGGGAAAGTGGATAGATGCCTGGTGCCTTGTTCCTGAAATCCAGCGGTATCTGGTCGAACGGTAAATTCCAGCCTGTGGCGGCCGAGGTCGTTTGCGTGCCGATCTTGCCCCCCAAGGGGAAAACGCCCGTAACGAATGGCAGTTCGCCAATGCTTATGCGATAGACGAAGTCTTCCCGACCGCGATAGAGTTCATCCGTGATTTCAAGCACATAATCGCCGTTGGTCGGGACTTTGTAAAATAGGACCGGGTCGCCGCCGCCGTGCATGCCGCCGTAACGACCCTGTGCCGGAGCCGAGAACGCGATGATCTCGCATTCCGGTTCGGTTGCAGCCGTGATCAGTGCCATCGCGGCGCTGCCTTCGCGGGCCGAGATGCGTGAACCCGCGATCATCGAAGCCGCCATTGAGCCGCTCACGTCCAGCGCCAGCAGCACCGGCTTGTTGCATGGTTCCACGTTCTGGAACGTCGCGTAAAACGCTTCGTCCAGAGCGTCTACCACCGCAGACACCGGCGACCACTTGAGCGCACCCTTGTCGCCGTGGCCTTGGGCGTAGATCTTCTGCGCCACAAGGACCGCCAGCGGGTGGATGCGCGCACGCCTGAGCGCCGTCTCGTCACGCAGCTTGCGGACGACCAAACGCTTGGCGTCGCTGAAGGGAGCCAGCAGACCGAGGCTCGTCATCTTGCCGAGGTTGCGGATCATCGCCGTCATCGGCATGCGTTCGAGCAAGGCTTCCCACACAACGACTTCGTTGAGCCACTGCGTTGGGACGGCTTCGCGCGGCAGGTCGAACTCATTGATGAGCTTCACGATTTCGCTTGCGCTGGAAGCGCGCTTGGCCTGCTCGAAGGCTTCGATGAGCTTCGGCAGTGCGCCGACCGCGCCATACTTGGCAACACGGTCTTCACCGCGCACCTTGCGCTTCACTTCACGCTCACCCAGCGAATCCGCGCCGGCCAGCAACCAGCGGAAGACCGATTCGTGCTGGGGCGACGGAGCCTTCGGGTGGGCGAGGCGGAGCAGGTCGCCGTGAGACCAACCGTCGCGTTGCTGGTACTTGACTGCCTGGTGCGCGAGGTCGTCGGTAGCGCGGTCCGTGTACCAGTTGCCGACGGCGTTGCGCAGCCCGCGACCCCAGCCGCGCATGGCGTTGACGTATTCGGCGAAGTGGAACAGGTGCGTGCCGATGCGGCAGACCTTGCTCATGTTCGCGAAAGCGCACGCCTTCGCCTGCGGGTTGCCGTGGGTCACGACAAGCGCGAGGGAGAAGATGGCCGGATCGTTCTTTGACGCGCGACCGGCATCGCTGATTTCAACGACGCGGTTCACGACCCGCACGCCATCCGCCTTGATGCAACGGAGAATCGCGTCGTGGTTCTCCTTCACCAAATCGCGCTCGGCGATGTAGTAAGTGCCGCCTTCGGCGCCCAGGACCAGGAAGCGGTCGAGGCGCATCCAGTCATCCACCTGCCACGAATAGCCGCCGCCGGAATTTGGGACCTGGCTCGAGCCTGGGATCGGCTGCGACTGCGGAGTGAAACGCCGGTTGAACGTCTTTGCGTAATTGATAGCCATAATGGCCTCCTTCGATTTTCGCGCCGCCAACTCTCGGCACGGGTTCTTTAAGGACTGCGGACAAGTTGGTGAACGTGGGATTCATTCGTTTGAAGCGATAACCCATGTCCTTCGGCCCGCAGAAATATTTTCGCCCATGAATATTCGCGGAAAAAAGTGGTTCCGCGGCTTGCCGTCATAAGAATTCGGTCAATCTAAAAACGCCACATTGGCCATGGTTCGAGTCTCCGTTTCGGTGTTCATCGCGACCCGATGCCAGAAGGGCAAAGTGATCGTTGCATGATCGCTGTGGCGCACGGCGCCACGGGCGTAAACGCCCGGGTTGCGGCGCATGATCTGCCAGCCCCAGCGAGCCGCATCCGGATCGCGCTTCAGGATCGAACGATATTCGCTCAGGGTGACACCGTTCGGATGTTGCCGGCAGACATGCACGGTTTCTCCACCGGTGCGGAAAAGTTGCTCCACGATATGAGGTTTGCCACGCCCGCGGCGCAATGGCTCGCCTCGGAGGACAAGCTTCTCATCCACGACCAACGAGGGTTCCGGCACGAAAAACCATTCGCCTTGACGGCGAAATGCGCGATTCTTGCGCCTGTAACGCTGGCGCAACGAGACGGCGGTCTTAACCAGCGCATCATGCACCAGTTTGGGCTGCAAGGCATCCATCGCTTGACGCACGATCGAGGCGCCACCTGGCACGGCCGCGACGAACCATTCGCGCTCGTCGTGTCCGCACAGGAACCGGTCAAGTTGCGGCTTTCCTCCGGTCTTGCGGATGAGCAGCAACAGGTGACGCTGCTTTGGTTCGGCCTGCAGAACCGTCGCATCCAGCGAGTCACGCAAGCTGTCCGGAACGCGGAGTTCGAAGAATTGCCCTCGGCGGTCGCGGCGAATGTCGATGGCATATTCGGGTTGAGGGGAATCTCGCCGAAACCATACGGGCACCAATCGGCGGCGCGTCGGAATCTCTCGGACTTTCAAACGCGAGCCCATGGCAGCGAATTTGGATTCAATATGTGTTGCGTTCATAAGGTCTATTCGAAGGGCCAAACGCTACTAGAGCGGTGGCCCTGTTTTATCTTTCCCGGCCTGAACCGGACTGCGGCTTAATAAGCCGCATTTTAATTAGCGATAAACAAAGCGGTAACCCACATTCATCGGCCCGCTGGGTCGCTCGGGCGGCTTGCGCCGTCGTCGTCGCGCGCGGACAAGGGGGAACGTGGAGTTCGTTGCCATTCGGCAACTTGGCTCCATGTCCCTACGGCGGCTTATCCGCTCGACCGCGATGGCAATGCTTTTTCGTTTGTCGCATACGATTGTTCTGCGGCTCACCGCCTCGACGGCGATTTGATGAGGCACAATAAATCTGGTTCGCCGGCTTGTGTATGGTGAAAAACACAACCATGATGATTGGCCAGTCATGTTCGAGAATCTTTTCGCGCAATCAGGGCTGTCGCTGGAACGGTTGAAAACGTTCCGGGAGATTGTGGCCGCAGGCGGAATCACCGCCGCGGCCGGCGACGATTCGAATCGGCAAAGCCAGTTCAGCCGGCAACTCAAAGAACTGGAGCGTTACTTTGGGGTCGAGTTGCTCAAACGCGGCCACGGCCCGGTCACGTTGACAGATGCCGGACAGCGTCTTTATGAAATCGTCGGCCACACGCTTCGGGCTCTGGAGGAACTCCGCGGCACTTGCGCCGGCCTGCCCGTGGAATTGGTGGTCGGCGCGGGAGAAAGCGTCATTCAATGGCTTTTGCTTCCGCGGCTTCCGGGCCTTGCGCAGGCGCACCCGCGCCTGGCTGTGACGTTCCACAATCTCAAGACGGACGAGATCCTGCGTCACGTCCTGGACGGCGGAATTGACTTCGGCGTCGTGAGCCGATGTGAACCGCACCGGGCGCTCTCGGCTGCGCCGCTGGGCAAGCTGGATTTCTGTCTTTTCGCGCCAGCGGATTTGCTGCCGGCAAACCCCAAGCTCAAAATCAAGTCCGATATTCTCGGCGACTTGCCTCTGGCGATGTTGGACGGCAGCGCGGGAATTCGTGAGGCTGTCGAGAAGGAGGCCCAACGGATGGGAGTCAAACTCAACGTGCGGCTGCGCTTCAGCTCCTATCCGCAACTGGCGCAAGCCGTTCACCGCGGGAGGTGATAAATGAAGGCAAATAACCCTGCAACTTTGAGCCGGGCTCTGCATGGCTTTTTCATGGATTACCTCCCGCAACAGCGAGCCATGAGCCCGCACACAATCCAGAGCTATCGGGACAGTGTGAAACTGCTGCTCCAATTTGTGGCAGGTAAAAATGGCGACCCCTGTTACCTGACCACCGAAATGCTGACGGTTGAGCGCATCACCGCCTTTCTTCATCACTTGGAAACCGGCCGCCATAACCAAGCTGCCACTCGAAATGTGCGTCTCAGTGCTATTCACAGCTTCTTTCGCTATTTGGCGAGGGAAAATCCAGAATGCATGAGACAAGCCCAATGCGTTCTCAGCATTCCGTTCAAGCGCGCCAACGTCCGTGAAATACAGCACCTAGACTTCACCGAGATCCACGCTGTGATGGCCTCAATTGATCGCGCGCAAGGCAACGGTCTTCGCGACCGGGCACTGTTGAGCCTAATGTTCAATACCGGCGCCCGCGTGAGTGAAGTCGTCGGTCTGCAGGCACCTGATTTACGGTTGGCACCGCCGCCAAGTATTTTGTTGCGCGGTAAGGGTCGAAAAGAAAGAACCTGCCCGCTTTGGCCAGAAACGGCCGGTCTCTTGCGCCAGTTGATGGAGCAGCAAGGCATCCAATTATCACAACCAGTTGCCATTTTCCTCAACCATCGTGGAGTCCCCTTGTCCCGCTTTGGTGTCAGGATTATCCTGCAAAAATATGTTCGTAAGGCATCGGAAAAACTTCCAGGTCTGAAACGGAAGCGCCTTCACCCGCATAGTTTGCGGCACAGCGCTGCAGTCCACTTACTGCGTTCCGGCGTGGATATCAGCACCATCGCCCACTGGCTTGGCCATGCGAGTCTGAATACAACCAACAGGTATTTGAGCATCGATCTCGAAGCCAAAAGAGAAGCTATAGAAAAAGCACAGCCCCTGTTGACAGGAAACGGCAAACAACAGCGTTGGCGTAAAAAGGCCGATCTGATCGCCTGGCTCGAATCATTGTGAAATGGCAACGCAAATAATGTGGAGTTGAGGAGTTAAAAACCACTCCAGTTCCAAGGTCAATCACATTGGACTTCACATTTTTGCGGACTTCACATTATTGGAGACTCGGCCGCGTGCTGACGCTCAGCCTGTGAATATTTGGTGCGGTCGCCGGGAGTTGCGCCCGGACTTCCTCCGTGGCGGGGAGGCATTCTGCAAAGGTTAAATTACAACCGCGGAAATTA
>Ga0326728_10005845_pt1 | contig 33912 bp, 32 predicted proteins | sample MB3enrmetagenome_FD_207602 | JGI IMG/M metagenome (GOLD analysis project Ga0326728, IMG submission 207602) | Lab enriched peat soil microbial communities from McLean, Ithaca, NY, United States - MB31MN | ecosystem: Environmental > Terrestrial > Soil > Wetlands > Peat | place: USA: New York...
CCAGGCCCACGAAATCGGACGCATCCCAGGTGCGCGTCAATCCCGAAAGGTTGGTCCCTTTCACTTGCGCCCAGGATCCAGGCACCAGCCCGCCCTCCAGATAGGTGGCGCCATTGGCGACCGATCCTTGTGTCAGAGCCGGCGCTGGCACCGGCAGGGACAGCGCCAGCGCGGCAGCCGCCAGGTTCGCCACGTCCACCGTGCCAAGCCCCGTCGCCATGTCGTAGCCCGGCCCGGCGTCATATCCCATCGATCCGGTGGTGCAATCGGGTGTGCCGATCTTGCACGGCACTTTGTTGCTGCCCACCGTGATATCGTGGAACGCCGATGGCGCGCTTTGCGCCAACCGGTACAGCATCTGGTTCAGGTTGCCTACGCCGGGTTTGCTTTGGGCGCCGTGCGCCACCAGGTATTGACCCAACAGGACCGTCATTCCGGCCATCGCGGGAGAAGCGAAGGATGTTCCGCCGCCGCCCGTCCAGACGAAGCCATTGTTGGGGTGATAGAAGGAGTCGTGCACTTTGGAAGAATTCAACGATACGTCGGGGACGTCTCGCATCCCATCGTTCGGCACGCCTGGCCCCGTCTGCCATGACGGCTTCGGGTAAAAGGCGCTGACGCCGCCGCCGCCGCTCCAGAGCCCGCCCGAGATGGCCGAGTCGTTCCATGCCATTTCCGGAATATAGGACAGCGCCGACGCGCCGTTGGCGTTGTTCGTGGCGCTCCAGTAGGCGCCGTTCTGTTCGTTGAATTCCGTACCGCCCACTGCAGTCACTTCAGGGATGTCCAGGGGAAAACCAACCCACAGTCCACCGGTGGCCACGGCGCTGGTGTCGGCGTCGCACCCCGCCGCCCCGCTGTCTCCGCTCGCATTCAGCCATGTGATCCCTTGCGCGTTTGCCTGTTGCGCGATCGACCGGTAGCTGGACCTCAACGCGGCCGTGAAAGCCGAACTGCACTCGGACCCCGCAAAGCTCGATGTGATGACCGGTGCCAGATTCCGATCCACCGCGTAGGTTAGGGCATCGTATGGATTAGCGGCGTAAACGTAGATTATGGTGGCGTTCGGTGCCACCGACGAGACTGCCTCCAGATCCAAGATCGCTTCGCCCATGGCACTGTTCACACCCGGGTCATTGAAATTGGGAGGCAAAATATACTGCACGGGCGGCGCCGGAAGATTGTAGTACTGACGAAAGAGACTGAGATCGTCTTCCTGTATGGCCGATTCTCCGACCACGACGATCTTCTGCCCGGTGCCATCGATTCCCTGTTGCCACAGCGGCGCATAATCGTAGATCGTCGCCAAATCGTCCGGTCCCACGTAGTGGGTGCCGTCGTCCGCCGTATACTGCGGCGCGGACTCGCTCCCCACGGGCCGGAAGAGAAGATCCTCAAGCCCGCCGACCGCGCCCACGAGGCCATCGAGCGCCCGCGGCACCGAAGGATTCGACGCATGCGTGCGGTGCGGCTGGCCGGCCACGCGGTAGCGGTGAAGACCCGCCTGAAAGGCGCGTTCCACGGCGTTCACCGTCCCATGAAACACGATCCAGGAACGGCCGCGCGCCAACCGGTCCACGGTGAAACCTTCCGCGCGCAGCCAGCCCACGATCCTGACGGCATCCCCCGGGCTTACCCCGAAACGCGAAGCGTACTCTTCCGGCGTCAGCCAACGATGATAGTTCGGCGAACGCGGATCGTGCAGATCGAGCAGCAACCGGTCGAGCGCCGCTTGTTGCGCGGCGGACGCCTTCAAATAGAGTGTCAGGCCGTCCATCCGAAGCGACGGAGCGAGCGGCCCTTCATCGATATACGATCGGGGGATCTCCCGTGTGTGACCGGCTATCGGCACCCGGTCCGTATCGTCGATCGGTCCGGCGATGCGGTCCGTTTGCGCGTGCGCTGCGGCCGCGGCGTAAAAAACGAAAACGACGGCAAGAAGGAATCCCCGCGACATCGGCGGCGCTCCATTCGCGTGGTTGTTTTCTTATTACCTTCTACAGGAAACAGCATAGCTCATCTTGTGTGAGAAACGCGATCCGCCTCCAGGATCATCTTTGTCGTAATCTGTACAGAGGGAACAATCCGACATGTCGAGAATCCTTCTAATCCTTGCGGGAATAGCCTGCCCTTTGCTGCTGGTGGGGCAAACGGCGGAAGAATTGGTTTCTAAGAACCTGGCGGCGCGGGGCGGGATCGAACAGATCAAGGCCATCAAGACCCTGCGCATGACCGGCAAAGTGCAACAGGGCGGCGGCTTCACGGTGCAGATCGCGAGAGTATCCATGGCGCCCAACCTCATGCGCCAGACCGTGACGATTCAGGGAATGAACCAGATTCAGGCGTATGACGGCGCCTCGGGATGGCAGATCTCGCCGTTCGAAGGGCGCAAAGACCCCGAGCTGCTGGGCGAAGACGAGCTGCGCGGGTTCGTGGAGGACGCCGATTTTTACGGGCCGCTGGTGGATTACAAAACCAAGGACAACCGTATCGAGTACATGGGCCACGATACCGTGGATGGCGACGACGCCTACCGCCTCAAGGTCACGTTGGCCAATGGCGACATCCTTTATTACTACCTGGACCCGGACACATATCTGGAAATTCGCATCGACAAGATGGAATTCGTGCGCGGCAACGTGATCGAGAGCGTCACCAACCTGGGATCTTACAAGAAAGTTTCCGGCGTGTATTTTCCGTTCTCGATGGAATTCGGCGCTCCGCGGCAGGCGCCGGCCGATTTCACGAAAGTGACCATCGACAAGATCGAGGCCAACCTGCCGGTGGATGCCGCGCAGTTCAAGATGCCCGTTGCCAAGCCGGCCGCGCCCGGCGGAAAGGAGTTTTGACATGCTGAAGCGGATGATTTGCAGTGCGATTCTGGCCGCGCCCTTCCTTTGCGCCCAGGCGCCGGTTCGGTACGACGCCGGGACCGTCTCCGGTCTGGCGGCGCGCAATATCGGTTCGGCGACCATGAGCGGACGCATTTCCGCGGTGGCGGCGGTGAACGAAAACGGGCGGCTGACAGTCTTTACCGGTTCGGCCAGCGGCGGAGTCTGGAAATCGGTGAATGGCGGGAGCTCGTTCCGGCCGGTGTTCGACGATGCGGCCGTGCAATCGATCGGGGCCGTCACCATCGACCCGCGCAATTCGAAGATCGTGTGGGTGGGGACGGGCGAAAGTTGGGTGCGCAACAGCGTCTCGATCGGCGATGGCATTTACAAATCCACCGATGGCGGCGAGAACTGGACCAACGTGGGGTTGCGGGATTCCGAGCATATCGCCAAGATCCTGGTGGACCCCGGCGACAGCGACACCGTCTATGCGTGCGCCACCGGGCACCTGTGGGACGACAACGCCGAGCGCGGCGTCTACAAGACCAGCGACGGCGGCAAAACGTGGCGCAAGGTGCTGGGCGGAGCCAATCTCTCGACCGGGTGCGGCATGCTGGCCATGGCGGCCGCGGAGCCCAAAACCATCTACGCTTCACTGTGGGATTTCCGGCGGCAGGCCTGGACGTTCCGCTCGGGCGGCGACGGCAGCGGGCTGTATAAATCGACCGATGGCGGCGAGCATTGGACCGAGTTCACGCCGGCCAACGCCAAGGGGTTTCCCGAAAAACCCTACGGGCGCATTGCGGTCCAGGTCGCGCCCTCCAAGCCCCAGGTGGTCTATGCGGCGGTGGAATCGAAGAGCAGCGCGCTCTTCCGCTCCAACGACGGCGGGGGGAGCTGGGAACGGCTGGACGCCAGCCAGTTTATGGTGTGGCGGCCGTTTTACTTCGCCAACCTGATCGTCGATCCCAAGGACGAAAACAGGGTTTTCAAAGTGGACGCCATGTTGCTCGAAAGCAGCGATGGCGGGAAGAGTTTCAGCATGGTTTCCGGATCGGCGCACGGCGATTTTCACGATGTGTGGATCGATCCGGCGAATCCCAACCTGATCGTGGCGGGCGACGATGGCGGCCTGTGGCGCAGCCAGGATGGCGGAACGCGCTGGGAGCATCTGAACAACCTGCCGGTTTCGCAGTTCTACCACGTGAGCGTGGATATGGCGGAGCCGTATCGCGTCTATGGCGGCTTGCAGGACAATAGCTCGTTCGTGGGCGATTCTTCCTACCCGGGCGGCGTTTCGAATTCGCGCTGGGAGAACATGTACGGTGGCGATGGATTCTGGATGTGGGAAGACCCGTCCGACGCCACCTACATCTACGCCGAATCGCAGGGAGGCGAGATCGGGCGGGTGAACCGTGTCACGCACGAGACACGCGCCATCAAGCCCTACGCGCAATACGGCGAAAAGAAGCTGCGATTCAATTGGAATACGCCCATCCAGATGAGCCCCAACGAGAAGGGAACCATCTACCTGGGCGCACAGTATTTGTATCGCTCGCGCGACCACGGGCAATCGTGGGAGCGGATTTCGCCCGATCTCAGCACCAACGATCCCGAGAAACAGAAACAGGAGGAATCGGGCGGAGTGACGGTGGATAACTCTTCGGCGGAAATGAACACGACAATTTACTCGATCGCGGAATCGCCGAAGAACGGGCAGGTCATCTGGGCCGGCACCGACGATGGCAACTTGCAGGTGACGCGCGATGGCGGCAAGAACTGGACCAACGTGGCGGGTAATCTGCCGGGGATCGAGAAGGGTTCCTGGGTCTCCTGGGTGGAGGCCAGCCGCTATTCGGAAGCGGCCGCCTATGCCACCATCGACCGCCATATGTATGGCGACATGCAGCCTCACGTGTTTAAGACCGTGGACTACGGCAAGACGTGGTCGGCGCTTCCCGCCGCGGCAGCGGGAGCGCGCGGCTATGCGCACGTCATCAAGGAAGACACGGTGGACCCCAACCTGTTGTTCCTGGGGACGGAGTTCGGATTGTGGATCAGCGTGGATGGAGGCGAGCGCTGGGCGCAATACAAGGGCGCGCATTTTCCGGCGGTAGCGGTGCGCGACATCGTGGTGCATCCGCGGACCGGCGACCTGGTGTTGGCGACACACGGGCGCGGCATCTGGATTGTGGACGACATCTCGCCGCTGCGCCCGCTGACGCCCCAGTTGATGACCGAGGACGCGGGATTTCTGCCCGTGCCATCCGCCATCCAGTGGATGGAAACGTCCGGCGGGTGGCCCGAGGGAGACAATTCGTTCAACGGGCCGAGCCGGTCGAGTGAAGCCGCGATTCCCTACTATCAGCGGACGCGGCACATTTTCGGCGATCTCAAAATCGAAATACTGGATGCGCAAGGCAACCTGGTGGACACGGTGGTCAGCAGCAAGCACCGCGGCGTAAACCGCACCACCTGGTCGATGCATTTGAAGTCGCCGCGCGTGCCGCCGGCGGCCACTGCCATGTTCGGCGCGGCGGTGGGACCGCGCGTGTTGCCGGGAACGTACACGGTGCGCATGACTAAAGGCGACCAGGTCTATACGACGCAATTGAACGTGACGCTCGACCCGCGGGCCACGTTTACCTTGGCGGACCGCAAAGCGCAATTCGACCTGGTGACCAAGCTGGCCGCCTCGTTGAACCACATGAGCTGGGCGGTGGACGCCATTGTGGGCGTTCGCGATGGGGCCCTGGCGCGCGCGTCGAAGCTGGCGGCAAACGACCCGGTGCGCCAGCAGGCCGAGCAACTGGCGGGCGCGGTGGACGGCATCCGTAGCAAGATCGTGGCCACCAAGGAAGGCGGTATGATCACCGGGGAAGAGCGGTTGCGCGAGTACCTGGCCGGGCTCTATGGCGACGTGGCCCAGTACGAAGGGCGGCCCACGGATTCGCAGGTAGCGCGCGCGGACGCCTTGGGGCGCGAACTGGAGGATGTGATTCACGAATTCACCGATCTGACGGCGCGGCAACTGCCGGGACTCAACCGGAGCCTGGAGGCGAAGCAGTTGGGAGCCATCCGGGTGATTTCGGAGGAGGAATGGCGCAAGGGAGACGCGGCCGGCGGCGGCGGTGCGCCAGGGCAGTTCCGGGGCATTGGGCCGATAAGGTGGGGGCCGGCGTTCTGACGCGGCCCGGCCCGGCGAGCCCAGATCGCGAATTAAAATGGCGGTTCGGGCCCATGAGACGATGACGCCAGCCAACCGGGTGGAACCAGCGGAGTGGAAACCATCCGCCAACCCGTGGATGATTGCGGCATCGGTGATGCTGGCCACCTTCATGGTGGTGCTCGATTCGTCGGTGGCCAATGTGGCACTGCCGCACATCGCCGGCAATCTTTCGGCTTCCACCGACGAATCGACCTGGGTCCTGACCAGCTACCTTGTCTCCAACGCCATCATGCTTCCGGCCGCGGGGTGGATCGCGCGGCGCATCGGACGCAAACGGCTGTTGATGATCTCCATCCTGGTGTTTACCGGCGCCTCGCTATTGTGCGGGATAGCGGCCAACATGACGATGCTCATCGCTGCCCGGATTCTGCAAGGCGCCGGCGGCGGCGGGATGCAACCCCTCGCGCAATCCATCCTGCTCGAAAGCTTTCCGCGCCGCCAGCACGGCACGGCGATGGCGGTGTATGGCGTGGGGGTGGTGGTCGCGCCGGTCATCGGGCCGACCTTGGGCGGCTGGATCACCGACAGTTATTCCTGGCGCTGGATCTTTTACATCAATCTCCCGGTAGGTATTGCGGCGCTGGCGATGGTGAACACTTTCGTCGAAGACCCTCCGTATATCCGGCGGGCATTTCGCGGAGCGATCGACTATCTGGGGTTCGGCCTCATGGCTGTCTGGCTGGGTTCGCTCCAGTTGCTGCTCGACAAGGGACAGGAGGCGGATTGGTTTGGCTCGGCCTGGATTCGATGGATCGCGGGAGTTTCGGTTGTGGCGTTGATCGCTTTTGTGTTCCGCGAATTTACGGATCGCGAGCCGATCGTGCAATTACGCGTGCTGGGGGACCGGAATTTCTGCGTGGGAACGCTGATCGTGGGCCTCTATAGCTTCGTTCTCTACGGCACCACCGCGCTCTTGCCGTTGTTTCTCCAGACATTGATGGGATACCCGGCTTTCGACAGCGGCCTGGCGGTCAGCCCGCGTGGCCTGGGTTCGATGGCCTCGATGATCCTGGCCGGGATCTTGGTCAAATATATCGATAGCCGCATCCTGCTGGCGTGCGGTCTCGGCATCCTGGGTTACTCGGTGCTGCTATTGAGCAGCCTCAACCTGAGCATGTCGATGGTTTCGGTGGTGCTGCCGAACGTGATCAACGGCTTTGCCACCGGCTTTATTTTCGTGCCCCTCACCACCATGGCCATGGGCCGATTACACAAGGAGAAGATCGGCAACGCGGCGGGCATTTACAACCTGGTGCGCAATATCGGCGGCAGCATCGGCATCGCCACCGTCACCACCTTTCTGGTGCGCGGCTCGCAAATCCATCAACAATACCTGGTGGGCAACGTCACCGGGGGAAGCCTGGCGGCGCGCGATCTGATCCGCGGTCTCGAGACTAACTTCGGCTTGGCGGGGGCGGACTTATACACGGCTCACAGAAGGGCGCTGGGGGCGCTGTACGGCATTGTGCAGCAGCAGGCGTCGCTGCTGGCGTACGTCGATAATTTCCGGCTGCTGGGATATCTCGCGCTGGTATCGATACCGCTGGCGCTGCTGTTTCATGGCGTGCGGAAGCGGGCGGGCGAGTGAATTCCCGCCGTGCCTTCAACACGCGCAGAGCTTGGCGCCGTCGAAGCTGCGCAGTTTCATGATCAACGTCGTGCGCTTCAGGCCCAGCATTTCGGCGGCGGCGGTTTTGTTGCCGGCGGTCTTGCGCAGGGCGCGCTCCAGAATGGTGCGCTCGAATTGGCTCACGGCGCTGTCGAAGTCCACCGATTCGGGCATGTCGGCGGGGATGGCGGGCAACTCAAAAGGAATCACCCGGCCGGCTACCGGTGCGGCCAGGCCGAAATCGCCGGGGTAGAGGACGTCGCCATGGCCGCTGATCGCGACCGCCATCTCCACGGCGTTCTCCAGTTGCCGCACGTTGCCCGGCCAGGGGCAGGCGCGCAGGCGGTTGATGGCCTCGGGCGACACCTGTTTCACGGGGAGACCTTCGACGTTGGAGATCTTGCGGACGAAATGCTCGACCAGCAGCGGGATGTCGCTTTCCCGCGCGCGCAGCGGCGGCATTTCGAGCGGCACTACGTTGAGACGGTAATACAAGTCTTCGCGGAAGCGGCCCTGGCGCACCCGCTCGATCAGGCTGACGTTGGTGGCGGCAATCACGCGCACGTCCACCTTCACCGTTTCCGAGCTGCCCAGGCGTTGAATTTCGCGGTCCTGGAGTACGCGCAGCAGCTTGGATTGCAGCTCGATGGGCATGTCGCCGACTTCGTCAAGAAAGATGGTGCCGCGGTGAGCTTGTTCGAAACGGCCGATGCGGGAATTGACGGCACCGGTGAAGGCCCCTTTAATATGTCCGAACAGTTCGGCTTCCAGCAGGTTTTCGGGAAGCGCCGTGCAGTTGACCGGCACAAAGGGCTGGTTGGCGCGCGGTCCGGCCAAATGCAAGGCGCGCGCGGCCATTTCCTTTCCGGTGCCGCTTTCGCCGGTGATGAGCACGGTGGACCGGCGCGGCGCAATCATGGCGATGGTTTCGGAAACCACCTGCATGGCGCGGCTCTCGCCCACCAGCAGGGAGCGCCAGGCATCCGACGTGCTGGAGGATGCACGGTGCATCTTTACTTTTCGTCTTCGCTCATCGGCGGCGAGCCGCAGGCAGTCGCGCAGGCGGTCGGGGGTATCGCCGTGTCCGATGCAATGCCGGGCGCCGGCGTGCACGAGGCGGGCGGCCTCGCTGGCGCTCAAATCCGGACTCCAGAAGACCACCGGCAGCCTTGGGTCGAGGCTGCGCACCAATTCGACGATTTCCGTGCCGTCCAGGTCCGCGAACTCGCCGCTGACCAGGACGCAATCGGCGGCTTCCAGCGACTCGCGGGTCAACGCATCGAGGGGTGCGGCGGTGGATACGACGTCAAAATCGGACAAGGCTTCAAGCCACTCGCTACCGGCCGGGGCGGTGGGGTTGGGGGAGTTGACGGTCCACAAGAGAGTGTACGACGGCATGCATCGACAGTTATGCCGCATTCAGCCAGGGAAATAATACGCGTGTTTTAGGTATATAAGGCTTTATATCAATGGTTAGCGTTAAACAATACACCTAGATTCGGTATTGTGCCGGATTGACGGGTGTGGCAGGCTCCTATATATCGGCGGTGGAGTCTCCCGCCATAGTTGGAAAGGCCATGAGCATCCGAATTCAAACCGACCAACTGGCCGGGACCGAAACGTCCGAGACCAGCCGGGCGAATGAAGTTTCCCAAGCCGCGAGTTCATCCACGGCGAAGACCCGGGGCGCGGGCGGCGGGGCGGACCAGGTCGAGATCTCGTCGCTATCGGAAGGAATCGCCGCGGCCAACGCGGCCCAGCAAGCGCAGCAGGCGGGGCGCGTACGCCAGTTGACGGCGCTTTACGCCAGCGGCCGTTACCAGGTGGATGCGGGGACGGTGAGCCGCGCCCTGGTATCGCACGCCCTCGGCCAGTCCGCGGCCGGAGGGACGGAGCAGTGACCGCCGCGACACCCATCGCACGGATCCGGCGCGCGCGAGAGATCGTCCGGCAGGCTCTCGAAGGCTGGAACGGGGCGGATCTGGAAGGTGCGAACCACTGCCGCGAGTTGCTGGCCGAAGCCGCCGCGGATATCCGCGAGGCAGCCGGCGCGGCGGCCGCTGACCGCCTGCATTTACCGCTGGAGGCGCGCCGCGCGCTGGCGGATTTAAAACACGATACAGTCCGCATGACCCGGCTGGTGGATGCCTGCGCGGCGTTTCAGCGGAATCTGGCGTTGCGGTTGGGCCACGCGGATCCCAACTACAACGCTTCGGGCCAGGCGTCGCCGGAGGCGGTTTCGCCGGCGCGGAGAGTAGTAGTCGATGCCTAGTCTTTCGGCCTCGTACGCGGCGGCGGCCAACGCGCTGTCGGTGGTCGAGGAGGCCCTCGAGGTAACGCAGAACAACGTCGATAACTCGACCACCCCGGGGTATGCGCGGCAAACGCTCGAACTCGAAGCGCAACCGCTGGATATAGCGGGCGGAGAAGCGGGCGGAGTGGCCGCGGGCGGCCTGCAGGATTCGCGCAACGTTTGGCTGGAGGACCAGGTACAGTCCCAGACATCTTTACTGGGGCAGTATACGGCCCAGGCGCAAACCACCAGTTCGATCCAGGCAGCTTTCGACGTCACCGGCACGGGCGGCGTTTCGGCGGCCTTGAGCGGACTTTTTCAGGATTTCTCCGCATGGTCCGAGACGCCCAGCGACAGCACGGCGCGCCAGAACGTGTTGAACGGCGCGCAGAACGTGGCCCAGTCCATCAACACCCTGTCCAATTCACTGAGCCAGTCGGGCAGCCAGATCGATTCCAACATCGATAATACGGTTACCCAGATTAATGCCTTGGCGGGGCAGATTCAGCAATACAATGTCGAATGTCTTGACAATGCCGGCACGGGTACGGACCCAGGCGCCCAAGCGCAGCTTTACAGCGCGCTCGACAGCCTGTCTTCGCTGACCAATTTCAGCGCCGTACGGCAGAGCGATGGCACGATAACAATCCTGTTGAGCGGCGGGTCTCCGTTGGTGGCGGAGACTAACCAATACAACATCCAAGCGGTGCCCACGGCCGCTGGCGACGCGATTCTGGATAGCAACGGCAATGACATCACGTCGCAGGTTGCCAGCGGGCAGTTGGGCGGTTTGCTGGACGTTCGCAACAACACCCTGGCTTCCATCGTCGGGACGAGCACCAGCCAGGGCACGCTCAACCAGTTCGCGCAGGCGCTGGCGGACACGGTGAATGGGATTCTGGAGAACGGCAAGACGTCTTCGGATCCTTCGACGGCCGCCGCGGGGAGCGCGCTGTTCACCTATACGCCGGGCGTTCCGAACGAGGTGGCATCCAGCCTGGCGGTTTCCGGGATCGATGAGAGTCAACTGGCCCCGGTGGATCAAAACGGCAACGCCAATGGGAACTGCAACCAACTGGCGGCTCTGGCCAATTCAACCGCCACGCTGCCATCGCTGGGCGGCATGACGCTGACCGGCTTTTACGGGCAAATCGCGGCCAACGCCGGCTCCGTCAATCAGAACGCCACCGCTAACCAGACCAGCCAGCAAGAGACGTTAGCCCAAGTGCAAAACCTCCGCGACCAGGCCTCCGGGGTGGATCTTGACCAGGAAGCCGCCCAGGTCTTGCAGTTCCAAAGAGCGTACCAATCGGTGGCGGAAGTGCTGACGGTTCTCAACACGCTGGCCGACTCGCTGCTTACGATGATGCCTGAATACTAAGAGAGGTGCGTATGTTTCCGAACGTAGATGGACCCACGGCCGTTTACCTGGCGAATCTGGAAAAAAACCAGAACCAGATGACGCAGGTGGAGACGGAAATGAGCTCGGGCCTTCGGGTGCAACAGGCATCGGACGATCCGCTGGACGTGCCGCAGATTCTGGAGCTGAAGACCGAACTGAACCAGAACCAGCAGATCCAAACCAACCTGGGGCAAGCCTCGGCGGAACTGAACACGGCCGATTCGGCGCTACAGACGGCCATCTCGGCGGTTTCCAATGCTCTGACACTGGGGCTCGAGGGCGCCAGCAGCACTGCGACAACGGAGCAGCAGAACGACCTGGCGCAACAGGTGGAGGGCATCCAACAGACCTTGGTGAACGTCGCCAACACGCAGGTGAACGGGCGGTATATATTCAGTGGCGACGAAGACGATCAGCCGGCATACCAACTCGATCCCAGCAATACCACGGAAGGCGTGACGCAGGTTGCCACCGGCTCCGCCACGCGGGTGATCGCGGATGCCACGGGGACCACCATTACGGTGGCGAAAACGGCGCAGCAGATCTTCGATCCGCAGGACCAGGGCACCGGCCAGCCCGCCTCGAACAATACTTTTGCGGCGATTCAGTTGCTCATCACCGGCTTAACCAGCGGCAACCAGGGGGATATCACGCAGGCCACCACCAATTTGCAGTCCGCCAGCACTTACCTCAACGACCAGTTGGCTTTCTACGGCAACGCCGAAAACCAGATTGCCAGCGCGCAGGATCTCGCCCAAAAATTCCAGACGCAGCAAACCCAGGAATTGAGCACGTTGCAGGATGCCGACGTGGCATCGCTGGCGGTCCAGCTCAACCTGGAACAGGTGCAAAACCAAGCGGCGCTATCCGTGGGCGCCACCTTGCTCCAGAACAAGAATCTGTTCAGTTACTTGGGGTAAGCGCGATTTCGAGGCGCACCACACCGTAGCGCGGGGGCTTGGAAGCGGCCTTTCCGGGCGCGGGGCGGCACTCCGAGGGAGAGGCAAGCGGAATGGGAGTGGAACCTTGAGCCAGATGCAAGAGCAGATCGAGGCACAGCATCAGGGCGGGGTCCATGGGCTTGTTCTCGCAAAGGGTGGTGAAGGCCTTCATGCGCGTGGCCACGGCCTCGAGCAGTTCGCGCCGTTCTTCCTCGCGCGTGTCGTCCGGGACAGGGGTTGCCACCGAGACAAGCCGGCAACCGTGGTCCAGTTCTTTTTGGAGTTCGGATGGTTCTCCTTCCAGCCATGCCTTTAGAAGGGCTTTGGCCAGTTCGGTGGAAGCGGCGGATAGAGGTGGATGAATTCGCTTCATTCGTATGTCTTGTCGGAAGATGGCGAGTGAATTTCTAATGGATTTTCCACTCATTTGGGCCATGATTAATTCCTCGAATTCGACCGTTCGAGTCCCGATGTGATTCTTGAGGGTTGACGATGATTCGTGTCACGCGGCTCAATCATACGCCGGTGGTCTTGAATTCCGACCTGATTCAGGAAATCGAGGCAACCCCGGATACCGTCATTACTCTCACCACCGGCCAGAAGATCATGGTGCTGGAATCCACGGAGGAGATCATCGAACGAGTAGTGAGTTTCCGCCAGCAGATCGTGGCGGCCGGGGGTTGGGGACAGGTCCCGGCGTGGCGCCACGAGATGGACCCGGAGGCCGCGCTCGAGGACAGTTCCGATGGCAGATAAGGTAGATACCCCGGGTACGGCGAAACCGCCCGCGAAACCGGCGGCAGCGCCCAAGCCGGCCAAGGCACCCAAGGCGGCGGGGAGTGGTGCGCGCCCCGATCTGGCCACCATAGGCGGATTGGTGCTGGCGGTGGGCGGCATACTGACCGGCCTGATGATGGAAGGCGGCAAGATCAAGGATGTGGCCCAGATCACGGCGGCTTTCATTGTTCTGGGGGGAACGTTGGGCGCGGTGATGGTGACCACGCCCACGGTTGTGCTGCTGCGAGGCGTCAAGAGACTGGGGGCGGTCTTTTTTAACCGGGCGGAACCCCTGGCCAAGACCGTCGATGACATCATCGGCTATGCCACGCAGGCCCGCAAACAGGGCATTGTCTCTCTCGAGCAGCAGACCAATACGATTCAAGATCCTTTTCTGCGCAAGGCATTGAACCTGGCGGTGGACGGCATCGACATGGGCCAGATCAAGAGCATCATGGATCTGGAAATCAGCCTGCTGGAGCAGGATGGCGAAGCGGAAGCGAAAGTCTTCGATGCGGCCGGCGGTTATTCTCCCACGGTGGGGATCATCGGCGCCGTCCTCGGCCTGATTCAAGTGATGAAGAACCTGGCAAACATCGACGAGGTGGGAAGAGGCATCGCGGTGGCGTTTGTGGCTACGGTGTACGGGGTGGGGTTGGCGAACCTGTTTTTTCTTCCGGCCGCCGGCAAACTGCGGTCGCGGCTGCACGATACGGTGCGCGCGCGCGAGCTCATGTTGGAGGGTGTGCTTTCGATCGTGGAAGGATTGAATCCCAAGCTGATTCGCACCAAGCTGGATGCCTACCTGCGCGGCGAACCTCCGGCGGTGGCCAAGGTGGCGAAGAAGCCGGCCCAAAAGGACGCCAAGGGAGCCAAAGCCGAAGCGCCAGCTCAGCCGGCGCCCGCCCAGCCGGTCGGGGCAGGAGGCTAAGTGGCGCGGAAGAAAATGCACGCAGCGCATGCCAATCATGAGCGCTGGCTGGTTTCTTACGCGGATTTCATTACCCTGTTGTTTGCCTTCTTCGTGGTGATGTTCGCTTCGTCGCAAACCGATAAGGCCAAGGCGCAACAAGTTGCCGAATCGGTTTCGAACGCTCTCAAAGAGGGAGGTATTGCCGCGGCGGTGCATGAGATTATGGGCGGCACGGTGGACGAAAAAGGGAAGGGCAACGCCATGATGAAAGGTCCTGGCGGCTCGAACGCGAAGAATGTCCGCAGCAACCCGGCCGAAATCGCGGAGCTGGTTCCCTCCATGCAGTACCTCTCCAAGGAGCTCCAAAAGGAGATCGACGCGGGGAAGGTGGATGTGCATTTCGAGGCCCGCGGACTGGTGGTCAGCCTGCGGCAGGCCGCGTTTTTTCCCTCGGGCGAAGATACCGTCGATCCCGAGACGTATTCCATTGTCGATAAGATCGCGGTCGCGATTCGCGATCTGCCCAATCCGGTACGGCTGGAGGGGCACACGGACGCGGTGCCCATCCATACGGCCAGGTTTCGCAGTAACTGGGAGCTTTCGGCCGCGCGCAGCATCGCCATGCTGGAATTGTTTGCCGAGCGGTACCGGATACCGCGCAACCGCATGGCGATTGCCGGTTATGCCGAGACCGTTCCGGTGGATACCAATGAGACATTGGAGGGCCGCGCCCACAATCGCCGCGTGGATGTGGTGATTTTGGGCGAGAGGGTGGCCATGAACGCGCCTTCGGCCGAACCCCAGCCAGCCAAAGCGGAGCCGGCGAAAGGGGAGCCGGCGAAGGGCCAGCCGGCGAAAGCGGAGAAGAAATAGCGCCGGAAAATTGGCCCGCGAATTGCCAAGAAACACAGCTTATGCCTCGAATCCAGACGGAGTGTTTCGGTGAAATCGAGTTTCTGGAATCCTCCGTATTCCATTTCCCCCTCGGGCTCCCGGGATTTGAGGACGAGCGCGCGTTTGTATTTCTGGACCGTCCCGGCACGGCGCCTCTGCTTTTCATGCAAAGTCTGGCGACGCCGTCGCTGTGTTTTATTCTGCTGCCGATTCTGGCTGTGGATGCCGCGTACGAATTGACCCTGGACGAGGAACAAGCCGCCCTGCTGGGTTTGAGCGAGCTCCGCCCGCGCATTGGGGAAGACGTTCTCTGTGCCGCCATTGTTTGTGCCGCCCGGCAGCCGGACGAGGTGCCCACCGCCAACCTGCTGGCGCCGGTGGTGGTTAACTTCCGGCAAGGGGTTGGGATGCAGGCGATCCAGCCGGGCGCCCGATACTCACACCGTCACCCGCTGTTTGGCGCGGAGGAAGCCGTGCCATGCTCGTGATGCGGCGGCGGGCGGGCGAGAGTTTTCTGGTTGGGGATATCGAAATCCAGGTTCTGGAAGTCGGCGGCAGACGTGTGAAATTGGGCATTCGCGCTCCGGAATCGATGGCCATTGTGCGCCGCGAAGTGCAGATTACGGAAAGCGAGAACCTGGCCGCGGCCGAGAGCGTGAGTCGGGGAGTGATCGACTCGCTCTTAAGCCGGCTGGGGTGGCGGTAGCAGGCGAGGGGTCCGGCGGACCCAGAGGGTGCCCCCGAGGGCGTCCAACCCACAAAAGCAAAAAGAATCCAATCCCCAGTTCGAAAAAACCTTAGAACGAGAGAGCGTTTACCCCGATATGAATCAGCGAGAATGGCTGATACGCTCTGGCATCCGGGCAACGGAAAAGCCGGACCTGGATAGGACGTTCAGGATGTATCGCAGAACAGGACGTTAAGAAAATGATATCTCTTCAAACGAACTATGCCGCTCTGGTTGGCGAACAGAACATGAACACCAACCAGCTCTTCCAGACGAATACGATCGAGGCATTGACATCCGGCTACCGCATCAATTCGTCGGGGGACGACCCCGCTGGCTTGGCGGTGGCGAACGGCTACCGGGACCAAGTGGCCGAGCTGACGCAGGGCGTACTGAACGGCAACACCGGTATCAACACGTTGCAGATTATCGATGGCGGCCTGAGCAACATCAGCACCATGTTGGACCGCATGCAGACACTGGCCACGGAATCGGCCTCGAACACATTCACGGGCGACCGTGCCACCCTGGATCAGGAATTCCAGAGTCTAAAGACAGAAATCACGCGCCAGGCGACCAATATCGGGCTGATTGCCGGCGGCACCAGTGCGCAAAACCTCTCGGTTTACGTCGGTGGCGCACCGACCGGGTCGAATCTGAGCTCCGCCGCCGTCAACGTGGACCTGGCCGGCGGCCTTGTGGATTCGGCCAGCCTGGGTTTGGCGAACAGCACCGTAAGTGCTGGCGGAACCGGCACGGTGATCAGTGCCCCCACGACCGCGCTGACCAGCACGACGTCGGTCACATTTGCCGCGCCCACGTCTCTCACAGTGTACACTCCCACCGCATCTGCCACGGTAACTCTAAACGGGACCGCTACGGCCGGCCAGTTCATCTCAGATATTAACCAGCAGCTCGCGCAAAAGGGCGTAACTGGCGTCACGGCAGATATTAGCAGCGCCGGGTCGGTGGAGTTCCAGGGGACAGCGTTCACGATAGACGGCGTGACCGCTGCAAACAATTTTTGGGGCACGCAAGGCGCTAACCCCGTCCAGAGCGCGAGCACATACGATACACTCGCCTCGGCCGCAGCCCCCTGGCAAGGCACGGCCATGGCGGGTACGCAGGCGCTGACGGTCACAATCGGCGGGCAGGCGACCACTCTCAATCTCGCGGCCGGCACGACTGAGTCTCAGGCAGTGCAGCAGTTTAACCAGCAGTACAACTCCCAGGGCCTATATGCAGTGGCGGATGGAGCTGGCATTTCCTTCCAGGGCACCAGCGCCTTCTCGGTGCTAGCCGCAGCATCCAGCGACGGCGGCGCCAGTGGCATCACGGGTGCTACCTATGCCTCAGCCACGATCGGGACGGCGGGAGATCCAGTCCAAAACGCCACGAATGCCGTCACGGCCGTTGGCAACGCCCTCACCCTGCTCGGGCTCGTTCAAGGTACCGTCGGAGCGGGCGAGAACAAGCTCCAATACGCTATCAACCTGGCGAGTTCCCAGATCACCAACTTTTCCGCCGCCGAATCCTCCATTCGCGATGCCGATGTGGCGACGGAAGCGGCCAACTTGTCCAAGGCCCAGGTTCTCCAGCAAGCCTCGATTGCTGCCATGGCCCAAGCCAATGCCGCGCCGCAGGCTGTGTTGAAACTCTTGCAGTAACCTCGGCGTAGATCCTCCTCCAACTATGGCTCGGGGCCGGACCTGAAAGGGTTCGGCCCCGTTTTTGCAAGGGAATCCTTTGGAAGGTCTTGAGTAAATGGCAAGTTCGGTCACATCCACCGGTTCCAGCACCTCGGATACCAGCTCCGTCCCGACGTTTAACGGACAAAGCCAGTATGCGTCGTCTTTGCAACAGGAGCTCCAGCGGGCGGTGGCCATGGCCTCGCTGCCCATGCAGACCGTGCAGGCGAACGTAAACACGCTCGATTCGCAGGAGTCCGCGCTGAGCAGCCTGGCAACCTCGTTCGATACCCTGGAAAGCGATATCGGCAGTATCAATTCCGCGGTAAAGGGGACGCCCACGGCCACCAGCTCCGATACCGGCATAGTCACCGCCACGGCTTCAGCGAGCGCCCTGGCGGGCAGCTACTCGATTACCGTCGATAGCATCGGCTCTCCGGCCGTGGCGATCAGCAACAGTTCTACCACGGTCACCGACCCCACCAGCGAAAACATCAGCACTTCCTCCTCCTTCACGCTTTCCACCGTGGATTCCTCGAACAATACCACCGACTACACGATCACCCCTTCGAGCGACAATCTGCAGGCACTGGCACAAGCCATCAATAGCTCCGGCGCTCCCGTCCAGGCCACCATCGTCAACGTGGGCGGATCCTCCACGAATTACGAACTGGCGCTCACCAGCACGGATTTCAGCGTGCAAAGCATGCAATTGAACGACGGGACCAACGATCTGCTCACCACCCTGAATGGCGGCACGCCCACCTATTACTCCGTGCCGGGAAGCAGCGGCGAACTCGAGGCCGACTCCAACCAGGTGACGCTGGCGCCGGGATTGACGGTAAACCTGCTCGATAGCAGCTCGTCGGCCGCAACGGTTACGGTGTCGCAGAGCTATTCGCAGCTCTCGAGCGCGCTTTCCACGTTCGCCAACGACTATAATTCGGCGATGTCCGCCGTCACCCAACAAATGGGCCAGAGTTCGGGCGCATTGAACGGACAGAGCATCATCTACACCATGGAGAGCATGCTGAGCAGCATCTCGCAGTACAGCAGCGGGAGCTCCGGCAGCGTCCATTCGCTGGTGGACCTGGGTCTGGAAGTCGATCAAAACGGCCAGATGTCGTTCGATTCCAGCAAGCTTTCCGGGCTCAACATGAGCGAGGTGCAGCAGTTCTTGGGCAGCACAACGACCGGCGGATTTCTGCAAACGGCCAACAATTCGCTCGAATCGCTGACCAACTCCTCCACGGGGATGATCCAGGTGAGCGTGACGTCACTCGATAGCGAAATCACGTCGGACAATTCACAGATTTCCACCGACCAGAACAACATCAACCAGCTACAGACAACCCTGACGGAACAGTTGTCGGCAGCCGATGCGGCCATAGCCCAGTTGGAATCGCAAGCGACCTACATGACGCAGCTATTCCAGGCGGAATACCCGGCCACCAGCGCTTGACGGCTATGACTCGCGAGAATTTCAAGAAAATTGAAAACGACCTGCGGAGCGCGGTGATCCACCGGCGCTATGCCGATGTGGGGCGCCTGGCGCAGCTATTCTGCGCGGCGGCGACGGCGAGCGCGAAGCCGCTTCCACCGGGCGATCCGGCGAGAGCCGAAATCGCGCGCCATGTGGAAGAAGTGCTCGAATGGGGGCGCCTGATGCTTTCGGTGGCGCGCGCCATGAACGCCGACGAGCTGCGACGGCTTCCCTTTCTGAGGCGCTTCGGGGGTTCGGTAGAGCCGCCGCGCGGGGCGCTTCGGCTGGACGGGTAGCTGGGGTCGCGGGCCGTCAAATCACTGACACCGTCAAAAAATCAGGGGTGAAAACGACTCTCATGTGGGGCAGACTTCAGTCTGCGGCGGGCTTCAGCCCGCCTTTGCCAGCACGCAGGCCGGCTGAAGCCGGCCGCAGACTAAAGTCTTGCCCCACTTCGGCCTCACCATGGCATTTGACGTGCACCCCTTCCTCTGCCGTGATCGACCGTCTGACAGACAACCTCGAGCAATATCTCAACGTGGTCAGCATGCGGCAGAAGTTGGTTGCCGCCAATATCGCCAATGCCGATACGCCGGGCTACAAGACGCAGGACATCGATTTCCAGGCGAGCTTTGAATCGGCCATGGCGGGCGGCGGGCCGATTGCCGGCGACGCGTCCGGCCTGACTGCCAAAAACGACGGCAACAACGTCAACCTCGACCGCGAAGCGCGCCTGCTGGCCGAAAACGCCATGCGCTTCAACGTGGCCTCCAGCCTGCTGCATTCGAAATTGGCAATGGTGAAGGAAGCTATCCGCGGAGGTACGTCGTGAGCCTGTTCGATTCGCTTTCCGTCAGCGCTTCCGGCATGGCGGCGCAGCGGACCAGGGCGGCGCTGCTCGTGGAAAACATCGCTAACTCGGAAACCACCCGCACTCCGGAAGGCGGGCCTTACCGCCGCAAGGATGCCATCTTCACCAGCGATCAGGTGGGCTCCGCGTTCGGCTCCGAACTGGACGCTCAGCTCGGCGGACAAACTTCCACGGGGGTTCGCGTGGCGGGCATTTCGATCGATACCAGCGAACCGGAGAAACGCTACATGCCCGGCCATCCCGATGCGGATGCCAACGGCTACGTGGCGATGCCAAAAATGAATCCGGCCGAAGATATGGTGGACCTGATGGGCGCCAATCGCAGCTACCAGGCGAACGTGGCCGCCATGTCGGCTGTCAAGGACATGATTCAGAAATCCATCGATCTGCTGAAGTAGGAGCGAACGCATGGCGACGCCCATTTCCAATCTGACTTCGATGTCCCTGCCGGACCTGGCGCAGTCCACGGGCGCGGCGGGACAGAGCGGCGAATTTCAGAAAATCCTCTCGAGCACCATCGGCACGCTCGAGAATCTGAACACCAATGCCAACGTCGCGGTACAGAAATTCCTCACGGGCGAAAACGAAGAGCTGCATTCCACGGTTCTGGCCACGCAGCAGGCCGAGCTGGCATTCGAACTGGGGCTTCAGGTGCGCAACAAGGTAGTGGACGCGTATCAGGAAATCATGAAGATGCCGATGTAGGCCCCCGCAACCGCCATGGACCAACTGACCAAGCTAATCGCCGGCCTTTCCTGGAAGCAGCGCATTTCGATTGTGATCGTGGCGCTCGCGGTGGTGGCCGCTACTGTTTCGTTCGTGCGTTTGAAGCACGAAGGCGATTTCCACCCGCTCTACACCGGAATGGCCCCGGAGGACGCCGCCGCGGTGGTGCAGAAACTGCGCGAGTCAGGCGTCGAGTATCGGCTCGCGGATAATGGCGGCACGGTGCTGGTGGGCTCCGCGAAACTGGCGGAATCGCGGCTGGCGCTGGCGGCGGCGGGTCTGCCGAAGAGCGGGCGCATCGGTTTCGAGTTGTTCGATAAATCCAATTTAGGCGCCACGGAATTCGTGGAGCATATCAATTACAAGCGCGCCCTGGAAGGCGAGCTGGAGCGTTCGGTGATGAGCCTGGCCGAAGTGGAACAGGCGCGGGTGCATCTTACGCTTCCCAAGGAATCGATCTTCCTGGAGCAGCAGCAGCCGGCCAAGGCCAGTGTGATGGTGAAGCTGCGGCCGGGGGCGCAGATCTCGCAGCAGAACGTACTGGCCGTTACCAACCTGGTGGCGAGCGCGGTGGAAGGGCTTTCGCCCGACCAGGTGTCGCTGGTGGATATGGATGGCAACCTGCTCAACCGGCCGCGCCGCGCGGGATCGCCCGATAGCTCCGGGGTCACGGCGGAGTCGCTCGAGGTGCGGCAGCAGATCGAGCGCGCGCTGGTAGTCAAGATCAACGATACGCTCGAGCCCTTGCTGGGGCCGAACGGCTTTCGCGCCGGCGCCTCGGTGGATTACGATCTCACCAGCGGCGAACAGCAGGAAGAAACTCTCGATCCGGCGCGCTCGGTGATGGTGACCTCGCAGAAAACCGAAGATCTCAGCGCGCGCCCGTCATTCGGAGGGATTCCCGGAACCGCGTCGAACCTTCCCGGCGGCTCGGCCGCGGAGAAGGCCAATGGCGGCACTTCGCGCCGCACCGAGAATATTACGTACCAGACCAGCCGCGTTTTGCGCCACACCAACATCCCGCAGGGGATCGTGAAACGAATGTCGCTGGCGGTGCTGGTGGATCAAACCATGCGCTGGGAAGGTGACGGCGCCGCGCGGCATCGCGTGGCCGTGCCTCCCACGCCCGAGATGCTGGCGACCGTCAAGAACCTGGTGTCCGCCGTGACCGGATTCGATGCGCAGCGGGGCGACCAGTTGATTGTGGAGACGCAGCCGTTTGAAACCACGCTGAACGTGCCCGTGGGGGCCAAGCCGGTGATCAGCCCAAGACCGGCGCCAGGGCCCAAGCTGCCGGCGTGGCAGGAGTTCGTCAACAAATACCGGGATTTGTGGGCGCCGGTCGCGCTGGGTCTGGGGGTGCTGATGATGCTCATACGAGGGCTCGCTAAGCTGGGCCGGAGAAGTTCGGGCGTGGAAGCGAGCGTACCCGCCGGGTTGGAGGGTCCAGCACCGGCCGGGGAACTGCCGTCGGCATCGACCGCGCTCTCCCCCGGTGAACAGCCGGCTCGCCTGGCGGAGGCCGGACCGCCCGACGAGAATCTGCAGGTTGTGGAACGTGTGCGCGAAATCGCGAAACTGGAGCCCTCTGTGACAGCCAACGTGTTGCGGGCATGGATGGAGAACCGGTGAGGCTGACCGCTGAAAGCTGATCGCTGAAAGCTTTTTATGCTGTCCAAGCTGCTCAAGAATCCGAAAGACGGCGCGCAGCCGGTAAGCTGGCCGAGGCGGCGTACCGCCCAGTCAGGCATAGGCCCGGCACGGCAGGAACGCGGAGGCGGAGCGGGAGAAGCGTCCCAATTGCGCGCCAAACTGGCGGCGCTCACGGCCAATCTCGAAAGCCAGAGCAAGGCCGAATACACCAATGGCTTTCAGGCCGGTCAAGCGGCGCTGCGCAAGGAAGTGGAGGAGCAGACCCGGGTGGCGCTAGCCAAGCTGGCGGCCACGGTCGAGGAGGTGGCTGCGGCGCGCACGGAAGCCATACGCCGCGCGGAGGCCGATACCGTTCATCTGTCCGTCGAAATCGCGCGCCGCGTTCTGCACCGCGAGTTGTCTTTGGATCCGGGCGTGCTCCAGGCACTCATTCGGGCGGCCCTCGACAAGCTGCGCGGGCAGGAAATCTATCGCGTCAAGGTGCACCCGGAACTGGCGCCCGTGATCGAGCGCGCGCTCGAACAAAACGGCCGCCATCAAGCCGTGGAGGTGGTTGCCGATTCGCTCCAGCCGAAAGGCGGCGTGGTTTTTGAGATCAGCCGCGGAGCGCTGGACGCTTCGGTGGATACGCAGTTGCGCGAAATCGAGCGCGGCTTGACCGACCAATTGGAAGCGCGCGTATGACCGCTGCTCCAGCCCGCTATACCAACCCGTATCTCGAGCGCGTGCGCAGCGCCGAACTGCTGCCGTGGACTGGCGAAGTGATCGAGCTCACGGGGTTGCTGGTGGCCTCGCGCGGTCCGGCCGTGGCGGTGGGCGATTTTTGCGAAGTCCTGACCGCGGCGGGCCGCTCCATCCGCACGCAGGTGATTGGATTTCGCGATGGGCACGTCCTCTCGATGCCGCTCGAAGAAATCGACGGCATTCAATTGCGCGATACGATTATTGCCCGCAAGAACGATGCGCAAGTGGCGGTGGGTCCCGGCCTGGTGGGCCGGGTTTTGGACGGCTTCGGAAAGCCCATCGACCGCCAACCGCCGATTCGCCCGGCCGCGTGGTACCGGTTATATCCACCGCCGGGCAGCCCGCTCGATCGCGAGCACATCGTGCAACCGATTTCAACCGGGATCCGCGCCATCGATACCATGACGCCCTGCGGCCAAGGTCAGCGCATGGGCATATTCGGGGGCAGCGGCGTCGGAAAGAGCACGCTGCTCGGTTCGATGGCGCGGCACAACTCGGCCGATATTACGGTGATCGCGCTCATCGGCGAGCGCAACCGCGAAGTGCGGGCTTTTCTGGACCACGAGCTCGGTCCGGATGGCAGCAAGCGCTCGGTGGTAGTATGCTCCACCTCCGACCGCCCGGCGCCGCTGCGCGTGCGCGCGTGTTTTGTGGCGCTGGCGGTTGCCGAATATTTTCGCGACCAGGGGGCCAACGTTCTGTTCATCATGGATTCGGTGACGCGCCTCGCCATGGCGCAGCGCGAAATCGGCCTGGCGGCCGGTGAGCCGCCCAGCCAAAAAGGCTACACCCCATCGGTCTTCAATTTACTGCCGAGAATTCTGGAACGGGCCGGCAATTTCCAGCAGGGTTCCATCACCGGTTTCTTCACCGTGCTGGTGGAGGGCGACGATTTCAACGAACCGATCAGCGATGCCGTGCGCGCCATCCTGGACGGCCACATCATTCTCTCGCGCCGCCTGGCGTCGGCGGGTCATTACCCGGCCATCGACGTGCTGCCTTCGGTGAGCCGCCTGACGCCGCAGCTTTCCGAGCCCGCCGATCTCAACGCGGGGCGTAAGATCCGCGAAGCGCTGGCGGTGTATGAGGAATCGCGCGACCTGGTGGAACTGGGTGCCTACGCGGCCGGCAGCAATCCGAAGCTCGATGCGGCCATCCGCTTGCGCCCCGAGATTCTGACATTTCTTCGCCAGGAAACCGCGGTCAACGCGCCGCTGACGGAAAGCCGCGGGCGGTTGAGAAGCATCGCGGACAAGCTCTGACAGGATGCGGAAAAACCCACTTCAGGCCGCGGATAAACGCAGATCAACGCGGATAACTTTTTTGTTTGCCATCGGCGTTCATCCGCGTTCATCGGCGGCTAGTGCCTTTTCCGCAGGTCGCTAAGGTCTCTATGCCCGCCTTTCGATTCCGCCTGGAGAGCGTTCTCGAGTGGTACCGCCGCCAGTGCGAGATCGAAAAAGAGCGTCTGGCTGCCTGTCTGACCGTGTTAAAGGGCGCCCGCGACTCGCTCGCTTGCCTGGAAGCGGAGCGTACGGCGATAGAACGCGACATCCTATCGAGAGCCTCGCTGCCTGCGACGGATCTGGTCGCCCTGGGCCTGTACCGCCTGCGTGCCAGGGCGCGGCACCTGGAACTGACGGAAGAGATCCATCGGCGGGAGTTCGCCGCGGCGGAACAAACCGCCAAGTACGCCGCCGCCGAGCGCCGGCAGAAGCTGGTGGAACAACTGCGGGAACGCCGCCGCCTGGAGTACGTGTACGCCGAAGACCGCGAGTTGGAGAAACTCGCGGGCGAAGCGTACCTGGGGCGATGGAATCGCGCGCGATAGGTGCTGCAATAGCCGACAACACTATTTGGGCCTCTAACACCTCTGTAATCTCCTTCGAATTCTGCGCGAAAGTGCCGATATGTGAAATTGCAGCCTGTAACCGGACTGCAGGGCCGTCATGCGACGCCAACCGCATGGACAAAGGCCCCTATCTACCGCAGCAAGAGCCCTCAGGGCATCTTGCGGCCCGTCGGAGGAACGAAATGCTCTTACCTACGAAACGTCTTGCCTTACTTGTAGCTCTATGCGTGTATCCTATCGCTGGATTACACGCACAACTCGATTTCACGATTGACGGCCGCCAGGTGCAGGCCCACGGCTTTCTGTCGGAAGGCTTTGCCCTTACCAATGACAACAACTACCTGACGATGAACACTACCAGCGGTAACTTCTTCACGGAAGCCGCGTTCAACGTTTCCTCGCAGATCACCGACAAGTTCCGTGTGGGAGCCCAGGTCTACATGCGCGATATCGGCCACTTCGGCCAGTGGCAGCCGGAGCTCGATTGGGCTATGGGCGACTATAGATTCAAGTCCTGGTTCGGCGTGCGCGCGGGCAAGGTGAAGACCACCTTCGGCCTCTATAACGATTCCCAGGATATGGAATTCCTCCAGACCTGGGCGCTGCTGCCGCAGGCGATTTACGCGGTCGACCAGCGTTCGAGTTATATTGCGCACACAGGCGGGGATCTGTACGGCTCGATCTCACCGAAGAAAGCCGGCACGTTCTCCTACGTGCTCTGGGCGGGCAAGAACCCGAGCGACACGAACGGCGGCTACGCCTATGCGCTGCGCACCATCGGAGTCGATTACACATCCTATGGGGGGCGCAGCGACGGCGCGGACCTGCGCTGGGCGACGCCTGTTTCGGGCTTTATCGTGGGGGCTTCCTATATGGCGCGCGACGTGGTGGGCAACGGAACCTGGGCCTTCTATGGTACCGTCGCGCCGGTACACGAAGAATCTCATAAGGAGTACCTGGAGCAATTCTACGGGCAGTATATTCGCGGCAAGTTTCATGCCGACGCCGAGTACCGCCGCTACTACCGCGGGATCATGGTGAACTATACCATGCCGGTCAACGACGATGACCGCTGCTGGTACGTGTCGGCCGCCTACAGGGTGCACAAACGGTTGGAGCTGGGGACTTATTATTCCTACTTCGACGATGTGCGGGCGTACACCGGACTGACGGCGAGCAATCCCGGGAGTTACGTGCACGACAAGGTAGCCTCAGCCCGCTTCGACATCAGCTCCCACGTTTATTTCAAGCTCGAGGGGCACTTCATGTCGGGCTATGCGGAGGCCGCTCTGGTGCGCGGCTTCTACACCACTGACAATCCGAGCGGCTTCAGCCCCCTGACCAACATGCTGGTGATGCGCGCAGGATACAACTTCTAAGGAGACCACGGCCATGAACTACCTACGATCTATCCTCCTACTGAGTTTAGCGGCCGCGGCGTATGCCAGCGACGTGAAGGTCATCGTCAACGCCTCGGTGAACGCCGCATCGATTTCGGCCGCTGAATTGAAGAATATTTTTCTGGCAACCTCGACCTCGCTCGACGGTAGCCACGTGGAACCCGTCCTCGAAAAAGGCGGGCCCGTTCACGAAGCGTTCGTCAAGGAGTATCTCGGCAAGACGGACGCCGCTTTGCAGACCTACTACCGCAGCCTGGTGTTTACCGGCAAGGCTTCCATGCCGAAGGAACTGGGCTCGGACGCAGACGTTGTGGCTTACGTCGCCAAAACCAAAGGTGCCATCGGCTACGTCAGCGCCGGCGCCAGTGCCGCCGGGGTCAAAGTCCTGGAAGTCCAGTAAAGACTGGTTCAGAAAGGAGACTTCTCGTGAATCGGCTGAATATCACCACCAAGATCTGGCTGAGCATCGGCGTGTTCGTTTTCGGTTTCGTTTTTTCCACGGTCCTGGGGCAGATTCAAAGTCGAAGCACGGAAGGAGCCCTTCAGGTCACCTCGGAAGCGCTGTTCCCGGCTGCGCAACGCAGCCAGGAGGCCGAATCCGCGTTCCAGCGGATGGTCAAGGGATTCAGCGACGGTGTCATGACGCAGGACGCTTCCGCGGTAGATAAGGCTGCCGAGGATGGACGGCAGGCCGTAGCCGGTTTGAAGGCCATCGCGGGTGTCGAAGGTCTGGCGCCGGAGCGCGCGGAGGAGGCCGGCAAGCTGGCTTCCTCCGTGGAACAATTCGTGGGGGATGCCAAGGCCGTCTACGGCAGCGTGCTGGCCAACCCCGCCAGCATGACGGCCGATATGCAGGAGCGGATGCGTCAGTTGGCTTCGCGCACGGATGGGATCAAGAGTGGGTTGCAGCAGACCAAGGAACGATGCTCGCAGGATTTGCATGAGAAACTGAACGCGCTGCGGCAGCGTTCGGCGCAGCAGCGCTGGCTCTCGCTGATGTTGTTCGCGGGGACGCTGATCGTGGCCTCTGTGATCGTGAACCTGACGATTCGGAGGTCGATCACCAGTGTCTTGACGCAGGCGGTGGAAGAACTGACGGCCGCGGCGGCGGGGACGGCTTCGGCCGCCAGCGAAATCTCTTCCTCCTCGCAGACCTTGTCGCAGGGGGCGTCGGAGCAGGCCAGTTCGCTGGAAGAAGTATCGGCATCGGGGGAACAGATCAGCTCCATGACATACAAGAATGCCGATCATTCGCGGAGCGCGGCGGAGAAGATGGGATTGGCGGCGAAGCACGTGGCCGACGCCAACGCCCGGCTGGAAGAGATGATGAGCTCGATGAATGAGATCGATGCTTCCAGCGACAAGGTATCGAAAATCATCCGCACGATCGACGAAATCGCGTTTCAGACCAATATTCTGGCGTTGAACGCGGCGGTGGAAGCGGCGCGGGCGGGGGAGGCGGGGATGGGTTTTGCGGTGGTGGCCGACGAGGTACGCAACCTGGCGCAGCGGTGCGCGGAGGCGGCGCGAAACACCACGGCACTGATCGAGGATTCGATCGGCAAGACCAAAACCGGCAAGACGAAGCTGGACCAGGTGGCGGAGACGATTCTCTCGGTGACCATGACATCGAGCGAAGTCAAAGGGCTGGTGGATGAGATCCAAGCGGCCAGCGAAGAGCAGTCGCGGGGCATGAAACAGATCAGCGGGGCGCTGACGCAGATGGAGCACGTGACGCAGCGCAACGCGGCGGGGGCGGAAGAGACGGCTTCGGCGGCGGAGGTATTGTCGTCGCAATCGCAAGCCATGGAAGCGATCATCGCGCGGCTGGCGGCGATGGTGGAAGGGAGCGCGGCGGCGAACATCCACCGCGCGCCCGTGAAAGTTCCGGCCCACGCCTTTGCGGCGGCCGGTTCGCCGCGCTAATCGCGGCGGATGCCCCTGGCGGGCGGCTCCACGCGGAAGTGGAGTCGCACGCGCCAGGCGCTTGGCAAACCGCATACTGCGCTTGGTTAATATCCCATTGAAGAGACTCGAATAGTGGCAGTTCTTCCCCGATATTCAACAAGAGGAGCAACCTTGGGCATGGTTTCCGCATGGACCCAGCCTGGTCTGGATACGACCTCGGGCTCCTCCGCGCGAAACGGCGCAACCGTGGCGCGCCAGATCGTCCGCAAATTGGGATATCGACCGGACGTGGTGGGCGACGGACGGGCCGCGGTGGAGGCCGTGTTGAAGAATCGTTACGGCCTGGTTCTGATGGACTGCAACATGCCCGAAATGGACGGTTTCGATGCCACGTGCGAGATTCGTTGGCGAGAACCCGCGGGGCGCCGCACTCCGGTGATTGCGATGACGGCCAACGCCATGAAAGGGGACCGGGAGCGTTGCCTGGCGGCGCAAATGGACGACTACATCGCCAAGCCGGTCTCTGTGGACGAGGTGCGCCGAGTCCTCGGCGCGTGGTTAGGGCAGGCGGACACGGCAGTCGGGGCGCCGTAAAGGCGGCGGCCCCGCGTCACTCGTGGCGCAAAGCGCGCATGGGGTCCATGGAAGCCGAACGCCAGGCGGGCAGGAATGCCGCCGCCGTTCCCACGGCCAGCAACACCAGCCCCGTCCATACGAAAGCGCCGGGGTCCGCTGCTTTCACGCCGAACAGCAATGCGGAGACCGCATGCGCCGCTGCAACAGAGGCCGGCAGCCCCAGCACCACTCCGGCTCCCACCAGGACCAGGGCATCGCGCAACACCAGCCACAGCACGCGGTTTCTGCGCGCTCCCAAAGCGATTCTGATTCCGAATTCACCACTGCGCCGCGCCGTACTGTAGGCCATCACGCCATAGAGCCCGATCGCGGCCAACGCCAGCGCCAGGGCGCCGAAAAATGCGCTCAGCACGGCTAACAGCCGGTCCTGAAACACGGATTCGTCGATAGCTTGCCGGATGGTGCGCGGCTCTTGTGCCAGCGCGATTTGCGGGTCCAGCTTCGCGAGTTCCGCCCGGATCGCCGGCAGCATCGCCGTCTTAGGCAACGTAGAGCGCACCAGGATTGTCGGCTCCCAATCGATGGGGTATTGCGCCGCCGGCACGAACACTGCCGGTCCGGTCGGTTCCCGCAAGCCCAAATGCGGTATGTCCCGAACCACGCCCACAATAAACGTCCGTTCGCCGCCCTCCGGCTTACTGTCGTCGAAGCTCAATGCGCGCTCGAGCGGATGTGCTTCCCCCGGCAGGAACTCACGCACGAACGCCTCGTTTACCACGGCCACTTTGCGCGAGTCCTTCGTGTCGTTGCGATCGATGTCGCGGCCTATCAGCGGACGGCTGCCGAGAACCTCGAAGAAGCGGGAAGCCACGCTGTGAATATCGACGTCGGCTGCCTCGCGCGCAGTCTTTAAAGAACCCGGAACGCGAATCGTGCCTGAAGAACTCTGCATCTGGAACGGGGCCGGAAAGCCGTAGCTGACACATACTACGCCCGCCAGAGATTCCATCCTCTCCACGAATCGCCGGCGTGCCGATTCCACCTCGGGCTTCTTCCACGCCCGCGGAAAATCCAGGTTGACCGCGATCACGTTTTGATTGCCGAACCCGAGATCGATCGAGCGCAATGCCGCCAGGCTCTGCCCGAACAACGTTGCCACCACTACCAACACCATCGAAAGCGCCACCTGGATGGAAACCAGCGCTCGCCGCAACACGGGATTGCGCGTAGTGTTGCGGCCGGGCCCCGATTCTAATCCCGCGGCCAGGCTGACGGCTGTGGAGCGCAACGCCGGCGTCAGGCCGAAAAACAATGCGGCGAGTAGAGAGATGCCGGCCGTAAAAGCCAGTACCATCCCATCCGGGGCGGCGTTCCATCCGTCGGCCGGCCCGGCGGGCAGAAAATGCAAAACAAACGTCTCGGCCCACTCGGCGAATGCAATGCCCAGCAGGCAGCCCGCCGCCGCCAGAATCAGGCTTTCGGTGAGCGCCTGCCGCACCATCCGTCCACGTGTCGCGCCCAGGGCGAAGCGCAGCGCGATCTCTCTTTCACGCGCCGCTCCCCGCGCCAGCAGCAGGTTGGCCAGGTTGGCGCAGGCCGCCAGCAGCACCAGTCCCACGGCGGCCATCAGGATCGTGAGCGGCCTGCCGAAGTACTCGCGCAGCGCCGAAACTCCGGCATCGCCCTCGCGCACTTCCAGCCGCTGTCCCATGGCGACCTTGCGAAACCCTCCCTGGGGCATGCGCCCGTAAATGCGCGTCAAATACTGTTGCATGTGAATGTCGAGCGCGGCCTGAATTCTCGAGCGCGGAATCTCCGGCCTGCGCCGCGCCACAATCATCAGCCAGTGCATGCCCGGCTGCTTGATGTTGCCGGGGAACATCATCTCCGGCACCCACACGTCTGACTGCGTCTCGGTCTGGACGCCGTGAAAACCGGGAGCAGCCACACCGATCACCGTCAACGGTTGTTCGTCCACAACCAATCTCCGCCCCAGGACATGCGGATCGGCGCCGAACCGGTTACGCCAAAAGTCGTAGCTCAACACCGCCAACGGATGGCCGCCCGGCACGCGATCGTCATCGTCCGTGAACACGCGCCCCATGGCCGCGCCCACTCCCAACACGCCGAAGTAGTTGCCCGAGACATATTCCCGCCGAGCGAATTCCGCGCGCCCTCCGGAGGCCGCACTGAACCGCACCTTGGCCGCTGTGTTGGTGGCGATGGCGCCTTGAAACAGATCGCCGCGGTTGCGCAGTTCCTGGTAGAGCGGATATGCCACAACACCCTTGCCCCACCCACCGGTGCGATAGAGCGTCACCAATTCCTCGGGATGCGACACCGGCAGCATGCGCAGCATCAGCGCCCGCACCAGCGAGAAAATAGCCGTGTTCGCGCCGATGCCAAGCGCCAGCGACAACACTGCCGCGGCGGCAAAACCAGGGCTGCGGCGAAGACCGCGCAGCGCGTACCGGATATCTTTCGCCAGAATTTCGAGCCAGGGGATGCCGCGCTCGTCGCGATAGGCCTCGGCGGCTTGCGCTACCCCGCCGAATTCGCGGCGCGCGGCGGCCTTCGCCTCCGCCGCGGTCATGCCGCGCGCGCGAAACTGGTCTTCGAGCATCTGGAGGTGGAAGCCCACCTCCCGATCCAGTTCCCGGTCCAGCCGGCGCCGGCGAACTAGTTCCCGCATGCGTTGCCACATCGAAGGCATCGTCTCACTCCCCCTCGGCCAGGTGCACGAAACGGTCCATGATGGCGACGGTTCGCGCCCAGTCTTCGGATTCCCGCTCCACCTGTTTTCTGCCGGCGGCGGTGATCTCGTAGAACTTCGCGTTGCGGTTGTTCTCCGAAACGCCCCATTTCGACCTGATCCAGCCGCGGTGTTCCAGGCGCAGCAGGGCGGGGTAGAGCGTGCCCTGGTTGAGGTCGAGAATGCCGCCGGAGATCTGTTGGATCCGCTGGGCCAGGCCGAACCCGTGCTGCGGCCCCATGGACTGGAGCGTCCGCAGCACCATCAGATCGAGCGTGCCCTGGAGGATATCGGGTTTGGCTTCTCTTGTAGACATCCAAAAGGAGTGTACCGCCGCTCCTTTTGGATGTCAAGAGGTCACACCCTCGCCTGTTTCCACCGCCCGCGCCGGAACCAGACGATTCCGGCTGCGGCCAGCACGGTTTCGGCGCCGCAAATCGCCAGGTACACGCCGCGCGGGCCGAGAGTTGTGGCTTGCGAAAGTCCCCACGCCAGGGGGATTTCGATCAGCCAGAAGCAGAAGAAATTGAGCCACGTGGGAGTGGCGGTATCGCCGGCGCCGTTGAACGCCTGTTCCATGATCATGCCCCAGGCATAGATGGGATACCCGAAGCTCAGGTAGCGCAGACACGTCACCGCGATAGGCAACACCGCGGCGTCATCCGTAAACGGCGCGACCAGCCACCTGGCGCCGCTCACAAACAAAACCCCCACCAGCGCGAGGAACGCCATATTGTACGAGCCCGCCAGCCACACGGCCCGCTCCGCGCGCGCGGGCTTCTTGGCCCCGAGATTCTGCCCGACCAGCGTGGCGGCGGCATTGCATATGCCCCAGGAGGGCATGAGCGCGAACATCACGATGCGCATGGCCAGCGTGTAACCCGCGATGGCCGCGCCGCCGAAAATGGCGTTGATCCGCGTCAGGGCGCTCCAACTCGCGGTGGCAATAAAGTATTGCAGCATGGCCGGGCCGGCGAGCCGCAACAGGCGGCCGAGCACCGGCCAATCCGGCCGCAAATGGCCCAGCTTCAGGCGGACACGGCTGCCCGCCCGGAATAGCACCGAAAGCTGATACACCACCCCGATGCTGCGTCCGATGGAGGTGGCTACCGCCGCGCCGGTGACGCCTAAGCGCGGGAAAAATCCCAGGCCGTAGATGAAGCACGGATCGAGCGCGAGGTTGATGAGGTTCGCCAGCCACAAAGTGCGCATGGCGATGACGGCGTCTCCCGAGCCGCGGAAAATGCCGTTGATGAGAAACAGCAGCACGATGCTGATGTTGCCGCCCAGCACGATTTTGGCGTAGACGGAACCGGTGCGAATCACCTCCGGCGGGGCGTGCATCAAGCCGAGCAACCGGGAGGCGAACCAGACTCCGGCGAGGCCGGCCGCCAGTCCAACCACGACGCCACACGCAATGGCCTGGCCGGCCGCGCGCGAAGCGCCCTCGGCATCCTTTTCGCCGATGCGCCGCGCCACGGTCGCGGTAGCGGCCATGCTGAGCCCCAGCCCGATGGTAAAGACCAGGATGACGACGGCTTCGGTGAGCCCCACCGCCGCGATGGCGGATGCGCCCAGTTTAGCCACCCAAAACGCATCCACCACGGCGAAGGTAGACTCCATGCTCATTTCGAGCACGCTCGGGATGGCCAGCAGCGCGATCCCGCGGGTGAGACTGCCCTCCGTAAAATCCTGGCTGGTTCCCGCCAGCGCTTCCCGCAAGAATTGGCGCTGGCGAATAAAAATGCCCTTGCGCACCTGTTTCATGGGAACGTCCTCTTCGGAGACAAAGCTCCGGTTGCCGGTTAACAGTTTTCGGGTAAGAGAATCCGGGTGCCGCGCGGAACGCGCTACCGGATAGCCGGGATGGCCAGGGTCGAGGACGGGTGCATGGGCAAGTAACCTTCAGGAGTATCCTACCACAGGGCACCTGCAACGGTGCTCAAAGGAACTATTTTGCAACCTTGCGGAGTTCGTGCCATCTCATAAGGATATGTGCGCGGAATTACGTTCCGCCGCGGGAGGGACCAGGTAACCCTGGATGGAATCTCGAATTCTGATTGTTGACGACGAGCCGGCTATCCGGGCCTTGCTCGGAGCAACTTTCCAAGGGGCCGGATTCCGGGTCCAGACGGCGGCCGATGTACCGGAGGCCATGGCTCGCTTTGCGGCCGAACCCTTCGATGTGGTGCTTACCGACGTCAGGATGCCGGGTGGGAGCGGTCATGATCTCGTCCGCTGGCTTGCCGCGAAATGTCCAACCGTACGGGCGCTGCTGATGTCCGGCTGCGAAATAGACTGCGACCAGTGTCCATTCACGCGGCAGTGCTTCGTCTTGAACAAGCCGTTCCTCCCTAAACAGGCGCTCTCCGCGGTCGAAAAGCTGCTCTCGGAAAACGGCGCCCGCTAGCTGATGAAGTGGGGCGGACTTCATCAGTCTGCGGCGGGCTTCAGCCCGCTTCGCCCGCGCAAGGCCCGCAGCAGGCCGGCTGAAGCCGTCCGCAGACTTCAGTCCAATGCCACTTAAATAAGCCTCGCCAGAACATAACTGCTGATTTATGTTTGTGGTTGATGGATCAGCGATGCGAGGACTGTCAGGCGTTGTTCGAACGCTGTATATCGAGTTCCGTTATGGAACTT
>Ga0326728_10005846_pt1 | contig 33908 bp, 26 predicted proteins | sample MB3enrmetagenome_FD_207602 | JGI IMG/M metagenome (GOLD analysis project Ga0326728, IMG submission 207602) | Lab enriched peat soil microbial communities from McLean, Ithaca, NY, United States - MB31MN | ecosystem: Environmental > Terrestrial > Soil > Wetlands > Peat | place: USA: New York...
CCTCTGCCGTGACAGGGCAACAATGACATGTAACTGATTGATATCAAACGGTGTCGGCGGACATCTCTTGATACGATAAGGTACTGCACGTCACTTCTTATCGTCCCCTTAACGTCCCCAGATTTTCTTAGCGGGAGTGTGCCCTCGTACTCCGAGCCGGGCTCAATATGCTTTCCGCATAATTACGAACAAATGAAAGCCATGGCCAACAAAACTCCGAACGCCACTCCATGCTTCATCTCAGACCACCCAAGTTTTCTGACATCCAGGGATTCAGGTTTTCGAAAGAACCATTGTGTTCCCCGCACGAGGGCAGGAACAAAAGCGATGATCACCCAGGGAGGAAGCACCCGCCATCGCGATGCGAGCGTCAGTGTCACCAACAATACCGGCTGCGCCAGGAAGAAGAACATCCCTCGATCAAATTTCTCGGAGAAGGTAGCGGCACGGGCAGCACGGATACGCAGTTGGACAAAATGAATCTGGTTGCCCGCGAAGATCCAGTTCGCCGCCCATAAAACGAAAGCGCGCTCATCTAGCCGTCCGGTGCCGATATAGTAAGCAGCCGGTGCAGTGCAGGTGAGGCCAACTGTGCCCACCAATTGCGCCGCCATTCGCGCCCTACGACCGAACATCCGAAGAATCGCCTGGACCACAAATGCTAATGCCGTTGCCGCTCCGAGAAACAACAACTTTGAGTTTCGACCTTTCCACATCAGCCCAGTCAGACAAGCGACGGACAAGGCACCCAAACAAACGGACGCAATCAGCGCTGTCCAACGTTCTGCTGATGTATGGGCGGTCAGTGAGCCCGTACCGGTAAGGCTTTCGAGTGGTGTCCGCAGCCAAAATAAAGAGAGCGTGGCCATCATGAACACAAGCAAAGGCCAAGCCCGATGTGTTGAGGCAAACCCCGCGGCAACTCCGGTAACCAGAGGAACAAGCAGCAGCCCCCAAGCACCATGCTCACGCGGAACTATCAGGGCCCGCCTGCGGGCCCGCTGAACTGCACGTTCAACTTCACCATTCTCGGTCATGAGGTCTTTCATCTTTCGGGACCGGATCTTGTCGCAAAGCCCAGTACAACCTGAAACCCTGCTTAGCTGGCCTCACGAGGACTATCGTATTCCAGCAAACGCCTTTCGCCTTGAAGCGCGCGGAGCGGAGTCAAGTCCTGAGTCAATTCCAGCGTCCCCAGGTAGGCTCCGTCGGAGCCGCGGACAGCAAAATAGCGGACGTGCACAAACTTGTCATGAAAGTTGATCCAAAATTCCGCAACATTCTGTCTCCCGGCGCGAAAATCGTCCAGAATCTGGTCAACCGTTTCGACGCTTCTGGGAGGGTGGCAGTGTTGCACCTTGCGTCCGATGATGGCCTTGCTGCGAGCGAAGATGCGATCCGGACCCTCGGTGAACAAGGCCACTCGGTCGTCAGCGTCGACAAACGTAAGATCTAGCGGAAGAGTTGAAAACACCGCAACGAGTTGTTCCAGGCTTACATTCCCGGTGGGCAGCATGAGAGCGCCCGACTGGGGAAGTTTCATGGATTCGGGTGTAGTGCCGACGGTGGGCGTGTAGCCTTGTTGCGGCTCCACGATGCACCAACCGTACTTCGGAGACACAGACCATATCTCGCCCCACTCATCTTCCGACAGCGTCTCCAGAGACATCGGAAGCAATATGTTCTCCTCCTTGTAAATCATCTCCTGCACTGCCTTGAGGGCGGCGTTCGCGGCCTCCATCAGATTCATCTTCCATTTCTCGATGTCGGCCGGTTCAGAGTGTATGCACTCCCCAAGGCGCTTGAGCAAATTGCGAACGTCATCATCCTTGGCCCACATCACTTTTGATGGGCCGGTAATGCCGTGCTTCTCCAGGCAAGAAAACAATGCGTGCTCTTTGCGCTGGTAGTGCTTGTCGATATCCATCAGTTCGTTGAACGACTGGCGAAAGCGCAGAAGAACCGCCGCGGCATCGGCAGATTCCTTAGTACTCTGCAATTCGGCCAGAGTCTGCGTCATTGCCGCAATCACACCGCGCAATGCTTCGTTTTCACGACGAAAGGTATCCACTGGGTGTCCTGCAGCAATTGCTTGGCGGGTAGGTAGCTGAACCAGGACGTCGCGCGTCACCTTGGAATGGAGGTCACACATGGCTCGGACCTCTTCTACGGGCATTCCTTCGGCCATCAGCTCCTGCTCCATGGCCATGATTTCGGTGGCGTCGGTTTGCCTGACGATTTCTTGCATTTGTCGTTGTACTTGCTCGGGAGGATTTCCCGCATGCAGGTGCTTGATGATGTCCTTAAGGACTCGAATCCGGTTCGCCTTGTTGTCGATCACTTCGCTCATGACATGCTCCTTACACTTTTGAAGCTACGCGGGCAAATCGGCTAGGTAGATGACTTTTGTCACACGACCGCGCGTACTGCTGAGATATTCAAGCCGTCCAGCACGGTGTTCGGACGCAAGAACCGTTCCAGTCGATTTCCGCACTGATTTTTTGTGACGGCGATTAGCGTCGGCCCGGAATTGGGTGTTCCTGCTCACTCGCGTTCGGCACGAGTTGTAGATAGACCTGCTTGGGGAGGGTCGTGTTCCACTGACCAGTGACCTTCGCGTAACCGACCATACCAAGAAATAGAATCGCAATTCCCGCGGCCATGCTCCAGGCTGGAATTGCGTGGCGCTTTTGCAAAGCCATCGTTACGCTCATGCTTAAGGTGTCCTTTGCGGGACAGATTGCTACACACTCCAGGCAGCCGGTGCACTCGGCCGAGCGGATTTGCACCAGTGTGTCGACCGGCAGTGCTGAAGGACACGCTTTCGCGCACTTGGCGCAATCAATGCACGTGCTTGAGTTACGGGTGATCCGCGTCGGGCTGAGCAGGGAGACCAGGCCGAGGAAACCTCCATAGGGGCATAGATAACGACACCAGAAGTTCTGCATGAAGATCGAAGCAACCACTAGCCCGAGTACGACCAAAGCTGCAGTGCTGCCGATGTATCGGAAGAAGTTGAGCATGCGCACGTCGACAATAATCGCATAGGGGCTATTAAGAAATTCTGCGATCGAAACAGCGGACATGCCGATCACCGCATAGGCGACAAAGCTCAGCACGAGGTACTTCAGGGAGCGCAGTGGGATGTCGGCCCAGCGTGGCAGCTGGAAGTTCTGTCCAAAGGTCGAGCGCCCCAACTTCCACAGGTATTCAGATACCGTTCCTACCGGACAGATCCAGCTGCAAAAAGACTTGCGAAAGACAAACGAAATAACCAGGAACGACGTGAAGAGGAAGAAACCAGCGGCGTGCACGTGCGGTACTTTTCCGGTGACCAGAAAGTATTTCAACTGCATGAGGCCTTCAATGGGTAGCCAGCCTTCGACGCCGGCGGGTCGCGAGACTTCCACAGCGCGACCGCCGCTTTCCGCCCACCGTACCCAGAGATAAAATTGAGCCCCGATCCACAAGTTCAGTGCCGCGAAAGACATTTGTACGGCGAAGCGGAACTGCTGCGAGTAGTCGCGATCGTCTCGCCGGACGAGTTTCTTGCGCGCGGGCTTCACGGGTTTACTAGCTTCCGTTAGCAAGTGGGACGCACTGTCGACGGCGTTGTCTTGCTTCACCGCTAGCACGGCTTCACTCTCCCTGATTCCGAGAATATGCGAAGCGCGAACCGTGAACTATGACTTATGTCACAACGGTTCAAGTGCCCTGTGCTTGCGGGTTTGAGTAGCAGGTGATCGCATGGTTGCGCGGTGACAATGCTGCTGGGCGGCGAGGCCCAGCAGCCCTTTACACAAGAATTGCAGCGTCAATCACCGACTGTGACTTCCTCTTTGAGGTGACGAGGAGAGTATTCTCCCTCGTCGAGTGTTGCCGTGCGATCGAAAGAATGGCCGGTAACGAGCCCCAGTACAAACCATCCGAGCACAAGGGCTCCGAAGGCAAAGAGCGTGTCTCCGATCATGCGCAGCCAACGCAGCCGGTTCACTAAAGGTGTTTGCATGAACTCCGACGAACGTGCATACCAGGTGCCATATTCGACAGAGGCCCAGGCCTGCAGCAAGCCGACAGGCAGCATGCTGATCAGGATCATGAGCGCCAACCCAATGTTGAGCGACCAAAAAGCAATCGCTAGTGGACGGTCTTTCCACATCAGCCCCGGCCGCAGCGCGCGCAGACAGAACAGCATCAGGCCCAGACCCAACATGCCATACACACCGAACAAAGCCGCATGTCCGTGCACCGGAGTCAGGTTAAGCCCCTGCACATAGTAGAGCGCGATTGGAGGGTTGATCATGAAGCCGAACAGGCCCGCGCCGACAAAGTTCCAGAATGCGACGGCGACGAAGAAATAGATGGGCCATTTGTAAGCGCTGATCCAGGGACTATCGGCCGTGCCTTGCGACAGGCGGATGTTCTCCCATGCCTCGAAGCCGATCAGCACAAGTGGCACCACTTCCAAGGCACTGAACACCGCTCCCAGAGCCAGCACGGAGTTGGGCATTCCGGTGAAGTACAAGTGATGGAAAGTTCCGATGATGCCGCCGGACAGATAGACCACGGTTGAAAACAGAACCGAACGCGTAGCGGTCGACACCGACAGCAGCTTGAGTCTCGTCAGCAGGAATGCGATGACAACGGTCGCGAAGACTTCAAAGAAGCCCTCGACCCAGAGGTGGACCACCCACCAGCGCCAGTATTCCGCGGTAATGAGTCGACTGCGCTGGCCATACATCAAGCCTGCAGCGTAGAAGAGAGGGATGGCAATGCTCGACACAAGGAATAGCATCAGCAGCGAATAGTTTTCGTCACGGCGTGCCAGTGCGGGCTTGATACCGCGCCACATCAACCACAGCCAGAAGGTAAGTCCCACAAACAGTAAAATCTGCCAGAGGCGGCCCAAGTCCACGTATTCGTAGCCCTGCGATCCCAGCCAGAACCAAAGGTTGCCCAGCTTCTGCTCGATGCCCATCCACTCGCCGGCGAGCGATCCAACGACAACGGCGACGAGCGCAACGAAGAGGACGTCCACTCCCAGTTTCTGCCCTTTCGGCTCGGCACCGCTTACCGCTGGCACAATGTACAGGCCGGTAGCGAGCCAAGATGTGGCGATCCAGAAGATACCGATCTGGAGATGCCAGGTGCGCGCGACAGAATACGGCAGCCACCTCGACAACGGAATGCCGTAGAAGCCGCCGCCTTCGACGGCGTAATGAGCGACGATTGCACCGAGAGCAACCTGCACCACCCACAGGGCTGCCACCACGAAGAAGTACTTTACTGTGGCCTTCTGCGACGGCGTAGGATGCAATCCCAATAGTGGGTCGCGGTGCGGCACAATGCCGGTTGAAGGCTTGTGATCCTGTGACGCGAAGTACCACACCATCCCGCCAACAGCCGCCAGCAGCAGTACAAAACTAATAACACTCCAAACGACCGTACCTCCGGTGGGGCGGTTGCCGATGAGTTCCTCGTGCGGCCAATTCTGCGTGTAAGTAACGTCTTCGCCGGGGCGATTCGTGCTTGCTGCCCAAGCGGTCCACCAAAAGAATGTTGCCATCTCGTGCTGCTTGGTGGCGTCGGTCAAAGCGCCCGCTGGGATCGCGTATTCGTTACGTCCCTTGCCGTAAACATCGGCATAGTAGGCCGCCAATTCATCGAACGCGGAGGCGCGGTCGTTGTCGAGCACGATGGTGCCGGTCGCGGCATCGTACGAATTGTGGCGGGTGACCTCGGTGAGCCTGCCCTGCAAAGCGGCGCGCTCCTCGGCAGGCAGGGCGGCATAGCTGGCGAACCCTTGAGCCCGCGCCCAGCGGTCAAGAACGATGATCGATTGCCGGTGGAGATAGTCGGCACTCCAGTCCGGTGCGACATAGGCCCCATGGCCCCAGATCGTTCCGATCTCCTGGCCGCCGGTAGACTGCCACACGTTTTGTCCGTTGCGGATGGTTTCGCCGGTGAACAGTACACGTCCATCGGCCGTGATGACTTTTGCCGGGATTAGGAGGACCATTGCTGACCGCCTTGTAGCCAACGCCCCCAAGCACCGCGAAAGAGATCAGCATGACCAATCCGAGAGCGATCCATAGTTTCTTGTATTGCATGAAGACCGTGCCTCCAAAAAAGAATTGTTGCCACTATTCGATGTTGCGAGCGCCGACGCAGTGCGCCAAGCCCCGCATTCAATGGCAGATTATTGGACTTGCAGCGCATGGACGATGACTTATGTCACGGAACGAAGACGATTACGGGAATTCGAGAAAAGGTGATGCCCCGAGACTTTAGTCACTGCTTATTCTACGAGCAGTTGCTGAAATGGGAACATGAATCCCGAAGAGCTTTCGACAGACTTCTCCGAACGACCCTACATCGTGATCTGGGAAGTGACACAAGCCTGCGATCTGGCCTGCGTGCATTGCCGCGCCTGCGCGCAGCCAAAACGAAATCCCCTGGAGCTCTCCACTAACGAAGGCAAGAATCTGATCGACGAAATCGCCCGGATGCAGGTACCGGTCTTCGTTCTGACCGGAGGTGATCCGATCAAGCGGCTCGACTTGTTCGAGTTGATTGAGCATGCCGGGAAAGTTGGGGTACGAGTTTCTTTGACGCCCAGTGCTACGCCTCTGCTGACGCGTGAAGTGATCCAGCGCTTAAAAGAATCGGGTCTCGCACGCTTGGCGGTGAGCCTCGACGGATCGCATCGCGAAATGCACGACACCTTCCGGGGAATGGCCGGTTCGTTTGACCGCACTATGCAAGCCATTGAGTGGGCGAACCAGGTTGGATTGCCGGTGCAGATCAATACCACGTTCAGCCGCTGCAATGTCGAAGACTTCGAGAACATCGCAGCTTTGATGGAGACGAAGAACATCGCGCTCTGGAGTGTCTTCTTCCTTGTGCCAATCGGTCGGGGGAAAATCGCCGACCTGTTATCGGCGGAAGAGTTCGAGACCCTGTTCGCCAAGCTGCACAAGTTGTCGAAGCGCGCGAGTTTCCACATTAAAACCACGGAAGCGCAGCACTACCGGCGCTATGTGTTGCAGCAGCAGGTGGCCGAGCGGCGGCGCGGCGTGCGAGCGCAAAGTGCTGACGTATCGACGAAAGTCCAGGACACCATTGGCCGCGCCCCGCGTGGCTTGAACGATGGCAAGGGCTTCGTCTTCGTTTCGCACACTGGAGAAGTATTTCCCAGTGGCTTCTTGCCGTTTGCCGCTGGCAACGTCCGCTGCGATTCACTAAGCCGTGTTTATCGAGAGTCGCCGATCTTCCAGCAGTTGCGTGACCCCACTCTACTTGGCGGGAAATGTGGAGCTTGTGAATTCAAACACATCTGCGGAGGCTCGCGCGCTCGTGCTTATGCAATGACGGGCGATCCACTGGCTGAAGAGCCCTGCTGTTCGTACGTGCCAAAGAATTCGCCTGCAAGCACCTCGAATCCGCGCCCCAGCGTTCCGGAGTGGCAAACCGTCGACTTGACCGCTTGTCAAAACCGAGGTACTAATGATCGCCACTAGTTATTTCTTTAGGTTCCAGTAGCTCTCCCCGGCACACCCTCGGCAAATCGGCTGGCCGTTTCTTACTACCTCACGCTGATTGATAACTTCTTCTCCGCACACAGAGCAGTTTGTGCGCTTACCGGGCTTACCGATAAGCGCAGCAATATCAAAAGTGATTGTGACTTCCCGCAGCAGGAATAGCTCTTCACTCGGCATCCGCTGGTACGCTTCGAGCTGCGCCTGCCAGCGGTTTACAGCACCCGGAACAAATGCGGAAGCACGCAACCGCACATCCGGTGATGGCGAGCAACGCAGGGCCTGGCCCACGCGGGTATCGACGAAAGTGGCAGCGACCTTCCCGTAATCTACCAGGTGCATGGTGCGATGACCCATCGAACATCCGGTCGCGACACCGATGCCATCGGCAAAGCAGCCGTCGCTTTCGACAAAGGTGAGCAGGCGCTTGGCACTCTGCGGAAGCTCTATTGGAAACAATTCGGCTGCATACATGCCCATCCTTACTCCCAGCACTTGGCGTGGACACAGATGCTTGTGCAGGCCAGCCAACTGGGTCAGAAAGGATTCCAACTTGGTATTCACGCCCGGATTCTCTATGTCGAGTAGTCCCATTGTTTTCGATTGCATGCTGGTCTCCACCCACGCTAGCAACGGAACCCTGACATGCTGAATGGCGGGGAAGCGATGTGGTGATGTGTCGAGAAAAAGGTATTGCACATAGTAGCTCGAAGCGCACGGCACAAAACTTGCAAGCCGCAGCCGGTCCGTTTTGGCAATTGATTCTGGATCAGCCGGAGGCTCATAAATCCGCGTGGCTGCAACTGCTTTCCTTCCTGGATGACCATCACCTTTCTTGTCGGAGATTGAGGTTCTTCACTGGTTGTATTTCTTCTTATAAAAATCAAGCTGCTGTTGCAATTGCTCTTTGCTCAGTCCTTTTGTCCATTTGTGGTAAGGGCTGTTCATGACGTCCGTGGTCACGCCAGGCAGAAGTGCCTCAGCTTCAGGAATGAATTCCGTGTAGAACGTCTTGGCGACCTCGTAGAAGCCGTGCCATTGCGTGTAGTCCGGACCCATCATGGCCGTGCCCATCCGGGCCCGCCGTCCTTGATGATGCCAGAGCTCATAGTAGGTCCATTCGATCTTTTCATCGAACGGCGTCTTGGTGAGCTTGTTGGCGGCATAGAGCTTATCCATAATTGATTTCGCTGGCTTGGCAAACTTCTCGTTGTAGAGATCGACCGTGTTCTCGTATTGCTTGTAAAAGTCCTCGACCCAGCCAGTCGCGTGGCAGTTTGAACAAACGTCCTGCATGGCGGCACGACGCTTTTCCCAGTTTTCGAGCTTGAAGCTGACGACTGGCCGAAGTGTAAAGCTGATACGGTCGCCCACATCGTGTGTCACCGGCTGATTACTGGTTGCGCTCATATGACAGGTTGCGCAGGTGGGCGCCGCGGAGTAGTCCTTGCCGACCACCCAGGATTGTGAATCCAGGTTCATCTTGGTAATGTTGGCGCGGAACTGGATGCCATGCTTCGATTCGGTGTAGATCTCCATTTGCGGATGATCTGGGCCGAGGTGGCACTTCCCACAGTTTTCGGGTTGGCGAGCCAGCGCTGAACTGAAGGAGTGCCGTCCGTGACAGGCGGCGCAGGAGCCTCGGCTGCCGTCAGGATTCACGCGCCCAATGCCGCTGTTCGGCCAAGTATCGGCATCAAACTTGCCGTCTTTCACATACTTGACCTCGCTGCCGTGACACTGCCGGCATCCGTTGGCTGCAGCGGGCCCACCCTCCACTACTTCTCCCAACATGTTATCCAGAGACCCGATGAATTGTGCTGCCTGAGCATGACGACTCTTTTCGAACTGTTCTACTTCTTTGCCGTGACAACGAGCGCAGTAGTTGGGGGTCACAATCACGGCGATGCGCTGGCCGTAGTGGTCAAAGGTTGCGGGATCTTTGTCATTGGCACGATGGCAAGAGTAGCAATCCACATTCTTCTTGGCGTGGACGCTGTCTCGCCACTGCTCCACAATGCCCGGCGTGCTAGTGCTGTGGCAATCTAAACATGCTTGGCCTTCTGGGGAAACCTGGGAACGAGCGACCGTAATCAGCGGGAAGAGGAGAAAACTGAGAAAAGCTACAAAGCGCATGGAGCCTCCGAGCATCAACATTTCTTTCAGTAATCATGTCCTCAGCTACGCCTCGTGCCTGTGGCTGAGGAACTGCACCAGCAACGTCATCATCACTGGGAAGCCGGGCGCATTGGTTCGGTCCAGCTTAGCCTTGGCGGTACCGACCCAGTTCAATAAGTGGCGTTCTAGAAATTCAGTCTCGGCTCGCGCGAGCGAAACAGCAGTGCTCTCTTCGGATGTATGTTCGCAGGTATAGCGCAGAGCGGCTAGGAATTCGAGCTGGGTGACAAGGTAGTCCGGGACGGCGCGGCTGGGATCCGACTTGAGCCCGAGAACCTCGTAGAAGTAGGTATTCTCCAGCGCAATCTCCTGCGCCGGATGAGTCTTGTCATGGGCTGACTCGAATAGAGGCACGGGCGGTTCGGGTATGCCAACATCAAAGAGCGCGATATAGGCGGACTCGTACTGCTCGTAACTGGCGAACCATTCGAGTGCCGGATATTCTCCTTCGCACTTCAACTGCTTCCATAGATTTCGTAGTGCCTCTGGCAGGCCAGGTTGCGACAAAAGGTCGAAGCACTCGCGCGTTGGCGGCGCAAAGACGAAAGCGAAGAATCGGTAGAGATCGTTCTGCTGCCAGTCGATCGAGGTAACCGCTTTCTCATCTGGAACGATTGTTAGCATCGCGACTCCTGTTCTTGAACTCCCGTCTCTATTCGAGTACTTGCCAGACCGAGAAATACTTGCGGCCGTCGCGGTCCTTCTGGCTCCCGTTCCAGACGGCGAAGGCCACAGTCGTGCCCGAGGGCAGATCGGGCAACTCGAAGATCACGCTCCACTGGCCATTTTGATAGGTACTATTGGCCGGAAAACTCTGACCCGTGCGGCGCGTGGTGCCACGTCCCTGGGCTTGCATCACCATCGCGCCGCGCGTGGCGTTCCAGTAGTAGATCTCAACCGGATGCTCGGCATCTCCCATCTGCAGCGAAGGGGCGATCGCATCGGACCCTGGCTTTGCAGGAAACATGACGGCGGCAGCATCGAAGAATCGGTCGTCGGCTTCAGTCTGAACTTTGCGGAAGCGGGTTTCGGGCGGCGTGTTGGGGACTTCCGCCAGTGCTATCGCGTCATGCGTCGGATCGCGCCAGTTCAGCTGCACCAGCAATTTTCCACCGGCACGAGCGGTGCGGACGTCAACGCTCGGGATCTCCAGGGTGGCGGGCTCGTCGGTGTCATAGAGCGGAGGCGTGCGGTTCAGAGCAACGCGCTTCACTGCAATCTGGTTCCACGCGGCTGGTCCGCCATTGAGCAGATTGTCGGCGCTCGCTGACGACGCAGCTACGGACAAAGACTGCCCCGCGACTGGCTTCGCCCCGGCTTGCGCCCAATTCATCGAGGAAAGGAGCAACACGGCTGAAGCAATGATCAGAAGTTGGCGAGTTCGCATGACGTTCTCCTACAACTGGATTTGCACCAACTGAGGGCGAACGTGGAAGCGCGTCTCGGCGTCGCGGCCGATGAGTAGTTGCAGTGCCTCACTGCGCCCGCCTCCCTGCGTCTTCTTGAGTTCCGCCTCCAGACGCGTGATCACATCTTTCACGTCCGGCCCGAACAAATAGATCAAATAGTCGAGCGGTACTCTTGGATCCTCCTGAATGCTCTTGCCGTAGTTCTCTCGTTTCGGTGGATTGAATGGCGGCACGTAGAAGACGTTGGGTTGCGTGCCCTTCTCGGGGAAAAGCGGCAGAGCAATCTTGTGCACCAGAACCAGCTTGTGCACCGGTGACTCGGGATCGTCGAGCAGGCCGACGAAGCGCAAGCGACCAGGACATTGCGCAGCGCAGGCGTTGACCTGACCCTTCTCAAGCCGCGGATAGCAGAAGATGCATTTCTCGGATTTTCCGCTGACCTCATTGAAATAGATCTTCTTATAAGGACACGCCTTGATGCAGTAGCGATACCCTTGGCAGCGGTCCTGGTCGATGACTACGATGCCATCCTCTTCGCGTTTGTAGATGGCTTTGCGTGGACAGGCTTCCAAGCACGCGGGATGGGTGCAGTGGTTGCAAATGCGGGGCAGGTAGAAGAAGTAATTCTCGTCCTCATTCATGCCGCCTACGTCTTCGTCCCAGTTACAGCCGGACTTCGGCTCGGGCGAGGGCATGACCGGTTGCTTCTTGCCTTCATAAAGACGCTGCTCGTAGTTGTATTCCCAGGCGTGACCGTAGTCGTCCATCGTAGGCAAGGGGCTGGGCTGGAGCGATCCGTCTTTCCAGCCGCCACCGATACGATCCCACTGACGCGGATAGCCAAGGCCAGGACGGGTCTCGACATTGTTCCAGTACATGTAGCCGGTGCCGTCGCGGTCGGTCCACAGCTTCTTGCAGGCGATCGTGCAGGTCTGGCAGCCCAAACACTTGTTCAGGTCCATCACCATCGCGTATTGGTGTCTTGACATGGCTGCTTCTCCTCAGACCTTCGCCTTCTCAACGTCCACCTTGATGTCGCGGTTATTGCCAGTGGGTCCCCAGTAGTTCAGACGAAAATTGACGTGTCCGTATTTGCCGATGAGTTGCGTCGGCTTGATCTTGATGTAGGTGAGCGACTGCCATCCGCCCTCTTTGAATCCGAGATATTTTTCCCAACCGTGATACATGGTGACGCGGCCGGGTTTTTCGCCGGGTAGGATCTGCAAGCGGCAGACACAGTGACCGACCTCGTTATGGATGCGGACCCAATCGTTGTCTTGCAAGCCGCGCTTGCGGGCGTCGTCGGGATGCATGTAGACGATTGGCCCGCCACGTTGCAGGCGCAGCATGGCGCGGTGGTCACGCCACGTGGAGTGGATGGACCAGCGTCCGTGCGGCGTGTTCCAGAAGAGCGGGTACTTTTCTTCGACCGGCTCCTTGAATGTAGGGAGGGCCTCGCCCAGCTCGATGTACCAGGGATGATCGATGTAGAACTGCTGGCGGCCGGTGAGCGTGCGCCACGGACGCTTCTTTTCGAGCTGATGCTTGAAGGGGGTATAGGCAATGCCGTCTTCGATATCGCTGTTCCAGGACTCGGGATCGGTGGCGACAAAGCGCCGCGGCCCCTGCTGAATCAACTGATACGTCATGCCCTTGGTTTCTTCTGCATTGCCGAGGATGAAGTTGACGGCCTGCTCATCACTTTGAATCGCGCCCTTGCCCGTCCAGTCGTGGCCCAACTGCGTGAAGTCGCGGGTCCAGTCAAAAGCTTCGTCGTGAAAGGGCTTCAGACCCTTCTTGGTCGCGACTTCGGCCATCTTCTCAGCCAGTGCGCGGAAAATGTCCCAATCGGTCTTGCTCTCGAACAGTGGCTCGCAGGCTTTGCCGAAGGGATGAATGTAGCTGTGGCAGTCGGTGGAGTTGATGTCTACCTTCTCGTAGTAGCCAGCCGCGGGAAGCACCACGTCGGAGTAGAGCGCCGTGGTGTCCATGCGGTAGTTGATATCTACGATCAGGTCGAGATCTTTCCAAAGTGACGATTCCAGAATCTCGTTGCCTTTGGCTTGGTTCAGGTAGTTGGCGCGCCACACGATGAACGAGCGCGGCTTCTTGCCATCCTTCGGCCACAGCGGCATCCATCCGTTCTTGACCGATTCCTGGATGTACCACTCGATCGGCTTTCCGTTGTAGAGATGAGGGTCTTTGTTGGTGGAATGGACGTAGCTCCACAGCGTGGTGTTCTGGAAGCGCTGCCTCTTGCGGGTTTCGGGAAAGGCGAGCTTGAAGAAGCCCTGCTCCGGCCAGAGGCGTTCTTGCCCGACGTAGTGATTGAATCCACCGCCGTTTTTGCCGGTGTTCCCAGTTAAGGCTACCAACAGGATGAGCGAACGGTTGCTCAGATCGTTGTGAAACCAATGGTTGGTGCCTGCGCCGTGTATGATCATCGCCGGCTTGCGAGTGCCCAGTTCCTTGGCAAAGAGTTCGATCTCATGGGCAGGAAGGCCGGTGCGCGCGGCGACTTTGTCCACTGTGTATCCGGCGATTTCTTTCTTCAGGAGTTCGAAGACCGTGGTGACTTCGGCGGTTTTTCCATCTGCGAGTTGCACTTGGAACGTGCCGGTGAGCGTCGGATCCGCGCCGTTAAGTTGGATAGTCTTCTGATCCGATCCCATCGAGCCGGGCGTGGGAACAGCGCGCTGATGCTTCGTGGCCCAGAAATAGAAGACGTCTTCCTTGCCGCCTTTCTTGAGGTCGGACTCACGGAGGAAGCGGTTCGTGCCCGAAAGCACGAGCAGAGGCATGTCGGTTTGTTCCTTCACGTACGGCACATCGACGAGGTTGTTGTCGATGAGCAGTTTGGCTACGCCCAGCGCGAGAATGCCGTCGCTCCCTGGGTTGATGCGGAAATAGAGGTCGGCGTGCGTGGCGCTCGCGTTGTAATCGGGTGAGATACAGACAATCTTGGCCCCGTTGTAGCGAGCCTCGTAAGCAAAATGCGCGTCCGGGATGCGGGTCTGCGAGATGTTCGACCCCCAGAGCACGATGTACTTCGAGTTGAACCAGTCAGCGCATTCGCACGCCTCGGTCTGAACACCCCAAGTCAGGGGTTCTCCGGGCGGCAGGTCGCAATACCAGTCGTAGAAAGAAAGGAAGACACCGCCAATGTAGTGGGCAAGGCGGGAGCCGGCGCAGAAACTGACCGGGCTCATTGCGGGAATGACGCTGAAGAAGGAATTGGTATCCGGGCCGTAGTTGTAGATGTTGTCGAGCAGTTTTTCGGCGACGAGCGTAAGCGCGTCATCCCAGGTGGCGCGGCGCCACTTGCCTTCGCCGCGTTCTCCGGTGCGAATGAGCGGATAGCGCAGGCGCTGCGGGCTGTATACATACTCGGTGAAGCAGCCGCCCTTCTGGCAGCCGCGGGGGTTGTAGTCGGGAAGTTCGGTATTGATTCGGGGATAGTCGGCGGCCTGTTCTTCGCGCACCATCACGCCGTTGCGCACGTACACCTTCCACGAGCAGGAGCCGGTGCAGTTGGCGGAATGCGTGGAGCGGACGACTTTGTCCCACGTCCAGATCTTGCGGTAGAAGTCTTCCCATCCGCGATAGGGGTAGCTGCGGAGGGGATCGAAGTCTCCGGTCAGCGTAGTCAAGACGGGCTTCTCTGAGCGTGAGCAGCCGGGGAGGGCCAGGGTGGCGGCCGTCATAGCTGCGGTTTGGATAAAACTGCGCCGCGAGAATGGCCTTTGAGGTTTGTTCTCGTCGCTCGTTTTTTCGTTCATGGCTTGCCTCCCGGAGGAGTTCCTGAAGTTGCGTTCTGCGCCATCGCTTTCTGACCCTTTGGTTCTCCGAGTGTTCGTAAATAAGCGAGCACGTCGGCGATGTCCTGATCGCTGAACGCCGGCGCCTCGGTACGCTGGAAGGCAGGCATCGCGGTTCCGATGCGGCCGTTGCGGATGGTGCGGATGATGAATTCGTCGGTGGCAGCTTGCTGGAATACCGGATTGCCAACCTCGGGCGCCATTCCACCGCGCCCGTTCATGCCGTGGCAGCCAGCGCAGTTTCTCAGGAAAAGCGAAAGACCGTCGCTGGCGTCCCCGTGGAGCGTCAGCGCCGTCATCGCAGGAGTTGCCGGAGCGCCCGAGCGAAGATATTCAATCACTCCCTTGATTTCTTCGGGAAGCAACCCGCCTGCATGCGGACCCCAGGCGGGCATCTGCGTGCCGGGACGTCCTTGCTCGATGTTGTTTTGGAGATACCCTGGAGATGCGGTTGAGATCAGAGAGACGCCGCGAATCGCCGGAATAAAGCGGTTGAATTTTTTGTCCCAGCGAGTATAGGTGCCGTTGCCGTGGCAGGCCGTGCAGTACTGCTGGTAAACCTGCTCTCCGGTTAGGGGTGTGGGATGGAGCGCGCGGTATTTCTGCTCGATCTTGTCGGGCGCGAGATAGCTTTCGGGTACATCCCGCTTCCACTGCGAGAGCATGTACGCGGTCAACGCCAGGGCTTCCTGCCGAGTGACGGTTGGATTGCGCATCAGGCTGTCGGGAACCACTCCGCCAGGATCGCGAAAATGTGCATTCTGCCAACTCCACGTGGTGTGCGGCGGCTTCAGGTTCGTCATGATGAGCTGGTGCTTGGTCTTCGCGCCTTCATTGTCGAGCGCTGGACCAAGCGCCCCACCGCGTCCTCCAAGCTTGTGGCAGGACCCGCAACTCTTATCCCGATAGAGCTTCATGCCCGTAGTCAGCAGCGGAATCTGCTCGGGCGGTAACTTTTCGGCGTCGTGGCAGGTGACACAAGTGGACTCGGTCAGCTCCGGTGGCAGCAGCGGATAATCCCAGAACACGTCTTCGGCCTTGGCTTCGTTGAACGTCATGGCCGCGCCCTGCCCGTGGTGACATACCGTGCAGCCGAAGCGATCAACGGGATGCTTGTCGAGGATATGACCGGGATGAGTGCGATGCGGTTGTGGGACATCGGTCATGCGCGGATCGTCGACGCCGTTGTGGCAGGTAACGCAACGATCCACCGTGCCAAGCGCCGGTATGCTGGCCTGCTTCATCTCCACGCGAAACTTGGCGAGGAGTTCGCGACCGCGATCATCCGCGGCTTTGTCGCGAAGAATGTTCTGGTACTCGTGTTGAACGGTCTGCCACTGCGCCAGATAGTTTTCGCGTACCGCTGCGCCCACCAGATAGACAATGGTGACGACGCTCGCCACCAGCAGGAGCCAGCGATAAATCCGGGATGGGTCTTTCATCGCATTCTCCTTAATGCACCGGCCATTGCGAGGGCCACCAGTAAAAGTGCCAGTTGGGTCCGCGATGGACCGTCGCGAAGTAGGTCAGCAGAGTGAACCCGACCAGAAAACAGGTGAATAGCGAGACCGCTGCCAGGCGTACCGAATCGTTGCGCTTCAGGATGAAGAGCGACCAGGCAGCAAAGATCAGGACAAACAGCGAACCGGGGTTAATCGCGATGATCCAGAGCTGGTGAATGTTGGGGAACCAACTTCGCAGCCAGCCGTAGTTGACCGTGAAAGCAAGCATCCCGACGGTCACGGAGCAGGCAAAGACCAAGGATTGCCAGAACACCGAGCGCTCACGGCTGGTGCCGAACCACGTGCCTTCGCCTCCAGGACGGCGATCCAGAAACGGAATCAGCGCAAGTCCAACTAGGACGATCATGGGAATTAACATGCCTCCCATGAACGCCGAATAGGAGACCAGTTCCTGAAGCCCCAGGAAGTACCAAGGTGCCTTCGCCGGATTTTCTGGAATGGCCGCGTTCGCAAGTTCTTTCAGCGGCGCATCGCTATAAAAAGCCAGGATCAGCGTGACCGCCACCGTCACCATGAAGACGGAGAGTTCCGCCCAGAACAAGTGCGGCCAACTCATCACCGTGTTCTCGGGCCCGCGGTTTACCGGCGGACGCTTGCCTTTCACCAACGCCATCAGGCCATAGGTTTTCGTGGCCAGTGGCTGGAATACCGGGCGCTTTTCTCCACCCCACTCGGCCAGTCCGCCGGGCGGATCTTCCGGCTTAGCCAAGCCGCCGTCTTTGCGGATCCGCCAGAAGTGCACACCGAGGAGCGTAACCAGTGCGAGCGGAAGGACAAAGACATGCAGCACGTAGAAACGAATTAACGCATCCTGGCCGACATAGTTCGCGCCCAGCAGAAGCCGCTTCTGCAAGCCGCCGGGATCGAAGAATTTCGTAATGCCGATCGCGTCCGTGAGTTCGCGCGGAGAGTTGGCGATGTTCGAGCCGATGGTGATCGCCCAGTACGCCAGTTGATCCCAAGGTAGTAGGTAGCCGGTGAAGCTCAGCGCCAGAGTGATCACTAGCAGCCCCAGCCCGACCAGCCAGTTGAATTCTCGCGGCTTCTTGTAGCTCGCCGTGAAGAATACCCGCGCCATATGAAGAAGAACCACCAGCACCATCACCTGCGCAGACCAGCGATGAATATTGCGGATGAAGCGTCCCGTCGAGACCGTGAAGTGAATATCTTTGATCGATTGATAGGCGAGATCGGTCGAGGGCTTGTAGTAGACCATCAGCAGCACGCCGGTGATGAGGGTGATCAGGAAACTGGCCGTGGCCATCAAGCCGAGTCCGAAGGTGAGTGTAGGTTTGAGCGTGCGCACGTGGACCCGCACGCTGTGGATGTGCAGAAAGAGGTTATGGAATGTAGCCTGCGATTCTTCGCGCTCCGATTCGGGCTCTTTCCCCAGGCGGAAGCAGGAATCCTTCACCGTCTGGGGAAGTTCGCGCAGGTTGTGCAGAAATTCTTTGGTTGCGGTCTCTGGCACGGTGTGCCTCCTACACGCGGTAGCGCGTGCCCTCCGGGACTTCGTTGTCGGCGTTGACGATCAGATCGCCGTTGGCCGCGCGGCTGACTTCGAGCCAAGGCAATGGTCGCGGCGCCGGGCCACCCACCACGCTGCCCTTGCTGTTAAAGCGGGAACCGTGGCAAGGGCAAGCAAATCCATCCTTTGAGCGCGCCACGGTGCACCCCAGGTGCGTGCACGTGCTCGAAATCGCGTAGAAGCCCTCGTCGTCGCGAAACAGCACGAGGTTCTGGTCGGCAAAGGGAGTTTCACTTCCAGCGGAAAACTGCTCCGGCGGCCCGAGTTTGAAGCGGCGCACCGGGCCGGGCAGAACCGCCGGGTTCGGCAGGCGGAGCATACCGACAGCCGCTGTGCCCATTGCGGCGAAGAAGCTTCCCAGCGACGCGAGGCTCAAAAAGCTGCGCCGGCTAACGCGGGGTGGATCTAAACGGGACATGGTTTCCACTCCTTGGCAAAACTGAACTGTTCCATGGTGATGGCGGTAGTTGGACAACGCTCGGCACACAATCCGCAGCGGATGCAGCGTTCTTCATCCTTAATAATGGCGGAGAGATCGGTAGGATCGAGGTTCAACTCGCGCGTGGCGGTCTCAAGTTCGGGCGTAAGTGTTAAACGGTCGAACGTCACCAGCTTCAGACATACAGTGGGACAGACATCCACGCAGCCGCCGCACAAAATGCAGCGTTCTCCGTCGAAGATGGTGTTGATGCCGCAATCGAGGCAGCGGCCGGCTTCGGCGCACGCCTGTTCTTCGTTGTATCCAATCTCGACGAGTGCGGTCGGACTCTTCAGGCGCTCTTCCGCTGCGAGTGTGGGAATGTGCAGGCGTGAACGCCGCTCGTAATGTTTCTCGCGGTGATAGTGGTCAATGGGGTAGTGAAACTGGACTTCTTCCGGCGCGATCTCCTGGCCGCGCAGGTAACGATAGACCGAACGAGCCGCCTGCTTGCCGCTGGCAATGGCATGGATCATGAGCCGGGGGCCGTAGGCAATGTCGCCCGCAATGAATATGCTGGGCGCTGAAGTCGCACAGGTCGCCGGGTCGTTGACGATCTGCTGCGGCGAGCGCATCTCGATCCCATCTCGTTGCGCATCAATAAAGCTGAGGTCCGCAGATTGCCCGACTGAAAGGAGGACCGTGTCAGCTTCGATTTCAGTTGTCATAGACTCATCGAACTTCGGAGCGAAGCGCTTGTTCTCGTCATACACTCGCGTGCATCGTGCGAACTTCACGCCGCGCACGAATTTCTGCCCGTTCCTCTCATCCACCAGAACTTCTCTCGGCCCCCAGCTGTTGTGGCGTGTAACGCCCTCTTCCTGACCTTCAAGGATTTCCACCGTGTCGGCGGGCATTTCTTCTAGAGATTCCAGGCAGACCAGATTCACCTGCCGCACTCCCGCCATACGGGCTGCTGTGCGCGACACGTCATATTCTTCCTGCCGCAGAACCGTCCGGGCGACGTCGTAAGCAACATTGCCGCCGCCGATCACAATCACTCGTTGTCCCAGCGAAACTTCTTTGCCCAGTGACACATCGCGCAGAAAGTCGACCCCACCCATCACGCCGATGGCGTCAGAGTTGGGAATCGGCAGGGCTCTGGACCTCTTAGCGCCACAGGCAATGATGACAGCGGCAAAGTCGCGCCGAAGATCCACAAAGGTGACATCCTTACCGACCTGTGTGTTGCAACGGATCTCGACGCCGAGGGATTGAATCACCGCAACTTCCGCCCGGATCAGTTCCCGCGGCAAGCGATAGCCAGGCACGCCGGTGTAGAGCATGCCGGCAGGCTGCGGTTCCATCTCAAAGATCGTGGGCCGGAACCCCATCAGGGCGAGATCGTGTCCGGCAGCTAGACCGGCGGGGCCAGAGCCGATGATCGCGATCCGTTCTCCAGTGGGTTTGGGAAAACTGGCGTTCGCGAGAAACTCAAGCAAATGGCTGAGTTCCTCGACATCGTCACACTGCCGCGTTTGGTTCTGGCTCTTTAAGTAGGGAAACAGTTCGCGGCCTGCATCGCTGCGGGCATCACTTCCGAATCTTTCGCAGACGAAACGCTTGAGGGCACGGATGGAAATCGGCTGATCGATGGCTCCCCGGCGGCAAGCCGCTTCGCATGGCGCACCACAAATGCGGCCGCACAGAGACGCTAAAGGATTCGGTCCGCGGGCAATCAGGTACGCCTGTTCGTAGTCACCCGCCGCGACAGCCCGCACGTATCCGCGGGCGTCGGTGTGAACTGGACACGCATACTGGCACTTGATCTGCTCTCGCCAGTACTCGTGATCCGCCACCCGGACTTTGTAGCGCGGTTCGTCCACCGTTCTCGCCTTAAATAATCCAACCGCCAACCCTATGCGCAGAAGTTGCCGCTGGCTGTGACCTAAGTCACGGTCAGACATACTTGGAGTTCATTGGCATTCATGACGCCAGTTGGTACAGCAGTTCCTCCGGGCATGGTCGAAGTAATTTTTCCTAACCACTTGCGGGCCTTCATCTAGGCTCTGCCGCGATTCTGACGTTTCTTCGGGCCGCCATTTCGTCTGCAATGGCGGATTTGTCGGCGTCAGACAACACTCGGACTGCCAAAGGAAACACAAATTGGTCCTCGAAGCGAATGTGTTCCTTGTACATCGATGCAAGACTCGCAACAGCTTTGCGAAATTCCGCAACCTCTGGACTGGAGAGACTTCCCGCAGCAAGATACTGTGCTCCCAAGCGTGCCACCGTTGCGTGCAACGGGGCTGCCCACCGATGCTCCTCCTCCAGTTGCTCCAGCCGTGCGAAGGCGGTCTGAACTTCAGGATGCTGGACCTGGCGCAACCGGGGAAACAACGACTCCTCCTCGTCCGCCGTGTGCTTCGGCGCAGCCTGCTCGAAGTAGCGCAAGGCAGACTCCAGCGCTCGGCTATTTTCCCCCGTAGGAGAACTGTCGATCGTTTGTGCAACCGCCTCCAACGTGCCGAGGAACATCTCAACGCGGCGGTGGCAGTCCGAAAGCAGGCCGGTGGGGTCCATGAAGTTGTGAGCCTTGGCTCCGATTTGAACAGGCATGTTCTCAGCCTCCTGACCGTGCGGGCTGCATAAAGGTCGCGAATAAATTCACTGCAAAGAGGGTGACAGCCGTCATCTCTGTAAGCGCCGATACAGGCAACCACGACCATGCCCAATGAGCGAATCCCTGGTAAGCCAGGATCTCGGAACTGACGCGCAGCAGGCATCCGACTGTCAGAGTCAGCATCGCGAGGAACATAAGCTTCGTGCTGAAGAGCAACCGCATTCCGGAAAATGCTGGGAGCACTCGCTGGCCCACCGCAAATACCATCGTCGCCAAAAAGCCAACGGTAAGCGCGTGACGGGAGGCCCCCCAGATTCCATGCGAGTTGGCGACGGATGCCGCCCAGATCCCGAGAGACGCTGCAATTACCGCCCACCCATACGCCAACCTCACGAAGATCGGGAAGCTCGCGTGTACACCCTTGATTTTTGCCGGGCGCGAGGGTAACTCGAAGAATCGGAGCGCATACGCGGCTACCACTATCCCTGCGAGCAGCAGGACCGTCGCCATTACGATCAAGCCAGCTAATGCCGCTAGTACTCCCGCGGAATTTAGACCGACAGCCGCCAACAGTACACGCCCGTGAATCGGCGGCAATCCCAGAAATACAGGAAGCCACTTCGCGCTGAATCCCCACACGAACGGGACAAGGAAACCCCAGGTCTGCAGCACGAGGAAGCGTTGGTCGAAGTCCGGCGGCAGGTTCGGAGAAGCGCTCCGGAGAGCGAGCGAAAAGGTAGCCCCTAAGTTAATCAGCAGTGTGAGCAGGAAACCCACTGATCCCGCGATCACCACCAGAACCCATTCGTCTAGCTTGTCTTTGCCTGAGTCTTGCGGACGGTGGCCAGACACGGTGCGAAAGAAGATCACGAAAGCAACCACTTCGAGTGTCGCCGACAGCGGAAGAAGTGCTCGCCAGTGCCACTGGTAGGCGCTGGTCAGCCAGCGTAGCGCGACACCGGAGGTCCATAGCGCCCAGGCCGACCACACGGTTGAAAGCGCAAACGCGTTCAGCCGGCGAAGCTTGGGTATGGAATAGAAGCCGATACCTAGGATGAATGTGCCGATCCAGCCAAAGATCTGCGCGTGGCCGTGCGCTTGAATCCAGGCCGGAGACACGAAATTGGCCGAACGACGAGTGCTGATCGCGATCAGGTTCCAGACACCCAGGAAAGTCCCCGGAAGCAGCATGAAAATGAGGCCGGTATTGATATAGAGCATCAGCAGGCGGGACAGCGTGGTCTCCCGGGCCGCGGTGATGTCGAAAATTTCCAGCGGTGTGAGCGGTCGGCCGGCCTCTTTTTCAATGCGAGTTGGTAATGCGGACATGGCTTCAGGCCTCCGCTAGTGTGTCTTTTCCATCGCTATCGCGCGCGGAAATAGAATGTTGTTTTCAAGGTGAATGTGCTGGTGCAGATCGGCTTCAAAGTCTGCCAACGCTTTGTACAGAGTCTGGAAGCTGATGCAGGCGTCGCCCGGCGGCGTGTATCCGACGCTTGCTTGACGCATAGCGCGCAAGGCGTTCCCGGCGGAATCGTGCTCATGCTCCATCATGGAAACCGGGTTTTGCACGCTGCCGAAGGGCGGCGGCAGCACGGGCTCTTTCTGGATGACCGCCTCTTCCATTCTCACGATGTACGGGAACAAAACCATCTCTTCTTTCATCATGTGAGTGGTCAGTTCCTGTGCGAGCCCGCGGAACGTCTCGCGAACCCGCGGAAGCTCGGGATGGTTCTTCCCATGGACAGAACAAACTTTGTCAAAAAGCGGGCCGAGGCGGGCGATCTCTTCGCGCGTGTACTTGTGGTGTTTGTTCTTGATATGTCCGATCAGGTCGGCGAGCGGTTCTGCCTGCCAGTTCCGGTCATGCTGTGCGGCACGGGCTGACTGCTCGGCCATCTCCAGTGAATCCAATACCTGACTGGTATTCAGATTTGCGCCGCGGCAAGCTTCCTCAAGGGACTTGTTGCCGCCGCAACAATAGTCAATGCCTAGCTCTTCAAACACTCTTGTTGCAGCTGGGTTTTCAAGGGCCAACTCTCGCACAGTCTTTTCGATGGTCAAACTCATTGAATCCTCCTGGCGGCCCCGAGGCGATACTTGCGGCCGCGCTTGATTGTCTGAAAGTAAGGCAGTAGAGGCGGCGTGCCGATGACTTTTGTCACGGATGTCACAAAAGGCGGTGAGGAGTACAGATCATAGAAATACGAAAGCGGAACAACCGGGCGGACACGGAGCAGGCAGAGTATCCAGAAACCACACTAGCTACTCGGCAGATTGCAGTTCAGCTTCCAGAGCTTTCAAGTTGCAGACAATCACGGTGCGGCCATCGATCTTGATCATGCCCTCCCCCTGCAGCCGGGAGAGATTGCGGGATACGAGTTCGCGTACGGTGCCGATTTGCGATGCCAATTCCTGATTGCTGACGGGCATGACAATTTCCACGCCTTCGGAGGTACGTTTGCCTTCCTTCTTGGCAAGACGTAAGAGAAAAGAAGCCAGACGGTGACGAACGGTGGTGAAAGAAAGCTCTTCGATAATCCCGACCAGCCGTCGCAGGCGAGCACCGACGACCCGCAAGACCTTCAGGGCGACTTCGGGATGTGCAAGGCAGAGCGACTGAAAATCCTGCTTGCTGACGAAGAGAAGTGTGGCGTCGTCCACCGCAGTCACCGAGGCCGGGTAGCTACCTCCATCGAAGACGGGCAGTTCTGCGACGGAACTGCCTGGTCCATCGATGCTGAGTACTTGCTCGCGCCCACCCGCAGAACTCTTAAAGATACGGATGTGTCCAGACTCGACCACATAGAGCCCCGCGCAAGGTTCCCCCTCACCGAACACAGTCTCGCCCGTTGAAAAGTGGCGCGGCACCGCGCGCTGAGCCAAGAAAAGAAGTTCCGATTCTGTGAGTCCGGAAAAGATGGGGACTCGTGCGAGCGTCTGACTGTGATCGATCTTGATTTCCGCCACGGCGGCTATTGTACCGGACTAAACCCGCAGGAACGGTTCTATGCGTCCAGCGGGCATTCTGGCGACTACCGAGCGACGGACCGAAAGGGGGTTGGGCAGTTTTGTGTGGCTTGTTATCGCGATATTCCTCGTCTTCTGTCCACGGGCGTAAGGACTGGTTTCCATATGTGAAATCGCTTTTGGGAAGCATCGCCATAGATGTGAAACACGGAAGATCCCACTGATTGGCTCTGTCATACGCAACACTGCGGACTCGCTGATTCTGCAATGGTGCCATAATGCTCCTCGATGGATTCCGTACTCCCAGTCCCTGCAGCCGCTACCCTGCACCGCATTCGCCGGATTCAAGCAATCACGATTGCCTGGATGAGTACGGAGGCTGTGGTATCCCTTGCAGCAGCATGGATGGCTCACAGCCCAGCGCTGCTGGCTTTCGGCGGTGACAGCGCCATAGAACTCCTCTCCGCGGTAGTTGTTTATTGGCAGTTTCGGCCAAAGTCGCATCAGACATCAGAACAATTGGCAGCCCGAATCACGGCCGGTCTACTGTTCGCATTGGCGGCCTACGTCGCGCTGATCGCGACTTTGGCGTTACTTGGACATCGTGAGGTTCGGCCAAGTTTTCTCGGAATCGTTGTATTAATGGTGGCAGCGGTTGCGATGCCACTGCTCGCACGGCAGAAGCGCCGGCTCTCCGCGTTGACTGCCAGCGCAGCCCTGAGAGCAGATGCAGCGGAGTCCTCCCTCTGTGGCTATTTGTCGATCGTCGCACTCGCAGGCGTGGTCGCGAATACCTTCTGGGGAATCACCTGGGCCGACCCTCTGGCGGCCCTGTGCCTGATACCGCTGGTACTGAGGGAGGGCTGGCAGGCTCTTAAAGGAAGGCCGTGCAACTGCTGCTGATAGCTGCAAATGGAGGCCCCGACTTGGGATGGGCGCAAGGTGTGCTGTCTCCGCGTTTCCCAAAACGGACATCGCACCACGTCTGGAACCGCTCCCATTGCCGGATCACACGCGGTGCACACGCGCTCCCTACGCACCTGCTCCTTTCGCCTTCTCTTGGACTAGTTCGGCCTCGGCCTGTAACCAGTCATCGAGTTCGTGCCCGTCTTGCCTTCCCCGTTGCTCGTACAATTCGTAGGCGCGCAAAGAAACCTGGGCCTGAAATTGTTCAGCTGTTGTTTGGGCTCTCTTAGTTGTGGTCCTGGCCTTAGCTGGCGGTGTGTGGGCACGTTTCATTGGAATTCTCCTCCACGCAACCGTTGCGTATCGAGTTCAGGCGAGTCGCTTCAAGGCTTCAACTTGGAAACGAGCATCACATACCGAGCAGTGGCAAGCGTGAGATCGTCCGCAAGCCGACGATGAAGCCTGATGTCGGGTGGGTCAGAGTCTGGACGGTCAAGGTATTTTACAAGAACCTCGAATGCTTGACGCATCTTGTGTTCGGAAGACGTTAGTTCTTCGTCGAATGTCGGCATCAGCGCGAATTATAGTGCGAATCCCGCATTCCGAACTTCTCGGTCGATGCTTGCCCAAGGCCGCCCTAACGTCGGCAGGCGGAACAGTATCCTCCGACCTCCAGTCGCGAAACAAGGATGTGAAAGTGACAATCTTGCTCCAATTGGTGTTTCAACGACTCGAAGATCTCGCTCACGAACTCGCTGATCTTTCCACAGCGCAGACAGGCCATGTGAATGTGATCGCGGCCTAACTTGCGCTCATAATAATGACCTTCGCCTTTCATGTGCATCAAGTCGAGTTCGTCAATCATTCCGTGACGCTTCAGAAGCTCCAGAGTCCGGTAGACCGTACTACGGTCTATCGAAGGGTCTGCCCTTTGCGCTTTGCGCAGGATCTGGCTCGCGTCCAGATGTTTCTTGGCAGTTTCAATCACGCTCAAAATCGCGCGGCGCTGATCAGTCATGCGGATGCCGCTCTCGGCGAGTTGGGTCTGCAGGCGCCCTGGAATTTCGGTTTGAGGAAGCGGCATAGTTGATTCCTCTCGGTCAAGTTGCAACCAATCGCAAAAACGCTGCGACAGAATCCCACGGTCTTGTGTTGACACTGGACTCAGAACGACCATAAGGTTTAATACTCTAATTCTTGTTGCGACTCAGTTGCAATACAAAATTGCGCGACAGCAACCATTGAACGCCAGCGTATTCCTTACTCGCACGAGGCCTAGACCGTTTCAACAGTCTGCCCGCGTTGGGCGAGGTCGCGGGCAAGCCTTGGAGATCGAACGTGAAGTGCGTTCGCACTCCTCGGCCCATCGAAGACGAATCGGCGGTTTGAGACAGCACACACGAAGGTGTGATCTAAATCACAGCACGGCAGGTCTTGTCGCAGGCATTATGAAAATGAAATTCAATTTCATCTCGATTGGAGTTGAGTTTCTCCTTTTTTGGGGCGTTAGTTGCGACCGGGTCGCATATAGAAAGAGGCAAAAGGTGAATGACGAAGGCGGGATATTCGCACAGACAGGCCAGCGGTTGGCAATCATGGCAGGGCTCTGGTCCGTGCTCCTTCTCATATCTTCTCTGTCGAGCTTCGCGAGTGATGCAGGAAGCGTTTCAGGAACAGTGGTCGATCCCAGTGGCGCTGTCGTTCCGGCGGCGATCGTGATCATCCAGAACTCGGATACTGGTGCAGAGCGGAGGTGCACCACCGATGCTGATGGCCTTTATGCCTTTCCTATGCTTCCCTCAGGGCACTACCAGATCGAGATCGCTGCTCCCGGATTTAAGCCATACCTGCAGTCTGGCCTGGAGCTTGCCACGTCGGCTGCTCTCAAGGTGGACGTTAACCTTCAGCTAAAGTCCGAAGCGACAACCGTTGAGGTTAATGCGGACAGCGTCCAGATCGACACCTCAACCACCCAGATAGGCGAAACCATCAGCGGCAAGAAGATGGACGGCGTTCCTTTGAACGGGCGCAGCTTCACCGACTTGTTGGCGATTCAACCAGGCGTTATTCCGGCCAGCTCGCAACAGGCGAATGCAGTGGTGATGTCGGGATGCACGACGACTCCCCCTTCCGGCGACTTGAATCCGGGGAACATGTCGGTGAGCGGGCAGCGCGAAACTACAAATGGGTTCATGGTCAACGGCGGCAACGTCGAAGAAGACTTTAATATGGGCACGGCCATTGTTCCCAATCTCGACTCCATTCAGGAATTTCGCGTTTTAACCAGCAACGCGGACGCCGAATACGGCAACTACAGCGGCGGGCAAGTCATCGTGGTCACCAAGTCGGGGACCGATCGGCTACACGGCAGCGCTTTTGAATTCCTGCGCAATACGAACCTCGACGCGCGTAACTACTTTTCCTCCGAGCGCGCGAAGTTCGACCGCAATCAATTTGGAGGCACCTTGGGTGGTCCCATTAAGCAGAACAAGGTCTTCTTCTTTGCAGATTATCAGGGTACACGGATGACCCAGGGAGTCGAGACCGGGCGTATTTCCGTTCCCTCAATTGCCGACCGGACCGGAAATCTCATTGACGCGACCAGCGCGTTGACCACGACTACCACTCTCCCGAATGGCAGCCAAGTCACCGTTCCGACTACGGTCGCTGGCAGCAATCTTGCCACTTTACTCCAAAACGAACTCGGCTATCCTATTTCCCTCGGCACGCCATACTACTTTCAGAAGGGCGAAAATCAGGCCGGGAATCCAACAACCCAATATGCGACGAATTGTACCCTCCCGTCGCAGTGCGTATTCCCGAACGCAGTGTTCCCGCAGAATGCCTGGTCGGCGCCGGCCAAAGCTTTACTGCAATACATTCCCCAACCAAATCAAGGCGGAACCATCTTTTCCACCTCGGCCTACAGCCAGACGCTTCGCGACAACGAAGCAGCGCTCAGAGTTGACGCCAACACAGGCTGGGGCACGCTCGCAGCGTACTACTCCTTTGACGACTTTTTTCAGGACAATCCATACCCCACGGGACAAGGAGGCGCCAACGTCCCTGGATTTAACGCCACATCACCGGGGCGGGCTCAGTTGTTCAGCCTCGGCATCACCAAGGCGCTGAGCCCGAATACGCTCAATGAATTTCACCTCAGCTACATGAGATTCGCCAATAATGTCGGTCAGCCGGTGGGTGGCGTCGGGCCCAAGCTGAGTACGCAAGGGTTTGTCGAGGGCGCGGGCACGCTTGGCATCGTTCCATTGGACCCGAAGATTGAGGGCATCGAGAATGTTTCTTTTAACGACTACACCTTCGGCGTAGACACGACCGGCGAGACCCAGGTCAACAACACATATCAGTGGACGGACAACTTCTCCAAAGTGATTGGGAAGCACAGCCTCAAGGTGGGCGGTGGATTGCATCTCGATCAGGTCAACGTCAATCCAGATGCGGTTTTCAACGGCTCCTTCCAGTTTGAGGGAACCGAGACGGGATCGGATTTTGCCGACTTTCTACTCGGCGTAGCCAGCTACTATCGGCAGGGCGATTCCAAGAGCTTTTACCTGCGCAACAAGTACGTGGGATTGTTTGGCCAGGACAGCTGGCAAGTAAAGCCGAACCTGACGCTCAGCTATGGTCTGCGTTGGGATGTGCTTCCGCCCTGGTACGAAAAATACAATCAAGTGCAGACCCTCGTATTGGGCGAGCAGTCAGTCGTTTACCCCGGTGCGCCCGAGGGGCTGGTATTCCCAGGCGATCGCGGAATTCCGCGAACGCTCGCTCCGACGAAATACGGCAACCTCGCTCCGCGCATCGGCCTCGCGTACTCGCCAAAGTTTCAGAGCGGCCTGCTGGAAAAGATATTTGGCGGCTCTGGAACCAGCAGCGTGCGCGCGGGATATGGCGCGTTCTACACGGCGATCGAGGGACTATCGGCCGGCATCATGAGCGCCAACCCACCGTACGGCTATGACTACAACAGCAGCGCGCCGCCCTTGTTAACTACTCCTTTCGTGGCGGCTGCAACCGGCCAGAGCACGGGCCAGCCCTTTCCGTCGCCAATTCCCGCGTACGGAGCTTCGGTCAGCCATCCCAACACAACGGTGGACTGGTCCAAATACGGCCCGATCACGGGCGTCCCGGCCTTTTTCCTTGGGAATGTGTTGCCTTATGCGGAAAGCTACACTTTGTCCCTGCAACGACAGATTGCGGCGGATACTCTGATTAGCGTTGGCTACGTCGGGAATCAGGCGCACCATCTTCTCGTACTCCAATCGGCAAATCCCGGCAACCCGCAACTATGCCTCAGAACGCCAGGATGCGGACCGTTCAGCGAGACCGGTGTAACAGGACCCTTCAGCTCGCAATTTGCTGCCGTCACTTATCAGAAGACCATCGGGAATTCCAATTACAACGCGCTTGAAGTCAATCTCCGCCACAAAAGTGGAGCGCTGGAATTTATGGTTGGATACACCTACAGCAAGTCCGTCGACCAGTCCTCAAGCTTGGCGGAACCGGTTTACCCCGTGGCCGTTGATGCTTCCGGCACGGAAATTGGTCCCAGCCTTAACCGAGCGATTTCCGCGTTTGACATGACCCACAACTTTGTCGCCAGCTACCGCTACCAATTACCCTTCGGTCATCTGTTCGAGAATCACGAGGGGATGACGAAGGGCTGGGTCGTTTCCGGTATTACGCGGTTCAGCACGGGTTTCCCGGTCACGCTTTTCAATAACAACGACACCTCCTTGCTCGGCACGATCCCCAACGGCATCAACAACAACGGCGTGGACACCCCAAACGTCGCGTCCGGCAATCTGGAAATCAATAACGACCCGCGCAACGGAAGACCTGCCTTCAACACCTCGCTTTTCAGTCTTCCGGGGCTGGGCCAAATCGGTACCGCGCGGAGGCGCTGCTTCTACGGGCCAGGAATCAGCAATTTTGATATGGCGCTCGAAAAGGATCTACGGCTGTCCGAATCGAAGTCTCTGGAATTCCGGCTGGAAGCGTTCAATGTTTTCAACCACGCACAGTTCTACGGTCCTTCTGCCGTGAATGGCAACATCAGCAGTGCCAATTTCGGGCAGATAGTGAGTGCAGCGCCGCCCCGGCTCGTTCAATTGGCTGCCAAATTCCTTTTCTAAGGCCTCGTCGCTTTTCTGGTGCGCCGTCCGTTACAGTGAAGGGCTTCCGAGAGCGCATTTTTGTACCTTCTCTCACACGGACGTGTGATCACGATCACGGATCGGCTGGGGGCGACCCCTTAGGCTGTATCACAAGTGCTGGAGAAGAGCTGGGTAGAATGTCGATTATCCTATTCAATCAGTTTCATAAGCCCTCTCCTCTTCTCCAGCACATATCCACCTACAGCTTCTTCGCGGCAGTCAGAAATGTTGATCGAAAGCCAATCTGAGATCGGCACCGCGGTTCGTTACTTTGTTTCCTGCAAAGAATGCGCGTTCAGTGCGGAAGCGACTGATCTGCGCGGCCTTGGCTCACAGATCAACACACACGGATCGGATTGCGCTCACGACCCGGTGCTTGTGTTCGAGGGAGCGCAAGATCAAGCAGACTCGGCGATCAAAGTGCCTGACGAATCCCAGACGTCCCGTAATCGCGACGTGCAGCAGGTTCCCCTCTGCGCCTGAGAAGCCGCGGAATCCATCGCCCAAGCTACGGCGCTTAACCAGACGAACCGACCGTTGTGCGCCGGGTCACAGCACCGCCTACCGTCCAGATCAGAAGATGACTAGGACGGAGGGCAAAACTATGCACGGCAACGAAAAGGTGATCGAGCAATTGAACGCGGCTCTCGCTTCTGAACTGACGGCAATCGTTCAATACATGGTTCAATCGGAGACCTGTCAAAACTGGGGCTACGAGCGGATCGGCGAGTACCTGAAGAGGCGGGCGATCGAGGAAATGGGTCATGCCGAGGGCCTGATCGAACGCATCGTGTTCTTGGATGCCACGCCAAAGGTGGATGTCGCTCTTACTCCCAAGATCGGCGCCAACGTGCAACAGCAACTCGAAGGCGATCTCAAGGACGAAGAAGATGCCGTGCACCAGTACAACTCCGCTATGAACGTCTGTGCCGAAGCTGGGGATAACGGATCAGGCGACCTGTTTCAGCGCATGCTAAAGGACGAAGAAGGACACGCGGACTTCCTGGACGCCCAGCTTCATTCCATCAAGGAAATGGGCATCGGCACCTACCTCTCCCAGCAGTTGCACGGTGAAAAATAAACACGAGCATCCATCGCTGGAGGAGCGGGTTGACCCTCAAGTCCGTAGCGCGGCGCGACGAGTCCGTGTACTGGAGACGCCGTGCGGTCAGGGGCGCGACGGGCCACTGGCCGTTTTCAAGCTGACAATGCGGGCCGACATCGACGATTCCGTTGGCTTGGGTGGCCGGCGCGGAGGCGCATATTTGCGCAGGAACATGCGAACGAATTCGTTTACCAGCCGGCAGTCATCGTCGGCTCTCATGATCACGCATGTTTCGAAGCACAGCGACGGGTCGGAAAGGGGCTTTACGACCACACCATCAGCATGAATGCCTCGCGCCGTAGGTTGCGTAAGGATGGCGATGCCTGCGTGCTCCGATACCAGGTCCACTGCCTGCTGTGACGCCATGACGTCGTGCGTGTGCTTGGGAGCGATGGACGCACGCCGTGCGGTATCCATGATGGCCTCATACAGACGTGGATGCACCCGTTTCCCAAACAGAATCCACTCGTCCTTGGCCAGATCGTGGAGAACTAAACGTTTCTTGTGAGCCGCCGGGTGGGCCTCTGGAAGGACAGCGTAGAGCTGAGCCGGAGCAAAGGGCACGGCCGTGATTTGGGCGTCCTGCGGTGGCGCGGTCACCAGGGCGAGGTTGACTTCGCCTGCCAGGACACTATGGACCGACTCCATCGCAAACTGAGTCTTGAGTCGAATGGCGAGCCTCGGGTACAAGGGAAGCCGGATCGCAAGCAGAGCGGAAACCCAGTCGTGATTGGCATAAGGCGAATGCCCGATCGTCAAGATGCTGTCGGACCCGTCGTGGGCAACGCGAGCGAAATGCACGGCCCGCTCCGTATGGGAGAGCGCAGAGCGGGCCTCTTGGACAAAGACACGTCCGGCATCCGTGAGTTCCACAATCCTTCGCTTGTTCCGAGTGAACAGGTGAAATCGATACTCTTCTTCGAGGTCGGTAATCTGTTTGCTGAGCGCAGGCTGGGTTATGTGCAATCTGTCCGCGGCCCGCGTGAAGCTCAGCTCTTCGGCCACGGCAATGACTGCAAGCAGGTGACGGATTTCAACGCTGGGGAACACGGCTCCAAGCTCCGTTCAAGAGTTGGGTCACACCAGGTGTTTCGTCCTGCCATTTGCGTGTGAAGCGACGAGTGGTTATGGGCTTAGAACCCGACGGGTTCAAAAAGGTTTCGCGAAGGACAAAATAAAACCAGAGCCCGTCGATCCGAAAGCGGCTCCAGACAGCGGTTCCGGGGGATTTGTGCTCTGGTAGACTGGCTCGGGACGCGAGGGTGATGCGCCTACCGATAGGAGCACAATCGTTCCCATTGTGCGATTCCTAAAGGAAGCTTCAACGGGCGGGGTTGTGGACCGTTGACACCGCTGCGCCGGACTCCCATTCGATAAAAAATGGCGGAGTGCGAACTCGCACTCCGCCGGGCATCCAGGGTGATAGGCCTAAGCTGTTTTGCGACTCTTGGGCTTTGCTCCCGTCTTCGTCTTTTTCTCTCGTTTCGCGGCAAGTTCCTCTGCCACGGCCTTTTGCAGTATCTCGGTATCCACCCGATAGCGTTTGGCGACATCCATGAGAACGTCGTCACGGCTGGCGGTGGATCGCTGATAAGCCGAATCCAGCAGGCTGATTTCTATCAGCAGCTTGCAAAGTTTGGCCTCGTCATACGATCCAACTTGCTTGGCCAGAAGCTCCTGTGCAGACGCAGAATCCTTCTTTGCCTCTACCTTGTGCCGCTTCGCCAGAGACGGGACCTGGCTGTATGAGAGATGGCCAATCAGGTAATGGGCGACCGCCAGCAAGTCGGCCTTCTTCAACGGAGCCGATACGCGTTGGAGGATCGTAGCCAAGACCCGATGGCGAGTCGTAATGGCCAGTTTCTCCTTTTCGATCCGCTTCCGTTCCTCCGCCCGCTCCCGCTCGACCTGCTGCGGAGTCGGCGTGTTGGGATGGTGGATGCGGCAAGCGGGATCGGCACAAACCTTCACCACTTGCCCGCGCTTGCCGCCGTCCATGACGATGGCCTCAGCCATCTTCTCGCATGGCTTCTGGTTGGCCGATAGCTTCGTGCTTGCGCCATTTGCCTTCGGCTTCTTGATCTCCAATTCGACATACTGATTCCGTCCCAAGGGAGCGCCCTCGCGGGAATTCCACGCCGCCGAAATCTGGATTAGCTGCGGCTTGGTTCCCAGAGTCTTTTTAACGGAAGCGTCGATCTTGGCCCGGAAACAGTCGGGCGAAGTACAGGAATCCTTACGGACATCCGGGAAGAGTAGCTTGTTGAAGCCAGTGCGCTTCGCACAGTTGACGCATGAACCTGCTTCCGGAACGAGCGTCTCATCCTGCTTGTCAAACGGCGCGGACGCCAGTTGGAGCAAGATGTTCGATTCAATCCACGCGGCCAACTCCCGCACTGGAATCAGGACTTGGCTGTTGCCCTCACTTGTCCACAATCCGCGAAAAGCCGCCGAGAAAGCCTCCTGCTGTTGCGAACCCGGGAGCTTGGCGATTAGCAAAGCGTGGCCGATGGTGATCTGGTCTTTCAGGAATGCCTCGGCTACAGGCGGTATGAGGTCAGCGAGGCGAATGCGACCGTAGACATACGCCTCGCCCTTGCCAGCGCGTGAGGCGATGCTGGCGATGGTGTAGGCAGGTTCTCCGAGTTCCAAGAGCGACTTGAAACCCAGAGCTTCCTCCAGCGGGTGAATGTCCTCGCGTTGCAGGTTCTCAAC
>Ga0326728_10005848_pt1 | contig 33892 bp, 28 predicted proteins | sample MB3enrmetagenome_FD_207602 | JGI IMG/M metagenome (GOLD analysis project Ga0326728, IMG submission 207602) | Lab enriched peat soil microbial communities from McLean, Ithaca, NY, United States - MB31MN | ecosystem: Environmental > Terrestrial > Soil > Wetlands > Peat | place: USA: New York...
AATTAACAGTGAATCGTTTTCTTCTTTTATTCCCCACCAGACTATCTCCCATTCTTCACGATGTAGCTTTTTCTGCATGGTTACTGGTTCTGCGTGCCAATGTGTATCCGTTGCCCTCCTTTTATTCTGATAAATCGTCGTACTCTTTGTCATGATGTCCGGAAAATGTGCGTCTTTTATGCTTTGACGTTTTTTCTCTTCAGTCCAACCAGCCCAAACAGGCCGGAGCCGAGCAGCCATACAGCAGCCGGAATCGGGGTGGGTGTTACGGAATCAACTTCGAAACTCAGGGTCGGCAGGGCCTGGCTCTGGCCTCCGGTAAAGATGATCATGCCCAGGTTGGGGTTGGTGGCCATGAGGTACAACGATACCGCTTCATTGCCTGATGCCGAGGAGGAGAGGATTTCGCTCACAAGGCTCTGGCTCTGGGCGAGGCTGTAGGATAAATTGACGTAGCCGCTACCCCCGCTTGGAACGGTGAACGTTTCGGAGCCGAGCAATGCCTGGTTTCCGGACCAGGCGGCCAAGGCCGAGGCCGAGGAGGCATAGGGCGGGTTGAGGCCGGGGTTGGTGGCGGTGCCTGTGCTTTGCTTCCAGTTGTTGTTGGCTACCCAGTAGATGTCGAAGGTCCCGCTCCCAACTCCGAAACGGGAATTATTCTGTTTGGCGTAGGAAGAAGCGAAGGAAAGGGACACGTTGCTTACGGTCCAGTCGCCCGCTCCGTATTGTGTGTTCAACGAATCAACCAGCGAGCCGACGTTGAAGCTCAGGGCTTCGTTAGCCGCTGCGGCATTGCCGCCGCTATTGGTAATCGACTGGCTCCCCTGGACCGCTCCCGCGCCGCCGGCCCAACCCCAGCCGTCGCCACTCTGGTATGTCTGGTAGACCATGTCGCTGGCGCTGGTCCCCGTGCCTCCCAATCCCGCGGAACTGGTGATGGAGACACTCTCATCGGCCAGAAAACCGGCTTGTGCGAACATCGGCGTGGCGCCGACGCTGATGGCCAAAACGGCACCGAGTAAAATCAGTTTTTTCATGATGTTTCTCCTTTTCTTCGTAAATGGATTTGTATTAGAGGCAATCTGAGCACCCTGTTACGCCAGCATCTTTTTCCTTCTGATACCCACAAGCCCGAGCAGACCTGAACCCAAAAGCCATACGGCAGCCGGGATGGGGGTCGGGGTTGCGGCTCCGACGACGGCAACGTCATTCAGGTTAAAAGCTGTGAAGCTTGCATAGTTGCCGTCATAAGCAAGATCAGCAGGAGTTAACAGCGACCAGCTTGTGCCGATGAAGTCATACACAGCGAGACTGGAAAGCGATTGTCCGGCTCCGGCGGTAAGGGAGAGGTACACAGGGTTGGTCGAGCTTATGGTTGTGCCGGTGGTAGTGAAGCTCCACCCGCTCAGCACCGATTTGCCGGTGCCTATCAAGGTTTGCAAGGAAGAAAGCTCACTGCCGCCAATGGCCGTTGCAGAGAAGGTTATGGGGTTGGAGGTAGCGGATGCCTGGAAGCCGAGGCCGACGGATTTTCCGGTGGAAGGATCCGTGACGAGCCCCCTCTGGTTGGTGTAGAGGTCCATGCTTGCCGTGGTCCCGGCAGTGGTTGTTATAGCGTTATTGACCGTCACGGTGTGGTTGGCGGAGTTCCAGACGCCACCTAATGCCTGAAGCGAACCGCCGCCTGTCCATCCGCCCGCTGTTATTGGCGTGTAGGTGCCGGATGCCGCACCTGCGCCGGCGGCAAGCGTGGTGCCGGAGCCGTTATAAAATGTGCCGCTGACGGTCAAAGAGCTGCCGGTACCCACATCCATGTATAAATGGGAATTGGCGTTATTGATCGAAAGGGTGTTGACGTTGACCGTACCGCCATTTGCGATGGTAAGGAGACCTGTTCCATACCTGCCCAGAACAAGGCCGCCGTTGATCGCCAGGTTGGATCCTTGTCCGTTAACGGTAATCTGGCTCGGATAGTTGCCCAAGTTGCAGCCGACGGTCCATTCGTAACTGCCGGTTGCACTTGCTCCGTTGGTAATCATCATGGTTGCGGTACCATATGAGCCAATCTCAAACTCACCGTATCCCAGGGAGAAGGATGATCCTTTGCCATCAACACGAAGGCTTGAGGTAGTTGTATGGTCGTAATAGTTTTCAGTCATGCCGCTTGGACCACCGCCACCCTGGTAGCTACCGCCATTGGTGATACTCATCGATCCATTTCCGTACAACCCCAAGTCAAGGCCGTCTGGGGATGTTACTTGCGATCCGGCCCCATCGATACTCACCGTTCCCGTGGTGCCGTCGTTGTAACCCACAAAGAGATTGTACCCTAACGATACCGTACTCCCTCCATTAACGGTTAGGCTACCATCTGAGACATAGCCGACGAGGTTTGAGGAAGCATTGCCACTATAGGTGACCGCCGCCTGCGCAACCGACGCCATGAAAAAACCAGCCGCGACTGGCAGCATGGTTCTCAGGGCACCTGAGACCAGTTGTTTTCTTATGTTTTGTTGCATTTTCATATCCCCATTTCTTGTTGCAGATTTTCATTCTGCAACCAAAAGTTCATGTGTCTGAACATGGTCACTGTTTTTGTCGAACCTTGTTTTTCCGGCTGCTTGACGCAGACGGTCAATTGGTTTCAGCTACGCCATTTTTGACGATCAGCAAGCGGTCAGGTTCCTTTTCTTTTTGATGCCAACCAAGCCCATCAGCCCGGAGCCGAGCAGCCATACAGCAGCCGGGATGGGTGTCGGGGTTGGGGCTCCGACGACGGCAACGTCATTCAGGTTAAGAGCGGTAAAGCTTGCATAGTTGCCATCATAGGCAAGATCCGCAGGGGTTAATTGTGACCAGCTTGTGCCGTTGAAGTCATAGACAGAGAGGCTGGCAAGCGATTGTCCGGCACCGGCGGTAAGGGAGAGGTACACAGGGTTTGTGGAGCTTATGGTGGTTCCGGTGGTGTTAAGGCTCCACGCACTCAGCACGGATTTGCCTGTGCCGATCAAGGTTTGCAATGATGAAAGCTCACTGCCGCCAATGGCTGTTGCAGAGAAGGTTATCGGGTTGGAGGCTGTAGTTGCCTGGAAGCCAAGACCGACTGATTTTCCGGTGGAAGGATCGGTGACGATTCCTCTTTGGTTGGTGTAGAGGTCCATGCTTGCCACGGTCCCGGCAGTGGTTGTTATGGCGGAATTAACCGTGATGGTGTGGTTGGTGGAGTTCCATACGCCGCCCAGAGCCTGATAAGCGCCGGAACCAGACCATGTCCCGGCTGACACAGGAGAATAAGTCCCTGCTGCGGCATCTGCACCGGCAACAAGCCGTACAGTCCCGTTGTTGGTAATGGTTCCTGAGCCTGCATTGAGATTGCTGGCAACGTCAACAGTCAAGGTCGAAACGCTGTTTATGCCAATGGTAGATGTTTTGACAGCTCCGCCATCGCTTATGCTAAGCAGACCCCAAGGGCCAAGGGCTGGGCTCCCGGTCCCATAGCCCACATTTAGTGTAGTAGTGGTTAGAGTTGAACCACTACCATCTACAGTGCCATCGCCAGAAGAACGAGAACCGGAAGTAAAATCTACTGTTGCGGCACTGACTGCCCCGCCATTGGTTATGGTTAGATAACTTGTGCCTTTACCTATGTAGCCGACATAAAGTGTGCCCGTGTTCGTCCACGTAGAACCTGCTCCATTAATGACTGCGATGCCGGTAGAAGCTTGTGATGCAGGTGTTTGAACTTGGCCAAGGTAAGCGGAAACATCAGTGACGGTTGCACCATTGCTTACAAGCAACTCACCAGTACCGCCAACTTTATATCCTAGGTAGAGATAATTTCCTGCAAGTGCCGATCCTGATCCCGTTACGGTGATTACACCTGTAACATTTGACATTCCGGCGATGAGATAACCGTATGATACACTGCTCCCAGAATCGATGCTCAAGCTCCCATTAGCGGTGTTGCCCACGTAACCTGTCGTTGCACTGGTCCAGGTTGTAGGGCTTGTGGGCTCGACATCCCCTGTGTAGGTAATGGCAGCCTCCGCCGATGCCGCAAACACTCCCACCGCCGCGACCGGCAGCATAACGCGCAAAATCTGTTTCATTTCCATCATTCATCTCCCATTCTTCATGATTTGCCTTTCTCTGCATGGTTACATTTGATTGTCCTACTTCGCTGGTTTCTCCTCCTTCTTCTCCGGCTCCTTTGCCTTCAGCTCTTTAATTAGCTCCGCAACCTTCGATGTCGGCGATACCGACTCGATCATCACAATATGGTTCTTGGTGATGTACATGGAATCGGGACCGTGCCATTCATTGCCGCGCTTGAGCAGAATGTTGGCGACCCCTTTGCCGTCTGGCCCTTGTTGCTGGCCGATGTAGTAGACCTCTTTGAGCAGGGGGTGATCCGAAGCGGCCTTTTCCAGTTTGCCGAAATAAACCTGGCCGTTGTCCATGAAGACCGCCTGGTATTCGGTGGTAAAGGAAATGCTCTCATCCTGCTTTTTGCAGGCGCTCATGCAGATGACCAGGCAGAGACCGATGATGATGGAACCGACAATGCTGATGCTGTTTTTTTTCATGGTGCATCCTTTGCTGAAGTGGAGTTCACGGATTACCTGCTGTTCACGTGACTGCGGTTTTTGTCCCGATATACCTGCCGATGATTCGTCCATACTTAATCGACACATGGAGTTGCACTTCCTCAAAAAGCATTTCCCCTGCTTTCACCTCCTTGTTCAATAAATCCGCCATCTGGTTTTGCCGAGAACCGCACCTGCGAGTATTCCGAACCATTGATACTGTTATATATATAACTATATAACGATAGGCAAAATTCAACATTCATACTTCAATGATTCTCGCAGATACTGTTGTAAGGTACGTGTCCGGTCATTAGTACCAAAACCTCATCGATATGAATACCTCTACATAACGGCATGCCAAAAAAAAGACGAAAAATAAAAAGCCGCCAGAATGACTTCAAAAGAAGTTCACGTCTGGCGGCTCGGCTGTCTTATACTACGATAAGACCCGTTGCTTTCCGTAACCCATCTCGCGGTGGGGTTGGCTTTTTCAGGTGTGTCTTATCCTTAATTCGACTTATATAATTTTGACCAATTTTTGCACATTATGGGGGCCTTTGCACTCTTTTTTTTCCAGGCACATGTATACATGAATGATACCTCCGCAGTGTGCTGTCCAGCAGATAAGATAGGCTTACGCCGCCTCGGCGACACCGACGATGGCTTCGTCTTCCGCTTCCATGATGCCGAACTCCATTAGAAGATCCTCCAACTCCTCCATCTCCAGCGGGGTCGGAATGACCAGCATCTTGTTGTCCAGGATCTTCTGGGCCAGAGTACGATATTCGTTGGCCTGGGGGTGGTCCGGCGAGTATTCGATAACGGTCATGCGCCGCAACTCGGCCCGCTGCACCTGGTTGTCGCGGGGGACGAAGTGGATCATCTGGGTGCCAAGCTTCTTCGCCAACGCCTCGATCAGTTCGTCCTCGCGGTCGGTCTTGCGGGAGTTGCAAATCAGACCACCCAGGCGGACCTTGCCGGTGGCGGCATATTTGAGAATACCCTTGGAAATGTTGTTGGCGGCGTACATGGCCATCATCTCGCCGGAGCAGACGATGTAGATCTCTTCTGCCTTGTTTTCGCGGATCGGCATGGCGAACCCGCCGCAGACGACGTCGCCGAGAACGTCGTAAAAGACGAAGTCCAGGTCAGGGGTGTAGGCCCCTTCCGCTTCCAGAAAGTTGATGGCCGTGATGACGCCGCGGCCGGCGCAGCCGACTCCGGGCTCGGGACCGCCGGACTCAACGCACTTGACGTCGCCGAAGCCCACTTTCATGACCTCATCCACTTCCAGATCTTCGACCGTGCCCTTTTCCCGCACCAGGTCCATAACCGTATTCTGCGCCTTGGCGTGCAGGATCAGACGGGTGGAGTCGGCCTTGGGGTCGCAGCCGACGATCATGACCTTCTTGCCGAGGGTGGCCAGTCCTGCCACGGTGTTTTGTGTTGTTGTCGATTTTCCGATGCCGCCTTTGCCGTAGATGGCTACCTGTCTCATTTTCATTCTCCTTAGTTTGAAAAATTAGTGGTCCACACGGCATTATTCCGTGCCGACAAGCGAATGCCGCACGTCGTTATGCGGCGTCGGCGACGTCATCGTCGTTTTTTGTGTCCGCAACCGCCATGGTTCCGGACGACACTAAGACTGCCTCAAGGCATGAAATAGCTCAATTTTGCACTTCGCTGCCGGCAGCCATCTCTCTTCTTTTCCTGCAACCAACGGCCAAGGGAAGCACAACACTGTGCTGCATCAGGGCGTCTTCTTCATTCTGGCCGTCAGTGATAAAGACATCCTCCGGGCTGTAGCGGGTAAGAGCAAAGCTCCTTCCGTTTGCTCGCGTGAACACCTCGATGCCAAAGACCGTGTCCATTAACGTTACTTCAGTTTTCCAAACCATTTCTGCCTGTTCCAATTCCATGCGGCACCTCCTCAATGGAATTTGCCTGTGGTGCCGATCCACCTCATTTTCTTGAGGTAAATCAGTATCGACTTGCCACGCCATTGTGAAGAACTCAAACTTTCCCGATAGTTCATCTGTTGTTATGTGCTGTGCGCCGCACTTCGACATATGAACATGTATATAACGAGTCGCGCGATTGAAACGAATCATGCGGTTCTGACAATAGTCACATCATTTGCTTATTATATAATTTCATAATGCATGCCAATATTTTATGCTCTGTAACAGCTTGTAATTATTTAGTAATTAATTGCAGTAAGGGGTATCGTCATATTTTGTGCTATATATCGGTGCAGCCTCTGCAGGAATTGCATTGTTTTGCAGCAATACATCATCAAACGCCTTGTTGCGCGGTCATTTTTTAACGGGTCTAGCGCCCAAAGAAAGGTTGGGCTTTTGATAAAGGGGGGTAGGGGGGATTTGATTTTATGACGTGACGCCGTAATAAAGAACAGAAGAACAGCTAGTTGGAACAGGCCACCGGAATACGGTTCGCTGTCTTTTATGGAGTGGCGCCGACAACGGCGGCATAGTCGGACAGAATCCGGGCGTGGTCGAAACAAAGCGTGGCCGGCAACTCCTCAAGCGTGAACAGGGCCAGGTTGGCCGCATCGTCGGCGGCGCGCGGAGTCCCGCTTCCATGGGCTATGAAAACCGTTGAGATGGTATGCATGCGTGCATCACGCGAAGGGTCCGAGTAGCATCCCAGCAAACGCAGATCCCCAATCTCCAATGACGTTTCTTCCCGTGCTTCCCGTCGCGCAGCATCTTCGAGCGCTTCCCCGTAGTCTACGAACCCCCCTGGCAATGCCCAGCCATGGGGAGGGTTTTTGCGCTCGATCAACACAATACGACCTTTGATCTCGATGATTATATCCACCGTGGGGAAGGGGTTGCGGTACTGTTTGACCGGCGACCCGCACGAGGGGCAGGTGAGCGTATCAAAGGGCATGGTGTAACCTCCCGGTGCATAAAAAAAGGGGGGAACCCTGTTCCCCCCTTGGCGTCATTGTGCGAAATGTGACGGCGCTTATTTCTTCTTACCGCCGGATTTGCCGCCGGAGGCCTTTTTGGAGGCTTTGAGCGGGTTGACCTTGGCGTCATCCACCTTGATCTCCACCTTGATATGGGAGGCAAAGTTGCAGATGCCATTGGCCCATTTTTTGGCCGGAGCCGGATAGGCATTGCAAACCTGGCCTATGGTGCCGGTCACGACGCGCTCGCATCCCTCACAATTTTCAACGATGATCTGGCAAGAGCCGTCCGTGAAAACACAACCCTGTTTGCCCCAAAAGGTACACTCGGTACCGGGAAGTACAGTCTGACACTGCATGCTTCTTCCTCCTAAAGTATTCTGTATTGAAATCTAACTGTAACAAGTATGGCGGAAAAAAGTCAACAGGAAAAATCCTTGAAATAATGACCTGTTTGACTTGACGGACGGGCTTTGGTGTATTACCTTAATACGACAAAAGATGTCTTGTTATTGGGGGGCAACATCATGCGAATCGCTTTTGGAACGTCCGGGTGGCGCGGCATTCTCTGCGAGGACTTCATTGTTGACACTATAAAGGTGGTTATCCGGGCTATCGCCGACAACCTTATCGCCTCCGGGGAACAACACAAAGGGGTGATTGTTGCCTGCGATACCCGCTTCATGGGACGGCGCTTCGTCGATGAGGCGGCCCGGGTACTGGCGGGTGCGGGCGTCAAAGCCTATCTGTGCGAACGGGATACCCCCACGCCGGTCATATCGTTCGAGATACTGCGGCGTCATACCGCCGGCGCCATCAACTTTACCGCCAGCCATAACCCGCCCGAATACAACGGCGTCAAGTTTTCACCCTCCTGGGGCGGCCCTGCCCTGCCCGAGACTACCTCGGATATCGAGCAACGGGCCAATCAGATGCTGGGTGCGGCTGGCTGCCCGACCCTTTCCCTTGATGTTGCCTCGCGCCAGGGACTCCTGGAGCGCATCGACCCCCGGCAGGGGTATCTGAAGGCGTTGGAAGAGAAGATTGACTTCGATGCCATTGCCCATCTCGGGAAGGTGGCGCTCAATCCACTATACGGCACCGGCCGGGGGTATCTGGATGAACCGCTGAAACAGCGCGGCATCCCGTACGTCATCATAAACGACCACCTCGATCCCTATTTCGGCGGCCAACCGCCCGAGCCGTCCGAAAGTCATATTCCCGATTTTATCGCATTGGTCAAAAGCGACCCCGCCATTCGTCTGGGGTTGGCAACCGACGGCGACGCAGATCGCTTCGGCATCCTGGATAGCGACGGCTCCTACATCGAGCCCAACTATATCATTGCCCTGCTTCTGGATTACCTGATCCGGGTTCGCAAACTGGAAGGGGGTGTGGCCCGCAGTGTCGCCACCTCTCATCTGATTGATGCTGTTGCCCGGAAACACGGCATTCCGGTCTACGAGACGCCGGTCGGCTTCAAGTATATCGGCGAGTTGATCAGCCAGGACAAGATCGTTATTGGCGGCGAAGAAAGCGCTGGGCTCTCCATTAAAGGGCATGTGCCCGAGAAGGACGGCATCCTGGCCTGTTTCCTGGTGGCAGAGATGGTCGCCCGCGAAGGAAAGACCATCCGGGAACTACTGGAACGGCTGTATGGCGAGGTCGGACGTTTCGTCACCCGCCGGGATAACCTCAAACTGTCGCCGCAGTTGGAAAACGAGTACGCGAAAAAAATTACGACGCTTCCCGCCGAGGTAGCCGGGGCCAAGGTCAAGGAGGTAGTCAGGATCGACGGCACAAAACTGCTGTTGGCAGACGGCAGTTGGATGCTGTTCCGCAAGTCGGGCACCGAGCCGGTGGTGCGTCTCTACGGCGAGGCGTCCACGGAGGCGAGGCTGTCGGAGGTCATGGAGGCGGGACGGAAATTTATAACGGGCTAAAGGACCGAAACGGAACTTAAAACAGAGGATCTTGCAAAAGCCCAAAAAGTCCCTTTAGGCCCCAGAGGGTCCTCCCGTCAAGGGAGGGGGGCAGTTTGCAAGAGTTTTGCAAGAGCCTCAACAGACAAGGAGATCATCACCATGTGGGATTATACGCCAACCGTAAAAGAACATTTCCTCAATCCCCGTAACGTGGGGGACATACCCGACGCCGACGCCGTCGGCGAGGTGGGCAGCTTGGCCTGCGGCGACGCCCTGAAGCTCTATCTCAAGCTGGACGACATCAAGGACAGGATCGTTGACGCAAAGTTCCAGACATTCGGCTGCGCCAGCGCCATCGCCTCCTCGTCGGCACTGACCGAAATGGTCAAGGGCAAGACCCTGGACGAGGCCCTTGCCATCAGCAACCAGGATATCGCCGAGTTCCTGGGCGGGCTGCCCGAAGAGAAGATGCATTGCTCGGTGATGGGGCAGGAAGCGCTGGAGGTGGCCATAGCCAAATACCGCGGCCACGAGGTCAAACCCCACAGCCACGATCATGACCATGGCCCGGCCTATCCCGACCAGGAGGGGACCATTGTCTGCAAATGTTTCGGCATCACCGATCTATTCCTGAAAAAGGTGATCGAGACCAACAAGCTGACCACGGCCGAACAGGTGACCCATTTTACCAAGGCCGGCGGCGGCTGCGGCGGCTGCATCCCCAGGATCAAGGAACTTATCGCCGAGGTGATGGGGAGCCAGCAGACGGAAGAACCCCGCAAACGCCCGGAAAAACTCTCCAACCTGAAGAAGATGCAGATGATCCAGGAGGTTCTCGAACGGGATATCCGGCCTCTGCTGTGGGCTGACGGCGGGGACCTGGAATTGATCGACATCGACGGTTCCAAGGTGCAGGTGGCCTTCCGCAAGGCGTGCGCAGGTTGCGCTTCTTCCGGTTATACCTCACGGGTGGTCGAGCAGAAGTTGCGCGACCTGGTGGCGGAGGACATTGTGGTCGAGGAGGTCGCGGCATGAAAGAGATCTATCTGGACAACAACGCCACCACCAAGGTCGACGAGGCGGTCTTCGAGGAGATGCGCCCCTATTTCTGCGAACTGTACGGCAACCCCAGCTCCATGCATTTCTTCGGCGGCCAGGTGCAGCAAAAGGTGGACGAGGCCAGAAGGCGCGTGGCCGCGCTCCTGGGCGCTTCGCCGGACGAGATCATCTTCACCGCCTGCGGCACCGAGAGCGACAACGCCGCCATCCGTTCAGCCCTGGATGTGTTCCCGGAAAAACGCCACGTCATCACTTCCCGCGTGGAGCATCCGGCCGTGCTGACCCAATGTCGCAACCTGACCCAAAGGGGTTATCGCGTGAGCGAGATCGGCGTGGACAGCGAGGGGCGTCTGGACCTGGCGGAACTGAAGGCCGCGCTGGATGACGACACCGCCATCGTGTCGCTCATGTATGCCAACAACGAGACCGGCGTGATCTTCCCCATTGAGGAGATTGCCGCCATTGTCAAGGCCAAGGGGGCGTTGTTCCATACGGACGCCGTCCAGGCCGTGGGCAAGGTCCCCATCAACCTGGCGGCCTCGAACATCGACCTGCTGTCCCTCTCCGGCCACAAACTGCATGCGCCCAAGGGTATCGGCGTGCTCTATTTGCGTCGCGGCACGCCGTTTCGCCCCTTCCTGGTGGGGGGGCACCAGGAGAAGAGCCGCCGTGCCGGCACGGAGAACGCCGCCGCCATCATCGCCCTGGGCAAGGCCTGTGAACTTGCCGGGCAGACCATGGAAATCGAGAATACTCTGGTCAAAACCTTGCGCGACCGGCTGCAGAGCGAATTAATGGCGCGTATCCCCCATGCCCGCATCAACGGCGGCGCGGCCGAGCGTCTGCCCAATACCCTCAACATCGCTTTTGAATTCGTGGAAGGGGAAGCGATCCTGCTGCTGCTGAACGAGTTGGGCATCTGCGCCTCGTCGGGCAGCGCCTGCACCTCCGGCTCCCTGGAACCGTCCCACGTGCTGCGGGCCATGGGGGTGCCCTTCACCTGCGCCCACGGTTCGATCCGCTTCTCACTCTCCCGCTTTACCACCGAGGCGGAGATCGACACGGTCATCCGCGAACTGCCGCCGATCATTGCCCACCTGCGGCAAATGTCACCCTTTGGCAGGGAGTTCCTCAAGGAACAGTGATGATTATTACTCCGGCAATTAACATCACAATCCATGATGCAGGGGCGCTGCTTGCCGCGTCCCGATTGGGCGGAGCAAGCACCGCCCCTGCCATTACCGTGTCTAATTGTCTCAATAGTATCGTTTTTTCCTGTTAAATTTATGGGTAACATCGATAATGCTCATTTGCCGGGATAGAATAGGATCAAGCGGGTTTAAGTCCGGCTTGGAATGTGATGAGTAACGGGAAAAAAAATGGTCCCGCAGGGGGCGGCCGCAGTGTGGCCGCCCCCTGTTTTTGCTGGCGTATCGGGAAAAATGCGTTAGAATAAAACCTGCCGTCCCGAAGAGACGGTGATTGACCCTTTTCAGAGGAGTTTCGATCATGGAGATACGGGTGCCTGAGGTTGGCGAGTCGGTCCGTGAAGCGCTGCTGGCCAAGTGGTTCAAGAAGGACGGCGAGAGCGTGAAGAAGGACGAGGCGCTGTGCGAGATAGAAACCGACAAGATCACACTGGACATCAATGCGGATGCGGCCGGTCTGCTTTCCGTCACGGTGGCTGAAGGAACGACGGTTCCGGTCGGTACGGTCATCGGCTCCATAAGCGAGCAGCAGGCCGTAGCCGCCGCTGAGCCGCCTGCAACGCCGCCCCCATCTCCGGCGCAGACGGCTGCCGATGCCATCCCCATCCCTGCGGCATCCACGCCGGCCGCCCGCCGCGAGATGCGCGAACAGGGCATTGATCCCGCCACGGTCGTGGGGACCGGCAAGGGGGGGCGCATTACGCTGGACGATCTGTTCAGCGGCATCGCTGAGAAATCCCAGCAGGTTATGTCCAAACAGACACCTTCGGCGGAGACGTCCGTGCCTCCCCCCGCGGCTCCATCCCTGCCGCAAGCCATGGTTGCCGCTCCTGTTCCACCCGCACCAGTCGCCATGGCCGGCACGGTTCGCTCCGAGGAGGCGCCCCACTACGCCGCCGACAGGGAAGAGCGCCGAGCCATGTCCCCCATCCGCAAGCGGATCGCCGAACGCTTGGTGGCGGTGCGCCGTGAAACCGCCATGCTGACTACCTTCAACGAGGCCGATCTAAGCCACATCAATGCGCTTCGGGACAAATACCGCGACCAATTCCACAAGCGCCACGGTGTCAAGCTCGGCTTCATGCCGTTTTTCGTCAAGGCCTGCGTGGAGGCGCTCCGGGAGTTCCCGTCCGTGAATGCCAGCATCGACGGCGATGATATCGTGTTCCATCATTACTATGACATCGGCATCGCCATCGGCGGCGAGAAGGGGCTGGTGGTCCCGATCCTGCGCAATGCCGAGCGGCTGCATCTTCATGAGGTGGAAAAAGCGATCGGTGACTTCGGCGAGAAGATAAAGAGCAACCGCCTGGCCATCTCCGACCTGGAAGGGGGCACCTTTACCATTTCCAACGGCGGTGTGTACGGTTCCATGCTCTCCACCCCCATACTCAATCCGCCCCAAAGCGGCGTGCTCGGCATGCACGCCATCCTGGAACGCCCGGTGGTGCGGGACGGCCAGATCGTCATCCGCCCCATGATGTACCTGGCGCTCTCCTACGATCACCGCATCATCGACGGGCGCGAGGCGGTCGGGTTTTTGAAGAAGGTCAAGGAGTATATCGAGGACCCCGAGGAGTTGTTGCTGGAAATGTAGGAGGTTGTTGAAAAACAGTCATCAGGCCTTCGTCCTCGAATGCCCTTTTGTGACTTCGGCCTGCGGCCTCACCCTTCGGGCGCCTTCGCGGTCCAATTTCACGAGTGAAATTGTGCGGCGTAGCGCTGCTACGCCTCCGCAGGGCCATTAGCAGAACCGTCCCGGTTCTGTCCCTGCGGGATGAACTCCGCTGCGCTTCGTTACCGATAATCGCCGGAGGCGATTATACTGCGGGTGCGACGATCTGACTATTTTTGAACAACCTGCTTATTCAACAGCCCGCTAGTGTCCCTTGAAAACTTTATACGGAGGATTCTGCAATGTCCGATAACATATTCGATCTTATCGTCATCGGCGCGGGCCCGGGCGGTTATGTGGCCGCCATACGCGCCGCGCAATTGGGCATGAAGGTGGTTGTCGTTGAAAAGCGCGAAGCGCTGGGGGGGGTCTGCCTGAACGAAGGGTGCATACCCAGCAAGGCCCTTCTGGACTCCAGCGAGTTCTTTGCCGTGGCCCGGGACCGCTTTTCCGCGCACGGCATCGACATTGCCCCGCCCCGGCTCAACCTGGAAGCCATGATGCGCCGCAAGGACGACGTGGTCAAAAAAAATACCGACGGTATCGCTTACCTCTTCAAAAAGAACAATATCGAGCGGGTCCATGGCGAGGGAACGCTCGTGGGGCGCAATGTCTTTGGCCGTCACGAGGTCGAGGTGGCGCTCGCGGAAGCGGCACCGCCGGACCTGTCGGCAGACGCCGAAAAGACTAAGAAGCTCCAGGCGCCGCGGGTACTGTTGGCAACCGGCAGTGAGGCCGCCATGCTCCCGGGCATTCCTTTTGACGGGCAGGTGGTGGTCAGCGCCCGCGAGGCCCTCTGTTTTAGCGAGCTTCCCCAACACCTGGTGGTGGCTGGAGGTAGTTTCATCGGCCTGGAATTGGGGTCGGTCTGGCGCCGTTTGGGGGCCCAGGTGACGGTGATGGAGATGATGCCCCAGATCGTGCCGCTCATGGACCGACAGGCGGGTGATACCCTTAACCGTTCGTTGCGCAAACAGGGAATCCAGTTCAAACTGGAGACGCGCATCACCGGGGTGCGCCGCATCGGCAGCAAGGCCATTGTCCAGTACAATGCCGGCGCCGGCAGCGAGGAGATCGACTGTGATCGTCTCCTGGTGGCCGTGGGCCGCCGCCCTTTGACGGCCGGACTTAACCTGGAAGGATTGGGGGTTAAACTGGACGAGAAGGGGAGGGTGGCGGTGGACGGGGATTACCAGACCTCCGTGCCGGGTATCTATGCCATAGGCGACCTTGTTCCCGGCCCGATGCTGGCCCACAAGGCCATGGAAGAGGGTGTGGTCTGTGTGGAGCGCATGGCGGGCAAGGTTGCGGCTGTTGAGTATGAATTTATTCCCGGAGCCGTCTATACCTGGCCGGAAGGCGCCACAGTGGGCCAGACCGAGGAACAGCTCAAGGAGGCCGGCATCCCTTACAGGAGCGGCCGGTTTAACTTTGCCGCCCTTGGCCGGGCGCGCTGCATGGACGAAACAGAGGGGTTCGTCAAGATCCTGGCACACCAGGAGACAGACCGGGTTTTGGGGGTCCACATCGTCGGGCCGCGGGCCTCGGACCTGATTGCCGAGGCGGTCGCCATCATGAGTTTCGGCGGCACGGCACGGGATATCGCCCTGATCTGCCATGCCCATCCGACCTTGCCCGAGGCGGTGCGGGAGGCGGCTTTGGATGTTCACAAGGAAGCGATTCACGCCTGAGATCCACCGCGCAGACGTCACGAATTCAGGGTATAATTGATTATAGAATTAATTACCGAGGAAGGGGATGACTTTAATGGCAAAGAACCTTACAACCAAGATACTCGAACATCACCTCGTAGAAGGAGAGCTGGTACCCGGCCGGGAGATTGCCATCCGTATCGATCATACCCTCTTGCAGGACGCCACCGGCACCATGGCCATGCTGGAGTTCATAGCCATGGGGCTGCCGAGGGTCAAGGTCGGGCTGGCGGCGCAGTATATCGATCACAATCTGCTGCAAACCGATTATAAAAATGCCGACGATCACGCCTTTCTGACCAGCGCGGCAATGAAGTACGGCGTGCACCTGTCCAAGCCGGGCAACGGCGTTTCCCATCAGGTGCATCTGGAACGCTTCGGCGTGCCGGGCATCACCCTTCTGGGGGCCGATTCCCACTCCCCCACGGCTGCCGGCATAGCGGTGCTGGCCATCGGAGCCGGCGGCCTGGACGTGGCCCTGGCCATGGCCGGCCACCCCTTTTACCTCCCCTGTCCCAAGGTGATGGGGATCAAGCTGGTGGGACATCTGCCCGATTGGGTTTCGGGCAAGGACGTTATCCTGGAGATGCTGCGCCGTCACACGGTCAAAGGGGGCGTGGGCAAGGTCATCGAGTACTACGGTCCGGGGGTAGCAACGCTTTCGGCAACCGACCGCGCCACCATCGGCAACATGGGGGCCGAACTGGGCGCAACCTCCTCGATCTTTCCATCGGACGAGCGGACGCGGGAGTTCCTGGCTTCCCAGGGCAGGGACGATTGCTGGCAACCCCTGGCCGCGGACGACGGAGCAACCTACGACGAATACGACGAGATAGACCTCTCGACGCTGGAGCCGCTGATCGCCTGTCCGTCGGCGCCGGACAACGTCGTGCCGGTGCGGGATGTGGAGGGGGTCAAGGTTGACCAGGTTCTGGTGGGAAGTTCGGTCAACTCCTCGTTCCGCGACCTGATGACCGTCTGCCGCATCCTGGAAGGGCAGCGCATTGCGCCCCAAGTGTCGTTCCACATCAACCCCGGCAGCCGCCAGGTGCTGGAGAACGTGGCCGATCAGGGGGGGGTGGTGACGTTACTGATGGCCGGGGCAACCATTCACCAATCCGGTTGTCTTGGCTGCATCGGCATGGGGCAGGCGCCGGGCACCAACCAGGTTTCACTGCGCACCTTTCCGCGCAACTTCCCGGGCAGGAGCGGCACCAAGGGAGACAAAGTCTATCTCTGCTCCCCGGAAACGGCTGCCGCTGCCGGCATTTACGGCGTTATCACCGATCCGCGCAAACTGGCGGACATCAAAGTCTATCCGGCGGTCCGGAACCCCTCGAAGTACCTGCTGGACGATTCCGGCATCATCTTTCCGTTGGAGGATACGGCCTCCGTCGAGATCAAGACCGGGCCCAACATCGTGCCGTTCCCGGAATTCGAGGCACTGCCGGATACATTGCAGGCAGAGGTGGTACTCAAGGTGGGGGACAACGTCAGCACCGATCACATCATGCCGGCCGGCAACAAGGTGCTGCCGCTGCGCAGCAACATCCCGGCCATTGCCGAGCATGTCTTCGAACAGGTTGACCCGGAGTTTCCGGCTCGCGCCAAGGCAGCCGGCAACGGGGTGGTGGTTGGCGGCGAGAACTACGGCCAGGGATCGTCCCGGGAACATGCCGCACTTGCGCCCCGTTACCTGGGAATCCGCGCCAAGCTGGCCAAGAGTTTTGCCCGCATCCACAAGGCCAACCTGGTCAACTTCGGCATCCTGCCGTTGACCTTCAAGGATCCGGCCGATTACGAACTCTTCAGCCAGGGGGACCGGGTCTCTTTTTCGGACCTGCGGCGCCTGGTGGAGAGCGGCGCCGAAGAGCTTCCGGTGCTGGTGGGGGGCAGGCAGGTCATGATGCAACTGGACATTTCCGAGCGCCAGCGCAGGGAACTGCTGGCCGGCGGGACCTTGAATTACGTGCGGCACACCAGTCACAACTGATACCGGGTCGCAATCAAACGCTGAGTTCGTTGGCTTCGTCGTCGGCTCCTTAACGTAGTATTGAACTACGCCTGCGTCGCCTTCTCCTTGCCGCCTGCTCGTCAATTTTGATTGCAACTCGGTATGAAATGAGATCACAGCGCCGCCCAGCGCTACCCAGAGGAGCATGAATGCCAAGAACCGCACTCCACAAAACCAAGATCGTGGCCACCCTCGGTCCAGCCAGTTCGTCGCCCGACATGGTGGCCCGGCTCATGTCGGCCGGGGTTGATATCTTTCGCCTCAATTTCTCCCACGGCGACAATGCCCAAAAACTGACGCTGATACGCACCATCAGGCAGGCCTCCGAAAAGGCGGGTCGCCAGATCGGCATCCTGGCCGACCTGCAAGGCCCGAAGATCAGAACCGGCAAGATGGCTGATGACGCCATGATCCTGACCAAGGGACAAGAGGTGGTCATCACCACCGAGGACGTTCTCGGGCTGGACGGCGTAATCCCCACGGTCTACCGCTCCCTGCCGTCCGACGTGCATGTCGGGTCGCGCATCCTCCTGGACGATGGTTTGATGGAGCTGAAGGTCGTCGCCATCGACGGGGAGCGGGTCCGGTGCATGGTGGTGGCCGGCGGCGTACTGAAGAACAACAAGGGGATCAACCTGCCGGGAGTGAATGTATCGGCCCCCTCCCTGACCGGGAAGGACCTGGTCGATCTGGATTTTGCGCTTGAGGCCGACGTGGATTTCGTGGCACTCTCCTTCGTGCGGACCGCCGAGGATGTGGAGCAGATCAAACGGCTTATCTACCTGAGGGGCAAAAACACGCCGGTGGTCGCCAAGATAGAGAAGCCCGAGGCGTTGCATAATTTCAAGAAGATCCTGCAGGCTACGGATGCTGTCATGGTAGCGCGCGGCGACCTGGGTGTGGAGATCGAAGCCGAGAAGGTGCCGGTATTCCAGAAAAAGATCATTCAGGCCTGTAATGAGGCCGGCAAGCCGGTCATCACCGCCACCCAGATGCTGGAATCCATGGTGCGCAATCCGCGGCCGACCAGGGCAGAGACCTCCGATGTGGCCAATGCCATCGTGGACGGTACCGATGCGGTCATGCTTTCCGCCGAGACCGCCTCGGGCGATTACCCGGTCGAGGCGGTGGAAACCATGGTCCGTATCGCGCGGAATGTGGAAAGCGCCGACATCTGGAACACCGTGGACCGGACTTTAACAACGCCCGGCATTGCCCAGGCGGTGGCGGAATCGGCCTGCCGGGCGGCCGCCAGCCTGGGTGCCAAGGCTATCACCGTCTTCACCCAATCGGGCAGCACAGCGGCGCTCATCTCCCGCTTCCGCCCCCATATCCCGATCATTGCCTATACCGCATCGCCGGAGATCCAGCGTCGGCTCTCCATCTACTGGGGGGTAAGCGCCACCGGCATCGGCATCATGGCGGACATGCACCAGCAGATCATGGCGGTGGAGCGCAACATGCTGTCGGCCGGCTACCGCAAGGGAGACATCATTGTCATCATCATGGGATTGCCGGTCGAGGCGCGCGGCTCCACCAACCTGATGAAGGTGCACAAGCTTGGGACCGGTGAATTCTACGAGATTTATTGACGCGTTTGTTGTGTGCAGAGCAGATCGAGACGGCGGCCCAAAGAGCCGCCGTTTGTTTTTCCCCGGCCTGGTTTTGTGTTGACAAAGCAGCGTCGCATTAGCAAAATAAATATTTTTTGCCCGAAAGGGAGCAGAGGGAGAGGCCATTGCCGGAACAACAACCGATTTTGATGCAGGGAAACATGGCCATGGCTCGCGGCCTGGTGGAGAACGGCTGCGTGGTGGCGGCCTCCTACCCCGGAACGCCCGCTTCCGAGATCCTTTCCGCCATCGACACCTGGCGCAAGGCCGAGGGAACAAACATGCACGTGGAGTGGGCGGTCAACGAAAAGGTGGCCTTCGAGATCGCCTATGCCGCCAGCCAGGCCGGGTTGCGCGCCGTCACCGCCATGAAGCAGGTGGGGCTGAACGTCGCCTCCGATCCGTTGATGAGCGCAGCCTATCTCGGCACGGTGGGCGGTTTCGTGGTAATCAGCGCCGATGATCCCGGTCCCCATTCCTCACAGACCGAGCAGGATTCCCGCCTGATGGCCATGCAGGCCAAGATCCCGGTACTCGACCCCTCTTCCCCGGCCGAGGCGCGGGATCTGGCAGGTCTTGCCTTTCAGATGTCCGAGGAATTCGGAGTGCCGGTTATGCTTCGCCCCACCACCCGGGTCTGTCACGCCTGCCAGGACATCGTTGTGCGCCCTGTCCTGGACCTGCAACGCAGGGCCGACTTCCGCAAGGACCCGAAACGCTGGGCAGCCACTCCCATGTACCGTTATGAATTGCACGTCAAGCTCAACCAGACCTTGTCACGGATAGCCGCCTATGCCCCATCCGCGCCCCGCTGTCTGAATCCCGCTCACGGGAACCGCCGCGCCGTGGTCGCCTCCGGCGTGTCCGCGGCCCATGCCCTGGAGGTGATAAACGCTTCCGGCCTGTGGGATTCATTCGCTTTCTACCAGGTTATCCAACCCTATCCGCTGCACAGCGCCTTTGTGGAGGATATCCGTGCAGCGTATGACGAGGTGCTGGTGCTTGAGGAAACCGCCGGAGTAATGGAAATGCAGCTTCGGGATCACCAGCGGGTGCGGGGCAAGCTCTCTGGTTATGTTCCCGAAGCGGGGGAACTGCTGCCCGAGGAGATCGAGCGGATCCTGGGCCGGTTCGCCGGCCGGCCGGTGCCGGAATTACCCGAAGCGGTCCCAGCGGCGGGAAGACGCCCGACCCTTTGCCCCGGCTGTCCGCATCGGGCCAGTTTTTATGCCATCAAGAAGGCTGCGCCCCAGGGGATCTACCCCAGCGACATCGGCTGTTACACATTGGGAGTAAATCTCGGGGGCGTGGACACCGTCCTGTGCATGGGGGCCGCCATCGGCCAGGCCGCCGGCTTCTACCAGGCTTACCGGGTAGCCGGCCAACCTCGCGACATCGTGGCCACCATCGGCGACTCCACCTTTTTCCACGCCGGCATCCCCCCCTTGATCGACGCCGTGGTGCAGGGGGCGCGCTTTGTCCTGGTGATCCTGGACAACAGCACCACCGCCATGACTGGCAACCAGCCGACCCCTTCCCAAGGCACCCCTTCCGGCAAGGCGGTGGATATCGCCTCGGTCGTGGCCGGCTGCGGCGTGGAGTTCTGCCGCAGCGCAGACCCGTTGAATCTGCCGGCCTTCACCGCCCTGGTCAAGGAGGCGCTGGCCTTTTCCCGTGAACAGGGCGTTGCCGTGGTGGTCGCCAAGAGCCCGTGCCTGGTGGATAAGAGCATGCGCCACGCCAAGCGCCCCCAGGCGTCCGTTGATGCAGCCTGCACCGGATGCCGGCTCTGCACCGGCCAGTTCGAGTGCCCGGCCCTGGTCTATGACGAGGCCGGCGGCAAGGTCGCGGTGGATACGATGATCTGCAGCGGTTGCGGGGTGTGCCTGGATGTGTGCCCGGTGAAGGCGATCCGGCAGGGAGGGATGCAACCATGATCTCCCAACAGTTGATCATCTCCGGGGTGGGTGGCCAGGGAATTCTCTTTATCACCCGGCTTCTGGCGGAAACCGCCATCGCCAAAGGGGTACCGGTACTGACTTCCGAGACCCACGGCATGGCCCAACGCGGGGGCATCGTCATCTCCCACCTCAAGGTCGGGGCGTTCTCCAGCCCGTTGGTGCGTCCGGGCCAAGCTGACGTCCTGATCGCCCTCAAACCTGAGAATGTGCAGATCCATCGCTCATTTCTGCGACCGGGCGGCTGGATCGCGGCCAACGCCGGTGGATCCCTTTTTCTTGGTGAGAATGGGGAAGCGGCTTCCATCGACGCCGACACCATTGCCATGCAACTCGGCAACCCCCAGGCGGTCAACCTGATCGTGCTCGGCCGTGCCCTGGCCACGGGTCGTCTTTTTTGTTCGCCGGATGAGCTGGATAGGGCGATCCGGCAGAGATTGCAGGGCAAACCCGCCCAGATGGAAGAGGCCTTGGCGGCACTTGCCATCGGGACCGGTGCAGGCCGATAGTATGTGAGGCTCTTGCAAAACGTCATGAGGAGGCCGGTATGCAAGGCGCAAGCGAGTGAGGAAGCGAGGCGTACTCGGATGTACGCTGAGCTTCCGAGCGAGTGGCAACACCGCAGACCGGCCCCGCAGTAGTTTTGCAAGAGCCTCATGTGTTTTCTATTCGGAAAAGGGCCGTTTCCGGATAAAAGAAGGCCCGTCGTTACGGGCCTTGTATAAGGACTGCGATTATTCTCTCATGAAGGATAAAAGCCTGATCGGGGCATCCCACACCTGCCGCTCCCGGCCGGCTTTTTAGCAGGCTGTTGAAAAACTCGGGTTGTTCAAAAATAGTCAGATCGTCGCACCCACAGTATAATCGCCTCCGGCGATTATCGGTGACGAAGCGCAGCGGAGTTCATCCCGCAGGGACAGAACCGGAACGGTTCTGCTAAAGGCCATGAGGAGGCAGGCCCTCTCTCTATCTCTCCCCCAGAGGGGGAGAGCATGCCTTGCCCTCTCCCTCTGGGAGAGGGATTGGGTGAGGGTTTGCGGCGCTACGCCGCACGAAAGGGCGTTCGAGGACGAAGGCCAAGATGGCTGTTTTTCAACAACCTGTTAGAGGAACCGACGACCGTTATGCCCGGGGTATGACGTTGATCTTCACCCAGGAGACGATGGCCTCCGTGGAGGTTCCAGGGGTGAACACCTCGCTGATGCCCGCCTCCTTCAGGCCGGGGATATCGTCTTCCGGGATGACGCCGCCGCTGAAGACCTTGATATCGTCGGCGCTCTTATCCCTTAAGAGCTGGCAGACTCGAGGTAGCAAGGTGTTGTGGGCTCCGGACAGGATCGACAGGCCGACGCAATCCACGTCCTCCTGGATGGCGGCCGAGACGATCTGTTCCGGCGTCTGGTGCAGGCCGGTATAGATGACCTCGAAACCGGCGTCACGGAATGCGCGGGCGATGATCTTCGCCCCCCGGTCATGGCCATCCAGCCCCGGTTTGCCCACAAGTACCCGTAATGTTCTTGAAGCCATGAAAGCTACCTCCGATTCGATAGTTATAAGCAGATCACGTTGTAGTTAACGAATTCGCACAAGGCTCCTCATGGCATGCGCGCAAAATTTGAGGAGTGCGGCGAGAATGAGCGCAACGAAAAAGATGGATTTTTTCCGGTTTCGTCGTCACATCTCTATGCCGGTGCGTGCCGGTACTCCGGCTTTGTAATAATGCTTGACCTCGCGCATCTCGGTTACCAGGTCGGCGGCCTCGATGATCTTTTCATGGGCATTGCGGCCGGTCAGGACCAGTTCCGTTCTTTCGGGCTTGATGCTGATGAGTTCCAGGACCTGCTCCACATCTACCAGACCGAACCCCACGGCGCCGTTGATCTCGTCCAGGACAACCAGATCGTACTCTCCCGAGGCGATGAGCCCCCTGGCTCGTTCCAGCGCATCCTGTGCCGCCCTGCGGTCCTCGCTGATGTCCTTGGTGTTGACCCAGCCGGGCCGGCCGGTCTGTATGATGGTGAACAACGGCGCCAGTTTATCGGCAATCAGGTGCTCACCGTAGGGGCCGCCTCCCTTGATGAATTGGAAGACGCACACTCTGAGGCCCCTGCCGACGGCCCGCAACGCCAGGCCGAGAGCCGCTGTGGTCTTCCCCTTGCCGTTACCGGTGTACACCTGTATGCATCCCTGCTCCAACGTCATGGGCAAATCCCGATTCAAATCCCGCTAAGCCCTTCCGCTAAAGGGCTAATCGCGATTACGGCAGAATAAAACAACAGTGTTTGAATATAGCAACTCAGCCTGATGCGGTCAAGCAAAGGATTATCGCTTCCGATTGCGAGCAATGCATTGCAGAGAGCACCCTTGACGGTATACTATGGGGCGCATATCTCACAAGCATCCTATGCGGTTAGTTCACCGAATCAACCGCATAGGATCCACAGGAGAACTCCATGAACCTTCCCAACGTCATCCGCCGTTCGGCCAAGGCCAAACATGAAGCCACCAAGCAGAACGCCGAGTGGCTGCAGCAGCACATGAGCCCCTATTTTTTCCAGGCCATGGCCGACGAGGAAGATGCCCTGGTACTGCTGGCTCGCGAGATGGGGCGGCTGCGCACCAATCGGAGCCTGATTCTGACGGACCGGGGAAAACGCTTGGTAATGGCTTGCGTCAACCAGCCCGGATCGCTCTACGAGACCCTGCGCCGCATAGGCGAGCAGGAGATCTCCTATGCAATGTTCTCCCATTCCAATGCGCCCATGCCGGGCATGGAGCATGAACTGGAGGTGCAGCGTTTCGAATTCGACCGCCGCCGGCATCACGAGATCGACCTGAGCCAGGAGGTGGCAATCCCGCCGTCCCTGACGCGCGGGATCCGCGCCGAACTGCACAGCATCTTCCCCGGTTTCGACCCGAAAAAGTTCAACCACCTGCTGAAGATTCTCTGGCTCAACGACGAGAACCTGATCCGCATTGCGCCGCCGTCGCGGCTTGCCTGGCTGATCTGGCTCTTTGAGCGGGGCAACGCGTCGGGCGGCCTTTTCCTGGACATCAGCGAGGTTATGCGTGAAGAACAACCGGAAACCCGGATTCTGTTCGCCGTCGGCAACCCCCCCCAGGATGAATTCCTGCTCCAGGTGCTGGAGGTCTTCAACCGACTGGATGTGGGCATCCGCCGGGCGTATTGCCAGACCATATCCAATGGCATCCATCCGTATTTCCTGGGGGCATTCTACGTCATCAACCGCCGGGGCGACCCCCTGTCGCCGGGCAGCGAACTGGCGGCGCTCCTGACGCGGGAGCTGTGCACCACCCAGATCATCGCGCCCTCCTCGCCCGCCTACCGCGACTATGTCACCGAAGGGCAAATGTCAGGCGAGGATGCCTCCCTGGTCAACGCCTTCATTGCCTTCTGCCATACCAGCCTGGCCCACAGCCAGCCGGATCGTTTCGGCCTGGAGAACGTACAGAAGGCCTTCTATGACCATCCCGAGATGGCCCAGCGCTTTATCAGCCTGTTCAGGGCGCGCTTCGATCCCGACCTGACTGACCGGGAGGCCGTTTACAACCATCTCCTGGCCGAGGCGCGGGCGGCTGCCGAGGAGTACAACACCGGGCACCGCTGGCTGGACGACATACGCCGGGCCATCTACCGCTGCTGTCTGCTGTTGGTTACTTATACCCTCAAAACCAACTTCTTCGTGGTGGCCAAGCAGGCTCTGGCATTCCGCCTCGACCCGGCCTATCTGCGCGAGATTGGGCACGAGTTCACCGCCGATCTGCCCGATACCCTCCCCTTTCGGGTGACATTCTTTTTCAGCCGTTTTGGCGCCGGCTTCCACGTTGGGTTCTCGGATATCGCCCGGGGCGGGTGGCGCACGGTCATCGCCCGTAGCGCCGATGACTACATCACCGCCGCCAACACCCTCTTCCGCGAGGTATATGTCCTGGCCAACACCCAGCACTTCAAGAACAAGGACATCTACGAGGGGGGGTCCAAGATGACCATGGTGCTTGACGCCTCCGACCTGGAGCAGGCCGGCGGCGAGGCTGAGAACAGCCGGCTGTACAAGCTGCAATACGGCATTGCCAACGCCTTCCTGGATATCTTCGTAACCGACAACGGCCGGGCAAAGGATCCGCGGGTGGTGGACTACTACGGCGATGACGAACCGATCGAGATCGGCCCGGACGAGAATATGCACGACGGCATGATCGAAGCCATTGCCAGCCTCTCGAAGAAGCGTGGGTACATCCTCGGCATCGGCATCATGTCCAGCAAGCGGATCGGCATCAACCACAAGGAATACGGGGTCACCTCCACCGGGGTGGTCAAATTCGCCGAGATCACCATGGCCGAAGCAGCCGGCATCGACATCCATAGCGCCCCCTTCTCCCTCAAGATGACGGGGGGCCCCAACGGGGACGTGGCCGGAAATGCCCTGCGCATCATGCTGGAACGTTGCCCCCTCATGCAGGTGCGCCTGGTTCTGGACGGCACCGCCGCCCTCTACGATCCCACCGGCATCAACAGTGCAGAGCTGCGGCGCATCGTGCTGACCCATGACCTGGACGCCTTTAATCCCAATGCGCTGGGAGACGGTGGCTTCATCATCTACCGCACCGGCAGGCGGATGGAGGGGCTCAAGGAGACGCATCGCAAGGTGCTCCGGGGGACGAACGGCCTCGCAGAGGAGTGGTTGGATGTGGACGACTTCTACCGCGAGTACAACTCCCTGATCTTTAGAGTAAAAACGGACCTCTTCATCCCTGCCGGCGGACGCCCCGAAACCATTGACGGCCTGAACTGGCGTTCGTTTCTCGACGACCTGGGGGCGCCTTCGGCACAAGTGATCGTGGAGGGGGCCAACTCGTTCATCACCCCCGAGGCCAGGACCCACCTGCAGAAGAACGGCGTGGTGATCATGCGCGACGCTGCGGCCAACAAATGCGGCGTCATCTCATCATCCTACGAGATCATCGCCAACCTGCTCCTCTCCGAACAAGAATTCCTGGCTCACAAAGAGGAGTACGTCAAGGACGTGCTGACTATCCTGGAAAAACGGACCGAGGACGAGGCGCGCCTGATCCTGCGGCGCTGGCGGGAATCCGGCGGCAGCCTTCTGTACACTGAGATATCGGACACCATCAGCCTGAACATCAACAGCTTCTACACCCGGCTGTTCGACTTTTTTTCCGCCCGGCCGAAACTCTGCCTGCAACAACCCTTCCGGCAGGCGATCCTCAACCACCTGCCGCGCCTCCTTCGGGAGACGCCGGCATTTCGGAAACGCATCGGGAATCTGCCCCGCAAATACCTGTGCGCCATCCTCGCCGCCGAGATCGGCTCGTCCCTGGTCTACACCGGCAACCGGGATGCGGATTTCGAGGAGATGGTACGACGGCACCTGGCGCGGACGATGAAAAAAGGCTTTTGAAAACCCACGGTGTAGCCAGGAAACCGGGCCAGCGGGACAGCCCGGCGGTAGGAGAGTTTTTCCGGCACCCGAAAATTTTGCTTTATGTTGCAACGCCTGCTGTGCTAGATATGGAATTGATCCGTCACTATCTTCGCTATCACCATGCAACCGATAAAGGAGCCTGCCATGTCCACCAACAACGATAATGCCGCAGCAGCAGTCATTGCCTTTGTCTCCGGCGCCGTCATCGGCTCTGTTGCCGCACTTCTCCTGACCCCGAAGCCTGGCCGCGAGGTGCGTGAGAAACTGACCGACCTGGGCGAAAACGCTGCCGAGAAGATGAAACGCCTCGCACGGGAAGCCAAGTTCAAGGTGGCGCCCAAGTCAAAAACCGGCGACTATCAGTACGACGGCGGGGATGCCTGGATCTAGGCAATCCTTTTCCGGCTTGTCTGTCCAAGAGGAAACCAGGAGAATCATCATACAGGGATGTGCGGGATGAAAAGGATCGGTAAAATATCCTGCCTCCTGTTCATCCCTGTTTGATTTGAGGGGCATCCCTCCCCCATGGCGACTCCTGGCGAAGGAGGCACACCCAGTGGATCTCAAGTACGGCTCAATCTCTTTCCCGCTCACACTGCCGCCAGAGCGCCTCGCCGGCGTTATTGAACCTGCCGTAGGCCTGCCGGCGGAATCCTCCGAAGAGATCATCGGTGCAGCGCTCGACGACTGTGAACCCATTCTGTCGGGCTTTGCGCCGGAGGACCGGGTCGTCATCGTCACCTCCGACATTACCCGCTACACGGGCAGCGAAATCTACCTCCCCCTCCTGGTGGAGCGGCTCAGCCGCCGCGGCATACCGGACCGCAACATCGAGATCCTGATCGCCCTCGGCATCCACCGCAAACAGACGCCCCGTGAGCATGAAAAGATCCTTGGGCCACTCCATGGGCGCATCAAGGTTATTGACCATGACTGCGACGACCCAGCCGGACTGGCCACCGTGGGAAGGACCTCCGCCGACATCGAGGTCAGCATCAATCGCCGGGCAGTGGAGGCCGACCGTCTCATCCTGACCGGAGTGATCGGATTCCATTATTTCGCCGGCTTCGGCGGCGGCCGCAAAGCTCTCCTGCCGGGCATCGCCAGCCGGCAAGCCTGCATGGCAAGCCATTTCTGCGTGCTCAATCCCCGACCGGGCAGCGGTAAGAACCCACTGGCAACCACCGGCAACCTTGAGGGGAACCCGGTGCATCAGGCCATGGCCGAGGCCTGTGCCATGGCTGGACCGGACCTGATCCTGAACACGGTCCTCTCCCTTGGAAAACGCGTCATTGCAGCATTTGCCGGACAGTGGCGCGAGGCCCACGAGCGAGGTTGCCGCTACTATCGGGAACTCTTTTCCTATCCCATCGCCGATAAGGCCGACCTGGTCGTGGTTTCCTGCGGCGGTTTTCCCAAGGACATCAATCTCATCCAGGCGCACAAGTCCATGGAGTATGCCTCCCGGGCGCTCATGGAGGGGGGCGTGATGATCCTCCTGGCCGAATGCCGGGACGGCTTCGGTCATACTACATTCTTCGACTGGTTCCGGTATCGCTCCCTGGACCTGTTCGAGGCCGCGCTGCGGGAGCGGTACGAGATCAACGGACAGACCGCCTATTCCCTGCTGCAGAAGGCGCAGCGCTTCACGATCATCCTGGTGTCCCGGCTCCCCGATCATCAGGTGGAGAATATGGGCATGATACCGGCCCGGTCATTGGAAGATGCCGTGAATAAGGCGGAAGAGCTGATGCCGCCGGGGTGGCGGGCATTGGTCATGCCCGAGGGGGGAAGCGTGCTGCCCGTGCCGGGTATTCCGTGCGGTTAGTTCTTAGAACTTATCCGCACGGAACACGAGGCCTTGAAACCATGCCGGGCGCACCCACAAAAAAAGGCGTACTACGCGAACGCAGTACGCCCTTTTTATCTTAATTAAACCTGATTAGCACTGATCTCCCGCCGGATGAACAATGTGCAGTCGAAAAGCAGTTCCTCCCCTTTAGGCCCTCTGGGTCCCAGCGGGGGGAGGTTAGGAGGGGGGATCAGTTGAATCTGCAGATTTTTGCCCCCTCCCTGACCCTCCCCCGCTGGGGGAGGGAACCTGTATAATCAGATTAGCTGGAGATTGGTTTCACTCAGATAATTGAATGATGCTGCTATTTTTTTATGACGCAGTCGATGACCGCATCGATCCTGCGATTCTTCTGTCTCCCCTCGGCCGTGGTGTTATACGCGAGGCGGCGCGTGTAACCGTACCCTTTGGCAGTGAGACGGGAGCGGTCGATCCCGAAGTTCACCACCAGGTAGTTCACCACATTTTCAGCACGCTCTCGGGATAGCTTCATGTTGTACTCATAACCGCCGACGTCGTCCGTATGCCCCTCGATGACGGCGGTTGTCGTCGTGTACTTTTTCATGTACTCGCCGACCTTGGCGATCTCATCCCGGTACGAGGGCTTGATGTCGGCCTTGCCGGTATCGAACTCCATCTGGAGCGACATGCAGAGCCGCTCGGGGGGCTGAACCTCTTTGACATCGAAGGCACAGTCGATGACGGCCTCTATGCGGCGGTTCTTTTGTTTCCCCTCATCGGTACTATTATCGGCGACCGGACGGGTCTCGCCGTACCCCTTTGCCGTCAGGCGAGACCTTTCAATGCCGAATTTTTCAACCAGGTAGTTCACGACACTCTCCGCACGTCTCTGGGACAGGTCGAGGTTGTGTTCCGGGGTGCCCACGTTGTCGGAATGCCCTTCGATGACAGCCGTGGTGTCCGGGTACTTTTTCAGGAAGTCGCCGGCTTTGGCCGCCTCGTCGTGGTAATCCGGCCGAATATCGGCCTTGTCGATATCGAACTCGATATGGAGTGTGATGCAATATTTGTAATGGCCCGGGGTTGGCTCAGCCGCCGGGATCTCTTCGAGCGGGGCTTCAGGGGCCGGCGCCGGAGCGGCCTCGGGGGCAGGGGCTGGTGTCGGCGTTGCCGGAGCCTCAACCGCCTTTACGGCCTGTGCCGTACCGCCGAAGGGTATGTAGGCGCCAATGGAGTACTCGAAGTTATTGAAGGTAGTGTCATTGATGCCGCCGGATTTGTAAAGAAGATGACGCACATCGCCCCGCAGCGCAAAGTTTTCGGTCAGGAACCACTTCAAGCCGGCACCGTAATCGAAGGCCCCCCGGGGCTGGATGTTGTCGAAATTGAGGCCGGCATAACCGGCGGCGACATAGGGGACAAGGGTATTGTCCGGGAAGAAATGGTACAACATCTCACCGCCGTAACGGTACATGTCCATTTTCCTGTCTGTTATGGTCGATTCCGTGTTTGCGTAATCGAAGAGCCCTTCCACACCGAACGCCTTGGTGAAATTGTAGCCGAGCCGGACGCCGTACACCGGGCTTGTGTCGAGATGCTGCTTGCCGTCATAGGTGTAGCCACCTATAACGGGAGAAACGGAGAATGCCTCCTCCCTATTGCCGGCTGAGGCAACAGTTGCAAGCGCTGCCATCAGACCTGCGACAACCAGCGTAAGCGTTTTCTTCATAACAGAATCTCCTTTCATGCACAGTGTGATAAATAGTTTTTTTCGACGGCCATTCCTCGCGAGGCACTCAAGGGCTTTAGACACAACACGTATAAATAATAGCCGGGAACTGTCAAATAACAAGGAAGGGAGAATTTTTTTACCGGGCAGGCGGACTGATGGGTCGTGCCGCTTGCATTATGACCGAACGTTGCAGTATTATTTCTAGATATACATTGTGGAGGAAAGGGAGGCACGCATGTTTTTTCCCCAGTTCAGGGCACGCAGGATTCGCGGCAGCGAGACATTCCGACGGATGGTCCGAGAGACAACCCTGTCGGTGAACGATCTGATCTACCCCATGTTTTCGGCATTCGGCAATGGGCCACGGAAAGAGATTTCCTCTATGCCGGGCATCTATCAGCAGTCGATCCCGGATATCGTTGCGGAAGCGCGCGAGGTGTACGCCCTCGGCATCCCGGCGGTGTTGCTGTTCGGAATCCCGGAGGCAAAGGATGCGGTGGGAAGCGATGCCTATTCGGATACCGGCATCATTCAGGAGACGATCCGGGCATTGAAGAAGGAGGTGCCGGGGCTGGCGGTCATCACCGATGTCTGCATGTGCGAATATACCGACCACGGCCACTGCGGCATCATCAAGGACGGCGACGTCGACAACGACGCTACGCTGGAACTCCTGGCCAGGGAGGCTCTTTCCCATGTCAAGGCCGGCGCCGACATGGTGGCGCCCTCGGATATGATGGACGGCAGGGTAGCAGCCATCCGGGAGACCCTGGACGAAAACGGGTATGATTCGATCCCGATCATGAGTTATGCGGTCAAATACGCATCGGGTTATTACGGCCCCTTCCGCGAGGCAGCGGACTCGACACCCCAGTTCGGCGACCGCCGCTCTTACCAGATGGACCCGGCCAACCGGCTTGAGGCGCTGCGCGAGGCGGCGTCGGATATTGAGGAGGGGGCCGACATCATCATGGTCAAGCCGGGCCTTCCCTATCTGGATATCCTCCGCGACCTGCGCAACGAGTATAACCTGCCGCTGGCAGTGTACAACGTCTCCGGAGAATACAGCATGGTCAAGGCCGCCGCCCAGAAGGGGTGGATCGATGAGGAGCGGGTTGTCATGGAAACCATGCTCGGGTTCAAACGCGCAGGGGCCGACATCATCATCACCTACCACGCCAAGGATGCGGCCCGCTGGCTGAAGCAACGGTAGCGCCGAACCTAGTTAGTTTCGTTAAGCCGTTCCTGCATCTCTCTCTTCTCCTTCCTGATGGTCCCCTCCTCTTTCCCTCCTGGGGAGGGGAGGGTCATCTGCGGCAGGCTGGGAAGAGAAAGCCTCTTGCCGGCGGCCTTCTGAGGCGCGGCTGCTCCTGCCGGGGTGGCCGCCGCCTTTTGTGGGGCCGCTGCATGGGGATGCTTGGCCGCGGCAGGGTGCCTCCGGGGGAAGGTCCGCTTCATATCGATCTCTGACGGTAAAAATGTGGCAAGGGTATCCCTGTTGATCAGTACCTGAACCTTCCCCTGGGCACGCCAGGCCGATTGAGCGCTGATCACGCCGCCATTCTTCAGGAAGACCGCCTTGGCCGCCAGGGAAGGCGTCGACAGCCCCAACAGCACGAGACCCGTAATAACCATCTTCATCATTGTGCCCTCCGCACTCACGATTATCGGCACTTTTTTACAGGGTACCGAAAACCTCTTTCAACAGCCTATCAGCGCCGGAACGGACTCTGTGGCAGGTACCGCGGCAATTCTCCGCGGACCTCGACCTTCGGCGCATCTTCCAATTCCTCCTGATTTCCGCTGTCGTCCTCGTAATCGGCTTCTCCCACAGCCCAGGCATACACCTTTTCCGAATCCAGCAACACCGGTTTGTCCGGGTACCCGAAAACCCGCTTCTGCATCGCCTCGTCGTAGAGCCCAATACAGCCGTGGGAAGCGGGGCGTCCCGGCAGGTCGCGTGCGTGGATCCAATATCCGACGCTGTTCTCGTCGATATAAAACCTCATGGCGTTGTCCATGGGATACTGTTCCTCATTATCTTGGGTCTTGTAGAGCGACGACGTGTGGTTCTGGTCCCGGGCACCGATACGAAACAGCCCCGTGGGGGTTGCTGCTTCGGCCCTGCCGGTGGCAGCCGGGACGGAAAAGACGAGTTTCCCATATTCATAGGCCCCAAGCCACTGCTCGGTGAGATCCACCAGGATATACTTCTCCTCGCGCCGGGCAGGCTCGTAGAGACGGGGGAGCGGTGTATAATCGCGGATATCGTTCATTCTGTCCGGGACTTTGATCGTCATGCCGGGATACACATGACGCCGGTCGATGCGATTGAAACGCGCCACCCAGACCCAGTCCTTACCGAAGAGCGTCTCCAGGGTTTCGGCCGGCTGGATGAAATGGGGATGCCATCTGATGGACTTGAGGCTTGGGTACTCCACCCGGGAAAGATCCTCCATTGCCTTGTCGGAAGGCGAAGCGGTCGGCTCACTGGTCTCCGAAGGCGTGCGCAGCACGGTGGCCCCTACCAGCAGGGAGGTAATAAAAAAAACCAGAATTATTTTGTGGGAAAACCCCATACGGCTGGGACGCATATAAAACCCTTCGAACTGTGGAACGTAAATAACATATAATATTCGTTTACCAAGAGATATTCAACCTCTTGCTGCGGGCGGCATGATAAATATCTGGCAGCATCACGCCTCTCCATGCTATTTATTCACCTTCAGGCTGCTTACAGGAGCAATCATATGGCACACGACACCCCGCAGGTCCCGCACCAGATCAATAATCAATTTGCCAGCGACAATTACGCCGGGATTTGCCCGGAGGCGTGGCAGGCAATGGAGGAAGCGAACCAGGGGTTCGTCTCCTCCTACGGCGATGACCGCTGGACCGACCAGGCATGCGAAAGCATCCGCCGACTGTTTGAAGCCGACTGTCAGGTGTTTTTCGTCTTCAACGGCACCGCTGCCAATTCGCTGGCCCTGGCTTCTTTGTGCCGCTCCTACCATAGCATCGTCTGCCACGACATGGCCCACATCGAGACCGATGAATGCGGCGCCCCGGAGTTCTTTTCCAACGGCACGAAGATTTTGCACACAACCGGCGCCAACGGCAAGTTGGACCTGGATGCCGTGGAGTTTGCCATAACCAGGCGCAACGACATTCACTACCCCAAGCCGCGGGTCCTGAGCCTGGCGCAATCAACGGAACTGGGAACGGTCTACACCCCCGGCGAGCTCCGCGCAGCCTGTGACCTGGCCCACTCCCATGGCCTGCGGGTGCACATGGACGGCGCCCGCTTCGCCAATGCCGTGGCATCGCTGGGGGTTACGCCGGCGGAAACGAGCTGGAAGGCCGGGGTTGACGTCCTCTGCCTGGGGGGCGCCAAAAACGGCATGGCCATCGGCGAGGCGGTGGTTTTCTTCAACCGGGAACTCGCCGAGGAGTTCGAGTACCGCTGCAAGCAGGCCGGACAGTTGGCCTCCAAGATGCGCTTTATCTCCGCTCCATGGATCGGGATGCTGGAGAGCGGGGCCTGGCTGCGGAACGCCGAGCGCGCCAATCGCCACGCCCGCATGCTGGCCGACCAACTGGCAACGATACCGAGCGTGCGCCTTATGTACCCCTGCCAGGCCAATGCGGTCTTCACGGAGATGCCGGAAAAGGCGACCACTGCGTTACGCGCGGCAGGGTGGCACTTCTATTCATTCATCGGCACGGGAGGCGCCCGCTTCATGTGTTCATGGCTGACGACGGAACAAGATGTGGCAAGCCTGGTTGCTGCGGTCCGGCAAGCCTGCGCGGAATCGTAAGGGCGCAAGGCGAAAGGGAGAAAATCATGGTCAAGACGGCAACATTCGAGGCTCTGCTGGAGGATACGGTTCCGGACGGCAAAGGAGGCTACCTTTTCACCCTGGAGGGGAAAACCTATACGCTCAGGGATAAAGACGAGGTTCGCGGCATAGCTGAGTCACACGGGTACATCATCATTTATTAGTGAACAGTGACGAGTGAACAGTGATCAGTGTCGTTAAAGGTTTTTACTCGTCACTGTTCACTGTTCACGATTTTCCCAACAAACGCGAACGAGCCCTTCAGGCTGTAACCTGAAGGGCTCGTTGGTTGTAATTATTCCCGGCGGCGACCTACTTTCCCACACAGCTACCCGTGCAGTATCATCGGCCCTGA
>Ga0326728_10005849_pt1 | contig 33890 bp, 35 predicted proteins | sample MB3enrmetagenome_FD_207602 | JGI IMG/M metagenome (GOLD analysis project Ga0326728, IMG submission 207602) | Lab enriched peat soil microbial communities from McLean, Ithaca, NY, United States - MB31MN | ecosystem: Environmental > Terrestrial > Soil > Wetlands > Peat | place: USA: New York...
GCTCCTTTCTTGGTGGATTTTCTTTCTCTCGAGGATTAAGAATCTACCACCATTTTAGGAGCCACTTTTTAAATTTCAACTAAGAATAGCATACCCTCTTTCCCGCAAAGATAGAATGTTAAGAAGTTAAGAGACAGGAGACGACTCGACTCGATGCCTGGGGTAGGATGGGTTATGGGGTCAAGGAGAGAGGGCAGTGGTGAGGTCAGGGATGAGGACGTAGTGATGTGAATAATTTGTTTAATTCATTAAGTGCAGACTCCATATCACCATACCAGATTTCATGTGACAATCTTCAAAAGATAATTTTCACAATCGCATTTTTAGTATTGACAAAATGGTCGCTTTTGGTATCTTTAATTGAACATTCCTACTAGAATTTCTCTTTTTAAAAACGGATGGTGGATGAAGAAAGACGTTTGGAGTTTTAAAATACAATAAACAAAGCAACGCCAAACGTCGCAACAAGGCTTACCGGCTGAGTTTTTTATTAAAAGGTTATCCAGTCTCCATTTGCTGATATAGCTCCTTAAAGTTTCCAGAATTCATAATCGAACATCCAAAAGGAGGGCATGCGCTATGAAAAATGAGGATAAAGGAATGGTGAACCGTCTGAAAGATCAGTTGAGGATCCAAAAGCAAGTTAATAGAATTCACGAAAATCCGCGATTGCTTAAGGAGATTGCTTTTTACCCCGAACATGACAAGCGCCGTGAAACAAATGAATACAAAGCAGTGCATAAGAAATTGACTCAGGAGCTGGACTTGCCTTGTTTGATCTGTGGGATCACTAACTCCACACTCAAAGACAAGCAAAAGAACCTTTACGGTGCCAAGCAGATGGAAACTCACCATCATATAATCGAGTGGGCACTTGCCAATGCAGTTAGCGTTGAGAAATTTAACGCATCTATTTTACCGCACTTAAGACAGAGGCATCCGGACAAGTCGGAGTACAAGCAAGAATTTACGGATGAGGATATTCGCAACTGGGTTGATCATAGCGAAGACAATTTATGGGTGTTATGCGATGTTCATCACAGGGCAAAATACCTTGGCATACATGAAATCACCGATCCGATTTGGGGGCCGCAAGACTTGCTCAGAGATGATTTTGAGGAATATGCAAGAAAGGAGATAGCGAAGGTCGAATCCAAGAAAGTATCAAAAAAGAAAAAAGGATAGATCAACACGTTCAGACATCATCTCTCATTCTCCGAATGAAATTAACCGGTTCCACTTAAGACAGGTGTTTAGGGAGGCGATAAACACACCTTAACACCGGTAAGCACCTTCCAGATCACAACATTAAAGTTCATATGCTCTTGTCCCATTCCAATACTTCACAGATATTTTATTATCTCCCGATCTTGAAAGGTTGTTATTCCACTTTGTATATTTTGTGCGAAGTAATAGCGAATTTTATCTTGTCTAACTTTGGCCGCTATGTCCAATGAAGTTGGGTAATCTTTTTTATTAGGTTTGGTAGCTGTTGCAAGCAGAAAGTCTAATTCTGATAAAACAGATCGCGATCTACTAAAAATACATTTTGGCCAAGAGATGCTTAATTCGAAATTCTTGTTTAAGCACGGTTTTTCATTTCCGAGTCGATAATCCTTCTGGTCCAATTTGTGAAACTTTAATTTCCAAACATTCAAAACCCTTTCCTTTAGTTCTTGGCTCAACTTTGGATTAAATATTATGCTAACTTTACCCCAACTACACTCAAGCCTTTCAGGGATTCCCTCAGCTTTGGCTAAAGCCTTTGCCTCGTAAAGCATCTGGCGGTGAGTATTAAAGGGGTTCGATTTAAATGGAATAATATAACCTGTTCCATATTGGTTATAACGTTCACAGTTCATCGAAAATAGCATCGTAAAAATATTGTTATTTGATAATCTTCCATAGCGTATAGGTAGTTTTACTAGGATTTTTTTATCACTCTGAAGCCTCATCTTCCTCCACTTTTTTCGTATTTTATCATTGTTGTTTAGAGCGTCGTCCCATAAAAGTGACCCAATAATAAGCACTCCACCTTTCAGGTTAAATGGGGGATTCATCGTATTATCCCTTTCAATACCACACAATTTCCGAATGAAATTGAGTATTGCTAAAACTTACAAGGAACCGTTCGTTAGGTTTGATCTCGTTTCATTTTCATTACTTCACCATATGCACGAACTAACTCTGGAGACATTTCTGTTTTCGGTTCGTTCCTCATAACTAAATTGCTAATGATTATCTCAAGCATTGCTGCCTTCTTGTCCTCAGGTAGACTGTTTGCAAGCCCCATGGCCCAATAGGTGTCTTGGAACTTTATTAGCTTCTCATAGAAGAAATTTAGTTGTTTTAGGTTTTTGTTGTAGAGGTATAAAAAGGTAGCAGACAAGAATTCTGAAATAACGCCGGCCACTGTTGCAATGACTCCTGGCTGCAGAGATTCCTTGACATATAGCATAAATACCCCAAACAGGAGGGTTACTAACCCGACAATTATCGATCCCAGACTTGCCCAAAAGCTCCAACGAGCGTGAGCCAGGTTTATCTCATAGTATTTCTGGAGTTTTTCAAGTTCGGTTGGAATTGTCATTTTCCTAATCCTCCAAAGCTAACCTCCAAAATAAGGCGCAGCGAGGCACAAATCTATCACCTGTCGCCCGTTTTCTCTGCTTCATGCCCCATATCTCCAGTTTTAAGAATTCCTCTACTTATAGCGTGTCCATTCCTAATGGGTTGCAGTGTAAGGTATTTCTCTTCATAAACAGGCCATCAATGTCAATAACCATACTCCAAATTCTAATAAAAATCCAGACCGTTTTTCACACAGATAGAACCTTAAGAAGTTGAGGGACCGGAGATGACTCGACTCGATGCCTTGGGTGGAATGGGGTTAAGGAGAGAGTTTCGTGGTGAGTGGCAGTGATCAGTGGGTAGGGGTGTGGATAACTTCCTGTAATGCCGTTTTTGAAAACCTTCCAACCTTTCAAATAGAAATCCTTCATGTAAAAAAGTTTTTTGTGGGTGGAAGGACTAAATTTTATATACTTATTCGGCCCTGTGGCCTCTCCCAAAATACAGGCTTTTTTGACGCTAAAATACAGTGTTCGCCTTATTTAATCCCTAGATCACTCCTATATAATTAATACATGCTGGGAGGAAGATATTCTTATGAAGTGTCTTCGCCGCAATAGTGTCATGATTTATGATAAATTTTACGGCCATTATGAACACTCTTTTGGAGATGGAAATGTGTTATCTGCGGGGAGATTGTTGACCAGGTTATTTTGGAGAACCGGCTATGGCTCAAAACGGATATTATGCCTATTAACAAGAAAAGCACACCTGGGATAGCACAAGGGAGGATCAAATGAATAAGGGCAATCTTATTAAACAGGTCTCAGAGAAAACCAATATTGAACTGAAAGCAGCCAAGGTCATCGTAGATACTTTTTTTGATTCAATGCGAGAGAGTTTGGAGAAGGGCGACAGAATTGAGATCAGAGGATTTGGAACCTTTGTGGTCAGGCATTATGGGGCTTATAAGGGTCGAAACCCCAAAACTGGTGAGATTGTCCATGTCCCGCCTAAGAAACTCCCTTACTTCAAAGTTGGAACGGAAATGAAAAAATTGGTTAACAAATAGATTGAGAAGTAGAGTAAATTTTTATGAATGGAAACACGGTCATTGAACATCTGAAGGAATTAGCTGAAAGATTTGGCGCACAAATCCGCTGCGTTGGATAATGCTTCATTCCTATTCTCGGCATCAACCCCTTTGCCTGATCCGATTCTCTAAAATAACCTGATCAACGATCTCCCCGCAGGAAACGCATCTCCATCCAAAAAAATCTTCAATCGGACTGTAAAACTTCTCATAAGCCATAAGACCACCGCATCGATTGCATTTCATGGCGATCCTCCTTAGGTCTTTATTTCTTTGACGATTTGACCCTGCTATATTTTAGCCTGTTATAAAGTTCCCGTTGTTTCGGGCTGATCTTTATTTTCTTTGGTTTCTCTGCTCTTCTCTGTGCCATGACTTTACTCCTCTCAAATCACTTCAAAATTAAGATAATCATGGACTGAAAATATATCAACCAACATTCATGATTGGAATTACAAATAAACATAGTCAGCCATTATATCAAGAAGTTAGAAAGGGGAATTACTTAAACGTTTAGAGGAGATAGGGTGATTTTTCGACCATGGTTTTGGCTGAATGCCTGTTTACAAAAAGGCCAATAGGATTGATAATACGGATACAATCCTTACTTTCCACAGAGGTTTATGGAGTCCCCCGGAAAATACTTAAAAGCGGAGAGAGAATGTCGGAACCTGTCTGTGAAGGAAGTCTCCGAATCGACAAAGATAAGGGAACACCTCCTCGAAGCCCCTCGATTTACCCCAGGTTAATCCCTCAGGTCTATTGCTTACGGTTAAAAATGAAATCTTCAGACTAATGACCATATTCAATCAAAAACCTATTATTAATAGATGTGCTGGTCCTGATTGCAATAATAATGGGACAAGAGCATCCCTTTATAAAGATAGTGTGATTCCAATGTGGTGGTGTGATAATTGTGATCCTCGTCTACTTGTTTACCAGGTTAGATTCAAAATAATCGCCACATATGAAGAAGCCTTGACCCATATAAAAGCATACTGTGAAGGTAGAAAATCGGATTACAATTTTTTAATTCGTGCTTTCGCCAGAGCCAAGGGTTTGCCTAAAACAGTTGGTGAAAAAGAGATTCAGGCATTTTTCCACGGGATTCAGCTGTGGTAATGACTTTTTCCTGAAATCATCAACCTTGAAACAACCTCGTTTATACAATCTCTCAAATGGAAAGTTTTGAGCATGAATCATCAATGATAATAACCCCGCGGAATAATATTCATTCGGTATAACATCTCGTTTTTAACAAATTATTCAAATAGAATAAAAGGTTCATAACCGCTGAGATGTTCTGAAAGTAAGAAAAACCATAAGAAGTCCATAATGAGTCGCTTTATAGATAGAATGGTGGGAAAGCCCAAATTGTGCCCGAATTGCCATTGACAGAACGTGCCCGTAGGGATAAACTTTGAGAAATTTTTGTTTGCAGTATAATTAGGTATAAAAATATAAAATCATGATAAAACGGAATGATTTGTTAAGTGAAAGAGAAAAGTTGACTTTTTACCTGAAAGATGATTTGGAAAATCTTGGAAGAACATATCGCAAAAGGGGAGATATAAATATCAATCTCTATCTTACTGAATATGTATTAGAAAATAAGGAAAGTAATTATTATAAAGAGGCTGTCGATGATTACCAAGAATCAATAAAACTATTAACAAAAGCAAATTCCAGTATGCATCTGTCAGAAGCTATCCTTGCCCACGGAAATGCGATAAAAGAGCAATTTCTTCCCTTACACAAAAAAGATGGAAAAGATTTCACTGAAAACGAAGAAAAAGCAAAAGCAGAATACAAAAAGTGTATTGATCTTACATTAAACATCAATTATTTGCGATATTACTTTTTTGCAACCCTAGAACAAATGAATCTTGAGGTTAGGAAAAAAGTGCGGAACTGTAATACTCATCCAAAAAGAATAGTAATTTTTCATTCATTAGAATCGCCGGAAAGTCACCAGTTTTTAAAGGGGGTATATTACTTTGCATATCAAAGCTTAATTGAAATATGGGAATATAATTACGGCAGAGTTCCGGATTCTGATAAAAATGAACACTTTATAGGAGATAGATTACTAGATGCATCTGGCGTTGTTTTTCTATGCTCGTCTAATTATGACAAAAATACCAAACAAATTGTTAGATTTGAAATCCAGGAAACTAAAAAATTAATAGATAAAAATGATCCGGTAAAAGTGTTTGCCTTAGATATAGGCAATTCAAAACTTCTAGACGAACTGAGAGAATTCTCAACAATGGCTAGGAAAGATGATTTTGAAGAAAAAATAGGGTATTTTTTTAAAGAGTTAAAAGATATTTATCATTGTCGTAAATTTAGATGTGAAAATTAATGCCTAACAAAAGATCTAGTCAAGAGTTTTCAACCTTCTCTGGCATGTTGAGAAGTGATGAGGACACTTCAGCAGGGATACGCAAGCGACAGACGACACCCACCTTACCTTCTACCTTGGAATTCCCTTTAAAATATTATCTCCCCTATTTTTAGCCTAAACACCTTAATACCTTAAAGGTTATCCATCATTAAATGAATAAGATTAACCGGTTATATTTGAGACAGCTGTTTAGGGAGGGGATAAACACGCCTTAACACCATTAAACACCCTTTTATAAGATGGTGGCTCTTATTCTTAAGGAAGCGATGGAGGAGGCTGGTAAGGTTTTGCTGAAGATCGCTTTGGTAGAGGCTGGGGTGGGTGTTAGGCAACCAGCTGGTGCCGCGGGGCATAGCTTAGGGGTTCTTTAGGAATCTCAAACCGAAGGCTGCAAACACCAAGACAATGCCGATGTTCACTATCAACCGTTCCCAGAATCGATTCTTAAAGAACAGTAAATCTACACTAACGACAACGGCAATCAACACCACAATGTAAAGCACTACAGACATGTTCCTTGTCATTTCAATCTCCCGTTCAAATATATCAACAGCCGCCCTGCCTTTCCTTTCCCATACACATAAAGACCCATATCCCTGCCTGTAAAACGTAATGAGAAGAGTTCGGGATTTTTTTAAATTCGTTTTGAACCCATTAAAATCATTCCGATTTTTACATAGGAAATTGGTCTTTCTGGATAAATACCACACTCTGAATTTTCCTTCAAGCCCAAACCGTTTTCCACACAGATAAAAGGTTAAGGAAATATAGGGACCGATATTGACTCGACTCGATGCCCTGGTTGTGGGATTGGTTGGATGGGGTAAAGGACAGAGTTTGGGGGATGAGGTAAATCGGCGGTGTAAATAACTGTCTGGTTACTCGTTCAAAGAAACCCTATTGGTAAAAAATGGACCACCTGTTATTACTCTTATTCCAGTGCTTTCTTAAAACAACTATGGTATATCCTGTCGTCATCTAGATAAATCTTATTTAATCACAAATGGTTACAATGTTCCGTCTTGGGTCTATATGCCTACATATATTCTGGCACGGAGTTTGCTCTTATCACCCTGTAAACCAATTGTTAAGTAGAATCTTGGTCAATTAGAAGGGACCCTTAACTATGAGTGAAACAAGATTTATTGACCCAAAGGAAACGGATATACGTGGATTATTTTTAGCCCCACAGGTTCATAAAGTCCCGCCACACCAAAGGACTTATACTTGGAAAGAAGAACAGTGGGAAGAGTTATTTGAAGATACCTCAGAGCTAAGAGCAGGAGACACTCATTTCCTTGGTTCGATTGTGGTAACCCCCGAACAGCTAAAACTGGGAATAAATTTTTTCGAAATTCAAGACGGTCAGCAAAGGCTAACAACTATTGTAAATTTCATGTGTGCCCTAAGAGACTTGGCAGAAGAAAACAAGATCTCAGGCTCATACCAAGATTATTTATATGCTAAAGATTATAATGGAAAACTTATCCCTAGACTTCGGTTGAGTGAATTGGACGACGGTGCCTTGGCATGTGTTCTTGAAAGAAAACAAAGAAAATCCTCCCATCCTATATTTCACTGTTATGATTATTTCAAGGATAGGATAGAGAAGAAGGTCTCGGGTAATCTAGAAAATGGTTTGAGAGAATTATGGAGTAACTTATTGGAAAAGGTTTATGTAGTTCATATAAATGCTTTTAATGATAATAACGCCTATCAATTGTTCGAAACGTTAAATGACAGGGGATTAGAATTATCTGCTGTAGATCTAATAAAGAATTTTCTTTTAAAAAAAATATCAAATAATAACCAAAAACTTAAAGAATCTGTCATTCTTTGGAATGAGATGTTTGAGAATGTCAGGGACATAGAACCAGTTAAATTCTTCCGAAGATACATGTTGTCTCGTTTTAAAGGCAAGGTGCCTGAAAGAAGATTGAACAAGGTTCTTAGAAACATTATTGAGAAGGATGAATGGGAAAAAGGAGACATTTTAGATTTTATAGACGATCTAAAACAAAAATCCGATATTTACCGCCACATACACAGAGCTAATTTTCATGATGCCAGTGACATCAATAGAAAATTACAACATCTTCAATTAGTTGAAGTTGGCCCAAGCTATACTCTCCTACTTAAGCTTTTCCCATTTTATAAAAATGATCTTCTCACTGAAGAGGATATCATTGGAGTATTGGATAAGATAGAAGCCTTTCACATCAGATGGGGGATATGTGGCCAATCGACATCAAGTTTAGATACAATTTATAACGAAATATGCATTGATTTACCTGCTATCTTAAATGCTGAAGATTCTGCGGGGGGACTTTTATTTTTGAAAAACAAGCTTGATAAAGAAATAAGCGAAAATGTTGATGATAATGTTTTTGAAACCAATTTCAATAAAAGGGTTTTTAAACCATCTGAGAAAAGAACAAAATACATCCTTTGGAAATTATCAAAACCTACAGGTGAGACAAATATTAACATTCATGAAATTCAGACCGAACACATTATGCCAAAAACTTTGAGTGACCATTGGATAAAATATCTTAAAGACAAAACAGGTTTAGACCAAGTCGAAATTGCCGAAAAACACGAAGCAAATATTGATAGACCTGGAAATTTAACCATTATCAAGGGTAAATGGAATGATAGCATATCAAATAACCTGTTCGAACATAAGAAAGGCCAATATAAGGAATCAGAGTTTAAAATTACTAAAGAGTTGTGTGACTGGGATAAATGGACGTTTGATGAAATCGAAAAAAGAAACAAAGAACTATCTAAATCTGCACAGAAAATATGGAAATAAGAGAGTTACCCCCCACCCGCTTTCATAAAAAACCCACAATAAGGACCATTGAAACTTGTTTCGGCTGGAGGTTAACTCAGATAGAAACTCTTGCGGACTCGTTCACTGAAGGGATAAAAAAAGATTCTCAGGATTAGTGGCAGTCTTGCAAATTGGATGTTAACCGGATAGGTTTTGCTTACTCCCGAGGATGGTGCTGCAGTAACTAGATAGAAACCAGCCAGAAAGAACCTCCCTCCTCTCAATTCCCCTCCACTTACCCCAGTTTAACATTCAGTTGAACAATCAGGGACACCCTCAAGCTCTACATATATTAATTCCAAAGGTCTTATTCGGTCGATTACTCATTCTCAACTCTCCCAGTATTTCGGACAGTAGCTTTCACAGCATCAAGAGAAATAGAGGCACCAGTTCACAGTATAAAATCTCTCCTCTCGTCTCCGGACTAAAATTCTACTGTGAGAATTTTCTACTGTGATCTAGAGCGACCCAGGATTCATCCCCTCATTCCAAACCGTCCCTATTCTCTAAGCCTACCCAAACACCTACCAGTTGAAACATCTAAACCTACTCCCCATCTGATACCAAGAAAGTCCTTTTTACCAACAGAATTCCCATTCAAAAACGAAAGGAGGCTAAACATGAACACTGTCCCAGAAATCCGTAGAGAAAAAGTTTTCATTCCCCCAGAGATGACAACCAAAGAAATCAAGGAGAAATACGGTTTGTCGTCAGGAAGATCAAGACAGGTAAAGAAACAAGGATTCTTTGTAAAGAACTATTCCAAGAAACAGATCATCATCGACCCTGAAAATTTCGATCCAGCAGTTTCTTACTCCACCGCAAAGAGGGTTTACTGGAAGAACTTTGCATGGAATTCTTTGGCCCAGACTATCAAGGAGGATCTTATCCAAGAAGCCGTGACGAGGATGTACGAGCTCTCAGGGAAGGTCAAGGAGAATGCTAATGAGAAATATGGTATCGGCTATGGCTACTTTTTCGTAGCTCATAACGCAATGTTAAGTTATTTCAAGACCTGGAAGCGTCAAATGAGGTTTCGTGTCTTCGGAGATATTGAAGATGAAGTGATGGCTGCAAGAATTCACAGTTCCAGAAAGGAATTCATTCCATAGTGACGGAGCGTCATCCAATGTGAAGCCTTCTAAAACCATCCTACCCTCTAAAGAAAGTCCTATCCAAATTCCTTTCCACAATTGAATTTACCTTGAGAAAGAAATGGTTTTCAATTGAATGAGCACCCTTTATGATCCTCTTGGTTCATCTGAGTGGATTATAAGGGGCAATCCTGCTCACTCTTTTTTTGTTGTCATTCAAGATAGCTATGCAGAATAGAGTTAGCAGGACACCCCGTCATTCGAGATGCTGAAATGTACACCCTGTCGAGACAAGAATTTTCTATTCAAGGACCGTGAATTTTTTTATCGAGGCACCCGCTCGTTTCTCAAGACAGATTTTTCAATTGGACAAATCTTTTAATTTGTCTAGAGGACGTACCCTCAATTCTCCCTGATGAATATCTCTTTCTCCATAAACAATCTGGTGAGGGCTTCTTGTCGAACTACCTGAGAGCACATTACCCATTATCTGTGCATGCGTTCCCATTCTATAATGGGTACCGTAATGTAAACCCATCCTTTTGGGGATGGGGATTGGTTTAGTTGGCGATGGTATTCCTCTGTGATCTGGATGTGAAAAACTGATTTCAGATTACTTCGCTGTCGCCTATTTTTTCGGTTTACCCAGCCAATCACCTTGAACCTATACCTGCCCTCTGGCCATTTGAACATCTGCTTTGCCTCAGTTTGAAACCCGACAAGAAGTAGCCTGCTGTCCATCCTGGGAACCGCTACTGGGTATATATCACTTTCTTTCTCAACACTCTCTCCGCCAGCCTGATACTTATAAAAAAGGTTCCATGTATAGTCACAAGTGAAGTTTTGAGGCCCCGAAACCCGAACTTCTAAACGATGGACTGTTCCTACCTTTGGACTTTTATTTACCAAATTGCAAATAAGATTAAAATATGAGGCATGGCTATTTGAAGAAATGACAAATCTGACGGCGTCTCCAGGATACACAGAGAGTTTCACTCTTTGAAGAAAGGACTTATAGAAGGTGAAAATGGAAACCAAGAAGGCAATTCCAGAAACTACAGATATAATAATCTGAAAAGGGCTTAGATAGCCAAAAAAGTGGGGGGACATAAGCACCTCTCATTTCAAGAAGTTCATGAATGGATGTGTACCTGTCACCATTTCAGCCCCAGAAGTTAAGAGGTAAGGCCCTATCTCATTCTTACCTTACCTCGTGTAATCCTCCCGATTCTCCTTTTTTCCTGTAACCCTTCTACCACCCACTCCCAGCATAAACCTCTGAATGTCTCTCATGCTCCTGCCAATTCTCCATGTATCGTTCAGCCAATTTTTTATCATGGATCACGAGGAGGTTCTCAGCATTATTCTCCTCCGCAGCCTTCGTAAAATTAAAGGACCCGGTAATCACGGTCTCCCCATCAATAACCATTACCTTATTGAAGCGATATCACGGAGATCAGAGTCTATGATGCCCGAGAAAGACATCCTTAAGATTAGCGAATGCGTTTAATAACTCTCCCAAGGTGATGATCTCTCGAAATGTTACCTCTTCCTTGGAATGGTCAGGGTCAGAACAATCAAGCGCTAAATTATGTGCCCCTATTTCATTTATTGCTTTCTCCAGATCCGCAGTTGTTTCTAAAATGCCTTTGATTACAGTCAGCGGGTATAAAAAGTATTTCTCCCTCTTTTCTTGGTCATTTAGAATTTTTGAATAAAGATCCTCAAAAATATAAATTAGTGTAGTCAGTGCTCTTTTAATTTTATTCTTGTTCTCAAAATCAATTGTTTTTTGGTCAAAATTAACGTACAGGTTCTTTAGATTTTCTGAAAATTCAAGTAGATCCTTCTCTTGACAAGTTAGCAGTTCCTCTTTTGCTTGATTTTTTGACAAGGTTTTAACGATGTTCCCAAATACCCTATTGCTAATAAAGTACTTTAATAAGAATTCATCATAAATCTTCTCACCATTACCACGGCATCTCTTTAATATAAGGATCTGAAATACTCTTTTAGCTATGTCAATATGTCTTTGGCTCAAATAGCTTAACCTTTCATCGGTTACTTTGTCGCCATGGGTGTATATAGACCGAACTTCATAAAAATCTATCATCCACTTCTTGATTTCTCCTCTACTTTCCGCTGGCAGATTGAGTTGGCTCACTAATTTATCAGCAATTAGTTCACCAACATTTCTTCTGTCTAAAACACCGAGGAGGCATTGAAAAGCGGAACAGAAATTCTGGACATCGGCTTCCTCAGGAAAAAGATAAGAATCCCTAAATTGGGTTCTCATGTAATATAACAGGCTTCTAAACAGTGAAAAATTGAACCCTTTGGTGATTTCATTTTTGAAAAATTTGAATTCAAGCGAATTTATATCTAATCTTGGCTTGTTATTCCAATTTACAAACTGGGATGGCAAGATCTTTTCACTGAACTGGGATGAAGCAATCCTTCTGAAGAATTTATCTACCCTCGTATAGCCGCCTTTCCCATTGTCAAAAGATTTCCAAAGTTCAAAGTAGAAATTCTCCGAATAGAGACTGGAATAACCTAAATTTGTTCCTGTAATTAAGAAGAACAAAATGGAAACGAGAGTTTCCCAGTCATTATAAGAATGGATTGATTGGCAGCTGACAACCGGGATTCCCTTTATGGGCTTTGTATCCTTATCCACATACATTTCAAGAAAGCGGGTATTGTCTTCAGCAAAATGTTTTTTCCAGCCTTCGGGAGTACTTTCCCAAACTGAAAAATCCCCAATAGAAAAATACGTTTCAAATTTTAAATAAGGCAAAACGCAGAATTGTTTTTCAACTACCATGATAGACCTCCAACCTTTTTTAATCTATCCTTGCGCCATTCAAATAGTGAAAAATACTTATTCCAGTCATTCCTTTTTGCACTATCATTCCAAATGATGATCAATAGATCCCCATCAGTCCCTTTCATAAGGCCACCATTCCATATAGGTTATTGGGATGAGACTTCAGTTTCAATCGGAGTGTACTAAATCTGAAATGGAGTGTCAATGGGAATTGGTAAATTGCAGCTGTCACGTGGTAATGTCGAGTTTGTTCCACTCAAAAATATCGGTTGGTTGTAAAGGCAGAGAGGTCTCCTTTATGGTAAGAAAGTCTCGAAGGTGAGCGGACCGGCGGATCGATAAGAAGGAATGAAAAAAGGAAATGCGCCTTGGTTGGGAGGCTCTACTAAGGACAGAGTTAGGGGAACAACAATATAAAATCAAAATTGAACTTAAGCACCGTGATCTACAGTGGGAGGAACCGATGAACACCCGTACATCAGATTTTTCATTTCGACAGGTTCTTTTAATTGTCTAGAAGACACACCCTTTCATGGTGGCCTAAATGCTTCTGTTCCTTCTCCCAATATATACCTCCGGATGTTTCGGATACTCCTGCCCCTTGATTGCTAATAATTATTTTTCTCTAAAAATCGAATCCCCTCTATCCAAACGGCAGTATAACCATCTCTTACTGTAAGGTTTGGCGATATGAGGGCCTTAGGAAGCAGGATGTCAAGGAAGTAGTTTGATCAGATGCACCTTAATTGTCATTTGGAGCACTCTAGTAACCATTCTGACAATTTTGGCTTTCTTGAAATTGGTCGGCTTTTATATTTGAAAAGTTCTTTAAAAGAAATTCTGGCTACTTCTAACCTTTTTTCCATAATTTGCGTATATTCCTCAGAACAATCGCACAGTATAGCTTTTAGCTCAAGTTTTTTTGCTATTTCCCCAGTAGTTCCAGAACCAGCCATTAAATCGAATACTACGTCGTCTTCTCTTGTCACCATTAAGAACAATTTTTCATAAACACCAACCGGTTTTTGTGCAGGATGACCGGTTTGTTCTTTTCTCCCTACAAAACCGACTAGTAAGGAATCTTCAATAACGCTGGTTGGCCCAGGCATATAACGGAGTTTGCCTTGAGCTAATTTTTCTTTCTGCACTTCATTTAAAAAGTGCTCCGGGTAAAGCTTTGCTTTGGGGTGTGCTAAGTGTAAACAAGCGATTTGGCTTGAACGCCATCCCTTGATCACTGATGGAGAATTTTTATAATACCACGTAAGCCAGGCTACCAATCCCAATGGTTTGGGTATCCTTTCGACGAAACGAGCGACTATTTCAGGAAAGCCCCAGAGATAAATATGGAGCGAAACGTCTTTAGTATTATCAAGAATATTTACAATATACTCAATATAATCTTCCCTAACTCCGCCAACCCCTTTGTTATACCAAGGGTCTATCATGGTTACCGTGGCGTGAAAACCGACCTTTTTTAGAAATGTAAGACTATCCAGAATGTCCATTGGAGGCAGGATCGCAACGTTGTTTGCTTCTAAGCTTGCCAGGATATTAGCCTTAGGTATCTCCAATGAGGTGTCCTTTGTTTTTGCTGTTGCAATTCGCTTCATTGTTTTTCTCTTTTTTCTATCTTTCCATTGGGCCTTAACGCATAACCGAAGTAATTTAACAGAAAATCAAATACCTCAAGTTTAACTTTTTCAGGTGAAGATTGCACTATTGCGTAGACATTTAATTTTCCTGTATTGTTATCCCAGTAATTCTTTTTTACAACTTGATGACGGCCACACAAGGCTTGCCACTGTCCGGGATTATTCGGATCGGCATTGGGATTAAATGAGTGTGGGCTTTTATGGTCAGGGGTCAATTTGACTTTCCCGCCACCTATCGGGTCAACATCCCCCTCTCTTAAGCCGCAAAACTCTCCGCCTTCATTCCATTCGCAACAATAATCTGCCCTCTTAAGAATTTCCAACCAGCAGCTATCAGTCGGTTTAATCCTCTTGCCAGCTGATTTTCTTTTTTCTTTGCTCGACATTAAATATTCCTGAACTTGCAGATCTCCTCGGTTTCGCCACGATAAAATTGTGTAGCCATCATCAGTGCGGAGTTCAGAAAGTCGTTGATGCCAATTTTCCGGCTCTTTCCCGGTTTGAGGATCTTTCGCGACTTCTAAAATTTGCTCTCTTGTCAGTACCATATCTATATTATCCAAGAATAATGCTTCAATCCTTTTTTTGATGCTCCTTTGTTTGTATGGACCCTTGACTTTTCCGTAAATTTTCTCAGCTTTCTTACCAACATCCTTACCTTTTGAAGGGACCATATTCGAATATTCTACCTCCTATACATGTTCAATAAATCTTATAAAACGGAAATATCGAACTCGAAATATCGGATGCATTTACCCTTTTCGCTTTTCCGTTTTGAGTTTCCCCTCTGATTTCAATTACGGGCAACTTCAGTTAAGACTGAAGTGTACTAAATCAGGAACTGGGTGTCAATAAGAATAGAGAGACATTTAGATTGCGATCTAAGAAGATCCCGGTTTGTACCACATAAAAATATCCGCTTGGTTGTAAGGTGGAGACGTTTTCTTTAAGATAAGAAGTTCTCGATGAAGGAATCGTACCGGCGGACCAATAAAATGGAATGGTTAAAGAAATGCGTTCCCACTCAGAGGTCCTACCCACTCTCCTCAAATGAAAACCATCCTGAGTAAGTCTATTGAGTTATTAATGCTCGGCTCGACACCACCACCGCTTTGTTAGGAGGCGTTATGGGAGTGAGAGAGGGTGGGAGGATTGGGAGGAATGGGACGAAAGGGTTCCGGATAGTACGGCAAGGTGAAATGGGATTTAAGGAACCGGATTAGAAAAATATCGCAGAGTCAAATTGAATTCACTCCTTTTTAAAAATACCTATCGGTGTGGGGAATACCTTGGGGAATATCAATAATGGTGACAAAAATGTTCTATAATATATTGCGTAACCCATTGAAATTATAGATGGTGGTCCCAACGGGATTCGAACCCGTGTTACCGACGTGAGAGGCCGGTGTCCTAGGCCACTAGACGATGGGACCACATTTCTAATTCAATTCCAAATGCCAAATTTCCAATGAGCTCGGCTGCCAGACGCCGGGGAAGAATTATCCCACGTCCAAAAACCAAACAAATCTTTATGTCCTGTTCAAATTAACGCACACCATATCAAAAATCAAGCAATATTTCATTATCCTCCCACATCCTCAATCCATCTTGTCTTCTCAAGTTTAAGGATTTATACTACGGAATAACAAAAAGCGATTCTAGAATTTAACATTTGAACTTTGGCCGGAGCGTGCCCCACAAGCCCGCCTTCTAAGCGGGGTGAAGGGGCACAATATGAATTGAAATTCCCTTTCCGGGAAGCCCCGCCCTGTGTGGGCGGGGAGCTTCACATTTGACCTTTAGATTCTAACGCCATGATCCCCATCCGAGAGGCCATCCGTTCGAAGAACTTTCCGGCTGTCAGCATCCTCATCATCAGCCTAAATGTTATTGTCTTTTTATGGGAACTCCTTCAGGGGCCTGATTTGAGAGATGTGTTCTATGAAGGTTCTTCGTGACTATTCCACCCGGGGTTCACGAAGGAACCCGATTGCGCCTCAAAGGCTTGGGCCGTAGGGATACAGAGCGTAACCAAGGGGATCTCTTTCTTGAGGTCCGAATTTTAGATTGGGGTAAACCCCATTAGAAATTGCAGCCCTGCTGTAGCGGGACTCGAAACCAAGCGGGCTATCATTTGTATCGGAGGTAAACAGAAAGGAGAAAAAGAATGGGAAAAGTTTCGATTTTCGACCAAGCAAAAAAAGAAGGCAGGACAATCCTCACCGAATTCGAATCCAAAAGAATTCTCAAGCAGGCGGGAATACCCGTTGTGGAAACCAAGCTGGCGAAGACCCAAAAAGAAGCGGTGTCCTTAAGCCAGAAAATGGGCTTCCCTGTAGCGTTGAAAATTGTCTCCCCGGACGTGATTCACAAGAGCGATTCGGGTGGCGTTAAGCTTTCATTAAACAATATGACCGAGGTGAGAAAAGCTTATGACGAGATTCTGAAAAAAGTCAGGAAACAGTATCGCAGGGCAATCATTCATGGAGTATCCGTGCAAAAAATGGCCCGGCCGGCTACAGAAGTCATTGTGGGAACCAGCAAAGATCCCCAATTCGGTCCCGTCATTATGTTTGGCTTGGGGGGTGTTTTTGTCGAATTGCTCAAAGATGTCTCTTTCAGAGTTATTCCAGTTGAGCGAAGAGATGCTCAAGAAATGATTGAAGAAATAAAAGGATACCCATTATTGCAGGGATACAGGGGAAAGGAGCCTGCCAACATCTCTGCTTTGGTCGAGACGATTCTTAAGGTTTCCAAACTGATAGAGGAAAATCCCCGGATCCGGGAATTGGAGCTCAACCCCATATTTGCCTATCGAGATAAGGCAGTGGCTGTCGATGCAAGAATTATTTTAGAAAAGGATTGATTGAGAAACGATCAGCCTTTGTGTTCCTGCCTTGTCGCGAAGAGCTTTAAATACTTCCCATACCCTTCTTTTTCCAGATCCTCTTTGGGAATGAATCTTAACGCGGCGGAATTCATGCAATACCGAAGTCCGGTCGGCGGCGGCCCGTCATGAAACACATGGCCGAGATGTGAATCGGCATGTTTGCTCCTCACCTCAATACGCTTCATAAAAAAACTTCTATCTTCTTTTTCAGCAATATTATCCGGCTCAAGGGGCTTGGTGAAGCTTGGCCATCCGGTCCTGGAATCGAACTTATCGAGAGAACTGAACAGAGGCTCTCCGGAAACGATATCAACATAAATTCCTTCCCTCTTGTTATCCCAATATTCGTTCTTAAACGCCGGCTCTGTGCCCTTCTCTTGAGTCACCTTATACTGTAATGAGGTTAGCTCTTTTCTCAGGGTTGCGTCGTCGGGCTTTTTGTAGGTTCTATCATCATTTGATTTTGTGCCTTCCATGTCTTTCCCCCATACCTTGGTCAGAAACTGATCGCGACCGGACGCATATCTGTAATATTTATACTTGAGGGGATGCTTTTTGTAGTAATCCTGGTGGTACGCCTCTGCCTCATAAAATTTAGTAAACTTTATGATCTCCGTCACAACGGGTTTATTGAACCTTCCGGATTTGTCTAAGGCCTCCTTTGACTTTTCCGCCAACCTTCTTTGCCCTTCATCATGATAGAATATGACGCTTCGATATTGCGGACCTCGATCCACAAACTGCCCACCCGGGTCGGTGGGATCAACATGCCTCCAGAAGAAATCGAGTAATTCTTCATACGTCATTTTGGAGGGATCATAATAAACCTGGATGGCCTCGACATGCCCTGTCGTTCCGGACGATACCTCTTCATAGGTTGGGTTCTCTTTGTTTCCCCCGGTGTAGCCTGATGTGACTTTGACAACCCCTTGCAATTTTTCAAAATCTGCCTGCGTACACCAAAAACATCCGCCCGCGAAGGTAGCCTTTCTTGTGGTCACACCCTCTTTAGCCAAATCATTTTTTGCCCTTTGTGAAGCGCCGCCGGACTTTTGACATCCATTAACGACAATGAGAATTGCCACAAACAATACGAATAGAATTTTCATCATCAACACCTCCAATTAGCCTCCCCTGCTATTCTAGGCCACAGCAGTTACAGAGAATTAAAAAATTCTATTAATTAAAAATATTTATGACTTTCTCAATTGTCAACCTCCCGCCACCGGGATGAAGCTCCGGAGTGAATCTTTGCGGGGTTGAATGGGTTAAGAGAGAACGAGAAAGACGTCGATTTCAATGGTTAGACAGATTTAAGCATGAAACCCGTTGATTGAGGAAACGCCTAAGAGGTCAAAATGAGACTAAAATAGGAAACGCACTGATTTTTAGGAGCAAAATTTTCGGAGGAAACAGTAAAATTACGAAAGAAAGGGAAAAATCGCTTGAAATGACGTAAAAAATTTCTTTACAAGAAAATAGGCATGTGCTATTCTAACTTCGTGGCGGGGAGGGGTCAAAATGGAGGAACCGCCATGGAAACAAAGGTGGGCGATACTATGAGAAGCATTTTAAACGGAATCGAGTATAAGGTAAAGAAAATTGTAAAAAGGATGGCTGTGCTTGAGTCGCAAGACGGAAAAAGCCAGATTCTCACAGAGCTTGAGAATCTAAACTTATTCTACAAGAAAAAGAGAGGAAAAGCCGTATGAAACAAGATATGATAAATTCCCCTCCCGCCACATCATCTTTTGATGAAGACCGTTTATCCTCCTTCAAACTTCCTCCCTTCTTGCCATCCTATCCCGTGCCTTAACTACCCTCCCCAGAAAGACTTCTCAAAAAATTTCTTAGTTTCTCCAGGTCCTCCGGTGAGATATCAGCAAACTTCACTCCAGCCCGATAATCTTGCCGATCCTGCCCCAGATGAATATCCGTCCAAACTACCTGGACCAGCGTTTCAATGGTCGTTAATTCAGACCCGGAAGAAAAAAATAATTTCAACGACAGATGCTGTCCAACCTCCATTTCTTCAGGGAAATAGACTAACAATCCTCCTTCACTGGCATTGAGGGCTTCGCCACGGTTGGCAACCAAACCAGTTCGAACATACTCTACCGGTAGATCCACATCAAAACGGGGATGTTTCCTCTTTTCAAAGTTCACAGTTCCATAACGAGGTCGATTTTTCTTTTCTTCTTCTCTCATTAAACCACTCTTCTAAAAATGCCGTTTCGAATTGTCTTTCCACCAAATCCACAATGAAATGTTGAATAGCTGTGGAATTGGATTGTACTCAGCTTGAAGGTAACGGTTTCAACCATTTTGCCTAAAAAATAAGCACGCCTAAGTCAGTAAATAAATTCATAAATCTCAGAAGATTTAGTAGATTGAATTTGATTAGACCACTTAAAGGCTTGTTTTTTAACATTTATGAACAGAGGCCTTCTATCGATTTGTTTTTTCGGGATCCTCTTCTTTTTTGATAAATCCAAACCCACCACATCCTGGGCAAACCTCAACATCTCCAGAGTCGTTGGGGAATTTGCCGTTGCCATTGCATTCAGGGCAAACCAGCATACCATATTTATCCGGATTAAAACTTTCATCCATGTCCGTTCTAAAAACCATCCTTTTTTTAACGTCTCAAACTCAATGGCCTGAAAAGTCAGGTATTCAGTTCTTCTATGTCTTGGCTTTCCTCCTCTATCCGGGTTAGCGTTCGCCTATTCTCCAAAATTAAATAGTCAATAATTTCTCCGCAATAGATGCACCTCCATCCTAAGAAATGTTCGTGAGGACCGTAGAATTTTTCCTGGACCATAGGACTTCCGCAGCGATCACACTTCATGGGGAACTCCTGAAAGGAGCCTTCCATTGCCTTTTTGGAAATCTACGTTTTCGACTTAGATTCTTTCCATGACTTCAAAGATTGTCATTAGCAAAAAATATACCCAATTGAATGACCAGAAGATTGCGCTTGGTAACCTCTTGTGATTGCAACGTTTCCATAGCTGATTCAGTTAGGGAAGCTGTTGTCAAAAGGACGCAACGAAAGTTGACACCTTATTATCAGCAGTCTTCCGATACGTCTTTTAAATCAACAAATTAGCTTTCGGTAAAAAAAGTTGACAGCGCAAAAAAAGTTGCACCTTTTCATCCGGCAGAAATCTGAACAAAAAGCTATGCATAGCGAAGATTTATTAAAGATGAGAGAGACTGTAGGAAGGGCTTGCAGTCTCTCAATCTAATCAACCATAGAGTACTGGCTGGGGGGCAAGGATTCGAACCTAATAATTGATACCTGCCCACTTCAAGAAATATGTAATATTTTTAAGCAATTACAAGAACAACCAAAAATTGAAGATTCAAATGTTCAACATAAGTTCAAACGAATGATTAGGCCAGAGAAGTAGCAACCCTGGAGGCTTACCAGGAGCCCACTTATGAAAAGGCGAAGGAGAAACTTTGGAAGATTCGTAGGGACCTTCAACTCATCAACCAATCGGCGGTCAGCAGTTTAGATGAAGCGATGGAGGAAACCTTAACCCTTCACCGTTCGGGATTGTTTCGGGAATTAGGGGTCAGCTTTAAGACGACCAACTGCATCGAGTCTTTGATGGCTCTCGTTGGGCAGAGGACTGATAAGGTTGATTATTGGAGAAACAGCGATCAGAAGCATCGGTGGTTGGCCGCAACTCTTTTGGATATTGAGCCGAGGCTGAGGAAGGTAAAGGGATATAGATACCTAGCACAATTGCGAATCGCTATCCAGAAAGAGATTGAGAGGCAGACAGCTAAAAAGGATCAAATGAAGGAAGCTGCTTAGGCGGATACTCAAATATGGGCCGAACTCAGAAAATTGATCCTGGGACAAATGGTGAGGTCATTTTTACAGGAGCCACTGCTAAATTTCAACTAAAAAAGGGATTGACCCATGTCGATTACAAAGAAGTCTTAACGGGGAGTGATAAACTATTTTATAAGGATACCCCCATTGAATCAAAGAAAAAGATATTGATCCTTTTGGCTCATCTTGGAACTCCAGAGTCATGCAGAATACTTGAAAAGTATTTAAAGAGTTCAGGGGAGAATTTGAGAGATTGGGTTTTATTATCTTTGAAGGAATGTCGTATGTTTCTTGAAAGCGCTCTTTTGGAGGAGGAAAGTGGGTTTATATCAACGGGACTGGGAGGGAAAGACAATAAGCTCAGATATTATTTTATTGCCAGTTCAAAGAATGGTCTGCCATTTTCAAAACTTCATCAGAATACCCTAAAAAGAGGATTTGAAATAATCAGTCATAAATATAAGTCCCAGATTGAACAGATTAACTTTGAAACCACTTACGCAATGATAGGAATGTTAATTCCAATGGACATAGCTGTTGGAGAGATTATAGAAGAAGGAATAAGGGAATGTAATAAGATACGTGAGTTCTTATCCGTTGATTATTATGTTACAAATGTTGAAAAACCTACCGATAAGGAAATCTCAACCTATCTTGAAGAAATTAAACATAGAGAGAAATAAGGCCTACAACTTATGGACCTCATCCTCAACCGGGACAATCTTCAGAAAACTCCTTCCAGCTTCCTCCATTGTTTCTTTCAGGGTTAGAGCCACTTCAACCGACGCTTCCATAGGAGCTTCCAAGAGAATTTCATCATGGACACAAAGACTCCTCTCCATTGCCCAAGGTGCATAGCATCCACAAAAAGGGTGTTTAATGGTGTTTAGGATGTGTTTATGACAAATAGTGTCATTTTTTGCGGTTTTTAGATTTTCCGTATTTAAAAAAACTTATTAAATATCAACTCCTTAATGGCTTAGGGCTTTGTTGGCATAAAAGTTGCTTTTACTACGATAACCGAAAAATAAATTGCCGACAAAGCCAAACCACGAGTAATCGTGGGACGGAAAGCCACGGGTCCCATCGGGATAGCCGGGTTGCCGAAGGATAAATGAACCGGATTACCGTGGCTTTAGTCAAATAGGTAATCCGGTTTTTTATTTATGGCTCTGGGAGGATGATTCTATGAGATCATCATTTACTGTTTTACTTCTAATAATCCTGAGCCTTTTCCCCGGGTCGATTTTCGCCGTTTCAGAGGAAAAGGTCAGTCATCTTTTCTTTATTGAACGGAGTAAAAACAAGAACCTTGTCCAGTATGACATCCATCTCACAGAGGATAGTGATCTTCCTGATCCAAGCCCTATTAGTGTTTATTGGATTTTGGAAAATGGCAGGCGTGAAGAACTGAATACGATTGAGAAGAAGTATGCTTATGGAATTGCTCATCAAGAGAAACTTGAGAAGGACAAGTTCAAGGTCATTCTGGCTGGTCTTAAAGGCTTGGAGATCATCGTCGAACGAATGAACGATTCTTTTAAGGCTATGGTTTGCATCGACGGTAGGGAGAGTATCCTCGAAAAAATCTACATAAAATCCGAAGAAAAATTGACCGGACCACCCAAGATCCTTTGCATCGACCTTTTTGGCCGGACTAAGGAAATCAGTCTTCCCATAAAAGAACGGATCGGTCTCAAATAACTGAGGCGAGTTCAGGTAGACCGAATAGGGGGAGGAGGAAGACAAAAAGTCAGAATAATTTTTAACATTATTAAACCGTGATGGTGAAGATGTGACGGTATTTACTCCCAGGTCTGTAAGCTTAATCAAGGAGGTCAGAAATGAAAAGGACTTTGTTATTTGTTTCGTTAACCATGGTGTTAGGACTATTTGGATGTACTCATACCATAGATAGGGTTGAGCAAAGATGGGGCCCTCCGGCAAGCGTAGAACAACAAGGGGATTATACCCTTTATTCTTATTCTTTCAATAAAGCAAGCCGGAGAGGTCCTGGCGTGCTAAATGTGACATTAACCTGCGATAACGCCGGAAACATCCTCTCTAAAAGTCAAACATGGGAACCTTCCGAATCAGTGGCACCGTTACCTTCACCTTATATGAAAAAAAGAATGACAACGGTCCAACCACGTCCTGAAGAAGTAGAGGCATCTGCTGGTCCGCCGCAGACCGATCCAGATGTAAACGCCACCACCAAAACACTGCAACCCTCCGAATCAGTAGTACCTTCACCTTATATGAAGAAAAAGGTGGGAACGGTCCAATCACTTCGTGAAGAAGCAGAGGTATCTGCTGACCCGCCGCAGACCGATCCAGATGTAAACGCCGCCACCAAAACACTGGAACCTTCCAAATCAGCAGTACCATTACCTTCACCTTATATGAAGAAAGAAGTGGGAGCGGTCCAACCACTTCGTGAAGAAGCAGAGGTATCTGCTGATCCGCCGCAGACCGATCCAGATGTAACTCTTGGTGTAGGCGTTGAAGGTCCCCCTGAAGGAAATGGCGTATATTATGATGGGCCATTTGATATTGATGGCATATCTCTATACTATTATGGTGGAGGGTTTTATTATGCAGCGCCGGGTGACCCGCATAGATTGTTATTTCATCATAGATGTCCTCCTAATCGACTCGAATTTTATCGGAATCATTGGAGAAATGGGTGGCGTGGATTTCATGATCGGTGGGTACAGTCCCATAAACAACCTTGGAGAAATGATCCAAAGCGTGAAATTCATCGCAATGCTCCGGTTAATAAGGCATCTACACCTCCATCAAGAACATATACTTCTTCGAAGGCATCTACGCCTCCAAAAAACACGTATACACCTCCTCCGAAGACGTATACTCCTCCACAAAAGGCGAATACACCGCCACCAGCATATACTCCTCCACCAAGGACCTATACACCACCACCAAAACACTGGAACCCAATGACTAAGAGGTGGGAATGAGCATATAGAAAATTTCAGACAAAGGAGAAAAGTAAAATAAGATAAATATTGTTCACGCCCGTTGCCTCGGGCTGGTAATTACCTGCCTACGGATAGTAAGAGGGAAAAGAATTAAACGGATAAGGGTAAATGAATAATGTCTAATAGGAGCTATATACATCCTGAACCAATAATCAAGAGATATTTTTCAGATAAAGGGATGACTGTCGAAATTGAGCCTCATGGTTCTCAAGATGCTTACTTATTAGGTGTGGGTCATACAATCTTGGCCGGAGAAATAAAGCACTCCGATACAAAAACGTAAGTGGTAGGAGAAGTACAAACAAGGAGGAATGATATGAAAAAACTTTTAATAGTGGCTATGGTATTAGGGTTAATTGGCATAGTCAGTGTTGCCCAAGCAGGTCTGCTTGAAGAAATCATAAAACAAGGTATAAAGCAAGGGGCAGAACAAATGCGGGATCAAATGATTAATGATGCCTTACATGGAGGACAACAAGGTCAACAACCCAATAATCCTCCTCCATCTAATAATCCTCCTCCATCTGACAATCCTCTTCCATCATCTGATTCATGCCCATCTGTTAGTGACCTTATAGATGACGAATCATGTCCATCTGATTCTTGGTCCCAGATCAAGCAACTTGCATTAAGTGGGCAGTCTAATAATGGGGTTTGGAGCAGATCATGGTCTACAGCAAGGTTTTCCCCTCAAATCATTATTAGACATGACCTTATTCCTTCTGTCATGAATGGTTGGTCATGTTATTATGATTCTAACAGTGATGCTATTTGGTGGTCGGAAAGAGGTGTGGTGGGGCTGTTGCATGATATTACTATCACAGTTTCCGTGATCTATTATTGTTCAGGTCCCAATGAAGGCAAGTTCTTCGTGAAGTATGAAAGGTTCGGAGGCTTACTCCTCCCATACAATTGGACAAAACCAATGCAGGAAGAGAAAGGTACTAAATCAGGCTGGGACTTCATTGATGATCTTTACAAGATGGAATTTATACAGGACTAAAAATGAGAAAGTTTCTGTTTCACTATTTCATAGGGAAAGGGGGTGAAACAATGAAAACACTCAGAATTGGAATGTTGGTTGCTATTCTTATGCTGTCAGTTACGGTCAGTGCCATCAGCTTTACAGCTCCATTACCTCCCCCGCCTCCTGTTGTTGGGGTCGCTGTTACACCTCCAGAAGTCCCGGATGTGCAACTGGAAGTTGGAGCAGTTGGGCCAGCAGTTTCTGCTAACGTATTTTATGATGGACCTTTCCTTATAGGAGGGATTCCCCTGTTCTATTTTGGTGGGGGTTTCTTTAATTTTGAAGGTGGAGTTTATCATTTCCATCATATGTGTCTTCCTGAGGAACGAGGGTTCTATCACGACCGTTGGGGAAATGGGTTTCGTGATCATCAAGAGAGATGGGGACGCGAACATGATCGAGACCGTAGAGAAGGACACCGCGATGTGAGACACGACAGAGGTCATGAGCTCGGACATGGCAGAGATGGTCATGATCGTGGTGAACACCGTGATGTGAGAGGCGACAGAGGTCATGAGCTCGGACATGGCAGAGATGGTCATGATCGTCGTGGTGAACACCGTGATGTGAGACACGATAGAGGAAATGATAGACATGATCGTGCTGATCGTCGCGATATACACCATGATCGACACGAACCTACCCGTAAGGGTGGAATGCCGCCAAGGCATGACCCAAGGCCTGAAAAGAAGTAAGTAAAAGAAAGGAAGCGGGCGATGAACCCGCTTCCTTCTGGAGAAAACAATGAAAAAGTTTTCAATTACGGTTAGGAACATGCATCAAAAAAAACAGGGCTATTTCTAACGAGCCGATAGCTTAACGTGTTGGAGAAAAGTGAAAAAGGACTGCTGACCGGATATCAGCGGTCCTTTTCTTTTTGGAAGAAATTTTTCGCAAGAGGGCAGATGCTTTACTGACTGAAAAATTCTAAGCAGCTTTGTTATGATAATAAATAATATCCTCAACCGTTATCTTACCCTTTGCCAATCCCAACCGCATTGCTGGGGTCTGGTTGTTTTTGCCAACTTCCACAAAATTATAGAAGACGCGGAAGATATCCAGTAGCTTGCCTACCATAACCGGTTTGTAAGGGCCGTAGCCAAACCAGCGGCGGCCCAAACTTGCCGAACTGCTGATCGGCCTCTCCAACAGCGATAATCTCCTTCGAACCTGCATGAAGAAGCGGTCTATAGCATAGAGGCTTGCCTTGTTGTAGAGCCAGGCAAGATGGTCTTCGTCATACCTTTGGATGTCCATCAGGTAACACACGGCCTTTTCGGGCTCTCCCATATTCGGGAACGGGTATTCCACCCAACGATCCTGCCATTTCCCGATGTTAACCATCTGGGTCATCTTCTCCTTTATCATCAGGAGTTTTACCCGCCAATCTTTCAGCTCAGGGTGCAATTGCTTCATGGCTGTCATGCGACGCCGATTTTCTGCCAGGATCCGACGTTTTTCGTCAATGGTTGCCTCGGCGTTGATCCGCACGTAAAAGGCGTCGCAGCGCCCCTCTCTGATCCTATCGGAAAATGCCCATAGACAAGCAGCCCGGAAGGCTGAGTCCTGATCGAGAAAAAAACGGACTTTTTCTGCGTTATCCAGAAGCTTCCTAAGAAAGAAAAAGTGCCCATACATGGTGTATTCTCCACGGACCTGCATCCCTCCTTTCGGAAGAGCAAGATCGTCATCCAGGTTATCCAATACTTCGACATCGTCCCTCCTGGCAACGTCTTCATAGGTAGCGGCTATATTATCCCTCAGAGATCCGGTATGTACGCTAAATCTTTGGGCTCGGGTCTTCTTTGTTCGCACTACCTATTCGTGAGTTAAAAAGGGGGTAAAATTGGGTGACACTTTTGGTTGATGTAAACCTTAATATATCCCTTCCTCAGCGAAAGCTTCGCAAAATTGGCAATCGGTAAGGGATTCACCACGACCGTACGGACTCCCTGGGAGGCCAGAAAGGAAAAGAGATTGATGTGATAGCAACCAGTAGATTCCATCGCTACTATGACCTTTGAAAGAGCTTCACCCTGCGACGTGATCGTCTTAAGAAAATCGTCAAACCCATTGGAATCCATCGAATAAGATCTGGAAAAAGATCCCTTTCCTTCGGAATCGATCCCGGCTGTAGCGAAAAAATCTTTGGATACATCAATACCAACCAAAAGACTGTACATCCTTCAACCTCCTTCTGAGATGAGGCAGGACTAAATGAAAACCTTTATTCCATTCTCCTGAAAATGGATTGAATTCATTTCATGGCCATATTACCACCTTATTGAATGGTGCCGCAAGGCTTTAGTTTCAATCAGAGTACTGAATTTAAAGCGGGCATGAGTTCCAAACCAAGACGCATCCCTTTTGACCATTCCTTTTTATATATTGGATGAATAACATCCCAAACAAGTTATTGGTGTTCGACATGGCCGCCAAGTTTGTTGGGAGGCGTGGTGGGATGTGAGGTTGGGGTGGAGGAATGGAAAGAGAAGTATGACTAAATTGCCAGTAATCTTCTTTCTTGCCGAGTCGGAAAATGGCAGTCATAGTCACACATGATAGAATGGATTTCGGACACCTTTCGGACAACGTTTTTTTGGACGTAAGTTATTGAAATCATTGGCTGGGGGGCAAGGATTCGAACCTCGGTTGATGGAGCCAGAGTCCATAGTCCTACCGCTAGACGACCCCCCAATCCTTTAAAAAGTCGCCGATACGCCGTTAAGCTTTGCATACTTCTTTTGATACCTTATACCACCAATAAGCCCGTTGATCAATCTTAAACTACCTTTGATTTTAGATTCCCTGCGCAAAGCGCATCTGAACCTTCTGGGCCTTCCTTTAACCTTCCTCATACCTCTTAGCCCACAAGGTCTTGCGAGACGGGTGGGATATGATATATTAAGAGGCGAAGTAGAGTAAACCCCGTTAGAAAGGGTCGGGCTTTGACCCCGCCCCAAATAAGGAACGAGTGCTTTGTGCTTCTACTATCCTCGGCATGGGGCTTTCTAACGGCGTAAAAGAAAGGAATCGGCTCCATGGCCCAAATCAATCCATCACCCTCTTCTGACTTCATAAGAGAAATTATCGAAGAACACCTAAGAACCGGTAGGTTCCAGGGACGTGTTGCGACGCGCTTTCCGCCCGAGCCCAACGGATACCTCCATATCGGACATGCCAAGTCCGTCTGCCTCAATTTCGGCATCGCCGCCCAGTACAACGGCACCTGCAACGTAAGGATGGACGATACAGACCCGAGTGGCGAATCGCTCGAATATGTCGAATCCATTATCAACGATGTCCGCTGGCTGGGCTTTGATTGGGGGGATCGCCTTTTTTATGCTTCTGACTATTTCGAGCAACTCTATCAATTTGCAGTCCAACTCATCAAAGCGGGCAAAGCTTATGTGTGCAGTTTGAGCGCCGATGGAATAAGGGAACAACGGGGTACCTTGACCGAGCCAGGGAAAGAGAGCCCTTACCGGAACCGGCCCATTGAAGAGAACCTACATTTATTCGAGCGAATGCGCGAGGGCGAATTTGAGGACGGCGCCCATGTCCTTCGTGCCAAAATTGATATGGGTTCTCCAAACATCATCCTGCGAGATCCGGTCCTCTACCGTATCAAGCGGGCGGCTCACTATCGAACAGGAACACGATGGTGCCTCTACCCGATGTACGACTTCGCCCACTGTCTTTCAGACTCCATCGAAAAAATCACTCATTCGATTTGCACCCTCGAGTTTGAAAATAACCGTCCCTTGTACGATTGGATTCTGGATCAACTGAACGTGGATTGTCATCCTCAGCAAATTGAATTTGCCCGTCTCAACCTCAGCTACACGGTTCTCAGCAAGCGAAGGCTAATCGAATTAGTCACAAAAGGCTATGTGACCGGCTGGGACGATCCACGAATGCCCACCCTGGCGGGCATGAGAAGGCGAGGCTACACACCGGAGGCCATCCGAGCCTTTTGTGCCAGAATCGGGGTAGCCAAAAGCGAAAACCTCGTCGATATCACTCTTCTTGAGCATTGCGTTCGTGAAGATCTGAATGAGCGGGCCGTGCGCGTCATGGGGGTATTGCGGCCCCTCCGTGTAGTGATCGATAACTATCCCGAAGGACAAACGGAGGAATTTGAATGTCCCAATCATCCCCAGAACTTTTCCATGGGATCGCGGAGAGTCCCCTTCTCCAGAATCCTCTATATCGAACAGGAGGACTTTCAGAAGAATCCTCCCAAGAAATACTACCGCCTCGCTCCGGGGCGTGAGGTGCGTTTGCGATATTCGTACATCATAAAATGTGTCAGCATGGTTGAGGACACGAAGACTGGCGAAGTCATAGAGGTGCACTGCACCTATGATCCGGAGACGCGAAACAAGCCCCCCTCAGACGGACACAAAGTCGATGGGGTTATCCATTGGGTAGCGGCGGACCACTCGGTTCCTGCCGAGGTCCGATTGTATGACCGCCTTTTCCCAGTCCCTGATCCAATGACCAAAGAGGATGATTTTATAAAATACCTAAACCCAAAATCGCTGGAAACTCTAAGCTCATGCCGCGTGGAGCTAGGCCTCTTAGGTGCCGCTCCGGGCAGCAGATACCAGTTCGAGAGGCTTGGCTATTTCTGTGTGGACCCCGTTGATTCTTCTGAGAAGGCATTGGTATTCAACCGGATTGTGACGCTCCGAGACACCTGGGCTAAAATCTCGGAGAAGGAAAAAAGATAACGAAGCATCCAAACTCAGCCCCTTTGTGAGAAGAAGGCGGAAAGGAGGAAACAATGTTGGTGCGGGATGTAATGACCTATAATGTGATTACGGTACCGAGTACGATACCTGTTTTCGAGGCTGAGCGCCTTTTGGAGTCTCATAAGTTCGAGCGGCTGCCGGTAGTGGATAAAGGCAAGCTAGTAGGATTGGTAACCAAGGACACCCTGTTAAAGGCGAGCCCTTCTTCAGCCACGTCTCTCAGTCGAGGGGAACTCCTGTACGTTCTGTCGAAATTGACCGTGAACGAGATTATGAAGAAGAACGTCGTAACGGTCACTCCAGACACCACGATCGAACGGGCGACAAAAATCGCACAGGAGAAGCGGGTGGGTTGCCTGATAGCGGTGGAGGATGAAAAGGTTGTGGGGATACTGACCACCAACGATATATTTTATAAGGTCATTAATCCCCTCTTCGGAATTGGTGAGAAGGGGAAACGCATCATCGTATACGGGGCCGGGGAAATGGATCAGATGCAGAAAGTTTTTGACTGCATCAAAAAGGCTGGTTTCAAAATGAAGGGCCTTTGGCAACCCACCGGGACTGAAAAGAAGAATCTCGTCCTTCAAATGGAAACGGAGGACGTTGGCACGTTAGTCTCCCAGCTCAAAAAAGACGGCTTCTCGGCAGAAGAAAGGAGTTGACCCGCGGAGGCGGGCGTGGTCCTTCTGACAGGCGAGTGAGCGGTGAAAATCTGTTTTATACTCTCTTTAATAAATCCCTTTGGGGTAAGTCAATGATCGAAGAAATTGCGGCAAATCTATACAGAATCGAAATTCCTCTTCCCAAGAATCCCTTGAAAGCCATTAATTCCTACGTGATCAAGGACACGGAACGAAACTTGATTATCGATACCGGCTGGAACCAGGAAGTGTGCATGCAAGCGATGCAGGCTGGTCTGAAGGAAATCGGAGTCGATATAGGGAAAACAGACTTTTTTATCACTCATCTCCACGCAGATCATTTTGGTCTTGTTTCCAACCTTATTACAGATAATTCGAAGATATACTTCAACCGGCCGGATGCCGATCGATTTAAATCGGGTTTTCGGCTGGAGGAGTTTCTGAACTTTGCCCGCTTGAACGGTTACCCTGAGAATGAGCTTCAGAAGGCCCTCCAGAGCCATCCCGGCCTTAAATTCAGGCCAAGCGCCGACTTAACTTTTCATATCTTGAAAGAGGGCGACACCATAAGCATCCGGGATTATGCATTCAAGTGTATTGAGACGCCCGGCCATACTTGGGGACATATGTGTCTTTACGAACCCGGCAAGAAGATCTTCGTATCTGGAGATCATATCCTTAATGACATCACTCCCAACATCCAATTGTGGTCAGATGAGTGGAATCCCTTGAAGGAGTACTTAGCAAGCTTGGACAAGGTCTATGAGCTTGATATCAAACTTGTACTGCCCGGACATAGAGGCATTTTCAGGGACTGCAGGAAAAGGATTCAGGAATTAAAACAACACCACCAGGACAGGCTTGATGAAATTGTCTCTATTCTGGGAAAGGCCAAGATGAATGCTTTTCGGGTGGCCTCTAAGATGACATGGGATATTGTGAGCGACTCCTGGGACCTTTTCCCCGTCTCCCAAAAATGGTTCGCCACGGGGGAAGCCATTGCTCATCTGAAATACCTAAAGGGAAAGGGAATCATAAGAAGCGAAATGCAGAAACAGAAGATCGTTTTTTCTCTGAACCGAAATCATGCGATTCGTTGAAGTCGTGTGAGGAATATTCAGGGCCTCGTCATTCCCGCGAAAGCGGGAATCCAGAAAAGCTCCGTCAACCGACTATTCCCGGTAATAACAATGGGTCTAGCATACTTGGCCAGAGCCATCTTCTTTGAATGGCTGGGGGAAAGGGAGTCGAACCCCTATTCACGGAGTCAGAGAGTAAAAGAGGCAAGAAATATAAAATAGTGCAAGATAAAACAAGTTAACGAAAATATTAAGAATCTCTAAAATTCTGAATAGTGGCGGGGGATTCTTGACAGGCCTAAAAAGGAACAAAACATGTCACAGAATCCCCCACACATTTTTTACTCTGGCCTCCTCTCTCTTCTCGCTTCCTTCCCATCCTTCCCACCCAAACTCACGCCCATAACGCCTCCTAAACAAAGCGGTGGTGGTGCCGAGCCGAGCATTAGTCAATCAATAACATATTCAGGGTGGTCCTCATTTGAGGAGAGTGGGCATGGGTATCTGGAGAGGGACGCATCGTATTTTCAGGACCCCATGTTACTTAATTGAGGCTTGATTACTTCCTGAAGTCACCAAGTCGAGAATCCATATCGGAGTACCAGATTTCCAGTGATAATCCTCAAAAAGATAATTTTCACAATCTCATTTTTCCCTTGACAAAAAAAATCCCTTTACCTATAGTTTCGTAATATTAAAAAAAGTTTAATCTCAAGAAACTGAAGAGCCATGGCGACGACCCCTGAGCAGGATATCGGCAAGAGAATACGCTCTGTCCGCTTGCAGCGAGCGATGAGCCTGCAAGGGCTGGCTTCGCGGACGAATCTTTCTAAGAGCCTTCTTTCCAAAATCGAAAATGGAAAGGTCTCTTCTCCTGTCTCTACCCTTTTCGTCATTGCCAAGGCCCTGAACACCAAAATCACTTATTTCTTCAGCGACCAGGATGAGAATCTGCCGATCATTCTGGTGCGAAAGAATGAACGTCGGCAGTTTCATCGAATAGGCGCTCAGTTTGGATATACGTATGAGGCTTTAGGTTACAAACGCAAGGAAAAGTTGATGGAGCCTTTTATTCTCTATATGGACAAGAAGACGGCGAGAAATGTTACTTTTTCCCATCCCGGGGAGGAAATCCTCTTTCTGTTGGATGGGGCTTGGGAATTCAAACACGGTGATCAAAAACTGATCCTCAGGAAAGGAGATTGTATTTATTTTGATGCCAGTATCCCTCACTCAGGAAAGCCCATTGGAAATAAACCTGTAAAAGCCTTCATGGTCATTTGTTCAGGAGATAATAACAGGTCGCCCCTCGGGGAGCTGTTGTTGGATTACAGATAAAAATAACCTTCGTCACTCGGTGATTTCTCTTGAAAGGAATAATTGAATGGAAACCTTTGTCATCCAGTTTATTCACGGTTTGGTCTATGGCCTGCTCCTTTTTCTGGTCGCTTCTGGTCTGACTTTGGTGTTCGGGATGATGAGTGTTCTCAACATTGCCCACGTTTCTTTTTACATGCTCGGAGCCTATTTGTCCTACACGATGTTCAAGGTGCTGGGCAACTTCTGGTTAGCGCTGATTATTTGCCCGATCCTCGTTGCCTTCTTAGGTATTCTGATGGAACGTTTTATTCTGCGACGGGTTCATGCGGCCGGACATGTGCAAGAATTTGTAGTCACATTCGGCATCCTTTTCGCACTCAATGAAGCGATCAAATGGATCTGGGGGTCAGAGAATTTATCCGTCTCTGTTCCATCAGCGCTTTCAGGCTCTTTACTGATAATGGGGAACATCTACCCTGCCTATCGCGTCTTCATTCTCTTCTTCTCGCTTTTCATTCTTGCTTTCCTGGCTTTCATTCTGATGAAGACGCGTCTGGGTATCACCGTTCGGGCAATGGTTTCCGACCGCGATATGGCCAGCGCACTGGGCACGAACGCGCCTTTCGTTTTCATGCTGGTCATGGGCATTGGATCCTGGCTGGCTGGCTTAGCCGGCGTCATTGCCGCCCCTTTTCTCGGTATAAGCTCTGGCATGGGTTTAGATTTCCTGACCGACTGTTTTATTGTAACCGTTACGGGTGGATTGGGGAGCCTTTGGGGAGCGGTAGTGGCCTCGTTCCTTATCGGGCAACTCTCGTCTTTTGGGATCCTCTTCGTG
>Ga0326728_10005851_pt1 | contig 33874 bp, 25 predicted proteins | sample MB3enrmetagenome_FD_207602 | JGI IMG/M metagenome (GOLD analysis project Ga0326728, IMG submission 207602) | Lab enriched peat soil microbial communities from McLean, Ithaca, NY, United States - MB31MN | ecosystem: Environmental > Terrestrial > Soil > Wetlands > Peat | place: USA: New York...
GCTGCACACCACGACTTATGTGAGCGCCACCGAACTGAAGATTACCCTGAGCACGACTGACCTCGGCACGGCAGGAACTTATCCCGTGGTGGTGACCAACCCGGCACCGGGCGGAGGCGCCTCGAACGCGAAGAACTTCACCGTAAATCCCTGATAGGGGTAGGGCTCGCCCTGCCCCTATTGGGGGATAGCAAGCCATTGCCCTGAAACGGCGGTGTGTTGCGGCAGCTTGCGGAATTCGCTGCCGCTTCACACCGCGAGCTTGTACCCATTTCTTTTGTGCCAACTCTCGGTCTGGCAGGTCTCCAGCAAAGAAGGCGATATGCAGAAGTGAACTTCGACTGCGAAAGGACCGAAAGATGGACAGCCCTTGCCGAGATGGGGAGGGTGCCGGCAATCGCCACCGCGGGCATATGCGGGCCGCAGAGCACTGTGCTCCGTTTCGCGTTGAGTTGCCGCCAAAGGGCAATAAAAGGGCAAAGAGATACTTGACGTGCTGCCCGGAGGGGAGCAGATGATCGCTATGTGACTGGTGTGAGAGAGGTTACACGTAAGCTTCGCATCAGGACCCCATGGTTGCACACCATGCGTTAATTCGCTCCACTAAATCTCATTTAAGTTACTTAGAATCAATGTGTTAGATGGTTGACCTGGGAGGTTCGAACTCCCGACCCCACGGTTGCAAAGCAGAGTTGAGCGATTTTGCTTGAATTTGCCATGCGTTGTTTTTCTCTCCCGTCCAATGCTATTTCGTTGATGGTTCACACCTTGTGATCTCGCATGCCATTTTGGCCGTTCGTGTCTTCGTGCCCTTTTTTGCTCTTTTTTGTTCGACTTCGATGCGGCCGGAGGGCAAATTTTGGGCAATGTTTGTCGACCACTTGGACCCGTTTTGCGCGATGCTGGCAAATGCGATTTATGCATTGTCTTGAGTCTTCTTTCACCCTTCAAAATATGCGAGGGACGGGCGAGGATTGCTCATCCGCTTGGAGGGATGGGTACTCGCTCGCCTTGAGTCGAATTTGCCCCTCTACTGTTATAGGGAACATCAAGAAGCGAAAAAGTAAGAAAAATCGAAAGAATATTTTTGAGAGGGCGCGGAGGGCTGGGCAGGGGGCGATGCTTAAACGCACTGGTGGAGAACAGGTTCCGACAGAGCTCTCATGCGTAAGAGTAGATTACTTCCGAATGTACCGTCCGGAAAGCGAAGGGATGCCGTTTTTGTAAAGGGATCAGACTGTGCGAGGTGCTAGTCATTCGGTGTTCTACAATTATTCACGTAATCGAGACGATGAGAAAATCCCAAGCCGAATCCTGTACCACGTTGCTAACGTGAGCCACCGTCAGAAATCCTTCGCTCAGATCTGCTTGCCGCATTCTGCTTGTTCTTCTTACGGGCTCGCGGCGGCAACAGCGCCAAGATGTCCGCCGAACTGAACTAGCCTTGCGATGCGCTCCGCGCAATCCCGACGGGAGCCTGGGTAGTGGGCTACTTTGAAAATTTAGCCGCTTGACCGTTTTCCTGAGTGTGGCATACTTGGAATATGCCAAAGCCGATTAAGCAGGCCAAAAGACCCCGAGATGTAAACCAATGGGCACACCAGATGGTGGCAGAGTCCACACGGGAACCCGTAGCGAATCCCCCCGCATCCGACGAAAGTGTCCATGTCGATGCGTCGCCTACCGCCGCCCAGATTTCAGCGTTCATGTCAGAAATGGGAAAGAAGGGTGGCAGGATCGGCGGGAAGCGACGTCTTCTTACTATGACGCCTGAACGCCGCAGAGAGGTTGCGCTGGCTGCCGCTCGTGCCAGATGGGACAAAACGCAGCCTCAGGCTGGGCCATCTCTGCCCCAGCAGTTTTTTGAAGGCGACACCGTAGAATTCATCGATGCGCGAACGAAAGAAACACGGTACGGTCGGATTCAGAAGATGCAAGGAGGAAACGCTATTGTTCGCATTATCAGAAAAGAGCAGGCTGGTCCAAACCCCAAAAAGTTAACCCTTAAGCTTGCTGGTTGATCTAAGGGGATAGTTGCAATACAATCCTTAGGGGAGTGAAGATACCATGGAGGAACATCTAATTAAGGAAATAGCACGCCGGTACAAGCGAATGCCTGCCTCCAAACGAGTTTCTAAGGTCAGAGAACTTATTTCACGATCGCCAGATCACAGGAAAATCATTGAAAGAGTTTTCCCCCAACTGTATCAAGAGGCCACGAATTCTCGGCGGGTTTCGGAAGCCGGACTGTCAGAACGAGGCCAGCCCGTTGAGCTATGCGCAAAGCCGCACTAGCTTCAAGCCCCATTAATTCTCCCCACTTTATGATTAGCCGTTTGCGCTCATCTGCCCCATTAACTCCCATGATGATTGTCTTGAAAATCTGACTATTCGACATACCCGAAGAGCGAGCGACATCAATGTATACCTTACGTTCTGCGTTCGAGTGCTCAACCATGGAATCCTCTTTTAGGTCTGGGCGGCCCCGTAAGTATCTGGAGATGGCATCCTAATCGATCCTTTCTTGACGAGCCTCGCCAGGGCAGGAGCAATAGTTTTGACCGGCACGCCAAAACTCTCAGATAGTTGCTGCTTTGTGAATTCCTTGGAGGACTGTTCCTTCAGTTTTTTAACAATGCGATCCCATAAGCTACCAACTTCGACATCAGCCTTCGATGTTAACTCAGTCTTTGCGGGAGACAACTTAGCCGAATCCCCTTTTGCTTTCACCCTCTTGCTCTTTCGGTTCTTTCGCTTCTCGCTCTTTCCCTGTGAAGTTCGCAGTCCCGCTGGCCACCATTCCGCCAATCCCCACGCGCCCTTGACTCGGAGAATCTCGCCCTGGTCACGCACACGATAAAGAGCCGAGCCAACGATATTTTCAAAGCTCCCCTTACCGCTGGTTTCCATTCCACCCGCGAGTAACGCCTCCGCGATCTGGCGGGTCGTCGATTTCTTCTTTACCAATGACAGATAGACTTTGACCGCCTCGGGGATGGACTTTCCAAAAAAAGCGCCAGCGGGAATCTCACCACCGTGGAGAGCGCCAGAAGCACTGGGGGCGCTTAAGCTTAACGTGGCCCCTTCGATTGGCTGGCCAAGCGCTCCAGAGGCAAATACCGCACGCAAAGAGGAGATAGCGTTGTCCAGAACGGACCTCTTCGCCTCAAGATCTGCAAGAATGGCCGCATAATCTATTCCCTTCTCACTTTCCGTTGCCATGACGATTCTCCTTTATTTTAGGCCAAGAAACTGATATAAATACAAAAGGACGCGAGAGTGTTAGGGAGCCGGTTTCCCGGCTCCCTCGCCCGCGACGGGCGGCCTTCATCTCATGAGCATCACCTCGCTCCCTGTCGGGGTGGGTCCGACCTTTGCTTGGCGGCGGAGTGCAGACCCACCCTAATCACCCTTAAATCTAATCCTGAACTCTCTCATTGTCAATAGGCTCGGTATGAATTTCTTAGCGCCAACAAGGCGGCCAAGTATGAGCCACCCTCCAAATTCTCTACCGTCATTCAACTGGTCGATGATTTTTCCCTTGACAATGCCATAGCGCTTTAGCATAATAAAGCCATGAACAAACTAGACTCTGCTACCCGCACACACGTTGTTAGCTGCCTCATTGAGGGCTGCTCGATTCGGTCAACTGTCCGCATCACTGGCGTCAGCAAGAAATGCGTCATGCGGCTTCTTCGGGAAGTCGGAGAGTTATGCGCCGATTACCAAGATCGCGTGCTTCGCAACCTGAAAAGCCGACGTTTACAACTTGATGAACTATGGGGATTTTTGTATTGCAAAGATAAGAACGTCACACCCGGAATAGCAGCTAAATATCCCTGTGCGGGCGATGTGTGGCTTTGGAGTGCAATCGACGCGGACAGCAAGCTCATTCTCGCCTGGACGCTTGGTGAGCGAGATGCCAAAACCGCGATGCACTTTGTCGAAAATGTTTCGCAACGATTGAGCAACCGCATTCAACTTACGACGGATGGCCACAAGGTTTACCTAAACGCGGTCGAAAATGCCTTTGGCTGCGACGTTGATTATGCAATGCTGGTGAAAGTATACGAATCCTCTCAGGAAGAAACTCGCTATTCTCCGGCAAAGTGCGTTAGTTGCGAGTCTAAGGTTGTCACTGGCAATCCCGATGTAAAGCACATATCGACGAGTTACGTTGAGCGCCACAACTGGACCGTGCGTACTGCGATGCGGCGATATACCCGGCTCTCGAATGGATTCTCCCGCAAAGTTGAGAATCATGCGGCAGCGGTGGCGCTAAACTATTTCGCCTACAACTTCATTCAGATTCATCGGACGCTGCGAACTAGTCCAGCGATGGCCGCCGGGGTGACAGATCACCTTTGGAGCGTGGCCGATCTTGTGGCACTATGGGAGAGCGAAGAACGAGACGCAGAAAGAGCGGCCTGAACCTGAGCGGCGGAAAGCACGATGAAGAGTTTTGCTGTTCTTATCACCATTGCGGGATTTGTACTTGTCGCGTACAGTGTTTTAGATCTTTGGGCTGGCAGATGGGAATATGTTGGCGTCCCTACAGAAGCCGTAATAGGTCTGGCTCTTATTGTGGTCGCAGTATTCATATGGCTTAGAGACTTGCTGCGAATGAGATACTTTGCTGTTCCCGCGATTGCTGTTGGAACGGGGCTCCTCATCTTCGGCGTTTTGGGTTTTTGGGGTTATGGGTGGCGAACTGACGCCCGCTTGGAAGCTGCAATAGGTGCAGCTTTGATTCTGGCTGGGGTATTCATCCGAAAAGATTCAAAGTAGCCCACTACCGGAGCCTGTGGCCCGTGGCGTTTAGAAACCCTCGAGAACGATCTTGCCTCGAGTCTGCCCGCTTTCGATCTGCGAGTGAGCGCGCCTTACATTGCCTGCAGTAATCGTCCCAAAATGATGGGTCAAGGTCGACTTGACGAATCCTTGATCGACCAGTTCAGATACTCGATCGAGCAATCTGTGCTGCTCAATCATGTCAACGGTATTGAATAGCGAACGCGTAAACATGTATTCCCAATGCAGAGAGATGCTTTTTGGTTTGAGCTTCATGATGTCGAGAGGCGTAGCCGGATCGTCGATAATGGCTAGACGGCCTTCGGGGGTCAGCGCCTCGGCGATCTGGGGCAAAGTGTTTCTCCGTTGGTGTCAGGCATGCGACATAGGCGACGGACGGAATTCCAATCTGTCGCAATTCCTCGACCAGGAATTTCCGGTAATCGATCACATGGTGCGCGCCACGTTCACGCACCCACGCCTCGTTTTCCGCGTTCGAAGCCGTACCGACGATTGTGAGGTCGGTGAGCTTCCGGGCAAGCTGCAGCAAAATGGGCCCGACGCCCCCCACAGCGCCAATGACAAGAAGCTGATTGCCGACGGAAAGAGGATTGCGCAGAACCTGGAGCCGGTCGAAAGGAAGTTCCCGCGCCGTAATGCTGGAAAGTGGAAGCGCCACTGCCTGGCGTGCCGACGCCGATGGTTTTCATTTGCGGTCCCTAAATCCACGGCAAGGATTACCGAACCAAGTACCCTCCGCCATTAGGGCATGGCCAGAAGTACTTGCGTGTTTTCTCGGCTGCCTAAGCGTGGTTGTCTTCGCACCAAATTTTGTGGTTCCAGAGACGAAAGGACGTACCCTGGAAGAAATCGAACAGACCTTGCGCTCCAAGCGGACTTCATCTCTTCAGACGCAATAATGCCAGGGCTTGACACATTGCTTCAGCAGGACGTGGGCACAAAGGCCGAAGTCGGCATCGATAGCGGCAATGTCCCGGAGGTGATGAACCGAGCGGCAGAACAAACAAAGGCCGACGTCCTTGTCATCGGGCACATTCCCTCCGGCGGTCATTTGGGGGCCAACGGTAGTGGCTATCTGAGACTTTCCATGCACGTCCGATTCAGGCGGCGTTGGCCTCGGCTGGCAGTTTCGCGGTTGGAGCAGCCATGCCTCTCATGGCCACTGCCATGGCCCCGGCGGCGGGTCTGATCCCGATTGTCTCCGGAACTTCACTGCTGTTCCTGGCGCTTCTCGGCGGGCTGGCCGCACGCGCCGGTGGCGCAGGAGTGACGATGGGCGCAATACGCGTCACCTTTTGGGGCGCGATGGCCATGGCGCTGACCGCCGGCATCGGGGCAGCGGTGGGAACAGTTGCGTGAGTGCTGCCTCGACGGGAAAGATCCCATAAACCGCGTCACCAAAGCTGGCAGGAGAACGGAGTGCAGAGCATTTGCATACTCCGATCGAGGCGGCGGGGGCTGGAAACGGAGTCGAAACACACCCGCATCAGCCCCCACCCGACCGGAGGGACTTCGAGCAGACCGTTACACCTTCGAAGCAGCTTGATCCACGAGGCTCGGATTGCCTCTCTTTGCACCCCTCGAGTCTTATGCTGACGCGGCGCTGGCGCGGGCCAGTTCCGTATCGCCGGTCAGGTCCTCAAAAAGCGTCCGGTAATGGATCATAGCCTGGCGCAAGTCCTCGGTAGAGGCTTGTCCCCGCGTTTGGTGAAGCGCGATTTCGTGGGCTTTACGATAATTCTCGATCACCAGGGGATGGTTAACCGAAACATCTGCGGCCCGCTGCTCAAAGTCCGTCATCGGATAGCCGCGGGTCGTCATCACATCGCGCAGAAGCTGGTCGGCTTCCGCCACCGCACCGCCGGGACCGTCAACGAACCGCCCCTGGACGCCGCGCCACGACTCTGAAAACCGCGCCCGGTCGCCTTGGGCTAGCGGGCGGAGGTGGAAAGCCTCGACACGGTCACTGCGCCCTTGGAGCCCGGCTTCCCCATGCCGCTGGCTCCCGCCTTTTACCACAGCCCGGTCATACTCAGCGCCACCAAACTGAGTGCGCAACCTTTCTGTCCGGCGCTTTCGGCGAAGAAGCAACAAGGCGACGCCTGCAACCACAAGCGCCGCACATGCGATGACTAAGCCTATTCCTGTTGTACTCAATGCTGGTATGTTCATGACCTGCCTCCTGTTTTCTGTGCTACTTCGTGATCTATCTCCCGGAACCGTCGCGGCCCTATCGGCAGCGGTGCGGTGTTTCCGCTTGTTGCCCATGTGTCCTCTGCGTTGTAGCGATCTTAACGGCCGGACACTCCATCCTTAGTTGAGGCAGCAGGGCAGAGCAGTAAGCCCCACACGCCTCGGGAAGTTCCTCGCGATGTTTTTCCTACCGCGAGCCTCCTGCCGCACCGCCGGCCTGGGCGCCGATCGCCTCACCCGACACCACAAGTTCAACCCGGCGGTTGATCTGCCTGCCCTCAGCCGTGTCATTGGTGCCCACAGGTTGGGTCTTACCGAAGCCCTTGGCGGTGACCGAACCTGTCATAACGCCTTGGGCCACCAGGTAGGCACGCACGGACTCAGCACGCTGGTCGGATAGGTTCTGGTTGAATTCGTCACTTCCGATGTTATCCGTATGGCCATCCACCTCAATGTTGAGTCCAGGGTAGGCGAGCAGAATGCCGGCGACCTTGGACAGCTTTTCCCGGGCTCCCGACTTCAATGTGTATTTGCCCGAGTCGAACAGCACATCGGACATGTTGACGATAAGCCCACGGGCGCTATCCCGCGTTTGAAGAACTGAGTTCAATTGCTGCGACAGCCTGACGCGCAGAGTCGTTTTGTCGTTCTCGGCCTGTTGTCCAGCAAGTTGAGCTTGTTCAGTCGCGGCCTGGGATGTGGCTAGCGCAGCGTCCGACGCGGCTTTGGCTTGGGCTGCATCGGCTTGGGCCTTGGCTGCCGCGGCGTCCGACGTCACTTGATTTTGGGCCGTCTGGGCCCTGGCCTCGGCGGCCTGGGCGTTCGACTGGGCTTCGGCGTTGGCGGAAGCCTGGAGCTCGCTCGCTTGGTGTTCCTCTTCTATCTTCTTAACGGTAATGATGCGAGCATCCTCAGCGGTTTGTACGGCTTCGCGCGCCGCCGTGATCTCAGATTTCTTGTTGCCTCTTTGCGCTTGATAGTCCTCCGCGCTCTGCAAACTCACTTCGGCTTTATTCAGCGAGTCAGCAGCATACTGTTCCCCTCCGGTCCATTTGGCGATTCGCACCGCATTCCGAGCCTCGTAAAGCTCGAGCGGGGTTCTCGAATCCATGGCGATCGGTTGGAGTTCGGCCGGGTTGACATTCAGTTCGTACTGTCCCCTCTGCAACAGTTCGTACTTCGCCTCAACTTCCTCAAACTGTCCCTTCGTATCTGCTCTCACTTCGTTTTCCATCACCACCACGTCGCTAGGTTGCGTCACCGCAAAGTAGGGTTCGGCTGTCACGATCAAGCCGAAAGCTTGCAGATTGCTGGTCACATTCAGATGGCTTTTGCCATCCTGGCCGAACAGGACTTCGCCCAGGTTGACCGGGCGCCCCTCCGGACTGATCGCCCACAGGACGTAGGTCAAGTACTCGGGACCGAACTTGCTCGCTGGCTGCAGGCCTTGGAACTCGGATTCAATATGGATTGCGCCCTGCTTGCTCGCGACCTCGGCATTGCCTCGGGCCTCAGGCAGAAGGCTGGTCCCTTGGAAGTTAATTTTGGTGGCTCCGCTCCGGTGGCGGTAATTAATGGCCTGGGTTGTCCGCGCCACGACGATGATCCGGTAAATCGGAACGGTGCCGGTTTTCTGTGGCTCGGTTTGAGCTAGCGCGCTCAATGAGCTCAATGCAACTAAAAGCATAAGAAGGGTCTTCACCATTGACGTTTCTCCTTTTTCTTCGTACGGCAAATCGGCTTCGCCACGGTTGCTTGGTCCGGGAGGTACAACGCCGTCATGGGGTTGTCTCTTTTCAACTTTCGCAGAGCTGCCCCGAACTCGACCGTTGGATGCTCTTGCCTGATTCGGCCGGGCGCCTATTCGGAGAAGGCATCGAGCCAAATCCGACAGGCACTATTGTTATAGCCTTGGCTTGAATAAGTGTCAGTTCAGTCCGGCTCACGTCCTTGGTCACAATCGCTCACTCAGTTTACGAAGGAGTGCTCACGGTGTGGGATCGGTAGAAGCTGCGGACAGCGGAACCCCGTTGAAGTGAAGAGACATCGCTTCATCTCGGGCGTGGAGCCCCTAAGGAGGAAGGCCAGAGGCTCGCCTTTGGCCTTAAAGTTCTCCAAGAAATACCCTGCGAAGATAGAATCACACTTTGTCCAGAGCCCGAATGGTGCGTCCAGAAGACGTTGCTCGCCGCTGAGGACTCTCCCCAGTGCAGCCTGTGGAGGCGTTCCTGGGAGGTACTGTCGGATGGCGTCGGGCGTAGGGCCGAAGTGCCTTCGGCCCAGGCCGAGCGCCGCTCGGCCCTACGGTTACGATACATCCTCGGGGTTCCAGGGTGCGTCATCTTTGGCATTGAGGCCAGCCTCGGGATTTTCGCGATCCAACTTCCAGCGCAGCGGGTTCGAGAGAATGTAATCGCGGATGTTCAACAATTCCTTCTCATCGCGGATGATGCGCTCGAAGTAATCCTCCTGCCATACAACCGCGTATGGATCGTTCCAAAGTTTTCGAATTCGGCTGGTGACGGCGGATTTAAACCCGGATGCCCAGGACGCCAGCGAGCGCGGACGCATCGGTAGGATGGGATTTGCGTGGCCGGTTGGTGATTGGGCCGCGCCATTATTGTAGGGCCGAACAGCGTTCGGCCCCGGCCCAACGCCGTCGGGCCCCACAATGGGCCGAAGGCTCTTCGGCCCTACGGCGTCCGGTATCACGTAGCCAGTGTTCCTGAAAATGTGCTCGCCCTTTGGCCCCAAAATCCAGAGAATTCCGTGAAGATGATTCGGCATCACGGTAAAGGCATCGAGTTCAATCTGCGGCCGGATTCGGACAGTGTCGAGCCATTGTTCGCGCACAATCCTGCCGCAAGCGTTTTCGCGCATCTGGTCACCAACCACACTGCCAAACGCGCAGCGTTTCCCGAACGCGCAGACCGTAACAAAATAAGCTCCGGGGAGAGAATAGTCGTAATGAGTTAGGCGGATCGAGCGGCGATGATGGACTTTGGGGTTGTATTCCATTGCAGGCCCCGGATTTGGACCACGCCCGTAGGGCCGAACAGCGTTCGGCCGGTCGTACGGCCGAGCAGCGCGGGGCCTGGGCCGAGGGCACTTCGCCCCTACCTTCGGCCGAACGCTGTTCGGCCCTACGTTAGTCGCGGTCGCGCTCAACCACCGTGCATGTCCAGCAGCCGAATCGGTTGTCGCCGCCTCAGGGTTCGGATTCTGAAGTTGGAACGCCGTCATGGTTAGAGGCGGAGTTATACGCCTAATCTCAGCCTGGATTGCAACACGGTACCGAGTCTTTATTGCAACCGCGCCGACCCATCTTCTGCCATTGAGGGCTGCGCGTGGCGGTTCCGTGACTGAGTCGGACTTTTTGTGCTCGGCGCATTTTTCTCTTGACAAACGGGACAGGATAGGCTAGAGTTCTTTCGTGGGGTTGAGCAGGGGTCAGGCCCTGCCGGTAGGTTATGCCAGAAAGTCCGCTTTTGTTTTCGTCCGTAGTTCCTGCCTGTGGTTTCTGCCTCAAAGTACAGTCGAGAAGTCGAGGAGTGCAAAGGCAAGGGCAGGTGGGCAGGTGGGCAGATCGGCAGATCGTTGTCGAGGAATTGGACACCCATTGTCGACCGCAGGCGACGGATCGCAGGCCGGAAGGCGGTGGCCTATCCTCGACTTCTGGACTCCGCCACTTACCGACTGCAAAATCGGGGGAACAAAGCGAGAATGTCTATGAAAACAAAGGATGAGTACAAAATGTCGCTGCGTCGTGCAGTGCCAGACCACGCGTGGGCCGCACGTCCTCGGGCCGCAGGCTGGAAGGCGGCGGATGACTCCTCGACTTGTGGACTCCTCCACTTGTCGAGCATAGAATCGGGGGAACAAAGCGAGAATGTCTATGAAAACAAAGGATAAGTACAAAAAGTCGCTGAGTCGTACAGTGCCAGACCAAACGCCCACCGCACTCTTGCCGCTGCGCGCGATGAGCGCCTGCCCGCGCTTTCGGTGAGTGGCGACCATGGTGCAATCGGGGAAAATGCGTCAAACTCCCATGGAACGTTCACTGCCGCCGTCACTCTCAAATTTCCGATTTGGCTGGGAGACCGCACGGACTCCTCGCTGGGTCCAGGATTACGCCCAAGGGCAGCTCTCTTGCAGGAAACAAAGGGAGGATTTACTATTTGATGCCAAGTAGAGTCTAGACCGGTCGCCTCACTTCAGGGGGCCACAACACCATCTACTGGGCAATAATTTTCACCTGGCCAAGGTGCCGTTCCTGTTGGGCCGGATGTCCAAACTGCCAGCGTGACGACAGCAGATATCTTCCTGCCGGCCCAACAGCGGCAATTTGACCACGGGCATCCGCCCCCAGCGGGTGTAGCGCCGGAGGCCGCGCGAATCTGCAAAGGAGTTTTACCTTGAACCCAAGAGAAAAGAAGAGTGCCTTGAGCCGCCGGAATTTCCTGAGCGGTTCCGTTGCCGCCACGGTGGCCTCGGTCGGCCTGCCGATGGGCATCCCCGACCTCGCGGAAGTTCCTCCCCTGCCGCGCACCGACACCGCCTCGGCCGACATTGCCTTCCGTTCCGCCAAGCCCGTGTGGCCCGAGGGCCGTGAAAAGGAGATGAACCTTTGGGTGGGCTTTCGCGCCGTCTTTGAGGCTCCCGCCGGAAGGCGCGTTTACCTGCGCATGACAGGCTGCACGTTTTATCGCGTTTATTTGAATGGCAAGTTTCATGCCTGGGGGCCGGCCCGCGCCCCCTTCAACTTTGCCCGCGTGGATTTCTGGGACATCACTCGGCTTCTGGTTGAGGGAAAGAACCTCGTCGCCGTGGAAGTTGCGGGTTACAACGTGAACGCGTATTACGTTCTGGATCAGCCATCCTTCCTGCAAGCGGAAGTCGTGACCGAAGCTGATGTGCTCGCATCGACAGGCGGAGAGAGCATGCAATTTCAGGCCAAGTACCTGCCTCATCACATCGAGAGAGTCCAGCGCTACACGTTTCAGCGCACGTTTTCCGAGGTCTACCATCTCGAGCCCGATTCCAATGCTTGGCGCGAGCGTGCCGTTGTTTCCTTTGAGCCCGTTGCCTGCGCGGCCTTCCCAGAGCGCCAACTGATTCACCGTGGCGTTCCGTATCCCGACTACCGCAAGCGCCAGCCGGAGATGATTGCTGCGGATGGCGAATTCGACGGGAGCGGCAAGGCGCCGAAGAGCTTGATGGAGGACCGCTCGATTCCCTCTGCCGCACGCATTGGCCCCGACATGCTGGGATATCAGTGGGATAGTTTGGAGGAGATTCCCTATCTCGAAGCGCAAAAGACCAGGATCACGGTCAACAACCGGCTTGATCTGACCTACGATCCGAATCAGACCCTTCAGATCAAGGAAGGTCACTTTAAGACCTTTGACTTTGGGACCAACCTGCCCGGCTTCTTCGGAGCGCACGTCAGAGTGCGGACGCCTTCAGAAATTTACTTTACCTGGGATGAAACGCTGGTGGATGGCGACGTCGATTTCAAGCGCCTCATGTGTGACAACGTCCTCGCCTACACGCTGGCTCCGGGCGAATATCATCTCGAAACCTTTGAGCCGTATGGACTCGAGTTCCTCAAGTTAATGGTTCTGAGCGGTGAGTGCGAGGTCGACAACATTTTCATTCGCGAATATGCCGCGCCCGACGTCTGGACGGCGGATTTCCACGCGGCTGATGTGCGGTTGAATGAACTCTTCGCCGCCGGACGCGAGGTCTTTCGCGCCAACGTGCTCGACACCTATCAAGACAATCCCACCCGCGAGCGCGGCACGTGGATTTGCGACCCGCTGTTTTCCGCCAGCGCCGCGCCGCTCCTGAGCGGGCACACCAAGGTTGAGCGCAACATGTTCCAGAATTACATGCTGCCGGATCATTTCGCGAACCTGCCGGACGGCATGATGCCCAATTGCTATCCGGCGGATCATCCCGGCGGGGACTTTACCCCCCAGTGGCCGCTCTGGCTCGTCGTGCAACTGGAGGAATACCTTGCCCGTAGTGGCGACCGCCAGATGGTTGAAGACCTCCGCGCCCGCGTCATGAAGCTGTTCGATTATTTCCGACCCTTTCAAAATGAAGATGGCCTGTTGCACGATTTGAAAGCATGGGCGTTTGTCGAGTGGTCGAAGTCGAACCAATTCGTCCAACCATTGAACTATCCCACCAACATGCTCTTCGCCGCGGCGATGGCGGCGGCCGGACGGATGTATAACCTCCCGCGATTCCTCGATCAGGCGGAGGCGCTGCGGAAAGTCATCCGGAAGCAGTCTTACGACGGGCAGTTCTTTGTCGATAATGCCGTGCTGAAGGATGGGAAATACGTTCCCACTCACAACCGGACGGAAACCTGCCAGTACTATGCATTCTATTTTGACGTCGCTACGGCCGAGACCTACCCCAAACTCTGGGAGACGCTGGTCAAGGAATTCGGAGTGCGCCGCCGGACCGCGGATGCGCATCCGGACATCCCGCCCTCCAATGCGTTCATGGGCCTGGTGATGCGGCAGGATCTGTTGTCGCGCTCAGGCTTGACCAATCAACTGATCGAGGAAGCCATCGAGGGCCTTCTCTACATGGCGGACATCAGTGGCACTCTGTGGGAGAACAGCAGCGACGAAGCCAGCATGAATCACGCCTTTGAAGCGCATATCGTCACCACTCTGTACCGCGACGTTTTGGGGCTTTACAAAGTGGACATGGTGAAGAAGCAGGTCCAATTGCGTTTCACGGAGATCAATCTTGATTGGTGCGAAGGACGCGTGCCCACTCCGGACGGATTGATCTCCCTGAACTGGCGGAAGAAGCCGGAAGGCCTGACCTATCAAATCAATGTCCCGGCGGGTTACAAAGTCGATGTTGAGACGCTTGGCAACGTCATGGTTGTGCAGCGATTCTTTCCCCATGGCAAAGTGAATTTCGGCTATAAGGTTGTAGGAGGATATCAATGAGCTCTCCGGCGTCCGGCAACCAGGACGCCCGAAGGCAATAGAGCCTGAAAGCCTGAGTCCCGGGGGCTACAATCGGTGCAGACCGAACTTTGGCGGCGAAACTTTCTTCGGCTGACGGCCGGGGGCAAGCGCCCTCTCAGTGCACGGCTTGAAGAGGTTTGATCGGATACTCGACTGCCCGGCTCGGCGCGACGCGCTCCGCGTAGGGCACGAGAATCGACGCGGGAGAGGCCCCCTCTTGATACCAGAAGGCTACAGTTGTGTAGTCGTCCTGGCTGGGGATCTGCCCGTTCTCCCAGCGCTGGTTTTGGATTTCCACTTTCAGGGATTTCTCAAAGCGGACAGGATTCGCAATGTACCACCGGTACATCCGGTTTTTGCCTTCATCCATCTGGACGTACCCGCTATACATATACGAATAGGTATGCTCGAACCCCCAGCACGACCCGTACTCGTCCTCAGTTCCAGGCGTGTGGGTCAACTTCCTCCCGTCCACATGAAAGATGGTGTCGCCTTCTCCCCACCAGCCTTCATACTTCGTTTTGACTTGCAGGAAGTTGCCGATGTAATGGCCCTTGCCGGAGGTTTCGAGCAACTGGTGCATGCCTGCACGAGTGGGATTTGAGCGACTCCAGGCGGCGTGCAGGCGACTCTTCTCGCCGGCAAACGCCGGGTCGCTTTCATAATCGACGCCGTAAGCCACGGAACGTGAATATACTTCGACTCCGTCATTGGCTAGCACGAAGCGTGCGCGCCGGGAGAAAGGCATGGGCAGATAGCTTGCATAGCAGTAATGGTTTATCTGCATCGGGAGAGATTGATAGTCAATCGTCTTCCGTTCAAAAGCGCCAAAGAAGGCCCAGAGCGGCACCCGGATACTTGGTTCCGCCGCTTCATCCCAAAAGACTTCTAGAACCAAGCCGGGATACATGAAGCCGGTCCCATCGGTGCGGTGTCCGTTGGAATCGTCAGTGTAATAAAAGTATGTGATCTTGCCCGGACCCCTGATGTCCGCCATGACCATTTCTTTCCCGGGAGGCAGGTTTACATTGTGGTACTCCACATGGTTGGCAAAGGAGCCGCCCGTTACACGGAACAAGTCTTGAAGCTGCGCGTGCGCGGGAGCCGAACAGATGACCGCCAATACACATGCAATCACAAGCGGCCCGTTGTTGAGCGAATCATGGGCCGCTGAGCGACCGTGCCCCATTGCCCGGCTTTCTGATTGGGCGGCCGCGTACTTGGGGAGATTCGAACCGCGCATGACATCCTCCATCAACTTCGTCCTCGGGCATTCAGGCCAAAGACCGACAGCAGAACTACGGTCATGTTCATACGGCTGCCTGACCACACCCAACCTACAGAAGAGGTTGAATACGGCTACACCGAAGATACACCCAACTACGTTTTCCACACTGCCTGAAGCTTGCGGCGACCGGGTGGGCCATCGGCCGTCTGCACCGTGCAGTGCCGCTGCCAGGTGTGTTTGCCTTTGCGGCAACTTTCGGCTTCTTGAATCTCGAGATTGGTGAGATTTCCTCTGTGCCCACAGCGCGGATTTCGAATTTCGATCTTCGATTCTCCAACGCTACCTGGACTCGTCGATCACCTCGATGGCGTTCAGCATGGCATAGTTTCGGCTCGGCACGAAGCTGAGCCTAAGCAGGCCGTGGGGATCCGGCTCGAGTCCATGGAAGGTCTTGTCCAGAGCGCGGTTAGCGCCGTCAGCTTCCTTGAAAATGTCAAAGTTGTGGAGCAGCGTTACGCCGTTACAGTAGACATCGAAGACGCGCGATCCCTTGCCCCCAAAACCGGCGTTCAGCTCTCCGAAGTAGGTTTCGGCGAAACGTAGCGTAACGGCATAGGTGCCGGGCGCCCTCGCCTTCATAATACTTGCTCAGTTTGTCCCGTAACCGTTGGGCCTCCACGCGGACGATGGAACTTATCCCAGGGTCAAAATCAGCAGTCCTCCCCAGCGCATCGACGGCGATGCTGTACTCGTTCAGGTCCTCAGTGGCGCCTTCGAACCACTTGTCACAGAGGTATTTCAGGAGCCGGGAAAGGTTGGGTGATTTGGCAAAAGACTGTGACGCAAGCACCCTACCAAGCTCGGCCCTCTCCTCGGGATATGTCGTCCCCGAAGGCATATCTCCACTCTCCTCTCTGGCGGTAAGCTTATAACACAACAAGTCCGAACTGCCCCTCATTCGTTGACCTCTCCGCGGCCGATCCTTTGTTTTCTGTAACATTCTCGCTTTGTTCCGGCGATTTTGGTGTTTCGGTGGCGCGTTCCCCTTTCGGACTTTCTGGCCCAGCAGGCGTAGCGCTGACCTTTAGGTGAGCACCTGCCGAACTGAAGTTCGGCGCTACTCCGGCGCCGTCCAGCCCCACGACCTTACTCAGTTCCTCGGCCGCGCGGTCGTCCGTCTTATTGCCGGGAGGGCTGGGCTCCGGTTGCGTAGGGGCGGTTCGCGAACCGCCCCTACGCTCGCGGGCATGTTCTTTGCGCATGGTCAGGAGAATTCTCACCTTCCGGTCGATCGCCCGGTCGAGCCCCGCTTCCTGCCGCAGCAGCATTTCCCAGGTCTTTCCTTCCGGCGCGAGGCACGAGTCCCGCGCAATCGCGTCTTTCTGCTCCTGCGCCTCCATCTCCTCCGCGAACGCCGTCTCCACCGCCGCGATCTGCTCCTCCACCAGGCGCAGCAGTTCCTGGTAGCGGGCTTCCCGCCCCGCCTCGTCCCCGAAGGTATCCTTCACATACTGGTCGAGCTTTGCCTGGTCCTTCTTCTGCCAGAGGTACGCCCAGTCGTGCAAGAGCGCCAGCAGGTGGACGATCTGACGGGGCCGCCACCCCAACTCACCCTGGTAGTAGCTTTCGATCTGTTTATGGTGGGGCTGCGAGAAGTACTGCCGCCGCACCTGCGCGCGAATCACCCCCCAAAGCGAAATCAGCATGCGCAGCCGCACCAAGGGGTGGGTGGGCTGGGGCAGGCCGAGCGCCACTGCATCGCACTGGGAGGGTTCGAAGGTCACGTCAGCGAGGTCCCGGGCGAGCCGGCGCCGACGCCCCTCGACCTCCTCGAGAGCGTCCCGCATCAGGCCCGTCTGCATGCGCTCGATGCGGTCGCGCCGCCAGCGGAGCTTGTGGAGGTCATCGATCTGGCCGTCCCAGAGCGCGTCGCCCGGCCCGTAAGCGGCCGCAAGCTCGCGCTTGAGAGCCGCATACCGTTCGGGATCTTCGCCCAGGGCGCGCATCACAGCAGCTTCGTTTTCGGGCGCCGCATCACAGCCGTGCTGAAGCGCGTTCATTTTCATGCGCTCTTTTCCGGCCTCGCTGCGAGGCCCGGTGGAGCGCTGCGAATTGCGCCGAGCGGCGTCGAGCCGCTGGGGAGTGAGACAAGCGGATTTACGTAAGGACATAGTTTTCTCCATGAATCGGTAATTTGGGGAGCAGGGGGCAGGCGAACCGTCCCTGCAAAAGGTGAGACTCCTCGACTTCTTGGCTGGGCAGGAGGCAGGAACCACAGGCAGGGACTACGAACTTAATCCGAGGAAGAGGCATAACCTGTCCGGCAGCGCCTAACCGTCTGCCAGCCATACCACATAACTATAACCTATAATGAAGCGTTTGTTAAGTATCAATAAAGTTAATGCCACCGACAGCACTGCCCTGCGTCAGCCCGCGAAGCGGGCGAAAGATCGTAGCCCATGGCGCAAGAAGGCGTGAAAAAATCGGCGAAAGGCAAAAATATGCACGCGCTGTCATTCTGAGCGAAGCGAAAAATCTCGCTCTGAATTCCTTCGCCATCAGCCACTTCCATCGGCAGAGCGAGATCCTTCGCTTCGCTCAGGATGACAGCGAAGGACTCAGAACGACGGGCTGGCTGATTTTTTCACACCTTCCAAGCCGTGGGTGAGGAATTCGAGTAAAATCCCCCCAAGCCCCGGAGGGGCGAAAGAGCATGTCCCACACCTACACGAACCTCCTCACGCACGTTATCTTTAGCACCAAGGACCGTGAGCCTCTTATCACCGCCGCGCTTCATGACGATTTGCTCGCCTACCTGGGCGGAATCGTGCGCGAGATTGGCGGTGCGCTCCGGGCTGCGAACTCGAGACCCGACCACGTGCACCTGCTCTGCTCGTTGCCGCCGACAGTGGCGACGTCTGACGTAGCGCGGTTGGTAAAAACCAATTCGTCTCCCTAGGTGCATCCCGAAAGGCGGCTTGCCGGTTTCGATTGGCAAACCGGCTACGGAGCATTCAGCGTCAGCCATTCGCTGGCGCCATCGGTTGCGCGATATATCGGTGACCAAGAGAAACATCACCGCCGCATGACGTTCCAGGAGGAATTGATCGCCTTTCTAAAAAGGAACGGCATCCCTTACGATGAACGTTACATTTGGTCGTGATTTCTTTCGCCCCTAAAGGGGCTTGGGGGGGGCGGCGGGCCGGTTGCCCCACGGCTTGCGCCGTGGGCTACGATCTTTCGCCCGCTTTGCGGGCTTACGGCATCCCTAACGATGAACGCCGGCTGGCGCAGGGCGAAGCCCTGCGTTGCGTGGGGCCGGAACGAACAGAGACCGCAGAGTTGCGCTCTGCGCCAGCCCCGTGCTGCCGTTGTAACCCCATCCACCACAACTGGGTTTTGAATACCCGCTTGACGATCTGGCACGCGGCCGAGATTCCACAATAGTCGAATTTGGACTATTCGAAAACGGGTTGTACCCTTCCTTTTCGACAGGTAACACTTGGTCGATGACGAAATCAATTTTCTCCAAGCAGTACAGAATTTTCCTCCGCCATCTGCGGGCAGCCCGACAAAGGGCAGGCCTCACTCAGGACGAACTTGCCGAACGGTTAGGTCAAACGCAGTCGTTTATTAGCAAGTGTGAACGCGGGGAGCGCCGGCTCGACATCGTGGAGGTCAAAATTTCTTGCCGGGCCCTCGGGATCCGATTTTCGAAGTTCTCTCTTGAGCTTGAGAAGGTTCTTGAGAAGAAAGACTAGGGAACCAAGTGGGACTCACCGAGGAACTCCGGACCTGTTTAGAAAACGAGGAGGCACAGACTGTAGGGACAGCCTTTGGTGGAACGGGTGAATCTGAGCGTGACAGCTACTCCGTGAGCAGTGTTCGCGAGGTTGTCACGCAATATGCCCCATTTAATGGTCGTAGCACCGTAGAGAAACAACTTGCTGACGCCCGCCGATTATTGCCAGACAGACTCTTATCCATCGTAATCACGAACTTGGTCCGGTACAGCTTTCTAATTGAGCTGACGAACCTCAGCGTCGGCTCAACTAAAATGAAGACTCGATGGTTGCCTGGTAAGATCTTGATGCCACAAGCAAATTCATTCGAACCCATAAAGGGTACTTTCCAGCCGGGAGAGGATCCAAGAGCAGCCACCTTTGACGAGTGCCTTAAGATTTTTGGACTGACGCTCAGCATTGTCTGCGAGAAGTTCAGGCTCCGCAAGGAGGTGGGGGATGTTCTCCTTTGTCTGAATTCGCTACGCCGTATCCCTTACGAATTCCCTTTTAGCTACGCGGACCCATCCGCGAATCCAGTCCACACCGCTACCAATGTCGCGTGGGCCATGAATAAGGATATTCTGTGGTTGCTTCAGGCACGGGCTCTCCTCCATAACGCGAAAGGACCTGATGCAGAGGCAATTCACCGCATCGAGGATACCAAACTCGAAGTAAAGGTGTTTAAGACGGATCGCTCACTGACCGGAAAAGACAAGACCAACCGGGCAAAAAGATGGGAAGTTTTAGCTGGCGACTTTCAGCACGCCACACTCGAACAGTGTTGGTCTGCCGAGAGGAAACTTACACATGATTTAGCTTGCTTTGACGAGTTTCCTTCAGACCTGGGCGCTGCGTTTACTGAGGCAGGACTGGTTGAAGCAAACCCCCCTCCCACGCGATGCCCCGTTACATTGGAGATCTTGTCCTTCAAGCATCTTTCCAAGTCTGTCCTCGACCCTAAACACGGCGTGTCGCAGTATCAAATCGGACACTCGCTCCCCCTCAAGCGGGGGGGAAAACACGATGGCACGAATGTCTGCTGGCAATCGGCAAATGGGAATCGCATTCAGGGCGATCTCTCGGTGAAAGAAACGTGGGCATTGCTCGATGTAATCGCAGCTAGAAAAGCTGCCCTTAAATCCTAGCGCCGTTCCCCACGTCACCGTTTCGACATTCAATCGCAGCTTTTGCTTCTTTTACCAATTGGCGTGCCTCGATACGGAGGCGCACGGCTTTCTGAACCATGGCCGTCACGGTATCCCGGGTCTTCTTCGACATCGGAAGAGGAAGTACCAACTCATTGATCCTCTCCCCTAAGCTATCAATGATATCTTGCGTAAACTGCTTTCCTCGAATCTGCCTCTGAACAATGGGAGAGCTCATTACTGCCAGAAGAAGGAAGGGATTAATGCCGTGGCCGTCGCGGAGAACGCGGATTTTGTACAAGTGGCTCTGGTAGATTATTTCTGTGTCGCCATCCGCAATGATCGCGCAGGTCCCGATCAAGTATGTTCCGTCTTTCACCATGAGAATGTCGTGCGGCTGTACATCCTGTTTCCTGCGGAGCGACTCGAAGATGCTCCGATCGACGCCGTGTTTCGGATCTGCCTTTAGTTCCCAATTGCTGATATCTGATGTCCGAATAAACGGAACATCTCCAGTCCCATATGCCAGTTTGCCTAACTCGTCGCCGGTCCGTACAGCGAGTGTTCCCTCTTCTACCAGTTCAGCAAACGTTACCAACTCGTGGGTTTTCGAGAGCGCTTCAAGGTCTTGATCCAACTGTGGGTCATAGTATCGCGGACACAGGACATTTGATGTAACGTCCGTCAATGGAACCATGAATCCCAGAGTAGAGCGGGCAAGTTTCTTGCCAAGTCTATGGTTTTCTAGGTTCTCTCCTATCTGGGGCAAGTCGTTATGCGGAATTGACCTCGCTCGGGAGTCCTGGCCGCACCATTTGGCCTCTGCCATGAAGACCCCGGTTCTTCTGCCGCTTGGACGCAACTCCCGTTTTCTCCTCATAGCGACAACCAAACAGGTCTTGGTGTGCGTTCCCCCTTTGCCGGAGGTTTTGAAGAGTGACTCGGGCATACCAATCACCGCCTGAATGTCACTATTGCGGAGCAGGAATTCAACGACATGCCGGTAAGACTTGTTTGAAAGAAGACTCTCAGGGAGAACGATACCTAAGCGCCCACCCACCTTGAGGAGTGATAAACATCGCTCAACGAATAAGACCTGGGGCGGAACCTGCGATTGGATCTCCGTTGTTGACTCCCACCGCCCGGTCACACGAGATTCCTTCCATTTTCTTCCGAGCTCGAATGTTCTCAAAACCTCAGGTTTAGCTGCAACAATCCGCGCGCCAAACGGAGGATTCGTCAAGATGACGTCAAATCCATCAATCTGGATCGCATCAAGGTTCCCCCCAGAATCGCTCTGAAGCGCAATGCTGTCACCACAAGCCAAATGCGGGTGCCCATTCGTGAGCAGAGACACGTGAAGCTTTGCGAGCTTCACCAAATACGCATCCTTATCGATACCGTAAAATGTCTTGGATGCCAGCGAACTCAATTCTCTGGCGTCCATCCCTCTTCCCGAAAAATCACGAGCTACCGAGGCTAGGAAACCTCCCGCCCCGCACGCCGGGTCAAGTATGAGTTCTCCAGGCCGCGGATGGAGTGCCTTGACAAGAAAATCAGTCACGGTCCGCGGTGTGAAAAACTGTCCTGCACGACCGCGCGACTCGGAGCCAACAAAGACTTCAAATGCGTCTCCTATCGGATCGCTTGATGCGTCAAAAAGGGAGAAGTAACACTCCCTCAGGACAGTTTCTATGGCGTCCGGGTCCAACATAATCTCGGCACTTGCTTCGTAGATATCCGGGTAATCTCCCCTTACCTTAGCAAACACCATGCGAAGATACCGACTCTGTTCAAAAAGGTCAGCGCGAGCCGGAATCGGCTCGGCGTTTCCGGCTTCGATGTATAGCTTACAAAATAGGCACTTAAGCACTTCATCGAGCAGAGTGTCGTCTCGCGTCGCGCCAATGAATTGACCGGCAAGATAATTCCTCAAATGCCGAAAGACCTCTTTGGGGGTCCTCAATTCCCGAATCAAGAGAGGCTGGGTAGAGTCCGGTGATGAGATGGATGGTAAAGGCATCGTGGTTCTCCACAGGAGATGCAAGAGACTAATTGTATAAACATTTCCTGTCAATTGCCAATGGGTGGGCTGACGCAGACTCGCGCGTCTTGGAGTCCGCGATGTCCCGAAGGGACAGGTCTGTGCTGCCCGCTCAGTGCAGTCGATCCATGCGGGGCACGGACACGTCAGTAATACCGTCGGCTTGATCACGGCCAATCGCCAGGCGAACTCACCAGCCCGCGCCGGACCGGGTTATTGCAGGTCAGTCTCTCCCGGCGCTTCTTTTCGGTGTAGACGTTGAAGGCGTGAAAACGCCGATTCCAGAGCGCAGAGTCCCCGGTGTCACAAGATCAAAACTGATCTCCACCTGCAACCCACAGCCTCGCAGGGGCGGCCTAGCAGAGCCCAGGCCAACGGCCCATAGGCGTTAACCTAAGCGCCGGGTACAAGAAACAGCCAACCCCGCAGGGGTTGAATTCGACGCCTCCGGGGTCGGGGCAAGCACAAGGAAAGGGCCATCTCTCCGTAGGTTTCACCTACGGCTAATGACATTAATGCCCTTCGGGCATTCAATCTGCAAAACCTCCGCTTAGGACATTGAATTCAGAGGCGCTCGGGTTTACACTACCAGTGGGGCTAAAACTAAGAGCGAAAATTCTGGCTTAAGAGGTCACAAACAATGAACCTGGAGCACATTGCTCGCATTTTCAGTTTGACCGCAGGGTGCCTCGGACTTGCCGTTTCGCTGGCCACGGCCGGAGATCTTCCGCAAGTTGGCCAACAGGCGCCCGATGTAACTCTGCCGTCGCAGGACGGGAGTAATGTAAGCTTGAAAGATTTTCGCGGCAAGTGGGTGGTGCTGTACTTTTATCCCAAAGACAACACCCCGGGCTGCACGATCGAGGCGCACAACTTTCAGCGGGACCTTTCGAAGTACGCGGAAAAGAACGCTGTGATTGTCGGTGTGAGCGTGGACACAACCGAGAGCCACGTGGATTTTTGTGCGAAACAGAGCCTCACTTTCAAGCTACTGTCGGATACCGACAAGAAAGTCGTGGCCGACTACGGCTCACTGAGTGATAGGGGGCTTGCATCCCGCAACACCTTCCTAATTGATCCAAATGGCAAACTCGCTAAGGTCTGGACCGGTGTTAAACCGCCTGGCCACAGCGAAGAGGTGCTGGCGGCACTCAGTGAGTTACAAAAGTAATGACTGCAACGTCATCGCCCGAGAGTCCATCGGGTCGAAGCAGGGCCCAAGACTATAGACCATCAGGAGAGAAGAATGCGACCGATCATGGTGTGGTTCCTTCTTTTGTTGAGTGCATCACCGGTTTTGGCCCAGGACTGGGCGCGCGCACGGATGGACAAGTCCCCGCGGCATCGTGAATGGGTCACCGTAAAGCACGAGGGGCGCGCGGTGGAGACCTTCGTCGTCTACCCCGAGGTAAAGGACAAGGTACCCGTAGTGCTGGTCATCCATGAGATTTTCGGGATGACGGATTGGGTGCAGGATTTGGCTGATCAAGTAGCGGAGGCAGGTTACATCGCAGTAGCCCCCGACCTTCTTTCCGGGATGGGACCGAACGGTGGGAGGAGCAGCGACTTTCCCCAGGGGAGTGCGGGTGGTGGCATGAGTAGCCCTGCGGTTGAGGCGGTGAGCCATCTTAATCCTGACCAGGTTACCGCGGACCTCAACGCCGTCGCCGATTATGCCCTGAAGATTCCCGCCTCCAATGGCAAGCTGTTCGTAACTGGCTTTTGCTGGGGCGGGGGCCAGAGCTTCCGCTTTGCGACGCATCGCACGGATCTTGCCGCCGCATTTGTTTTCTACGGGATGCCGCCGGTGAAGGATGCCATGGCGGCAATCACGGCACCCGTGTACGGTTTCTACGCGGAAAACGACTCGCGCATTGGAGTGACGATTAGCGATACTCGTGAGCAGATGAAAGCGGCCGGCAAAACTTTCGAGCCAGTCACCTACAAAGGCGCCGGCCACGGTTTCATGCGTGCCGGAGAGGCTCCGGACGCGAGCGATGCCAATCGCCAAGCCCGCATCGATGCGTGGGCGCGCTGGAAGAAGATTTTGGGGGGAAGTCAATGACCGATTGATTCGGCCTGATAACGCCCTTCCCTCCCGGAATCCGAACCGGCCCAAAGTGGACGAGTTGACGGGTGGGTGGCCTCCTGTCCGCAATCATGGGTGGTCCTCGGCTACTGGTTAGACCAATAGCCCGCGCCGCCGGGCGAGCCCTCCTCGGCAATGCACCCGGAAAAGGGACTATGCCGAAGCGCTGGCGCGGCACCTCCCTTACGCGAATTTCGCTTAATTCCGCGCCCAGGCGCCTCGCAGGCGATCCGCCCACGTCTCTTTCACAGGTTGACTTTCCACCCAGAACCGGCGCTGCCCCCAGCAGGCCCGGAGCTTTTCCCAGTAGTGAGCCCTTGTTTTGGCTACGGATCCCGCCCCAGGAGTCGTGGCGTATTGATTGTCGACTTGAAATTCGGGTGGAGGGTCGTCGGGTAGTTGGCTACCGAACGGGTATATCCTCGGCAAGCTGAATGCCGCTGCCCGCCAGTAGTCCCGCGCCATCTCCTCCTCCTCGACACGACGCTTGGCGCTCCAGGATGGACTCTCGTCGGCGAAATCGGCCGGGGCCTCAGCCTGCAGGTGCATTTGGACCGGTGGCGGGGTTGAGAGGTGTACGCCTAACTGCTGCGCAGTTACTAACAGAAATAACCCTGCCCCCACCGCCAGTACGGCCGTCATGCCTCGTCGATTTGAGTGAGCTGCGTTGCCATCGGGAGTGGCGGACGGATATGCCGAACGTCGCGTGAAGAGGTCCTCCTGCTCTTTTCGTGAGGTCGCGTATTGGGGTCGAAAGCGTCTTTGCTCGGCCTCGAGATCCACGACGGCGCTGGATGCAACCCGGCTCAGCAAAGCAATTTTTGCTTCGGCAAATCCGGCCAGCCGTTCCCTGCTCTCCGCCAACGTCCGCTCCGACGCGCCGAATTCTTCCCGCAGTTTCGCCACCGCCGTCTCAAGGCTCGCTACAGCGTAACCCGCAGCCTGGTCGACTGACGCCAGTTTGGCTTCGGCCAAGCTGGCCAGTTGTTGCTTGCTCTCCTCCACGAGTCGCCCCGAATTCTTCACTTCTTCCCGTAACTGCTCCACTGCTTCCTGGGCTTGCTGCTGGAATTGCCGGGACCACCGCCCTCCCAACTCCTGCGCGGCCTTCTCAAAATCCTCCGCCCGCTTCGCACTCTCTAACTGCAAGTCCCCCGCCAGCGCCCCCACCCGCCCCTGGAGCGCTTCCAGCGCCGAGGAAACTCCTGTGAAGCGCTCTTCGGCAGCGCGGGCACACGCCAAGATACTCGCCTCGTTCTTCTGCGCGGCAGCCTGCGATTGTGCGATCGCCTCCTCGGCCGCCTGCTTGATGGATTTCACATGCGCGTCTGCTGCTTCGTGCATGGCCTGGGTTTTCTCTTGAAATGTTTGCACCAGTTGCTGATAACTTGTTTCGCGCTTCTGCTCGGCAGCTTCAAGTTGCGCGCTCGCTTCCTCGGCGGCTTGTTTGATGGATTTCACTCCCGCGTCTGCCGCCTCCTGCATCATCTGCGTTCGCTCTCGAATCGACTGTGCCAGTTGCCGGTCGTATTCGTCTCGGAAAGCTTGCATGAGGGAGGCGAGCTTCGCCTCAGACAGGCTGGCCAGTTGTTGCTTGCTCTCCTCCACGATCCTCCCTGAAGTCTTCAGTTCTTCCCGCAGTCCCTCCACCGCTGCCTCGGCTTGCCTCTGAAACTGCTGGGACCACCGCCCTCCCAACTCCTGGGCGATCTTCTCCAAATCCTCCGCCTGCTGCGCGCCCTTCCCCTGGAAAGCCTGAAGACTGCCCTCGATCCGCCCCTGGAAGTCCTCCAGCAGCGCCCCCACACGCCCCTCCAGCGCTTCCGCCGCCAAGGAAACTCGCGATAGGCGTTCCTCAATGTCAGAAATGGGCACATCGCGGATCTGGTCAGGTCCCGACAGATCCCGTTCGTCACTACGGACAAAAGTTGATGCGTAAACGTTGACCGGCTTCTCTGGCTGGTTCGTAACAAAGACGGAACCCTCTCCCGACCGCATTTCAGACGAGAAGGGAGGAGCCTTTGGCTCGATAGAGGCAGGCGCAGGTTCGGGTTGAGACTCCCCGACCTTGGCAAATCCAGTGGGCGGGGCCGCTGCCTCAGAGATAGATTCAAAGCTGGCTGGCCAATCAAGCGCATAAATGCGCTCGAGCCGCTTTGCGGCGGTGACGGTCTCCCCCGTTTGCGGTTTCTCGTCGCGCGTTGCCTGGGTCCGGGCCGGCGCGGGTTCGGCGCGACCGTCATTGGGAGCCACCTTTGCTGTCTGAAGATCCAATCTGTACGAGGCGGGTTGCCGCCGGCGTCGCATTATAAGGACGACCCCTGCCAGCAAGAGAACTGAAGCGAAGACTACCCATCCAAGCCAAGCTGTGCTCGTCTTCTTCCCCACTTGTGTCGGTGCCGGATTGTCGATCGGGGTCTCCGGCAACTGTCCCGCCTGGGCGGAGGCGTCGAGGTCTACGTAGACATAGAATATCTGACTCTCGCCGGCCTCATCCAACACCTCCATCGAGACGCCGCCCGCCGTCTTGCCGTTGATTTTGATATGGTTCGAATCCTCGATGGCTGCATCGATAACGCCGGGGCTTGAGACTGAGAGGTGCTTGATGGGTTCCAGCGAGCTTACCTCCAGCGACTGCCCCACGAGCACATGTAAAAGCTCGGCTTCACCCGGCGGTTGTGGCGAAGGGGACTCCTTTCCCGCCGGTTGCTGGCTCTGAGCTAGGAAACGTGCCGCTTGCGTTGGCGAGGGTGTCTGCGGCGCTTGGGATTGCTGCATCGTTTGATGAACCTGGGTCGGAGCGGATGTCGCCTGCGGTTGCTGCTGTGTCTGCTGCGCCCACGCTAGAGCGCCGATCAGCATTAGCACCACGCCGATGCTTACGAATAATGCCGAATGCCACTTGCGCATCTTCTTACTCCTCATTTGCTGTTCACGGACGGTCCTATGGACGTGGAAAGCCACGTCCTCGGGAAGGAACTTCAGCGCGACGAAGCGGCCCACCTCGATGTCCTCCGCCTTGTAGACCACACCCATGCCGCCACCGCTTATTTTCTCAAGGACGCCACAATGCGACGCTAGCTGGCCGATCATGATGTGGGAACCTGCCCTTGGGGTTCATGTTAGACATCGGTCCGGGGGCAAGTCAATACAGAATTGCGGCGGCAAATCGATGCAGGGGAGGAGAAATGTCTGACGGGTTGATTTCGCTGTCGCTTGACGGGCGCAAGCCGCACACTCGAGACCCCTTCCAGATTCCCCGTGAGAGCGTTCCTAAAACTGTTCTCCCTGCCTCAGACGTGAGCTACTCGCGCGAATAATGGAGCAAGTGCCTGAAAAAAGGGGTTCTGGGATGTCTGGATCTGCGCCCCTCTCGACTTGGCCGTATAACAGCCTACCCGCACATCTGGCGACCCGGATCTTTCTGTTCAGCAAATCCCGGGATTGCGGCGAGGTGGTCCTCCAAGCGTCAACTCGCCCACCTTGGGCAGGTTCGGATTCCGGGAAGGAAGGGCGATATCGTTCCAAATCCGGAAAAGTACCCACTCGGCGTAGTTTCCGAGAGCGCTGTCGCCCCGCCAGGACCGTTGATTGCTGAGCAGGCAACCGGCAAGCCCAAGTAGACACCGGTTTTTCCAGGTCCCAACGGCCGGTATGAATACTAAGATGCAAAATCAATCGCGATGACCTCATGAAGGTCGATTGCCGGGATCTCCAGATCAATGGAATCCTTGTCTTGCCGATAGGGAATCGATTGCTTTGCCACCAGCAGGTGGACCTTTGCGATGTGCTGGCTGTTGGGAATGAGAATGCGCACCTGCTGGCGCGACACAGGAATGATCTCCCGCAGGGGACCCTTCATCATCATGGGATTGGTCAGATTCACGAGGTGAACGGTGAGGGAGTTCTTCTGCCGCCAGATCGAAAGGTCAAGGACGCCGGCACCCTTGACAGAAACCGGCGCCGGCTCGTTCGTGGCCCATCGCACCGCGTTGCCCAGCAACTTGCCGTGATCCACATCCAACACCTCCCAGAAGGTGCGGTCCACATCCCAAGGGAAGTACACCACGCGTCCCCGTCCAATTTCACGAATGAACACCCCCGCTTCATTCCTCGCGGCCGGACGCGGGAAAACCTCTTCCATGGGAAGATCCGGATACGAGGGGACAACTCTCAGCGGACAGTGCGTGGCTGCTTCGGCAGGTTTCACGATCACTCGATTCACTCCGTTGATGATACGAGTTGCATCTTCCATCCCTGACAACAGGGGATGGAAACGGCCGGTCGCCGGGTCCTTCTCCAAGGCCAGATAGGAGTTCAACATCGGCCCTTCCACCCTGCCGGCAAACGAAGCACCGAACAGGGAGGCCAGCCCGAAGTCCTTTCTGCCTACGCCCCATTCGTCATAGAGCGACGTTTCATAAGTGGCGATAACGCTTCCACCCTTGGCCACGTATGCGGTGATCTGATCGCACTGTTTCGTAGAAAGCGCCGCAATGTTCGGCAGGATCAGCGTACGGAAAGGCCCCACGTGCTCAGCGTCGAGCAACTCGTCATGGACCATCTCGAAGGGAATCCGAGCTTCAACAAGCGCTTGGTAAAAGCCGAGAGCGGGATCTTCCACCTTGGCCAGTGCCTTATCGCCTCCGTAAAATATGGCGGTCTGTTGTGAATACACCATAGCAACCCGTGCCAGCGAAGCTTCATTCCGCAGGTACCGCTCATTCCGGTAGTGCCAGTTATAGAGTTCTTCGACAACGGGAAGCCACCGCCGGTCGATCGGCTTGGCGTTGAACTTGGTGCACCAGGGGCGCAAACCCTGGGCAATGCCGTCCACAACCCACATCCGGATCTCCTCGCCGTTTTGAACGGAGTCCTTCCACCGGTACTTTTCGGTATGGCCGACGTTGAAGATTCCGGCAATCGCCTTGCGCCCCAGGGTGGCACGGTATTCCTTGCCATTCTTACCGTTGGCCCATGGCGGGATCACTCCACTGCGCCCTTGCCGATCGGCGAACAATGTGGGGGCCATCTCGCCGATGGTTTTCATGTCGAGTCCGCTAAGCGCCCCGCCTCCGGCATTCGCGATGTAACTGGCTCCCGGATTGATGTCTTTAATGGCGGAATCCCAGAGGCGCCACAACTCGAAGAGCCGCTTCTGGCGCCAAACGATGTACTGGCGTCGTGCCGGATCCTGCGGATCGTTAGTGCGGGGCAGGTCAAGTCCTGAGGACGCCCGGAAGTTCTGCTGACAGTGAACGCAGTAGCACATGCCCGAACCGTCCCAGCGGTTCGCGAAGATTCCGTCGACCTGGTAGAGCCTCATGATCTCCTGAGTCACGGTGGTCATGAACTCGAAGTTGTAGGGGCCGAGTGCGCAAGTGATCCAGAAGTCTGGGTCCGAATTGTGCCGCTGCTTTCTGCCCTCGGCGTCAACCATGATCCAGTCCGGATGCGCGTCGTAGACATCCTGATGCACGGCATGAGGGTCGGTCCGCCCAATCACATTCATGCCCAAATCGCGGCAACCCTTTACCATCTCGCCGAAAGCATCCCGATTGCCCAGCCATTTGCTGCGGTAATGAAGAGGAATCTGAGTAGGATAAAAGGCGACGCACCCTCCGGCACTGAGGCATGCGGCGTCGGCATGAATGCGGCGGAAAAAGTCCAGCCAAAAGGCGGGATCGTAGTTGCCCGGATCGTCCTCCACGAAGGCGAGTTGCGCCCAGCGCATCGGGCGGTCGTACCATCCTGCGGGGTCTGCCCTGGCTACTTCGCCGGAACTGCCCGGGCTGCGCGTGGCCAGCAATGTTCCGATGGCGAATGTTTGCAGAAAATCTCGCCGGTTTACCATGACCAAAGCCTCCTGACTCTTCTTAGGCTCATGCCCGTTCCACTACGAAATAGAAAGTTAGATACTACCCTTCTCGGGTCTTAAAAGGACAGAGCCTCGGAGACACTGGGTTGGGCCACTGGGCAGCCGGCCCGACAAGTGGACACAATGCGTGCGTGCTTGCGGTCACTTGGGTGTGTCGGCCAACCGTGGAAGTGCCCTTGGCGCAGCAACCGGGATTCTGGTGGATAGGGCAGGGTGGCATTCTCAGGCAGCACGCGCGCCTATGCGTTCATATGGATGGCTTTCCGGATTGCCGCCCACCTGTGCTGTTACCCCCGACGCCGTCGCGGACACGTCTCGGCGTGCCGTGTCTTGCCCCTGTAACGCGCGTACGTGATGGCCCCCAAGCTGGTGACGTTCCGGCGGTGATTTCTGCCGGGGATGCGGCCTGGAAGGCTGCAACACTTGGGCTAGCGCTTGCGAGCGAGCATGTGGACAAGCCGAAGCTGGCGGTACTCCTGGCGGGGGGTGGCGGTTTGCTGCCAGTCGCCCACGCCGGTGATGTCTTCGTAGTAGACGATCTGGAGGTCTGACCAAGCCTTGAGCCAGGCGTTGGCCTTGTCGGCGTCGGTGTCGGGCCAATTGGGCTCGGGATGATCCAGCGAGCGGTAAGGCCGGTCCATGAGCAGCAGGCCGCCGGTCTTGAGGCCGTCGCGCACACGGGCGACGAAGTGCGGGTCCATCACCGGGGCATCGGTGTAGATGAAGCAGATGAGGTCCCACTGTTCGTGACCGAAGTCGAAATCGTCCCAGCCCGCCTTCACCGTTTTGATGGCGAGGCCGGCTTTGGCGGCGTTCCCCTGGGCGACTTTCAATCCTTCCTCGGCGATATCGAAGCCGGTGACGTCCCAGCCTTTGGAGGCCAGGTAGAGCACGTTGCGGCCCTGCCCCATGGCCACGTCGAGGGCCTTGCCAGGCTTGAGGTCTTTCGTCATGGCGACCAGGAAGGCACTGGGTTCCGTGGTGAAGCGGGTCTGGTTGGAATCGAGGTAGAGGTGGTTGAAGCCGACGGCCTGAAGCTGTTCACGGAAAGCCGGATAGGCCTCGAAGAGTTTGTGAAGCAAATTCATGCGCTCGTCGGCCTGGGCTTCGGTCATTCCGCCCTCAACCAGATGTTTGCGGTAGTTGGTGGGGTTGACCCCGGATTTGTCGGACTGGCAGGCCGCGACGAAGTCCTGCCAGACTTTCTGCTCCTCGGCGGTCTGAGCCGGAGCGAGCGGGGAAAGAAGAATAACGAGAACGGCCAGGCGAGCAACGGATTTAAGCATATGATTTCCTCCCAGACAGCAGCAGGTTGGGGTCGGCTTCGCGAAATAGCCGGCCAGGGTCGGAGGGTGTAGGGGGCGGCCAGTTCCTCTGCGCCCTGAAGGCAAGTAACCGGCGAATCCGCGTCAAAGATTTTGCGATTCTCCTCCGGGTTGCCGAGGTAAGCCTTGACGTAATCTGCCTCTCGCGACAATTCCCATATCGTAATGCGAAAACCGAGTTCAGAAAAGGTAATCTCCAGACGAAAAACCAGGCAATGAACTGCTGCGGAGACGCAACGGCTCCAGCTACCTTGCCCTTGCGGCGCTCGATACCCGAGTCGTAAGGGAAGGCCGTAGCGGCGTGGTGAGTTCGGAACGTTTGACCGCCGTAGGCACTGCTCGTCACCACGGTATGAGTTGCAACACGCCATCCAATGGGAAGGTGCCGATCTCGGGAAGACAGAAAGGTCTCGAGCTCCCTACAAAAGTACTAGCCGCCTGAGTAGTCGTCATCCGTTCACTAATCACAGATTCAGCCGGGTTCAGCTCTTTGACGAGTAACGGCCTACCGTAGATGTGCGACCCCTGGCTCCCCCGAACTCGGCTTCGGGGAAGTCATGGTGCCTGCTCGCAGTCGCTTGGCCAGCTATGTCGCCCAGCCGTGGAAGTGACCTTGGCGAAGCGATCAGGGTTCTGCTGGATAAGGCAGGGAGGCATTTTCAGGCAGCACGCGCGCCACTCGACGACATTTGGACCGAGTCGACGGTAAGGCCATGGTGCTCGGCCGGTTGGTTCCAGCGCCGCGCTACCACTTCGTTTTACACCACCATCCTGGAGTTCCGAATTGAGCGCCTGAAGCTGCCTGACGATTTTGAGGTTGAAGGGTCGCCAGACTAACCGTGCCCAAGGCACCTTGGAGTGTCCGTCGGTTGACGGACTTGACGCCGCCTTTTTTGGGGAGCTATACGGAACTCCCGGCGTGCGGAACGGCGTTGCTTGGCTTGCTGGTCGGTATGAATCTCGAGAGTGCAAGGCGGCGTCAAGCCGCCGCACTCCAAGGCGCTTCGCGCTTCAGACCCACGGCGCGCGCCGCCCGCCGGAGGCATGCGCCCGCGAGGCAACTCTGAAACCTGACGTTGCTCCCACCTTCCTGCCAGCAAAAGCACACCGGCCCATCAGCCACGTTCGACACAACTCAGGCTTAAGCCGTTTATCGGCCGAATGGAGAGGAGCGCAGATCCAGACATCCTAGAACCCCGTTTCGAGGGGGCCATCGTGCTGTTTGGAGCGTTGACGATCTTCAGCACTTATCGGATTAGCGCCCTCATGATCGAGAGAAGGGGAATCAGTAAACAATGCGCCCTCACCATGGGTCTAAGTCAATACGGGGCATTTTCCAAGCCAAGCGGCCAGACACGGAAATGGTGATGCACACTCGTCTTTCAGCGACACCGGCGACTATAATGAACAGGCAGCGTAGTGAAGGGACAGCCCGCGGGCTCGTCAACGCATCTGGAATTTTCTTGGGACCACCGAATTCTCTTGAACGATATTATCCCAGTTTAGGGTGTAACCAGTCGGGACACAGCATTGAGCTCGGCGGTTCATCTCCTTGAAGTAGTCGGGATCAAGATAGATGCTGGGCTCGACGGGCGATTGCGTCAGACCATCCGGCGGGCCGAGGAAAAGGATCGCGTCAGATTTCACGCCAGATCGCATATTGATCTCGACGGAGACCATATCGGGGGGTTTGCCAGGACCCAACCATTTCATGCCACGCCCCTCGGCGGACATCTTCTTCATCTGCTCAACCTGCTCCGGTGGTAGGTAATTGCACCCCGGGAGCAGCAACTCCGATTTCAACCAGGTGCCGTCAATCGGCCCGACAAGTCCCGGCACTGGCCAATCCTTTGCGCGGGCGACGACCTTCGCGTTGCATTCCGGCTCGATATACCCGGTGAACGGCGAGACCACGGCGAGGGGGTTTGGATTGGTCTCCGCAATCTTGGCGGCGAGACGAGAGGGAATGGTGCCTTGGTCAGACTCCATGCCCACGAGGTGTCCGGTCCCTATGATTAGCAGCGTTTTCTTGTGTCTCTTCAGAATCTCATCAACAATGATGCTGGAGATGTTGTCGTCCCGGCGCCCAAGGATGGGTTGAAGATCCTGGAAGGAATTGATTTTGGTCCAGTCGATCTTGGGATCGCCCAACCAGACCTTGATGCGATGTTCGGCCGGCAACTTCAGATTCACCGCTCGAACACTGGCGTAGAAATTGACGAAGCCCAGTGCGAAGGGACCTGGCATCCAGCCGACCACATCGATCCACACGTGACGAAGCTCGGTGAAGGGCACATCCTCGCCACTGACATAGCGGTCGATAATGTCCTGCGCCTCTGATCCGCCGAATTCCACTACGACGTTGCCGACTTGCTCC
>Ga0326728_10005852_pt1 | contig 33872 bp, 32 predicted proteins | sample MB3enrmetagenome_FD_207602 | JGI IMG/M metagenome (GOLD analysis project Ga0326728, IMG submission 207602) | Lab enriched peat soil microbial communities from McLean, Ithaca, NY, United States - MB31MN | ecosystem: Environmental > Terrestrial > Soil > Wetlands > Peat | place: USA: New York...
TCCGTGGAGTGATACCCCGCCGAGCCCCGCCGTCGCTCAACGGCGACCAGCAACGCTGCCTACCGCTCAACTCAAATCCGCTCCACTGCACCGAGCCCTACTTTGCGGAACTTCCGAAGCTATTGCCAGCTACTAGCGCCGATTGCTTTTTCCGAAGACTGGTGGTAGCGTAGAGTCACGTGGAATGATTTAGGTCCGCTTGCCGGGCCCAGCTAATTGCAACCACGTAAAAAAAAGTGCTAAAGGCAAGCCGGTCAGATGAGACCCTGAGGCCTTTGGTCCAGGGTTTTTTATTTTTGGGCCGACATTGCCGGATGCTGGAGGTTTTTCATGAGCGTCTGGTCAAGCTTTCCACCGGAGCCTTCGCCTGCCCTGCTTGGCAGCGAGGGAGAACTGGTTTCCATTTCCGTTACCGTTGAGCCGCGCGATCTAGAGGATTTGCTGGAAGCGCTGGCGGCTCTCGACTTCCCCATCAACCCGCAGATTTATCACGATGCCGTGGTTGTTTACGTGGATCGCGATGGAGCGGAGCGCGTGGAGCCATCGACGCTGGTCGAGTTTCCGGCCTACGGGGGCCGAGTCGAGGAGATCCGCACCGTGCTCGACGCCTACGGGTTCCGAGGCCACCAGGTTTCGGTCTCCGCGATGCTGGATGAAATCCACGGAAGCGAGCGGACGGAACCCGCGCCAGAGGGAGCGGGGTTCGCGTATCGGGTGGTTCGGAAACACGCCACGGCGGCCACCGCGGGCATGCGCTGAACCGCAAAGGCAAAAGACAAGAGGCAAAAGGCAAAGGGCAAAAATGGACGGGCCGTCCTGACTGAATCGTCTATGGCTTATACTAAAGACATTCAGAGGCTTGCATGAAAAAATACGGCAAGTTTGCGGCTCTCGTTGTCGTCATCGTCGGCACATTGATCTGGCTTGCTACCGCCGGAATCAAAGAAAACCAAACGTATTACAAGACCATCGCGGAACTCGGGCAGATGGGCGACCAGGCCTATAGCAAGCGGCTGCGCGTGGGCGGAGACATCTGTCCGGGGTCGATCCATCGGCACGGCAACGCGGTCGACTTTCTGCTGATGCAGGAAAAGCTGAATCTGAAGGTGACCTACGACGGCTCGGACCCGCTGCCGGACACCTTCCGCGACGGCTCGCAGGCGCTGGCGGACGGCAGAATGGGCCACGACGGTGTGTTCCACGCGAACAAAGTGCAGGCCAAGTGCGCGTCGAAATATGAAGCCAAGCCCGGCGGAAAGCCGGCCGCGGCGCCAGTCTATCCCAACAAGGCGAGCCTCTAAACCATGGAAAATATCGGCGCGTTAGCCATTCTGCTGGCCTTCTGTCTGGCCATTTACGCCGTGATCGGCAGCATCACGGGGAAGCTGCGGCGCAATCCGTTTTTGATTGTGAGCGCGGAACGCGCGGTTTATGGCGTGTGGTTCCTGGTGACGTTGGCGGCGGGGGTACTGGTCACGGCGCTGCTCACCAGCGACTTTCGATTTGTGTATGTGGCGGAGAACAGCAACCGGGCCATGCCGGCGATCTATAAGTTCACGGCGTGGTGGGGCGGTCAGGCTGGGTCGCTATTGCTGTGGAGCTGGCTGCTTTCCACTTACGCAGCGGTCGTGATTTTCACCAACCGGCGCAAGCATCGGGATTTCATGCCCTACGTGGTGGCGGTGCTCTCGACGGTACAGACGTTTTTCCTGATCCTGAACAACTTTGTGGCGGCGCCGTTCGAGATGCTGGCGGTGGATCGGGCGATTACGGCAGTGCCGGACGGCAACGGCCTGAATCCGCTGCTGCAATATCCGGCCATGGCGATTCACCCGCCGATGCTGTACCTGGGATATGTGGGATTCGCGGTGCCGTTCGCCTTTGCGATGGGATCACTGATCACGCGCCAGCCGGGTGACGGGTGGATTCACACGACGCGCCGCTGGACCATGGTGACGTGGCTGTTTCAGAGTTGCGGCATTGTATTGGGCGCGGCTTGGGCGTACCACGTGCTCGGGTGGGGCGGGTACTGGGGATGGGATCCGGTGGAGAATGCTTCCCTGCTCCCGTGGCTGGGCGGGACGGCGTTTCTGCATTCGGTGATGATGCAGGAAAAGAAGGGCATGATGAAGGTGTGGAACATGGTGCTGGTTTCGGCCACGTTCTTCCTTTGCATCCTCGGCACCTTCTTGACGCGCTCGGGCATAGTCAACTCGGTACACGCGTTTGCGTCCGGGCCGATCGGCAAGTACTTCGTGGGATTTATGGCCATCGGGATTGCGGTGACCATTTACTTGATTCTCGACCGGCTGGATTATTTGAAGAGTGAGTCGCAACTTGAATCGGTGATCTCGCGCGAATCGAGTTTCCTGTTTAATAACCTGGTGCTGCTGGCGAGCTGCTTCGCGGTGCTGTGGGGCACGCTATTTCCGGTTATTTCGGAAGCAGTATCGGGCGAGAAGATCAGCTTGGATGCGGCCTGGTTCAACCGGCTCATGATTCCCATCGGACTTTTCCTGTTGTTCCTGACGGGCGTGGGACCGCTGTTCGCGTGGCGCCGCACTTCGACCGAGAGCCTGCAACGCAACTTCATGTGGCCGGGAATCGCATCAGTGGTGCTGGTAGGAGCGCTGGTGGCGGCGGGGATGCGGAATTTCTATGCCTTGATCTCGTTCGGATTCTGCTTGTTTGTGGCATTGACGATTCTGGTCGAGTTCTACAAAGGCGCGAAACAGATCGCGGCGAAGAACGAGATCAACTTCGCGCATGCGGTGGTGGAGCTGACGCATCGCAACACGCGGCGGTATGGCGGGTACCTGGTGCACATGGGCATCGTGCTGATGTTCATCGGGTTCACGGGCGCGGCGTTCAACAAGAACCGCGTGGATGAGATGAAGGCCGGCGATTCGGTGACGCTCGGGTCGTACCAGTTGACCGCAAAGGCCACGCACGAAGGGGAGAACGAGAACTACCTGTGGCAGAGCGCAGAGATAGAGGTGAGCAAGAACGGTGAGTCTCTGGGCGTACTTTCTCCCGAAGAGCGAGTATACAAAGCGAGCCGCCAGCCAACGCATGAAGTTGCACTTCGCGAGCGGCTCAACGAAGACCTGTATCTCAATTTTGCCGGCATGAACGACGACCGCGCAGTGATACAGTCTTACGTGTTTCCGCTGGTGGATTGGATCTGGATCGGCGCGCTGACGCTGATCTTCGGTACGCTGGTGGCACTGGTGCCGAGCAAGGTGAAACGGGAGTACGCACGCACGCAAGTGGTCGGCATCACGAGGAAGCATGCGACGGTGGAAAAGTAGCCTACTGGCGCTGGCGGTGGCCGGCCTGTGCCTGGCGCAGACGGAATCGCAGATCATGAGCGACCAGGTCAAGCGCGTGGCGAGGCATATCTCGTGCCAGTGCGGGAGTTGTTCGGACGACGCCAACTGTATGATGTCGTCGGGCCAATGCGGCTTCTGCAAGCCCGCGCGTACGAAGATATTCAAAATGCAGCAGGCAGGGGTGTCCGACCAGGGCATCACCGACGCATTCATTCAGGAATACGGCGCCAAGATCTATCGTGCCGACCCCAACGCACTCGGCTGGCTGGTCCCGTACAGCACGCTGGCGCTGGGCGTATTGGTGATAGTCTGGTTTGTCCGGCGCTACACGCACGGCTCGCCCGCGGCGGCGGACGCGCCCGCACCGGCGGCCGACGAAGCGCTAGGCAAGTATCGCGAGCAGATCGAACAAGACCTCGCCCATCTCGAATAAATGACCATCGCACTGGCATGTCTCATCACTGTGGGAGTTCTCGCGTTCATTCTGTCGGTGCGGGCGAAGGATCTGCCGCAGCCGGAACCGGTCTCACCCTTCCAGCATTTGGACGAACGTAAGGCGGCGATTTACGAGAACCTTCGCGATTTGCAGTTTGAGTATCGGGTTGGTAAGTTGTCGGATCACGATTATCAGCAGACCAAGCTTGATTTGCAGCGCGAGCTGGCGGGAGTGATGGCGGAGATCGATCGCGTGAAGGGGGAAATCGCTGCGGGGAAAATTCCAGCGCCGGCGCCGGAACTGGTGAAGACGGCGGTGACACCGAAGGGTCCGGCGAAATACGTTTGCCCGTCGTGCCAGGCGGAGTTTGGCCAGCCGCTCAAGTTCTGCGGCGAATGCGGCAAGCCGATGAAGGCGGCGGAAGCATGAAGGGATTTCTAACCACACTCCTGTTCACTTGTTCCCTGGCCTTTGCCGCGATTGACGGGCGAGTGGTCAATCAGACGCTTGGCAAGCCGCAGGCCGGCGCGACGGTCACACTCTACAAACTGGGACAGGCGGGGCCGGAGCAGATTGAGAGCGTGAAGTCGGGCGCGGATGGCAAGTTCCACATCACGCAGGATGCGCAAGGGCCTGGACCGCGCCTGGTGCAGGCGGCCTATGGCGACGTAACTTACAACCACATACTTCCGCCGGGAAGCCCGTCGAACGACGTGACGGTGGAGGTATACGAATCCTCGAAGAAGCCTGGGAATGCGAAGGTGGAGCAGCACGTGCTGATGTTTGAGCCGGTGCGCGGGCAGTTGATGGTCAGCGAATGGTTCATGTTCCGCAATGACGGCAAGGTCACCTATAACGATGTGGACAGCGGCACGCTACGGTTCTTTCTTCCACCCACCGCCAACGGCGCGGTGAAGGTGAACGCCACGGCGCCGCAAGGGATGCCTGTGCCACAAGCCGTGGAAAAAACATCCACGCCGAACGTTTACAAGGTGGCGTTTGCGATCAAGCCCGGTGAAACGCGCATCGATCTGAATTACAACGTGCCGTTCAACGCGCCTGGGGTGTTCGAGGGGAAGGTTATCGAGAAGAACGCGCCGACCCGGCTGGTAGCGCCGAACGGTGTGACCCTCAAAGGCGCCAACATCCAGGCGCTGGGGCAGGAGCCGCGATCGAAAGCTTCGATCTACGACGTGAAGGGTGCTGACTTCAAGATCGAGATTGCCGGAGCCGGCACACTCCAGCAGGGCGATGACTCCGCGAGCGACGATTCCAGCGGCGGGGCAACGTACGAGCAGATTCCGCCCAAGGTCTACGGCAGCATGAAATGGATCCTGCTGCTGGCGTTCACGATTTTGGCGCTGGGATTTATTCTGCTGTATCGCGCGCAGGTCCCGGGAACAGCGAAAACCGCGGGGCAGACTTCGAAGGCGCCCGCGAAGGAAAAGAATGAGCGACGCCGCCGTTGATTGCGCCGGCGTTTGGAAATTCTACGGCGATTACCCCGCACTCCGGGACATTTCTTTTGAAGTTCGTCCCGGCGCCTGCCTAGCGTTGATCGGCCGCAACGGCGCGGGCAAAACGACTCTGCTGCGCATTCTGGCGGGCTTTTCGAAACCCGGCAAGGGGCAAGCGCACATTTTCGGGCAGGAGCCTCGCAACGCGGAGGCGCGGCGGCGGATCGGCTTCATCGGACATGGCATCGCAGTGTATGACGAACTTTCAGCCATCGAAAACCTGCGCCTATTTGCGAAGCTTTATCGATTGCCGAACGCAGAGAGCGCGGCGCGCGAGTGGCTGGAACGCACGGGGCTCGACCGCGTACGGGACGGACTGGTGCGGGAGTTCTCGCGTGGGATGCGGCAGCGGTTGGCGGTAGCACGAGCCTTTCTGCACGGCCCTTCGGTGCTGCTGTTGGACGAACCGTTCACGGCGCTGGATGACCGGGCGGTCGCGGTGCTGCAAACCGTGCTACGCGACGCGCTGGCTGCGGGGCGCACGGTGATCATGTCCACGCACCAGTTGCGCGAGGCCCTGGAACTGGCAACGCACGTGGCGCTCATCAACCGGGGCCGCATCGCGTTTCACGGTGAGCGTACGGACGAGATGTTGAGCGCTCCGGGCTGGATTTACGCACGGTACGGAGAGAGCTGATGCGCTTCCTCAGCCAGGTGATGGTGATCACCGCTAAGGACCTGCGCGCGGAGATGCGTACGAAGGAAGCGATCAACGCGTCATTTGCTTTCGCGCTGGTCATTCTGCTGATCCTGAGCTTCGCCTTCGATCCCACCGAAGAGACTACGCGCGAGATTTCCGGCGGCCTGTTGTGGATTGTCTTCACGTTTGCCGGAACGCTGGTGCTGAACCGCAGTTTCGCCCGGGAGCTTCCGAATGATTGCCTGGATGCGCTGATTGCCGCGCCTGTGCCCGGAGCGGCGCTATTTCTAGGAAAGGCGCTGGCCAATTTTGTTCTGATCCTGGCAGTGGAATTTGTGGCGTTGCCGGTGTTCGGCATCTTTTATAATGTGCGGTGGACGCGGCAGTTCTGGCCGCTGATGCTGGTTCTGGTTTTGGGGACGTGGGGGCTCACATCGATCGGCACGATTTTCAGCGCGCTAACGGTGAACATCCGGCTGCGCGAAGTGATGCTGCCGCTGCTGGTGTATCCGGTAATGATTCCGATGCTGCTGGGGGCGATGCGGCTCAGTGCGCTGCTCGTTGCCGGGCAGCCGATCACGGGCGACGATACCGTATGGTTCAAGCTGCTGTTCGGGTTCGATATCATCTATACGGCGCTTTCGCTGGTGCTGATGGAGACGGTTTTGCTGGGATGAACATATGCGACAAAAAGTAATCGTTGTGATGCTCGCGCTGGTGGCGATTCTGCTGGCGCGAAATCTGTACACGATCTCCATGCTGCCCGACGAGATGAGACAAGGCCAGATTTTCCGCATCATCTACTTCCACGTTCCGGCAGCCGCGGCGGCGATGACAGGCTCGGCGGTGGCGCTGGTGGCAAGCGTCTTGTTTCTGGTGACGAAGAAGTTTCAGTACGATGCGCTGGCCGTGGCGGTTACGGAAGTCGGGCTGGCGTTTCTGGCGGTCAACCTCGTCACGGGCTCGATCTGGGCGCACGTGATCTGGGGCGTGTGGTGGGCGTGGGATCCGCGGCTGACCTCCGCACTGATCTGCTGGATTCTTTATGCCGGCTACATGATTCTGCGGCAGGCGCTCGAAGAACCAACGCAGCGTGCGACATTTGCCGCCGTATATTCGATCTTCGCGTTCACGGATGTTCCGATTGTTTACTTTTCTATCCGGTGGTGGAGGACGATCCATCCACAGCCAGTGTTTTTCAGCAAAGAAGGGGCGTTCCCCCCGGATTGGTCGCGTGCGCTGGCGGTCAATATGGTGGCGATGTTTCTGTTGTACGCAGTCCTGACCATGATCCGCTTGCGCCAGGAGCAGACGCAGCGCGAGATTGATTACCTGCGGCGGACCGTACACGCAATTTAGGCGAGAAAGACGAACATGTACACTCATACGCTCACTCCGGTTGTCGCCTTTTTGCTGCAAGCAGATGTTGATCCGATTCGCGACGAAATCGGGCGGTTGCAGCGGAACTTCCAAGGATTGATCTGGGGCTTTGTAGCCGCCTGGGTGATCCTGGCCGGGTACACACTGATGCTCACATTCCGCGAGCGTAAAATTTCCCGCGAGATGGAACGCCTGAAGAGCATGGTGGAAGAAAGCGAGAAGAAGTAGGTACGCCGATGGATCGAAGACGGCTTTTGCGGATGGCTGGTGGCGCGGGGCTGGCGGGTGTCCTCGCGAATCGCGTGCGCGGCATGGCATCGCCGAAGATCCGCGATGTTTCGGTGATCGCGACAGCGCCCGCGGGATTGCGGCTTAGCGTCGTCAAGATCGCGACCGACCAGGACGGCCTCTACGGGTACGGTTGCGCGACGTTCACGCAGCGCGCGGAATTGGTCAACGCGGCGGTTGAGAAATACTTGCGGCCGTTCTTGACCGGCAAGCCAGCGGACCGGATCGAAGACACGTGGCAGGCGTGCTACAACAGCTCGTACTGGCGCAACGGACCGGTGCTCAACAACGCGATCAGCGGAGTCGACCAGGCGTTGTGGGATATCAAAGGGCGTCAGGCGGGGATGCCGGTGTACGAGGTGCTCGGTGGGAAGTGCCGGGAGGCGGTGGATTGCTACACGCACGCGGACGGCGCAGAGATTCCGGAGGTTATCGACAATGCACGGAAGTTCATGGAGCGCGGCTTCCGCCACGTGCGCGTGCAGGTGGGAGTCCCGGGCATGGAGGGATATGGCTCGCGGCGCGGGACGGCGAAGGTCGAAGCGCTGCACTCGGAACCCGTGTTCGAGCCGCGGCCGGCGGCCCGCCGTGGTCTGCAATTGTTTGAGGCGTGCCGGAAGGAGCTGGGCTGGGAGGTCGAACTGCTTCACGACATGCACGAGCGGTACACGCCGAATCTGGCTGTGCAAATGGTGAAAGACGCGGAACCGTTCAAGATGTTTTTTATGGAAGATCCGCTGTCGCCGGAGAACATTGAATATTTCCGGCAGATCCGGCAGCAGTGCTCGACGCCCGTCGCGATGGGCGAGCTGTTCAACAGCCCCCACGAGTGGACGCCGCTGATTCGGGACCGTCTTATCGATTACATCCGGATTCATGTCTCGCAAGCCGGCGGCATCACGCCCTGCCGCAAGATCGCTGCTTTCGGCGAAATGTTCGGCGTGCGGACAGCATGGCACGGCCCGGGCGACGTTTCACCGATTGGCCACGCAGCCAACGCCACGCTGGACTTAGTCTGCCCGAACTTCGGCATTCAGGAGTACTCGGCTTTCAACGATCGGCTGCAGGAAGTTTTCCACGGCTGCCCGGTGATGAAGAACGGATATCTCTACGTGAATGAAGCGCCCGGCTGGGGCATTGAAATCGACGAGAAGCTGGCGGCGAACTATCCATACGGCAGTTTCGAAGGCGAAGAGCGGCGCCGCCTGAACGGCGGTTGGGACGAGATCCGCAAACGCGACGGCACCATCATCAACCAATAGCGGTTGCTATACTGGCACAAGACCCACGCATCCGGAGAGATGGCCGAGCGGTTGAAGGCGCACGCTTGGAAAGCGTGTATAGGGGAAACTCTATCGAGGGTTCGAATCCCTCTCTCTCCGCCATTGTATTTTCAACACCTTATACTGATAGTAGCTTTGTCCGGGTGCAATCAGGTGTAACGGTGTATAATCGCCGTCATGGCACTGAACCTCTATCGTCGCCATGAAAGCGCCTGCGCCGGGGGGCATCCAAACCGGAGTCAGACCTATCAGACGGACGAGTTGCGGCGCGGCTGGAAGAAATGCTTTTGCGTGATTCAGGTCGCCGGTACTCTGGCCGGCCGCTTTCATCGCAAATCGACCGGGGTGCGTACCTGGGAACAGGCTCAAGCGCTCTCCGTTCAGTGGGAGCGCCTAGGCTCCTGGCAGAAGGTGCTTGGCGAGCCAGCCATCTCCGAGCCCGCTCCCCTGCCTCAGACCGCAGAAGAATCCACCCCACCACCCATCACACTCGTCGGTGCGATTCAAGCCTACCTCGACGATCATCGCAGTCCCAATGGCCGCAATTCCGCGGTCAACACGATCAAGAAATATAGCGAAACACTGGGGCAACTTCGTCGCTTTTCTGAAGCTAAAGGCTACACCAGAGTGGATCAGTGGACCACACCCGACGTTCTCGCGTTTCGGACCACGTGGCGGGATTCACCTCTGTCGGGCGCGAAGAAGCTGGAACGCATCAAATCTTTTTTCGATTTCTGCCTCATGAACGATTGGATCCAGAAAAGTCCGGCGGCCCCGGTAAAGCCGCCCAAAGGGGCGCAACGGATCAAGCACAAGAGCCCCTATACCGATGAAGAACTGGAGCGCATCTTCGCCGCATGCGACCGAATCGAGAGCACGCCCTGGAACAACCGCTACGGAAGCGGCACCTGGAGCGGCGAGGACGTTAGCGACTTCATCGCTCTGAGCATTTATACCGGGCTGAGAATCTCCGATTTGGCGACATTTGATGTCGGCCGGCTCCGCGGTAACAATTGCTTTCTCTTCATGCACAAGACTAAGAAGGAATTGTTCACCTGGATCCCAGACTGGTTGCGGGACCGGCTGCAGCAGCGCGCCCAACGGTACGGCGCAAAGATCTTCGGCGCTCACGTCACCGACGACATGAACGTCGTGACTGATACTTGGCGGCGCAAGATTTACAAGGTGTTTGATCTCGCGGGTCCGTTCGCCGAGAAGCCGACGCCTCATCGGTTCCGTCACACCTTCGTCCGTATTCTGCTTCAGAATGGCGTGGAGCCAAAGGATGTAGCCGAACTCATCGGTGATACGGAAGAAATGGTGCGAAGACACTATGCACGCTGGGTCCCCGAGCGTCAGGAGCGACTGACGCGCATTCTAAGGGAAAAACTTGCCGGGGTACCAACACCGAAGCTGGCCTCCGGTCCTCGACCGAAACTGGCAGTGATCGGCAAGCGCGCTTGATGTTTCTCTTTATGGCTCCTTGCATGGATTCGGCCGGCAGCGGCAAACGCACGGGACTCAAAATCCAACCGGAGCGTAAGCGCCGTTGCCAACCAGCTTTCCTATCAAACGGAATCAGTTGGAGTCGTACCGCCAGAAAGAACACTTTCGCCAGCAAATGACTTGAGTTTGACTTTAGCGCCTAACGCGTCCCGCCGGGCTCACCAAAATTCATGTAGAATCAACACGCGATCTCATGCGGCCCTGCCGCGTTCGCCAGGATTTCGCCTCATTTCTGAGGGTTCTTGGCATATTGTTGGTATACAGGACAAGCGACTCTGAATCTCATCACCCCACATTGCGGTTGCCAAAACCGTTTTCCCAAACGCATATGCGGATTGACGCCTGACCACCAGTCAGTCTACTTGTTCCACAACGTAGGCCGATGACGTCCACCTTGGGAAAGGGGACGTCATTTGAAAACCAAGAACATCGCGTTTTTGTTATCTCCGTTCTGGCGATTGGAGATATCGGGTTTTCGAGTTCGGCTCTCCCGCGAAGCTTAATAGTGCTCAAATAGTGCTCATTCCCTAGGCAGGCCAAGGTCTGCAAAAGCTCCAGGTAGGACTCGGACCTACAACCCTTCGGTTAACAGTTGCGGCGGACTGTTTGACTGCCATTTACTGCGGTTGCATGTGAGTTACTGAGAATAAGGCAGTTCACGCTGTTTCTGGCGGTGGTGTGAGTACTGCCAATTACTACCATTTTCTACCTGGGGTCCTTTGCCTTTGCCTTTGACCTGAAATTCGCAGATCATACCCGAACAAAGCCACTTCGCCATCCCGCTACCGCACGAGAGCTGGGACGCGCGGTCCCCGGAGCTTGATGGACTGTTGGTGGCGCTCACTCAACGCGGAACAGGATTCCACCACCCGGCGCCAGCCAGTCCATCTCCCGGCCAAACGGTTCTTCCTTGCCGGAATAGGGAGAGATGCGAATCAGCTTGCGGCCCCCCTGCTTGAGTTCTACTCGAAACTGGAACGAATTCTTGAGGTCCTTGTTCACGATAAAGAAATAGGGGCGCTGGTCGTTGTCTTCAAATTCGCCAATTAGACACCGCCCGCCTACGGGAGGGCGGACATACCGCTGCGTCATCTCGACACTTCGGATCAGTTTGCTGACCGAGAGCGGTTGGCCCTGCTCCGGAATGTCGGGGTAGTGGTACACGCCGGTTGTGCGTAAGCCGATCAATGTCGGCGCGAGCGCATGAATCTGGTTATTGATGCGGCGCAACATGTCCCAGGTTTGGGTGCGGTTTCCAAATTGGTCGATGGCCGCCAATCGGTAGTTTCCGATCTCCGGAGCGAAGTAAGTGAAGTATTGAATGCCGCGGCCACCGTAAGCCATGGTGCTGTATACCTGTAAACTAAACGTTGCGTCGGAAGGCTCCATGTAATTGAAATGCGCATTCGCAAGAATACAGTTCCAGAAGGGCGTGCCGGTTTCCAGGCTTAACCGGCGAATGATCTCCAGATTGGCGTAGAAGTAGTCCAGCATCTCACCGTTCACGAGTGAGTAATTGTCGTAACTGAGGAACGGCTGGCCGATGGTCTTCACGAGCATTCGGACGTAGGCGTCATAATCGGTCGTCCCGAGTATCTTTGGTGGTACCCGGTACGGAAACAAATTCACATAGGGCCACTTATCTGGCATCGCCCCATAGAGCAGCATCGCCAGTTTGCCGAGTCCCGGCATCATGGCAGCATCCGGCTCGTCGCGCAGATAGAAGCCCAGCGCGGCGGGATTGTCGCCGATTTCCCCCTTCAACGCGCCTATTGAGCGGCGGATCTCGTCATCCGGAGCCGTGAAGTTCTGAATGCGTTTGTCGCTCACAAAGCACGTGAGACCGGCGACGCGGATGCGCTCAAGGTCCTCCACGCGGCAGAAGCCCGAAATGTTCAGCCCCGCTTCTCGCATTCCCCGTAACTGCTCCGGATCGGATGGAGAGTCGCCCCAGGCCATTACAGCGAAGTCTTTCGGCGCGACAGGTTTGGGGTGCTGGAACGGCTGCGCAAAAGCAGGTGCGAGAAGCAATAGGGGAAGAACCAGGCGCTGCATGCGATCCAATGTAGCAGAGCTCCGAACACAGGCTCAGGATTTGAGACCCAGAAAGGCTCGCATGCGATCCAGCTCCGCCCCAAGTTCACGCTTGAAAGCACGGTCGCGCCGGGGCCATTCGATATAGCCGACCCGTCTGCGTCGACCGCCGCCTCTTACTTAGCAGCTGTTGCGCTCCTCCTTGTACAGCCACGCTCCCACCAGCGCTGCGGCGATTATTTCGATCAGCCCCGCCGCAATTCCAATCGCCATCAGTCGCCGCGGACTCGGCGTGCCCGCGAAGAAAGCGTCCCTTGGAGCAGCCGAACAGCGGACCGTGAAGCGCGTCGCGCGGGAGGGCTTGAAGCGAGATAAGCAGGATGCCAAGCAGGAACGGTCCGGCCGCGTGCTGTAGGCTAAGGAGCGTCCGAGCACCCAGGTCTTGCTTCACCCAATCCGGTTTGGCGACTTTTTCGCTCATGTGGGTTGCTTCCGGATTGCCAACCGGGCGCTAAGCTAAGCAACTCCGTCTCGGGGCACCGCAGCGTTACAGAGGATTTTCCTCAGCGTGTCGGGATGGTCGGGACCATGTTAGGTGCATCACCGCGTCATTAAGGAGCTTCCCGCACCGAAAGAACCGTGGCTCCGGCCTTCCCAAACTCGAATCGCAGGATCCATTCACTCGGAACGTTCCTCGCGTCAACTTTGGCTGGATAGAATTTCCAACGTCGCGCTGATTTCAACGCTAACTGGGCAAAATATCTGCTCGGTCCGGGAGAATCGAGCTTCGCTCCCACGGCGTTGCCGGACGGATCAACACGGACCCTTACGCCCACCCTCACCTTGCCTCGAATGGTGTCCCTCGCCTTCCGGGGAACGTCTGGCAGGACTTGATGAACGACTCTGCCCGGCACAAGACCAACCGCGGACGTCGGTGGTTTCGCCTCAGACTTCCCCGCTTCGGGCGTCACCGCCTTCCGCGCCGGTTCTGACTGAACGCTCGGCTGTTCGATCACGGTGGACGGCGCCTGTGAAGCCTCCCGTAAACAGTTGAATAGTCTGGGGACCACCAGTGTCGCCGCAAGTACCACGCCGAGTGCGACCAAAGGCGCAATATAACGCCATTTCACGAATGTCGGTTGGGGACTCGAAGCTGTCCCACCCTGGAGCGCTGGCAACGTCCGCCGCATGTGCGCCGCCATGTCCTCGACTGTCCATCGATGTTGAAAATCTCGTCGCAGACAGTGACGCGCTAATTCAAGGAACGGAGCCGGCAGTGTCTCTGGCACCACCGGGTCCCCTTGTTCCGACCTCTCCCAAACAGGAAGATACTGCGTCAAAGATTCAACCAGCGTCATGCCAAGCGACCAAACATCCGCAGCCGCCGAGATCCATCCGCCGGCCATCTCGGGTGCGTCATAGACGCTCGACTTTCCGAGACCGAACCGCGATTTGCCCATCCGATAAAGCCCGTCGCTCGAAATCTTCAGTTGATCATCAACACCCATGATGTTTGCGGGTTTGATGTGACCATGTACAAAACCTTGGCCGTGAACGTAGGCCAGAGCGTCTATGACGGGTTCCAGCATGTCACGTGCTTCCGCTGGCGTGAGCAACCGGCGTGGAACAATTTGTGAGAGGTTCTCTTCGGCATACTCCATCACCACGTAGAGCAGCCATATGTCGCTCAGTTGGCACCGGCCAATCTGGAAGAGCCGGACCACATGAGGGTGAGAAAGTTTCGTAACCAGCTCCCACTGCGAGAGTTGGAGTTCCGATTCCTCGGGAGCCGCCAGCTGCAGTCTGATCGCGGCTTTTCGAGGTTCCGTCTCACCATGCTCCGTAAGGAACACGGCGCTGTTTTCACTGCCACCCAGATACTGGCGCAGGGGGAATTCCCCATTAACGACTTGGCCTGGCCACTCTTTCCAGGCCTCCGTCATTCCTTTTTCCCAGAGTTGTCCGCTCATTTCAAGTCGGCCTTATCGTAGAAGGAGCATCCACGCCGAGGGTCACTGGACAATGTTCTGGAGAGTGAGAGAGCGTCGCCAGAATCGCACCCCGCCATTGTAATCCTCGTCAACAGGCTGACCTTAGTCAATCCGAATTCTGTTTCTGCCTCGGCCGTGCGCAAGAGCACAGTTTGACATTGCGCCAAGGCGCTTGGGGACCGCTTCCAACGACCGTATTCTGGGTCCGGGATCAGATTCTACCCAAGACCTATATCAGGTTACAGCGGTCTGAGCAATTCACGGAAAGTCGTCCGTCCTACTAATCAAGATCCGTAAGGTGAAGGGCGCGAATGCGAAGCAGAGGTGTAGCCAATCCGATTTGCTACAAATGCGGCGACGAGGTCTTGGTCAATCGCGGAGGATTCATCGGGCGTGCCGATCTTGAGGGCAGGCCGGACATGCTGTTTGTAGTCTATTGCCAATGGTGCGGCGAGCAAGCCAATATTCTTGCACGAGAGCGCGGCAGTGCTGGATTGACGCCCCTGTCCGAAATACAGGGACCTTTCCGACGGTCGCGCACCCGGCCCCGAACTCGACATGCAGCTGGTTAAGCTGCAGTGTAAGTGCCTCCTACACTGGGCGATTAGCTTGACACGATTCTCCGTGGCTGCCGTCCGGGCGGACTGTCGCAGCTACAACCCGTCCTTGGGAATAGTCGCCGAACGGCTGTGTCGACCTAACCTGCCACTGCTTTCTTCGCCTTGGTCGGCAGGATCGCATCCTTCGCAGCCTTAGTCACGCGGAATTTGACCACCTTCTTGGCCGGTATGTTGATCGTCTCGCCCGTCGCCGGATTTCGCCCGACGCGCGCCTTGCGGTCTACACGTACCAGGCGTCCGAGTCCGGGAATCACGAACAGGCCGTTCTTCTTGACTTCGCGAATGGCGGTTTCGGTTAGGTGTTGGAGAAACTGTCGAGACGCGCTGTTGGTTACCTGAACCTTTGCAGCGAGTGTTCTCACGATCTGAGATTGGGTCATGCTGTTCTCCTGTTTGATTAGAAGTGACGCTCGGGGGACGGTGAACCGATCGGCAGCACATCACGTTGCGTGCATCGCGTCGAGGAGGCATCCGGTTTGCGCCGCAGTTGTCGCGGCAGTGCAGGGCGGTCTATTCTCCTGAGCTGCAATCGGCGCTCAGTTACTCGAATACACCAAACAGTAGCGAACCAGGAGAATGCTTATACATGCCAACAGGGCGAAGAACAGCCGAAACATCCTTCCTCGAAGCGGCCTTGATCGGATTCCAGCAGATGAAGCGGAATGTGGACGAGAAGATAGCCGAGATCCGGCGACAGCTCGGTACCGCAGATGCCACGCAACCCGCGGCGCCGAGCCAAACAGGTAGGCGCCCCCTGAGCCCGGCGGCGCGGAGGAGAATGGCGGTGGCTCAACGGAAGAGGCTGGCGCTGGCGAAGGCGAAGTAGGTTGGCTAAACGTCGACGCCGGGCGAGCTGGAAGCTGGCCCACGGACCAAACTTCCTCCAACGCCGTCTCTCGGGAGTTTGAATGGGCGAGGCACTTCTATGGCTCGCCGACGTTACGACCAAGTGGATTTCCAGACGCTTTCTGGGGCTACCGACCTCGCTCGGGATGAAAAAAGCACCCAAAGGAGGCAGTTGTGTTTATACTAATCGAAACCTAGATTTGAAAATGGAAACCCTGGCGTAACTCGAAAACCGGAGAGGTCTCTATGACTCGAGAAAGGCGGCCGACCAGTTCCCACAATGCGCCCCAGCCGATCCGCGGAAACAAGGGCGCCTCGATCATCGGTCAGGCAAACCCCGCCCGTGAGGCCGAGAGTCCGAGCAGGCTGGCGCCGCCGCAGACGGACCACGGCACGCTGCCAAGCTTGAGATGGTCCTTCGCCGACAGCCACAATCGGCTAGAGGAAGGCGGCTGGGCGCGGCAGACTACGATCCGAGAACTGCCGATCGCCACGGAGCTTGCCGGCGTCAACATGCGGCTCAAGGCCGGCGCGGTCCGGGAGATGCATTGGCACAAGGAGGCTGAGTGGGCCTTCATGCTCAAGGGCCGGGCGCGGATCACCGCCGTCGACCAGGACCTTCGCACTTTCCAGGACGATGTCGGCGAGGGCGAGGGGTGGAATTTCCCTCGCGGCATCCCGCACTCGATTCAGGGACTCGATGGCGACGGTTGCGAGTTCCTACTCATCTTCGACGATGGCCACTTCGACGAGAATGAAACCTTCCTGCTCACCGACTGGTTGTCCCGAACGCCGAAAGACATCCTCGCCAAGAACTTCAGCGTACCTGAAAGCGCCTTCGCCAGCATCCCCAAGGAGGAACTCTACATCTTCCAGTCGCAAGTGCCAGGCCCACTCGCCCAGGATCGGATCGCCGGCCCCGGGCCGGTACCGCAGACCTACACCCACCGCATGATCACCATGGAGCCGACCCGCATGAAGTACGGCCAGGTCCGCATCCTGGACTCCTCCGTGTTCCCGGTGGCGACGACGATCGCCGCTGCCCTGGTCGAGGTGGAGCCGGGCGGAATGCGCGAGCTGCACTGGCACCCGAACGCGGACGAGTGGCAGTATTACCTCTCGGGCCAGGCACGGATGACGGTGTTCGCCTCCGGTGGCGCCGCACAAACCTTTGACTACCAGGCGGGCGACGTCGGCTACATCCCGCGGGCAATGCCCCACTATGTCGAGAACACGGGCACGACGACGTTGCGGTTCCTCGAGATGTTCGGGAGTCCCAAATTCGAAGACGTCCCGCTTGCGCAGTGGTTGGCGTTCACGCCCCACGAACTCGTGCGCGCGCACCTGAAGATCGACGAGTCGGTCCTCGCGAAAATCCCGCCGCGCAAGATGCCGGTGGTGGGCGCCTGAACCGGGTGATCACAGACGAACTGGCCTGTTGAGCCGACCGAAGGAAAAGCAAGATGACGGACATTCGCAAGGAAACCGACAGCCTCGGTGAGGTTGAAGTCCCAGCTGATAGGCTCTGGGGTGCCCAAACTCAACGCTCGCTTGAGCACTTCAGCATAGGCAAGGACCTGATCCCGCGCGAGATGATTACGGCCTACGCGATCCTGAAGAAGGCCGCCGCCAATGCCAACCATGCCGGCAAGCGGCTCGACGACCTGCGCCACGAGCTGATCGTTCAAGTCTGTGACGAAATCCTCGGTGGCCAGCATCAGGATATGTTCCCCCTGCACGTATGGATGACGGGCAGCGGCACGCAGTTCAACATGAACGTGAACGAGGTCATTTCCAACCGCTGCTGCCAGCTCGCTGGCACGCCGCTCGGGAGCAAGACGCCGGTTCACCCCAATGATCATGTCAACATGTCCCAGTCGTCCAACGACTCCTTTCCCTCCGCGATGAACATAGCGGCGGCGGTCAATGTGAAACGGCGACTGATCCCAGCGGTGCAGGCGCTGCACGATGCCATCGCTGCGAAAGCCGAGCAATGGAGCACCATCGTCAAGATCGGCCGCACCCACATGCAGGACGCCACGCCACTGACGCTCGGGCAGGAATGGTCGGGTTATGCGGGCATGCTCGCGGACGATCTCGAGCGGATTGAAGATGCGCTGCTGGGTCTCTACCGTCTCGCGCTCGGCGGCACGGCCGTAGGAACCGGCATCAATGCAGCTCCCGGATTCGGTGACGCGGCCGCTGCCGAAATTGCGAAGCTTACGAATTTGCCCTTCATCAGCGCTCCAAACAAGTTCACGGTGCAGGGAGCCCACGATGCTCAGGTCCAGCTCTCCGGCACATTACGCACGCTGGCCGTGTCAGTTTACAAGATCGCCAACGACATCCGGCTCATGTCCTGCGGCCCACGAGCTGGCTTCGCCGAGCTGTCCATTCCGGAGAACGAACCAGGCTCCTCGATCATGCCAGGTAAGGTGAATCCGACCCAGGCAGAGGCGCTAACGATGATCGCCGCCCAAGTGATGGCGAACGACGTGGCGGTGGGCTTCGGCGGCGCTGGGGGTTACCTGGAGATGAACGTCTACAAACCTTTGATGATCTTCAACATCACCCACTCCATCACGATCATGACCGACGGGTGCACGAACTTCCGCAAGTTTCTGGTCGAGGGGACGAGGCCGAATCTAAAGAAGATCAAGGAGTATGTGGACCGCTCTCTGATGCTAGTGACTGCGCTCGCGCCGGTGATTGGCTACGACAAGGCTTCGAAGATTGCGCACTCTGCGATGGACAACGACCTCACGCTCAAGGAAGCCGCACTGAAGCTGGGATTTGTGACGGAGGACGAGTTCGACCGCGTTGTCGACCCGGCCAAGATGATCAAATCGTACGTCGCGGCTGCCAAGTAGTGGAAGATCATGGGTCCTGACTCACAAAAACACGAAAGGAAGGTAATCAACATGGCAAGCACCGCCAAGCACGGAATCGAATTGCTCCACGATCCCTCGCTCAACAAATCGACCGCCTTCACCGAGGCCGAAAAGCAGGCACTCGGCATTGTCGGCCTCGTACCCGACGTAACGGAGACCGAGGAACTGCAGTTGCGACGCGTCATGATGCAGCTCGGCCAGAAGAACACGGACCTCGATCGCTACATCTACCTCACCAATCTGCTCGACCATAACGAAACGCTTTTCTACCGAACCGTCATGTCGGACCCGGCGCGATTTCTCCCGATTGTGTACGACCCGACCATCGGCGAGGCATGCCTGAAGTTCGGCCATATCTACCGGCAGGCGCGTGGCATGTATCTCTCGATCAAACGCCGCGGCAAGGTGAAAGAGATTCTGAAGAACTGGCCGCAGAAGGACGTTCGGTTCATCTGCGTCACTGATGGCGGCCGGATCCTTGGCCTTGGTGACCTCGGCGCAAACGGCGCGGGCATCCCCATCGGCAAGCTGCAGCTCTACACCGCCTGCGCCGGCGTGCCACCGCAATACTTGCTGCCCATGTACCTCGACGCGGGCACTAACAACGAGCAGTACCTGAACGACCCGTTGTATCTGGGTTTGCGCGAGACCCGCCCGTCGACCGAGGACCTTTTCTCGTTTGTCGACGAGTTCGTCGAGGCGGTACAGGAGGTGTTTCCGAAGTGCTGCATCCACTTTGAGGATTGGACGGGTACGGATGCCGTGCACTTGCTCCAGCGCTACCGCGACAACTACTGCGTCTATAACGACGATGTACAAGGCACAGCGGGCATAGTGCTTACGGGCATGATCAATGCGGCCAAGCTCAAGAGCACGAAGCTGAAGGACGAAAAGTACCTGTTCCTCGGCGCGGGCTCGGCCGCCATTGGCCTTGCCGGCCTGCTCTGCTCGGCGCTCGTTGCACAAGGCGTAACGCTCAAGGAAGCGCAGTCACGGGTCTACATGTTCGACATCAACGGCCTGCTGGAGACGACCCGCAAGGACCTCGTCGATTTCCAGATGCCGTATGCACACCGGCACGCGCCGACGCGGGATTTCGTCGCTGCTATCGAGAGCATCAAGCCGACCACGATTATCGGTGTGAGCACGATTGGCGGCGCCTTCACGCAGAAGGTCATTGAGAGCATGTCGCGCATCAATGAGCGCCCTGTGGTCCTTGCGTTATCTAACCCGACCGAGAAAGCCGAATGCACGCCCGAGCAAGCCTACAACTGGTCGATGGGCAAAGCGATCTACGCCGCCGGCGTACAGTTCGCGCCGGTCCATTACAACGGCCAGACGTTTTTACCGGGCCAGGCGAACAACTTCTACATATTCCCGGCAGTCGGTATGGCGATCTTCGCTACGCAGGCGAAGCGCGTCACGGACGAGATGTTCATCGAGGCCGGGCAGGCAGTGGCGGACCAGGTGCCGTCCGAGTTACTCAAGCAAGGTCTGCTGTACCCGCTGCAGTCGAATGTTCTCGAGGCTGAGGTCCAGACTGCGGCGCGAGTGGCGAAGCTCGTTTTCGACTCGGACCTCGCCCGCGTCGATCATCCAACTGACATGGTGGCATTCATCCGCCAGCACGTGTACAAGCCGGAGTACAGGGTAGAAGCAACACGGGCCGGCGCCGCGGGCTGAGCCGTTCGCCGGTGACTCGTCTCTATGCGGCGAGATTCTCGATGGCAAGAATCCGTTGGCAGGGGCATGGAGCACGACGCGCCAGTGGAATGGGAGGAATTATCCGGCGCGTGCTTTGTCTTTTTCCAACGGGAAGGTTGTCTGGATCATGACTGTGCGGTCAGAACATGGGCGCGATTCGCCAAACACCCACGAAGTCGCGTTCGAGTCCATCATCCAGTCGCGTTACCCCCTTTGCATTTTGAAAAAGCGGACGCATGCGGACGCGCGACTTCTACGAGCGCGCCGCGGCGCTCTACCGCCATGCGCGCGGACCGCCGCAGAAGCGCCTCTTCTGGGCACCGATGGGACGCGGCCGCTGGCGGATCGATTGGCCGCGCAGCAATCGCGGCGTCTGACAGCGGTGCTATTTCATTCGACCGGTATTTCCTCGCCCTGACTCCGAGGCCATTCGATCTCCAGCAAGCCCGGTTTGACCAGCCGGACCTTGAGGTCCTGTTTCTTCACGTTTGCGTCGATCCGGATGCGCAGCACATGCGATGTCTCCGTGCTCCTGTAGCGCACCCGACCGGCGCCGCCGAATGTCGCGCCGAAGGGACCGAAGCGAAATCCGAAATCCTCCCAATCTTCAAACATGCGGACTCCTTCATCGAGTTTCGTGAGCCGTTTTCTGCGCTGAAATCTGTTTCAACACAGGATAGTGTTGCACCAATTGGTCAGGCGCCTGCACTGGCCGCTCGGACAGGAACGAGACCAGCTCGAACGCGTTCACGACCGCTTTCCCGAGGAAGTGATTGTTCGTGACCACGTACGTGTCCCTGGCCCGCTTCGAGACGATCCTCGCACGCTCGACCCAAGGCTCAAGCTCGTCCAGGGAGTAGAGATAGTTGTAGCGGTCGCCGGTCTGCTCGTTCTGCGCGAACCAGTTCGTGTAGTTGCGGCCGTGCAGGCGCATATATCCGACTGCGGAGGCCGCATGTGCGCTCGGCTTGATGGATTTCGCAAACAGAGGCTGATCGATATTGCAAAGCCCTATGCCGAGCTCGGCGAGCATATCGAAGATCGCCTCCTGATTCCAGCTTGCGTGCCGCACTTCCAGCACCAGGGGATAGTCGCGGAAGCGGCGCTGCAGGTCAAAGAGATAGGCGCGATTCTCCAGGTCGTTCCTGTACAACCACGGGAATTGCAGAAGGAGGGCCCCGAGCCGCCCGGCTTCAACCAGCGGATCTATCCCGCCTTTGAACTGCCGCTCGTCGTCGGCCGTGGCATTGCGCTCGTGCGTGAAGCCCCGCCACAGCTTGGCCGTGAATCGGAAACGGGAATTGGCGCTGACTTTGCGCACCCAGTTCTTTGCGATTCCCGGCTCCGGCGGCCGGTAGAATGTCGAGTTGATCTCGATCGTGTCGAAGTGCTGGGCGAGGTACGTGGCTTCGTGGAAGCCTGTCGGCTTCAACGCGGGGTATACGATACCTTCCCAGTCCTTGTACGACCAACCGGCGGGGCCGATGCGGATCACGGCCGAACTCCTCGACGGCGCTTTGGCGCCCATCCATAACGATACCTCGCGGCAGGTACACAGCCGGATGGCAAGCGATCGGGCGGCTTACGCCGGAGCGGGGGTTGGTAAATCACCGCCGCGAGATCCTACTCATTCAGCGGGCAAGCGCGGCACTTTTCCGGGCGCAGAATCTGCTCTTCGGACAGATCGAGCTGACGCACCGCAAACTTTCCTGACTGCAGCAGCGTGTCCGGCTGACCGGCATCGGCTAGGTAATCTCCCACGAGCTCCAGAGCGCGGTATTTTGTGGGTGCCAACAGGTAGAAGCTTTCCGTATCGTGCAGGGTCACTTCGTAGAGGTTCATCATCTCTTTCCGATCCCGCTGCGGTCAGTATACCCCCCAACAACTCGACAGAACATGGCGGTATACTGTGCTTTCCGGGAGGTGCAGCGCACGGCCGACCGGAAGTTTGACGCGTGGCTGACGTCCCCAAAGGGATTGCCACAGATCCTCAAACCTCCAGAACGTGTCGGCCACCGCTCCTGCGCCTCCCGCCCATCTTCGCAGAATTTCCTTGGCCGATTCGCCATGTAAGTTCAGGCTTCCGTCTCGCCGGTGGAAGGATGCCGCAGTTTCGCCGCCAGCGACTCCAGGGCTTGCGCCAACGCGGCCTCGGCGCTCTCGCTATGCGTCCATGGGAAGCTGACATCCCTGACCAGTCTTCGTTGTCCGCCTTGCTCTTCCTCCAACCACAGCAATGCGACATACGCGTGCTCTTCCGGTCTGCCAAAACGCCTGATGATCTCGATGCGATAACAGGTTCCGTCCCGCCAGAGGCATACGGTCTGGACTACGTCGTGGCGATCGGTGAACTCCGGAGGAAGGTGCTGCGACTTCTCCATGCGCAACAGTCTATCACCCGACCTTGAATCCGCTCGAACACCGAACGCCCTCGCCCCTTCCAATCCGCTCGGCGGTGAGCTACAGTGATCGCCGGAGGTTTTCCATGCCCACCTACATCACGCTCATGCGCTGGACGAGTCAGGGCTCGAAGAACATCAAGGACAGTCCGTCGCGCCTCGATGCTGCCCGGAAAGCGTTCCAAGCTGTCGGAGTGACGCTCAAGGACTTCTACATGGTCACTGGTCGATACGACATGGTCATCATTTCCGAAGCGCCCGATGACATAGCGGTAGCAAAAGCCACGCTGTCCGTCGCATCGCACGGCAACGTGCAAACCGAAACACTCCGCGCGTTCAGCGAGAAGGAATATAGAGGTATCGTCGGCAGCCTCTAACCGGGTCTGTTAACTCTTCGTCTCACGGTCCGGACGGTGACGGCACTCGGCCAAACGCGTGTGCCGCTTCACGATGCTCCGCCCGCGGCCCGCTACCTTATATGTATTGTCGCTCCTTCCGCGCTGGCAGCCTGCTGTGCCGTCCACTTTTCGCTCGGATGATTCGTCAAATTGAAGTGCATCACACGGCGGCGGTCATGCGACAAGACGATGAAAACAAACAGTACGCGGAAGGTTGCAGTCGGCACAGTAAAGAAATCCATCGAGGCCATTTGTTTCATGTGATTTGTCAAGAAAGTCCGCCAGGTCTGTGAAGGTGGCGGGGCTTTCACTGGTTTCTTGGGCGATGGGCGGTGCTGGAGAAGGCGAGGGGGTTTCTATGGCCGATAAGAAAATTGAAACGTGCGCGCATCCGGGGTGCACGGCCCGGCGGCATAGGGCAGCAAGTATTGCGGAGCGTACTGCGAGGGTTCTGCCACCCGGCCGTCTATAGCCTGCAACTGTAATCACCCAAAGTGCGCCGCCGGCGAAACGGCGGGTGCGCGAGCTAGTCCATGAAACCCTTCATTGTGGTTTCCTGCCGGCAAGAATGAGTATTACCGCACCCGCTCCTATTGTAAGCACGCTGACGGGGCGCGGGATGAATATGTCCTTTTTTCGTTTGGCTGTAATATCCATCGACTCAGTGTGGATGACCTTCTCTCTCATGCTGTACATGATTCGCGGAGAAGCGAAAAGAACCAGGCCCAGCGAGATCAGCAGGACGCCGATGATTCTCATCCACAGAGCTTCTACCCGTCGCACGTCCGCATGGTAGCAGACATGGGAGTCTCTGAGCGGAGAGCTAGCGTTCGATCTTGAAGCCGATTTTCAGCATGACCTGGAACTCCTCCAACTTTCCGTCCACGATTCGACCGCCCTCCCGAACGACTTCGAACCAGTTCATGTGATGAACGGTCTTGGATGCTTCGGCGATTGCGGCCTTAGCGGCGTCCCAAAATTAACTACTCATATATGGTCGGCTACTTGTCATAACCGACCTTCATCGCGGCGCCAATTCTTAACGGGTGGAGTGCTACTCCAAACCATTCGATCTCCAGCCGCAAGATCCGCTGACCGTAGCGTGCGCAACTGCCACCCTGATTGCCGCTGGAGTTTTGGCTGGCTTTGTGCCGGCACGGCGCGCCACAAAAATCGATCCCACTGGGGCCCTGCGCTGTGAGTGAACTCTGGCGACGCCTGCGAGCCCAGTTCGGCTGACCGGTTCAGACCTTCGAATAGCCGCACCAGCCACAGCGCCCTATATGTCGGGATGTAGTCAATTGACATGAGCACCGGCGGCCCCACCGCCAACTTGCGAGAACCCCGTTTGGGGACAAGTTGGATCGTAAATAGACTTCAACTCATCATTTTGATTGCTATTCGGAATGAGTTTCGGACGCCTAACCGATAGGCCGGCGAGCTGTTGATGCTAATGTCGGCAAGCAGTCGTCGAGCGCAGTGTCGGGTGGGTAGTTGATTATATTCCTAAAATCGAATATTCTTTGCATTGGATGCAGCATCTTCTCCGGTCGTACAAGGCTGGCGTCTTCCAGGCACTCGGCCACCCCACGCGGATTGCCATTGTGGAGTTGTTGCGCGATGGCGAACTTTCTGCCGGCGTCATCCAAGAGCGCCTTGGCATCGAACAAGCCAACGTTTCGCAACATCTGGCAATCCTGCGAAACAGGCAGATCCTAACCAATCGGAAGGAAGGCAATCAGGTCTTCTACTCTGTGCGTAACCCCGTCCTTGTGGAGGTGCTGGACATTATGCGGCGCTATTTCCAGTCGAATCTGAAGGAGGCTGTCCAGATGCTCGATGAGGTCAAAACAGAGAGGCGGAGACGGTGATCCGCCAACCCGCCAAAGCAGAACGATTGCAACCCGGGCCCATACAGAAATCTAGCCGGAACCCGACCGCACGCGCCTCGACGAGTGAGGCTGTAGCGGTTTGATCAGCCACGATCATTCCCCGCCACCGCGACTGGACAAATTGCGCCAGGCGCTCGAACACGCCGCGCACGTGCTGCCACGCCAGGGTCCGATCGGCGTGTTCGTCCACCACAATACGCTGCACGCGTTCGAGGATCGGCCTTTCGAACAGGCAGTGATCGAGGCCGCGAATCTGCTCGGAGCTGAGCCGTATATGGCTGAAGCGGCCTATCGTTCCGAGCTGGCGCGCGGCCGGATCCACCTGGAGGACATTGATGCCGTACTCGATAGCGAGCCGGACGCCACTATCTTCCCCAGACTGAGCCGGCACTCGCTTCGCCGGGCTATGATCACGCCGGGCGTGCGCGAGTTTGACGCCGCTACGATCCTCTGGCGCGCCGAACAGGGCGATTTGGCGAAAGATTTCCGGCAGCCAGCCCTGCGCGCGCTGTTCGACGCTTGCCTTGCCCGCATGATCGCTCCTGAGGAAGAGCCCGCGATGCCTCGCCCCGTAGACGAGATCATTCATCCGTGGTTGATCCGTTTGTGCTCGGTGTTTCTGGATCAAGGCATGGCCTATTGGCCAATGCCAAACCGGGAGAAGGGTTTTTATGTCAGCGTCCGCACTATGCTCGCACGCTGCGGCGGTATCTTTCCGCGGTGCTTGACGGGACTGGAGGAAGAGCTCGAACGGCAGGAGTACTTTTCCTTTTCAGCCACCGACGCCGTGTTGGACTTTCTCGATTCGCTGTATTTTGCCGAGGCCGATTGGGAGGCGGTGCTTCAGGCCGAGTTGCTGGCCTTGCCCGGATGGGCAGGTTTGATGCGCCGGCTTGAGGAAGACCCCAGCCTGGCGCCGCATGAAACCATGCCATGTTCGCTCATGGACTTTCTGGCCGTGCGGTTGACCATGGCACGCGTCGCCTCGCGCGAGGGCGCCGCTGAGACCGTGCCTCAGGAGAGCCCGCTCAAGACTCAGGAGAAGCGTCGCCTTAGCCGGGCCGCTCGCGTCTATGACGCGGCACGCGTGGTGTCACTTTCCGCTGACGAAGTGACCCGCCTTCCTGAATCCGAGTGGGCCGCTTTCGTGAGCGAAGTGAAAAGCTGCAACGGAGTGGAGCGCCGCCGCATCCTCCATCTCGCTTATGAACGGTGGCATGAACGTGAAATTCTGCGCGGTCTGGCTAGCCATCGGCATTACCGGGGCCTGTCGGAACCTGAGGCCAGGCCCGCCGCTCAGTTATTTTTCTGCATCGACGAACGTGAGGAATCCATGCGCCGCGTACTTGAAGAGGTCGATGCGGCGGTGGAGACCTTCAGCTCAGCGGGGTACTTCGGCGTGGCCGTCGACTACAAGGGAATCGACGATCCGCACGGCGCGGCCTTCTCTCCGGTAGTGGTAAAGCCGCGGCACGCGGTGCGGGAACAGCCCAGGGCGGAAGACCGCGAACTGCTGGAGACCCGCCGGTGGCGGAGGCGCCTTCTGGGGTTGCTCGCGCGCAATTCATTTGTATCGTCGCGGACGCTGATGCGCGGCTGGCTTTCCACCACAGCCTTGGGTTTGCTGTCGGCAGTTCCTCTGATCGGCCATTTGTTGGCGCCGAGGCGCTACGCACAGCTCCGTGAGTGGATGAACAAGGAGTTCCTTCCTGAGCCACGAACGGAGCTGACGCTGATGCGCAACACGGCGCAGTCGCAAGACGCCATGCGCGGTTTGTTGACGGGATTCGCGCCCGCGGAAAAAACGGAAAGAGTCGCGAGCGTTTTGCGCCCGGCGGGTCTATCGCGGTTCGCCCGCCTAGTCGTGGTTCTCGGGCACGGATCGACTAGTCTGAACAATCCGCACGAATCGGCCCACGACTGTGGAGCGTGCGGGGGGCGTCGCGGCGGCCCTAACGCGCGGCTCTTTGCGGCCATGGCCAACCGGCCCGAAGTCCGAACGAACTTGTGTGAACTCGGCATCGACATTCCCCCAGACACCTGGTTTATCGGAGGCTATCACGATACCTGCAGTGACGACGTAGAACTCTACGACCTTGACGTTGTTCCGGCCACACACCTGGACGACCTGAGTCGCATTCAGGAGTCGCTCGAAAAAGCCAGAGCGCGGAATGCTCATGAGCGCGCGCGGCGGTTCGAATCGTGTCCCGAAGACGCTTCGCCCGACATCGCCCTTCGCCATGTAGAAGAGCGCAGCGAGCACCTCGCGGAGCCCCGCCCCGAATACGGGCATTGCACCAATGCCGTCTGCATCGTGGGCCGGCGCAGCCTGACGCGAGGGCTGTTTCTCGACCGCAGGGCGTTCTTGGCCTCCTATGACGCCGCGCAGGACCCCGGCGACCAGAGCCTCGCTGCCGTGCTGGCCGCCGTAGTTCCCGTCTGCGCTGGCATCAGTCTCGAGTACTACTTCTCTTTCGTCGATAACGATCGCTACGGATGCGGTACCAAACTCCCTCACAACGTAGCGGGGTTGGTCGGGGTGATGGATGGCCACGCGAGTGACCTGCGAACTGGATTGCCATGGCAGATGGTCGAGATCCATGAGCCCGTGCGCATGCTCTTCGTGGTCGAGACGACGCCGGAACGCCTTACGGGCGTGGTAAACGCCAGCCCGCCGATCCGGCAGATGGTCGAGAATCGCTGGATCCGCCTCGCTACAATCGACCCGGAAATGGGCCGCGTTCACATCCGCCGGGATCATGACTTTGAGGCGTTCGATGGGACCCTAGAGCGGCTGCCGGTGGCCTTCTCGTCCACCGAATGGTATGGCGGCAAGATCGAGCATCTCCCCATGGCCTGGATTCAGGCCGGAGCTGGAGGCCGGTAGCGTGGACTATTCACAAACTCTGCTGGTGTTTGTGGTGCTGGCGCCCGGCGTGATTTTCGCTCTGTTGGCGCTCGTGTGGCTGGCGGGCTGGGTGCCGTCGGAACGCTTTATTTCCAATATCACCGGCGTGACGTTTTCTGCCTCTATTCTGGCGCTGGCCCTGATTCTCTGGAGACTGGCAGCCACGGGTTCCCCCTCCGTGTCAGTCACCTTCGGCAACTGGTTCACCGTGCAGAAATACCACTTCCCGCTCGTTCTCCTCGCCGACCGGCTCTCGCTGCCGTTCTTGGGGATGACGGTTGTGCTGGTGGGATTGATTGGACAATTCTCGGCGACCTACCTGCATCGGGAGCGCGGATTCCTCCGGTTCTTCCTGCTATTACACCTTTTCGCTTTCGGATCCTTGCTTGCCTTCAGCGCCGGTTCGTTCGATCTGCTTGTGGCGGGCTGGGAAATCGTGGGGATCACTTCGATATTGCTGATCGCCTTCTTCCAGCAGCGCACGCCTCCAGTCGAGAACGCGCTCCGCGTCTTCGCTATCTATCGCGCTTGCGATATTGGGTTATTGGTCGGCGTGTTCGCCATGCATCATTGGGCCGGAACCGCCTCGTTTGACCAAGGCCTGCCCAGATTGACCGGGCTGCAATCGGCCGTTGTCGGCTTGCTTTTATTGCTCGCGGCCGCCGGCAAGGCCGCACAGGTCCCGTTCTCCGGTTGGCTGCCGCGCGCTATGGAAGGCCCGACGCCATCCAGCGCCATCTTTTATGGCGCCATCTCGATTCACGCTGGCGCATATCTCCTGCTTCGCGTGCAACCCATGCTGGCAAGTTCCGTATTGGCTTCGGCTCTGGTAATCGCGGTCGGGTTAACGACGGCCATTCACGGCACCATGGTTGGCCGCGCCAGCGCCGATGCGAAAACCTCGTTGGCATACGCGTCATTGACCCAAGTGGGCGTAATTTTCGTGGAAATCGGAATCGGCTGGAAAGCGATCGCGGTGATGCACATTCTCGGACACGCAACGGTCAGGACCCTACAGTTTCTGCGGGCTCCCTCGATGCTTCACGACTATCACAAGATGCAGTCCGCCATCGGCGGCGAGCTCTCGCCGACTGGTCAGCACCTCGAAGATTTGTTTCCGAAGAACATGCAGTTGTGGCTCTACCGGTGGTCGCTCGACCGCGGCCATCTGGATACCATCCTCGATCGTTGGGTCGTTTACCCGCTGATGCGGCTTTCTCGGCTACTCGCGAGGCTTGACTATATCGGAATTGACCGGCCCAAAGATCATTGGAAAGACGCATCGGTTTCCATTCACGGGAACGCCCGCCCAGGGAGCATCGGATGAGGAGCCAGCCGTGGCTTTTTACTGCCCTCGCGATCGGGGTCCCGTGGCTGGCCGCCATACTCACGGCGGTCGCCCGGAGGCGCGCGAGAGAGATCGGCTTCACGGCAGCTTTGGTCGCAGTAGCTGCGAGCGCACTGCTGTTGCGGGCCACTCCGCCCAGGGAATCGTTGGGTGAGGCGCTGATGGTCCTGTTCTCGTGCCTCACGCTGGGAGCAACGCTGGTGCTTCCCCGGCGCGACTGCAACGGCTCCACGATTGGCGGCATCCTCTTCCTCCTGGGCTCAACGCTGCTGGCCTACTCGACCAACGACCTGCGGGTCCTGCTCGCCGCGTGGGTATTGTCCACCGTACCCTTCTTCGTGAAGCAGTGGTTTCGCGCCCGAATCTGGCGCCCGCGCCTCGGCCTGCTTCTTTCCAGCATCGCCCTGGCCCTTGCCGTCGGCCTGATTGCGGCAAAAGGGCACAACATGTCTATCGGCAGTTTGCAGGGCCGAAGCCCCGGAGGGATGGCCGTTTTTGGACTCTTGGTCTTGGCCGTCATCTTTCGGAAAGGCATCTTGCCGGCTCATGCGTGGGTCGCGGATGCTGCCGAAGGCGGCCCCGCGATTCCCACTGCGCTTCTGCTGAACGGTCACTTCGGGGCCATGCTTGTGGCCAGACTGATCATGCCGTTATTTCCCTATACCGCGCGCGATCTGTTCCCCGTGCTTTCCGATCTTGCGCTCGCCACTGCACTCTATGTCGCCATCCGCGCCCTCACGGAGAATTCGCCGCGCCGGCTGCTGGCCTTTGTCGCCCTCAGTCAGTCGGCCTCTATTTTGGCGGGCTTAGAGAGCCGCACGGCGGAAGGCATCACCGGTGCCTTGGTGCACTGGTTCGTCGTTAGCGCATCCACCATGGGACTCTTCGGGATCTTGCGCCTGCTCGAGGTCCGTTTCGGCGAGAATCTGACGGCGAGCCGGCATCTCGGTTTGGCGGAACATGCACCCAGGCTGGCAGTTTTCTTTATCGTGTTCGGGCTGGCGCTGGTTGGTTTGCCGGGCACTTTGAGCTTCTGTTCCCAAGATCTTCTGATACACGGTACACTTGCCTCGCATCCGCAAACCGGACTTTTGCTGCCGATCGCGACCGCGATGAACGCGGTGAGCGTTTTCCGCCTGTTCGCTCGTCTGTTCCTGGGGAAACGCAGGACGGGTTTCACCGTGATGGCGGATGCCTTGCCGCGGGAGAGGTGGATTCTGACCGCCGGCATTTTGTTCGTCGTTCTGGGAGGATTGTTCCCCAATGCCATTGTCACTTTGCGATCGGCGGAGGCCGAAGCGGTCGAGGGGGCGATTGATTCGCCGGCAGACCGCGATCCAGCGCCTGGCTACAAATCGCCCGCGGAGTCCTGGTCCAAAGATGAGGGGCTCAGAGACGGTCCAGCCAGTCATCGCGGACAACAGGGCCCCTCTGCATTTGATCAAGGTCCTCATGGTGACTTCGAAAGGTAGATGTTCGGATTTGGTCCCGCTCTGGTTTCCGGCTTGTTGTCCATATGTCCGCTTGTAGTCAATTGGCACGAATACTGGGGGGCCATTTTCGGTTATTCCCTGATTGGAACGTAGGCTACAGTCTCTGGGATATGCTTTATGCGAGCCGATGCCCAATTTTTATGTTGGACATTGTAAGCTAAGTGGATCGGATAGCTATCAACAGGGAGGTAGCAAAATGGGAACCCTGTTTCAGGATCTGCGGCACGCCATCCGCATGCTGCGAAAAAGTCCCGGCTTCACGCTCGTGGCTGTGCTCTCACTCGCGGTTGGAATCAGCGCGAACACAACCATCTTCAGCGCGATTAACGCGATTCTGCTGCGGCGCGCCCCTTACCCGGATAGCGACCGGCTGGTGACGGTTGTCAACACTCCGCTGAAGCAGCGGGGCGCTCAATACCCCGTCTCGCTCGCGGACATGATCCATTGGAGAAAAGACAGCCGGGTATTCGATCGGTTGGAAGTAGCGCAGTGGGTCACCGAGGGGAGTGCACTGAGCGGCGCTGGCGTACCAGAACGCATCGGGGTGCAACAGGTTACTCCCGGTCTGTTTCCACTGCTCGGCGTGACGCCGATCCTGGGCCGGCTGTTAACCGAAGAAGAAGTTAGAAAAGACAACTGGTCCGCGGTGAGCTATGAGTTCTGGCAGCGCCACTTTGGGGCGATCCCAAGATCCTGGGCCGGCGATTTATTGTTGACAACGAAACGGACGAGGTGGTCGCAGTGTTGCCGCGTGGGTTCGATTTGCTTGGCGGTCGCACGGCCGACATATATGAATTGCTTTCCGTGAATCGCATCGGTCCCTCTGACACTGGCCGATGGCTCAGGGCCTTCGGGAAACTCAAGGCTGGAACTACACTCCGGCAGGCGCAGGCTTCCATGGACATTCTCGCGCGCCACCTCGAACAGGTCAATCCCGAAACCAACAAAGGTTTCGGCATAAGGGTGCAAGCACTTCAGGACGGATTATTCGGATGGTCCGGGCAGATTCTCTACCCTCTGCTCGCGTCCGTGGCTTTCGTGCTGCTGATTGCGTGCACGAACATCGCCAATTTGTTGCTGTCCCGTGCGTCGGCGCGACGCAAAGAGATTGGCATCCGAGCCGCGATGGGCGCCAGCCGATTCCGCTTGATTCGGCAGTTGCTGACCGAGAGTGTTGTCTTAGCAGTCGCCGGTGGAGCGTTGGGCTTGCTGATTTCCCTGTGGGGCATCGAGGTCTTCGTTGCTCTCGCCCCGCAGTTCCTGCCAAAGACCAACACAATAGGCCTAGACGCACGGGTGCTGGTGTTCACCCTCGCCATTACTATCGTGACGGGAATCTTATTCGGGCTAGCGCCGGCGTTTCGTGCTTCCAAAACCGATTTAAACGACTCGCTCAAAGAGGGCGGAAGAAGCTCGGCTCCAGGTTCCCGTCATCGCATGCGCAGCACCCTTGTGGTGACGGAAGTAGCGCTGGCGCTAGTGCTGCTCGTTGGCGCGGGTCTCATGATCAATACGGTGGTCCGGGTTCTACACGCCGACCCTGGGTTCCACACCGATCGCTTGCTAACGCTGGAGGTCCGACTGATCGGAGCGAAATACCTCGACATCAGCGAGTGGAAGACCGGTGTGGATCTCGTCACTCCTCAAGTGGGCATCTTCTGCCGGCAGGCCCTGGAGCGCATTAAAGGGCTGCCGGGAGTCGAATCCGCGGCGCTGATTGACTGGCTTCCCATGCTGGGGGAGGCGGAACGCATGAGCACCCCTATTACGATCGCCGGGAGGCCAGTGGTTACTAGCGGTGAGCGCCCCGGGGCCATGTTTAGCACCGTGAGTCCGGGCTATTTTCGCGTGATGCAGATTCCCTTGTTGAAAGGTCGCGACGTGACTGAGCACGACACGGAGACGGCACCCTGGGTGGTGGTGATCAACCAGGCCGCAGCCGGCAAGTTCTTCCCGAATCAAGACCCTATTGGCCGGGTGATCACGGTCGATACGCGCGCCGTGAAGGCTGAAGAAAGGCCGCGCGAGATTGTCGGGATCGTGGGGAACGTCCGACAGCTCCGCTTGGGGGAGGATTCGGTACCCGAAATATACGCGCCCTACCCGCAGCAAGCGAAGCATTGCCATCGCTTCGACACGGAATCGCGCCTGCATAAGAGCATCGTGCTGCGAGCCAGCTCAGAAACGAAAGGTCTGATCGATGGCGTGCGCAGGACAGTGGCGGAGCTGGATAAGGATTCGCCGGTTTTCGGAATGAAGGCGGTGCAGGAGACGGTCGATAACTCCGCGCACCTGGAGCGCTTCTACACCCAACTGCTGGGCGGATTCGCAGTCGTGGCCTTGTTGCTGGCGTCGATCGGCATCTACGGCGTCATTTCCTATTCCGTCACCGAGCGCACACACGAAATCGGCCTGCGCATGGCGTTGGGTGCGCGATCGGTGCAGGTAATGCAACACGTACTCAGAGAGGGACTGGTGCTTTCGTTGGCCGGTGTCGCGATCGGCTTAGCCGCTTCCTTCGCCGCTACGCCTCTGATCGCCAACGTCCTTTACGGCGTAAAAGCGCACGATCCGATGACCCTGGCCGCGGTTTCGGTCTTCTTGATCGGAATCACGATCCTGGCCACCTACATCCCCGCGCGACGAGCCACGAAGGTCGACCCCATGGTGACCTTGCGGCATGAGTAGATTTGCGAGATCTGTAACTCCACCAAACCAATGCGCCTGTCGGGGCGCGTGCACTTCCTATCGGAAGAGTGCGTAACCCCCAAGCTGATCACCGATAGCTGTTCAAATCCCCTTCGCACAAGCAAGAAGCACGGGGACCGTGCTGTCTTGGGGAGGTGGCTAGCTCTGCTCCGGGCGGGTTACGCTTTTATACCGGCCAAAGTGGGGAACGGGATAGCCTCCAGCAGATGAGGGCGGTATTCTTTTTTCGTTCGAGACTGACTTTACCGGGAGGGTGA